>Ga0247841_10000399_pt1 | contig 112617 bp, 106 predicted proteins | sample LaCruzMarch2015__2_FD_192410 | JGI IMG/M metagenome (GOLD analysis project Ga0247841, IMG submission 192410) | Freshwater microbial communities from meromictic Lake La Cruz, Castile-La Mancha, Spain - LaCruzMarch2015_18m | ecosystem: Environmental > Aquatic > Freshwater > Lake | place: Spain... | reverse complement strand
ACACTGGTTACCGCAAATGGTATAGGCTCAGGGGGTGGGGGTGCTGAGATGACAGTAGTCACCGTTGATCTGGTAATGGTACCAGAAGAGTTGGTAGCATTTATGGTATACACGGTGGACGCAGCCGGTGATACTACCCTGGTCCCCGCAACATCAACCTGACCTATGCCCTGGTCTATACTAACCGACGTAGCTCCAGTCACATTCCACAACAGAGTTGATGTGCCACCTGCATCAATGGTAGATGGATTATTGCTGAATACTATGATAACCGGAGGTGTTCCAACCGGAGGCATAGTTACCGTTGGCGGTGTTTGAAATGTAATACAACCCGGGATGAGAATCAGTAATACTAATAGTGATAAAGAGATAAAGCCGATTTTTTTCAATGTAGTAACCTCCAAAAATATATTGCCTGTGGAATCGACACGTCCTTAGTCTTTGTATGACAAAGCTTCATATCTTAAATGGTTATGTGAGGAAATATGTCTTCTATTTAGTCAGGTTATCGCACCCCACTGCAAAGTCGATTTGACTGGATACCATATTATCGGGTGTGAGAATATGAACCAGTTGCCATCCAGCACCTTCGCCCCGCGTCCAAAGATTAGTGATGGTCTGCGTACCCGCGGCAGTGAAGGTGACGGTTCCCGGAATAGTAGTACCGTCGTTTCTCTCCCACCTGTAATTAACTGTACCAGGACCACTGGCGGCGATAGTTCCCCAGAAATGAATGGTCTTGGGACAAGGACCGGTGTACGGGTACTGGTCAACACCCACAATGACGCCTGTCACCAATCTTCCACTACCGCAGTTGAGTTCGTAATATACCGGATTCGATGCTGCATCATAGGGAGCCAAAATGCGGACTCGATGCATACCGGCAGCTGTTCCAAGCAATTCCCACTCCAAAGCTTCTGTTTTTGTACCGGCTGCAGAAAAGGTCATGATTTGGTCTTTACTATATTCACTGTTTTCACCATCCCATGATTCCCACCTGTAAGTAACTGTGCCGGGGCCATTGGCAGTGATAGTAGCGTAAAACTTGAAAGTTTTGGGACAGGCACCGGTGAAGTTTGCCGGCGAAGTATTGGCTATTACACTGGTTACCGCGAATGGCATAGGTAGATCACTCGTAACTGGATTATTGCTAATGGTTCCAATAACCGGGGGGGTAGCCGCTGTTGGCGGAGTTTGAGACGCAGCACAACCCGGGATAAGAATTAGTAATAATACTAGTGATAAAGAAAGAAAAATTAACCTTTTCAATGTAGATACCTCCAAAAACATGTTACCTACGAAATCGACACGTTATTAACCTTGTATTGTTAACAGTTATCTAATACTTTAAATACGTTACGTTCGATACTCTAACCTCTTTTTAAACCTTTTCTTATTGATTGCTGCCTATTATTGAGACGTGTCAGTCACCAATAGCAATTACAAAAATTTTAACATTGGAGATATGGATTAGTAATACAATAACCCGACAGAAAGTTAAATAGTTATGACATTTTGACCAAGCAGCAGGCTGTGGTCTAAGTTTCTTTGAAAAACACATCCGCCAGCGCTACAAATATCATAACTATTTAACATATCGTGCCTCGATTATATTACTTCTACATGTTCTCTCTGCTAGTATTTATATAATATCTAAGGAGGTAATATCCATGGTTGATAATATAACTAAAGGAAAATGGACCCAGATCAAGGGCAAAGTCAGGGAAGAGTCCGGTAAAATTACCGGCAATACATCACAGGAAATCAGAGGTAAGGCGGAGCAGGCAGCCGGAAAGGTTCAGGAACAGTACGGCAAAGCTAAAAGAAATATTAAAAAAGCAATAGGCGACTAGTCAGATATTTTTACTTTTCAGATTATCTGATCTGTGCTCTCACACAAAATTTGCCGGGTGCTCTCATTCCTCAAGACGTATTATAGGCAAGGTAAAATAGAAGGTTGAGCCTTTGTCAGGCTCTGATTCAACCCAGATTTTTCCACCGTGTGCTTCCACCAGCCGGAGGCACACCATGAGCCCTAATCCGATTCCTTTAGTCTTACCGAATGGCTCTAACCCCAATCGCTCAAAAGAACGAAAAAGCCTGGCCTGATCCTCTGCAGATATACCGCTACCATAATCTCTGACACCTATAACAAGACAATTCGGCTCTTGCCTGGCGAAGACCTTTATCTTGCTTCCAGCGGGCGAATACTTAACCGCATTTTGTATCAAATTGTACAATATCCGTCTGACTCGTAACGCATCGGCTTCCACCGGCGGTATCTCGCCGGGAAAATCGAGTATAAACTGGTGCTCAGATCGCCCTTTCAATTCCTTAACCACATCCTTTGCCAGTTTCTTAATTATCACTGGCTCGGGGAAGAGCAACAACTGTTTGGCCTGCGTACGGGAAAGTTCAAGCAGATTATCCAGAACATGAGACAACGTTTCGGCCTCGCAAAGGGCATCGTTAAGAAGTTCGTTTATCTCATCCTGAGGAAGGAGTTTACCATTGCTCAGGACTGTACCTATGCTTCCTATAATAACCGTCAGTGGTGTGCGCATTTCGTGTGATACCAAGCCTATAAACTCGTCTTTCAAACGGTCTAATTCTGTGCGCCCGGTAACGTCACGAATAACGGCCAGCATCCCTATTACCTGGCCCTCCTTGTCTTTTATCGGGCTTATCGATGACTGAACATATAACCGCACTCCATCCCGCTTAATATGTATATTGTTTCCGGACCAAAACCCTCTTGTTTCCAATGCTTGTAATGAAGCCTGCTCATCTTCGGGTTTCAACCAGAGATATTGATAAAGTTCCCCTAAAGGCTGCCCGGACGCCTCTTCCTCACTTAAGCCATACAGTCGTTCTGCACCTTTGTTCCAGTAATTTACTATGTTCTGATTATCAGTGACAACTACCGCATCACTAATCTTGTCGAGCACCTCTGCATGGAATTTCAACTGCCTTTCAATCTGTTTGCGTGCCGTTATATCGCGGATATTGCACTGAATAACGCGGTGATGATTGACTTTATATACATTGGATACAAATTCAACCTGGATTTCACGTTTGTCCCAGGTTTCAAGTGGTAAATTCTCATAACGTACGTATTCTCTCTCCTGCAATTCTCGATAAGCAATTTTACTTGCCACAACGTCTTTGAATGGCCCTATCTCCCAGAGCCTCTTTCCCATAAATTCCTTGTGGGGATATCCCAACATGTCGATGAGAAACGGATTGACATCCAGTATTTGACCGGTTTCTGCATCGATAATCAATATCCCATCCTGTGCTGTTTCAAAAAGTCGTCTATATCGAATTTCAGAATCCTTGAGAAGTTGCTTTGCACCATCATTCCTGGTTTTTGCTAATTCCTTTTTCTTAATCCTCTGACGCAATAAGTCCAGTTCTTCTACTAGTTGAGCTTTTGTTTTTCGGCTTTCTTTCATCTCACGACTCCCACCATAATTCCAGTTTTAATGGCTCAAACCTGCCTGACATTCACGCGCATAACTAATTAATATGATACAGCCCAATATTTGTCAACAGCACTTATCTTGACATCTGTTCAATCTGAATATTATTATGGCAGTCAGGATGGTTAATCGCAAACAGAGTGCAAATAAGTGCCGGTTACTGGTGGTTGACGACGAGATACGGATCCTGAATTTTCTCAGGTCAAATCTGAGAGCACAGGGATACGAAGTGGTAACTGCGAGCAACGGTCTTGAGGCTTTAGAGCAGTTTCATGCCAGCCATCCCGACCTGATCTTGCTTGATATACTCATGCCTAAAATGAATGGGCTTGATGTGCTTAAAGAGCTACGTGGTTTTTCAAAGGTACCTGTCATATTTCTCAGCGCTAAAGGAAATGAACGTGAAAAAATAGCAGGGCTTGATATGGGGGCCGATGACTACATATCAAAGCCTTTCAGTCCTGATGAACTGGTATCCAGAATTGAAGCGGTGATGCGCCGGTTTAAACCCAACGCACCTAAAGTTCCAGATGAGCTTTCTTTGGGCGATATAACCATCGATTTCAAGTCACATAAGGTAACCGTAAGAGGCAACAAAATATACTTAACCAGGATAGAATGGCTCTTGCTCAGCGAATTAGCATTAAATGCTGACCGCCTCATGACCTATGAGGAGCTTTTAGTCCGCGTCTGGGGGGCTGAATACCGCAATGACGTTCAATTCCTCAGGACTTGGATTAGCCGTCTGAGACGTAAAATCGAGGAGAAACCTGATGATCCCCAAATCATTCTGACCGTCACCAAAATGGGCTATATTTTAAAAATATCATAACTTTTTAATATCTTTTTACTGAATTATATGACTATTACATTCTCAGCCATGTAGCATATAGCTAATCGATTTTGAAGGAGGAGTTTTATCATGCCTAAAGTTAGTGGTTGGTTAATGGGGATACTATCCATATTAGCGGGTATCCTGGTCATCTGGATGCCTGGCTTACTGTCGTGGATCGTTGGCATCTACCTGATTGTGATCGGTGTTTTGGCTATTATAGCTGTTGCTAAAAAGTGACAATGCCCTTCCCGCTGTAAATAGTAATGACTTGAATTAGAGTCCTTCTCTACAGTATAACGACCAATAATCAAGGGGGCTAAAAAGCCCCCTTGATTATTGGTCGTTCTGAACACCGTACGGGATGGTATTGCTGTGCTATAATGACCAGTAGTCTGCGGTAATACAGGCGGGTATGGGTGATGTCTAAAGAAAAGCCCCTCCTTATTCTCTTCGACGGAAATGCGCTGGTGCACCGTGCGTTCCACGCGCTGCCGCCCCTGTCCATCACAAAGACGGGGGAGATGGTCAACGCCGTCCAGGGCTTCGCCAGCACGCTGCTCAAGCTATTGCGTGAGAACAAGCCCGACTACTGGGCGATCGCCTTCGACCGCCACGCCCCCACCTTCCGGCACGAGATGTTCGAGGACTACAAGGCACAGCGCCCGAAAACGCCGCCGGAGCTGGTCACACAGATTGAGCGCGTTCATCAGCTCGCCGGGGCGTTCAACCTGCCCATCTTCGAGATGGACGGCTACGAGGGCGACGACATAATCGGCACCATCAGCACGCAGGCAGTTTCCAAGGGCATAGATACCCTGATCGTAACGGGCGACAACGATATGCTCCAGGTGGTGCAGCCGGGCGTCCGCGTCATGTCCCCCCGGCGCGGCTTTGCAGACACAGTGGTTTACGATGCCCAGGCGGTCAGGGAGAAATACGGCCTGGACCCCGCCCAGCTTATAAGCTATAAAGCCCTAGTGGGCGACACCTCCGACAATATACCCGGCGTGAAGGGCATCGGGGAAAAAACAGCCGTCCGGCTGCTGCAGCAATTCAACGACCTGGAGGGTATCTACAGCCACATAGATGAGGTCGAACCGCAGAGGATACGCGCCCTGCTCCAGTCAAGCCACGAGACCGCTCTGCAGAACAGAAAGCTGGCGGCCATTGTCACGGATGTGCCAATGCCGTTTGATCTCGATACCTGCGCGGTCAGCTCTTACGACCGCAACAAGGTCGTGGAACTGTTTCGCGAACTGGGTTTCTCGGCAATGCTGTCACGCCTGCCCGACGAGATCGGGGCCGCGCCGGCAGCCACCCCCAGGCAGGAGCCTTCACAGGGCAGCTACACGATGGTCGATTCCCTGCAAAAACTGGATGAACTTGCGCTGCGCCTATCCTACGCCGGGACGTTTGCAATCTCGGTAGTGCCGGGAGGCGACAACCCCATGCAGGCCGGGCTGGTGGGTATCGCCATCTCGCCGGCCCGGGGCGAATCCTACTATATCCCGATCGGGCATACCGCGCTTGACCGCATCGAACAGTTGGGGCTGGAAAAGGTATTTAAGGCACTCGGTATATATATAACACAGGAACGCTACGCCAAAATTGCCTACGATGGCAAATTCGACATCATACTACTTGCCCAGAACGGGCTGAAAATGAGCGGCGTCAACTTCGATGCGCTGATAGCGGCCTACCTGCTGGGCGAAAAGTCGCTCACTCTAAAGTCGCTGGCGTTCAACAGGCTGGGAATCGAGGCGCGGGAACTGGCCGATCTGACGGGCAGCGGAGCCAGGCAGGTGTCCCCGGCGCACCTCTCCATCGAGCAGGTGGGCGAGCTTGGCTGCAATGACTCCGATATCACCCTCAAGCTCAAAGAATCGCTGGAGCAGGAGCTGCGCAACGAGGAGCTGTGGAGCCTGTTTAACGATGTGGAGATGCCCCTGGTACCGCTGCTGGCCGAGATGGAGATGAACGGGGTACTGCTCGACAGGGCGCTCCTCATGGAGATGTCCTCCAGCCTGGGCTCGGACATGCAGAGGCTGGAGAAGGATATCTACGGCGCCGTCGGCCACCAGTTCAACATCAATTCACCCCAGCAGCTTTCGGGCGTGCTCTTCAATGAACTCAAGCTTCAAACGGTGCAGGCCAAACGCAAAACGCAGGGAGGTTTCTCCACCGATGCAGCGACACTGGAGGAACTGAAAGACGCCCACCCGGTAATTAAATTTATACTTGAATACCGCCAGCTTTCCAAGCTCAAATCCACATACACGGACGCCCTGCCGATGTTGATCAACCCCCGGACGGGAAGGGTGCATACCAGCTTCAACCAGACGGGTACCACCACGGGCCGGCTGTCGTCCAGCGAACCCAACCTGCAGAACCTGCCGGTGAGGGGCGAGATGGGATCAAGGATCAGGCAGGCTATTATTGCGCAGCCCGGCTGGCTGCTGCTGTCGGCAGATTACTCCCAGATCGACCTGCGCGCGCTGGCGCATCTCTCTCAGGATAGTGAGTTGATCGACACATTCCTGCGCGATGAAGACATACACACCCATACGGCTTCGGAGGTGTTCGGGGTCCCAGACGCGGAGGTCACTCAGCGCATGCGGCGCGCAGCCAAAACGATCAACTTCGGCGTTATCTACGGCATGAGCGGATACGGTCTCCAGCAGGCCACCGACCTCAGCAGGGAGGAGGCCGAGCTCTTCATAAGCGCCTATTTCAAGCGTTATCCCGGGGTCAAGAACTACCTTGAGGCCACCAAGAAGCAGGCCGCGGCGCTGGGCTACGTGCAGACGCTGCTGGGCCGGCGGCGCTTTATACCTGAGATAAACTCGACCAACCGGCTGGCCAGGGAGTCCGCCGAGCGCATGGCCATCAATATGCCCGTTCAGGGCACATCGGCAGACATTATCAAGATCGCCATGGTCAACCTGCACCGCGAGATGAAGAAACACAAGATGAAAACGATGATGACGCTGCAGGTGCACGATGAACTGGTCTTCGAAGTACCGCCGGAAGAGATGGACGCGATTAAACGTCTGGTGCTTGAGATCATGCCCAACGCCGTGAAGCTGGTAGTGCCGCTGAAAATCGATATAAAAGTGGGGCAGAACTGGGGTGAGATGGCCTGATGCCCGAGCTGCCGGAAGTCGAGACCATCGTCATCAGCCTCAAACCCCACGTCGTGGGACTGACTATTACCGGTATCGTCATCAGGGACACAAGACCGATAAAACAGATAAAGCTGGAAGAGTTCTGTGAAAGGCTGATCGGACTAAAAATAAATAGTCTGTCGCGGCGCGGCAAATACATTATATTCGGCCTTTCGCAGGGAGAATACATGCTCGTCCACCTGCGCATGACCGGCGCCCTGCTGTGGAACCCCACCGGGCCCGAGCCTTTCTCGCGCCTTGAGTTCATACTTGACGACCGCTCAAGCCTAGTTTACACCGACGTGAGGAGGTTCGGCACTTTCTGCCTGGCCAAAAACCCGGATGAGATTGTGGGCGGGCTGGGCATTGAGCCGCTGGGCGGCAAATTCACAAGTTCGGCGCTGGCTGAATACCTGGGATCCCGCTCAACACCCGTGAAGTCGGCGTTGCTGAACCAGGAACATATCGCAGGCATAGGCAATATGTATGCCGACGAGGCGCTCTTTGACGCCGGGCTACATCCACTGCGGCCGGCCGACTCGCTCAACCGACAGGAGATTGCTGCCCTGCACCGGTCCATCAGGTCGGTTCTGAAAAGGGCTGTGGAGAACCAGGGCGCGAGCATCCGCAATTACCGCCGCCCCGATGGGGAGGCAGGCCGGGCTCACGAGGAATTTGCCGTGGCGCACCGCGGGGGCCGGCCGTGCCCGCGCTGCTCTACAGAGGTAGTCAGGATCGTGGTCGGCCAGAGGGGCACATACCTCTGCCCGCGCTGCCAGCGCAGGCCTAAGATGTACTGATAGCGCCCGCGACCATAATCCTCGGACCCGCGTGGACGCCGATAGTGGGGCCCACCTTGGTGCGGATTATTTTAGCATTGGGGATGGCAGAGCTTATTCGTTTTACCAGGTCTTCAAGCTCCTCCGGTGTGGTGGCATCCTCCACTACAATTTCCTCGGGATTGCCGGTCTTTTTCATCAGGTCAACCAGTATATCTACGGCCTTGGCACGGCCACGTGCCTGGGTAACCGGGTGGATCACACCATCCTTAAGCGTCAGTACAGGGTTCAGCTTAAGCATTCCTCCCAGCAGGGCCTTGGCCAGGCCAATGCGGCCGCCTTTCCTCAGGTACTCCAACGTATCGAAAATCATGTAGACGCGGATCTTGGGCAGGATATCCTGTATCATCCTGGTGATCTCCGCCATCTTCATACCCTTCTCGATGGCCCTGGCCGCTTTGAGTGTGGGCAGCAGTAACCCCGCGCAGGTCCACTTAGTATCGATGACCTCAATTTTGAGGTTGCTATCCACAAGTTGTTTGGCCTGCATGGCGCTCTCATAAGTGCCGCTGATGCCGCCGGATAAGGTCAGCACCAGTATTTCATCTGTTTGTTTGGCCAGCTTTTTATATGCCTCGGCAAATACGCCGGGGGCGGGCTGGGATGTGGTGGGATGCACCTTGCCCTCCACGAGCATCTTGTAGAACTGGGCTGCCGTAATGTTCACACCGTCCTGATAACTCTCGGTGCCGAATAACACGTTAAGCGGTACAATCGTTATATCGTACTGTTTTCGTATCTCCTCGGGAATATCCCCGGTGCTGTCACAGACAATCTTTATCATGCTTGGTTTTCCTCCATATGCAGATTTTTAGAGTTACAGTATAGGCCGCAAGTAATCCGGTCTGAAATCCGTAACTGTACTTATCCGCGATTTCCCAATTCAATCAGCAGCCCGAAGATCGCCATCGGTCATCGCCGGTTGAATCATAGTATGCTTAAATACGGGCAAACACTTGACAGCATAATGACGGCGTATACTATACTCATTAGCTGATAGATACAGGTCCCCGCGCAGCCTGTAAAATATAGCATCTGGAGCGTGATATGAGTAAAGCTGAGTCCGTGAAGTCAACCAGCCGGGACGATTCACCCGATCAAAGCGATATCAGCTCCCTCGTGAGCCTTTTGGCCAGCAAGGACGGCGTCAAGAGGTGCAAAGCCAGGGCGGCACTGGTCGAAATCGGCAGACCGGCGGTGAGTCCGCTGGTAAGCGCGATGAAGGACCGTAACCAGACCGTGAGATGGGAATCGGCCAAGGCGCTGGGACAGATCAGGGATCCCAAATCGGTCGATGCGCTGGTGGCGGCGCTGCGGGATAAGCTCTTCGACGTGCGCTGGCTGGCCGCCGAGGCGTTGATAGGAATAGGGGACAAATCGGTCAGGCCGCTTCTGCAGGCCATAATCGACTACCCTGAATCGGAGGAGGTAAGGGAAGGGGCGCATCACGTCTTCCACGACCTTGTCACCAGCCGGTACAGGGACGCCCTGAAACCGGTCATCACCTCCATGGAGGATATCACTTTTACACTCGATATCCCCATCAAGGCTAAAAAAGCACTTAAATCTATAAGCTGACCGGTTTTACAATGCAACCGACATCAACAGTCTGTTGCATTCTCATATGGTTTGTGGTAAAAATGGCCTGACCGTGAAAAGGAGGTAGCTACTATGCCAGCATGGGTTACAACCATAGATGAGCTCGGACCCGAGAAAGTACTGCATGTTTACGACCCCGCAACTGAACTGAAAGCGGTGGTGGTGGTCGACACGGTTTCCATAGCCGGCGCGGCGGGAGGCACACGCATGCTGCCCGATATAACCACGGAGGAGATATTTCGGCTTGCACGCGCCATGACACACAAGTTCGCCATACTTGACTTCCCTATTGGGGGAGCCAAGGCAGGCATCTGGGCCGAACCCGGGATCCACGGACCGCAGCGCAGGGAGCTGATGCTGTCCTTCGGCAGGGCCGTGAAGCCGTTGCTGGGCGCAGGCATCACACTGGCCGCGGACATGGGCACCGACAACGAAGACGTGGCCACCTTCTTCGAAGGCGCCGGGGTGCCAAAGAAGTTCACAGGCCTATCAACTCAGATGCTGGACGGCGAACCTCTGGAGGACCATGCTACGGGCTACGGTGTGGTCGTGGCCGCCCTGGCAGCCTGCCAGTTCGCCGGGCTCAACGTCAAGGGCGCCAAGGTGGCCATTGAAGGCTTCGGCAAGGTGGGGGGCGGCGTGGCTCGCTATATCAGCGAGTCCGGCGCCACCGTGGTGGCGATCTCAACCATCGACGGTGCCATCTACAACAAGGACGGCCTGGACGTAAAAGCCCTGCTGGAGGCGCGCAAGACGCAGGGCGACAAGGCCGTGCTCGAATATAAAAAGGCCAAACGCATCAAGAGCCAGAACCTTTACAGCCTGCCGGTTGACATACTCATACCAGGCGCACGGCCGTATGTAATTACCAAAAAGAACGTCGGCAGCGTCAAGGCCAAGGTCATTTCCAGTATCGCCAATATACCCATGACGGAAGAGGCCGAGACTATGATATTCAAGAAGGGCATACTGGCTGTGCCGGACTTCATCTCCAACGCGGGAGGCGTGATCCTGGGCGTGGTGGACGTCCTGGGCGGCACCTCGGACGACGTGTTCAGGGTCCTGCGCGATTTCCTCGGCCCTCTTTCTCTGGGAATTCTCGAAGAGGCCAAGCAGCAGGGCATCAATCCCAGGACGCTTGCAGTGCAAAAAACCACGGCAAAAGTAATGGCTGCCAGGAGCCAGCCAACCGCAGCCCCCGATTTCGAGCAGCTCTTAAACGACATGAGAAAACGGCTGGGCTTAGCAGCCTGATATACAGGTTACAAAAATAATTTAAGTGGAGGAGGAACGTAATGGCAGAATCTGCTCAACAAGCTCTGGCGCTGCTGCGTGACGGCAGTCATTTCCAGTGGTATGTCATACCCCTGCTGCTAATCGTCATGTATGTCTATGCCAACGAGGTCGAACGAAAGAACTGGAGCCTGGTGCTGGCCGGCCTGGCCTTCTGGCTGATGGACTGGTTCAACGAGATTTGGAACGGCCTGGTCTTCAATTTCACCGGCTTCGCGCCGGTCTGGGGCACACCCGATAACGGCAGTGCACTGGTGCTACTGATAGGCCTAAACATCGAGATAACATTCATGTTCGCCATCATGGGCATCGTGATGTGCAAGATGCTTCCATCCAACAAGAACATGAAAATACTGGGCATCCCCAACCGGTGGGTCTATGCCGTAGTCGGATCCATCCTGGCGGTAGCTATAGAATGCCTGCTCAACTGGGTAGGCGCGCTGACCTGGGAATACAGTTGGTGGAGCCTGGGCGCCCCGTGGCTGATCTGGCTGATCGGTTACATGCCCTTCTTCGTGGTGAGCTTCTGGGTGTTCGACATGACGACTATTAAAAAGAAGCTGCTAACCGTCGGCATAATAGGCGCTGTCGATATCATCTCGATCATCCTGTTCATGTGCATCTTTAAATGGATTTAACCTGAATCCTCCCACTGACATGCAAAGGCCGCCGTCTAACCAAACGGCGGCCTTTCTTTTATCAGGTCAATCCGTCCCATCCCCCAAAAGTATGATTCCTGATACGACATTAAGACGGCTCATTATTATTTTAATTACGCTGAAAACCATCCCAACCTCCGATGGTATTCATCTGCCCAACATGTATACTTCGCATATAAAAGGAAGATTATTAAGTGATACATATAAAAACAGCTATACGAGAACCGGTAACACACACAGTGTCGGAGAGGCCCGTGACCTTCGGCAGCAACGGTGTAAAGCTCAACGGGACCCTCTTCATGCCGTCAGGCGCAAGCAGGTATAGACACCTGCCCGGCGCAGTCATATGCCACGGCTACGGTGGTGACAGGACAGCCTTCGAAAACAGTGCAAAGACCCTGGCCTCAGAGGGCATTATTACACTGACCTTTGATTTCCGCGGCCACGGCTCCAGCGGGGGAACGCTGGATGGCAGCATTGTGAACGATGTTATAGACGCCTGGGATTTCCTGCACAGTCAGCCGGAGGTCGACCGCAAGAGCATGGGCCTGATAGGGCACAGCATGGGCGCCTTCTCGGCAATCCTGGCAGCAGGCAAGCTTAAAAGGGCAAAGGTGCTGGTAGCGCTGGCCTGCCCCGGTGAAATCAAGAACAAAGTAGTCAGGAACCCCGATCATTTCACCCACCCGCTGCTGCGCTTAATAGCCAGGTCGATATTCCAGTATTTCAACCTGGTCAACAAGATCAAAATGCGCGTGGACTGGAGGAGATTTCTGGAATTCTGGATCAGGACCAAACCCTCGGAGGCGCTGGCCGGCCTGGAAGACTGCGCAAAGCTCTTCGTCTTCTGCCTGGGCGACCAGACTTCTCCATACAACAGGTTTCTTTATTCGTATGCCATGGCCAGTGAGCCGAAGCAGGTCATGATCTCATCCGGACACCATACATCCATGATAGAGCCGGGCGAGCTGCGCACACAATGGCAGAAATGGACGGTGGGCGCGCTGCACGACAGACACCCGTACCTATAATACGGTCAACCCTCATATACCAACCTCCTTAACGGCAACAGGGGGCCATTCATGGTCCCCTGTTCCATTTACGGCCTTATCGTTGTATAATCGCGGCTGAGCGAGATGGGTATTTTTAATCGCCTGGCCGACGCAATATTCCGCATGGCCACGGGAGACAGCAAAAAGCGCTGGCTGTATACGCCATTGGTGGCCTTCCTCTTCCTTTGCTTTATTTCGCTGTTTTTCATCGGCGCATATTTCACCGATAGATGGCTGAACCTGCCCAAGGTGGTGTATATGCCGTGGAACCTGATATTTGGACTTATCCTACTGGCGCCGGGCGTCCTGTTTATCACCTGGACGTATATACAGTTCTTTCGGGCGAGGGGCACACCTGTGCCGATCAATCCGCCTCAAAAGCTGATAACCACGGGACTCTACGCCCATAGCCGCAATCCTATGCTGCAGGGCATATTCCTGGTATTCTTCGGCGTGGGCGTCATGACCGGCTCGATATCGCTGACTTTTTTCTTCTCGCCTCTCTTCGTCCTCTTTTTCTACTTCCAGGTAACCAAGGTCGAGGAGAAGGAAATGGAGCTTAAGTTCGGACAGGCGTACATCGAGTATAAGCAAAGGGTGCCCAGGTTCTTCCCCAGGCTGCCGAAAGGCAAATTGATTATTTAAGACAGTGGAAATGGATATTAATTTAATTGCAGGTGAACTCGACGCCGCGGTATCTGCTTTTTATACCAGGTACCGCGATCTGGATGATGGATCCGCTTCCAGGCGGCCGAAGGAAGGCGAATGGTCCCCCAAAGAGATAATCGGCCACCTTGTAGACTCTGCCTCCAACAACCAACAACGTTTTGTAAGGCTGCAGCTACAGGAACGGCTGGTTTTCCCCGGCTACGGTCTGGACAATACCAGATGGGTGGCGATCGAGCATTACAATGAGATGCGGTTCAGCGACCTGCTTACGCTCTGGATGCTGTATAACGTTTTAATCGGGAACATAATCAGGAGTGCGGACCCTGAAAAGCTTCAAAACTACTGGGACCGCGGTGATAGCAAGGCCACTCTGCTGGAACTTATGATTGACTACGTACGCCATTTAAAGGAGCATGTTGCTTCGCTGATGAGCGCTCTTGAAAAAGCGGGGGATTAAAGGCTACCGATCAGGCCACCGGCAGGGTGAAACTGAAGGTGCTGCCACTGCCCGCCTCGCTCTCCGCCCAAACCCTGCCACCGTGCAATTCGACATATTTGCGGACCAGCGCCAGCCCTATTCCCGCCCCGCCGTAACTGCGCTGCCTCGCCTTGTCGGCCTTGTAAAAATGGTCGAACACTTTGGGCAGGTCATCCGGATCAATACCGCTGCCCGTGTCGGACACGGAAACCAACACGCTCTTATCCTTTCCCATTGCAACCCCGACCTTGATAACGCCGCCGGGCTGGCTAAAGCGCAGCGCGTTCTCCAGCAGGTTGTGCAGTACCTGCCTGATACGGCCGCTGTCGATTTTGACCTGAGGCAGGTCCTCTGCCAGATCGGCATGCAATGAAACGTCCTTCTCCTGGCAACGTGCCTGGAAAACAGCGACCTCGGCATTAATCAGACCCGCCAGGTCCGTCTCCTCGAGGTAAAGCTTTAACTGCCCTGCCTCGGCCAGCGAGAGCTCACGAAGGTCTGTGATCAACCGGTTGAGCAGCACCGTTTCGTCATAAACAGGGGCGATCTGCTCAGGTGTGGGCGCGATAACGCCGTCCAGCCAGGCTTCGAGGTTGCCCTGGACTACGCTGAGCGGGTTGCGCAGCTCATGGGCCACGTCCGCCAGCAGTTGCTTGCGGCTCTTTTCTTTCATTTCGAGTTGTTCGGCCATGGTATTGAAGGCGGTGGATACCTCTCCCACTTCGTCATCGCTCCTGTGTTTTACACGTTGGGCCAGGTCACCGGCGGCCACTTTGCGGGCCGACACCGCCAGCTCACGCATAGGCCTGGTCACCAGGATACTGACTATGATGCCAAGCGCCACGGCCACTGCAATGGCCACAAAGGCCGCTATGCCCAGCGAACGTTGCGAATCCTGCAGGAAGGTCTGCTCGGCCTGGCCCAATCCCATCATACCTGTATCGGGATGCGCGCACATGCAGACAGCATCATGCTGTTCGCAATAATTAGTGAAATTCGTGTTCACCGTCTGGTTCATCCAAACGGCCAGGGCACCGATGCTCAGCAAAGCCAGGCCCGCGAAAAGGAGACTCAGCTTTACAGACAGGTTATTCATGAGGCTGCTCCAGCTTGTAACCGACCCCTCTCACCGTTATTACGGGATTATCAGTGTCGCCGCCTATTTTACTGAGCTTCTGCCGCATGTTCTTGATATGGGCATCAATGGTCCTGTCGTAACCTTCATAGGTTTCACCGAAGGCGGAATCCATGAGTTGGAGACGAGTGAAGACGCGGCCAGGGTTCCTGGCCATGACAGAAAGGAGTTTAAACTCGGCAGCCGTAAGGCCGACAGCCTCGTTCTTGTATTTGACCTCGTGCCTGTCGAAATCCACCAATAAATCACCGCTGATAAGCCTGCTGGCGGCCCTGGTCCCATCAGAGTACCGGCGGAGCACCGCCGCTACCCTGGCAGAGAGCTCGCGCGGGCTGAAGGGCTTGGTGACGTAATCGTCGGCGCCGATCTGCAAACCCACGATCTTGTCCACTTCGTCGTCCCGCGCCGTCAGCATAATAACCGGTATGTCCGAGACGGCCCTGACCGTGCGGAAAACCTCGATGCCGTCCATGCCCGGCAGATTAAGGTCGAGCACTATCAGGTCGGGCTTCAGCACTCGGGCTTTCTCCACCGCGTCTTTACCGTTGCCCGACAGTATGACTTCAAAGCCGTCCTTCTCAAGATAGGCCCTGACAAGATCACAGACCTTGGGTTCATCATCCACAACCAGTATCTTTCTGCGCGCCATTTTCAGATAACTCCCAAACTGATTTTATCATACATAATATAAAGGGACGAAGAGGTCGAAGCTTCGTCCCTTTAGCAGGAGGATGGTTATACATCAGAGGATGTCATCAGAATTTACCGGCAGCATCCACCCCTGTAGGTGGTCGTGCCGGTCTGCCCGGGTGTGGTTGTAGTGCCCTGTCCATATCCCGGACAGTTGGGACATTTAGCTCCACCGGGAATATAGACATTCCCTACAGCATCATCCTGGTCAGCCGCTGCGGATCCCTGCCCGTAACCGGGGCAATTGGAGCACAGCGGGCCCCGTGCATACTGCGTATTATCAGCCTGCCCCGAGCTGTATGCGGGCGATGCCACCTGTTTAACTGCATTGCCGCCGGTTACAGCCAGTGTAATTCCTATCGTAGCCGCAACCAGTAAAACTGCAATAATGACGGGAATACCTATTTTGAACCAGCTATTCATATCGGGTGCCTCCCTTGCGCTTTAACTTATAAAGCAATTCTATAGCTGGATTGTGAATTTATAATGAATGGCTCAGGAGGTTTATGTGAATGTTGCCGGCAGAGGATTACCGGCCTGACTTATGTTAAATCCCGCTGCCGCGCCTGCGGCGCCGGTAATAGTTGTAAGCGCGGAACAGGGCAGTTGACGCACGGCCGACGGTAGGAAAAACAGCGAAACCGGCCTCCATCATCTGTTTAAACGATTTCTCGGGCAGACCGTCGTCACCGGGTGCAGTATTGGTGGTCAGGGCCAGCACCACGGGCTTAGGCGACAACCTGGCCCACTCGATCAGTGTCTCCGTATGAACCTTGAACTGGAAACCGCGTGGCACAAAGGGATCCTGCTCCGGCGTGGAATGGAGCAATATCAGATCCAACCCCTCCCAACCTTCCACCGCGCTGAGGGCCTCCTTGGCCTTATCGATACCCCAGTAGGGATTTATGTCCAGGGGGTTCTTGAAGATATTGCCGGCATCCGTCTTGTAGACCTTCATCAGTGCCTGCCTCAAAACAGGCGGCAGCATGGGCATGGATAGGCCGGCCCGGCAGCAATCATCGGAAGCCTGGACGCATGATCCGCCTCCGTGCCCCACAACCAGAGTATTCAACCCCGTGATCTCCGGGCAACGCTGCAGTATCGTGACCACGTCGTACATCTCCTGAACGCTGAAAACCCGTATGGCGCCGGTCTGGCGCAACAGCGCATCCCAGGTCAGGCTGGAGCCGGCGATTGCGCTGGTGTGAGATACAGCCGCCTGTGAACCCCCGCCAGTGTCAGCGCATTTAAAAATGATTACCGGCTTCCTGGCAACAGCCTCTGTCAAAGCCCGAAGAAGCCGGGGCCCGTGATTGGTGCCCTCTATATATGCGGTAATGATGTCCGTCCCCGGATCTTCCGTGAAATACTCTATCAGGTCGCACTCGTTGATGTCGGACGCGTTACCGTAACTGACAACTTTGCTGAAATCGATGCCGCGCCGGTTAGCCTCCCTAATGCCCAGTATGCACTGGCCCCCGCTCTGCGCGAGGTATCCCACCCTGCCCGATACCATGGAAAAACCCATGCCGAAGGCCAGGTTGGACTCCGGGCAGTAGATCCCCATACAGTTCGGCCCGATGATCCGGATGCCGTACTTACGGGCATTGCCCAGTATCTGCGCCTGCAGCTCCAGCCCGATCTTGTCCTCTATTTCGCCGAACCCCGAAACAAAAAGGTGCATCACCTTGACACCCTTCTTGCCGCATTCATCTACGAGCTGCGGGACGTACTTATTGGGGATGGCGGTGATCACATAGTCGACCTTGCCGGGGATATCGCCGATGCTGTGGTATACTTTCAGGCCGCAAACCTCACCGTCTCCCGAGCCGACGGCGTACAGTGGGTCCTTATATCCGTTCTCAAGCAGGATCCTTACGAACTGGTTGCCCAACTTGAACCTATTAAGGGAATCGGGGACGGTGCCTACCACCGCTGTTGATCCCGGGTGAAAGATATAATCCAGCGCAGGCCACTTTATGTTCTGTGACAATGTAATAGTCCTTTCAAAACGCCATATTCTAATCTATGGGAACGCCAAAAATCCAGCGCCGCCCGCATACGCTTAATATCAGCGGGAATTCCGCCGGATATGCCTGCATGAGTGGTTAACAAAAGCGGGCGGCCCGGGCCGCCCGCCTGTTGCTATATCGACGCCTGTTCTTACAGACCTAATTGTGCGGCCACGTTTTCGCGGTGGTAATCCGCGTCGCCGTAGACGATTTCAGCGGCCTTAGCCCTGCGGAAGTAAAGGTGCATATCGTGGTCCATGGTGAAGCCGATTGCGCCGAATATCTGGTGCGCCAGTACAGCCACCCGCTTGAACGCATCGCTGGTCCACGCTTTGGCCATTGAAACCTCCATATCGGCAGGCAGTCCCTCGCTCTCGGTCCAGGCCGCCTTGTAGGTTATGAAGCGCGATCCATCCACGTCGGTCACCATATTTGCGCAGTAGTGCTGTATAGCCTGGAAGGCGCCGATGGGACGGTTGAACTGAACCCTCTCCTTGGCATAGCTGACCGCCATATCCAGTGAGGCCTGGGCGCCGCCTACCATTTCGGCGCACTTGGCAACTGTGGCCTTTCTCAGTATGGACTTGACGACGGGCCAACCGCCGTCCAGCTTGCCTACTAGGTTACCGGCGGGGACTTTAACGTCCTTAAAGGCCACCTCGCACAGTTTGTCCCGGCCCAGTGTCTTAAGCGGCGTGACCTTCAGGCCGGCGCTTTTTAAGTCGACTATGAATATGCTTACACCATCTTCCGGTTTAGAACTCTTTTTAGTGCTCGCAACGACCAGCATGAAGTCGGCCACGTTGGCATCCGGCACAAACATCTTGGTCCCGTTCAAAATATAGTGGTCGCCCGATGCCTTGGCTTCGGTATCAAGGGTAGCCGGCGAATAGGTCCCATCCAGCCCGGTCAGCGCCAGCGTCATAATCATGTCGCCGGAACATATCTTGCTTAAATAGTCCACCCTCTGTTTCTCACTTCCGGCGGTCAGCAGAGTGAAACCCGCTAAAACAACCGTGGAAAAGAAAGGTCCGGGCACGATGTTGTAGCCCATCTCGTCCAGCAGAACCGTCAGGTCGAGCAGGCTGCCGCCGTTTCCGCCGTATTTCTCGGGGAAGGGCAAACCCATCCACCCCAGCTCGGCCATCTTCTTCCATAGCTCCTTCGACAGGCCGGTTTCACTTTCGTCCAGCTCCCGCACGAGTTTCTTGGGGCATTCCTTGCCCAGGAATTCGCGCGCCGATTTTTTTAACATCTCCTGTTCTTCATTCAATCCCAGATCCATGTTTGTCCCTCCCGGTTTTAATATTTACTGCTAAACCGCTGTTTTACTTGCGTTTGAGTCCAAGCCCCCTCTGGGCCAGTATATTTCTCTGTATTTCAGAGGTGCCGGCGCCGATTGCGGCCGATAGGGAATCGAGGTACCCGAGGGAGAACCTTCCCCTGAGGGGAACATGCGCCGAGCCGTTCCAGAGTTGCCCGTAGGGTCCCATAATCTCCAGGCCGGCATCGGCCAGCTTCCTGCTGAGGATGGTGGTCAACAGTTTAATCTCCGAGGCTTCGATATTGGGGAAGAGGTTATTATCCATCATCCAGGCAGTCCTGTAATACAGCAGGTAGGCGATCTCGATCTCGATGGCGAGCTCGTCCCGGAATTTACTCTCAGCTTCACTCAGGTGAAAATCCATGGCTATAACTGCACTGTGCTATTTGCGCGGCAGGCCGAGCCCGCGCATGGCTATGATATTACGCTGGATCTCGTTGGTGCCGCCGCCCACGCCGATGGACAGCGACGCCAGGTAGCTCCTGTACATCTCCGCCGTCCCGATTGCCCTGGGGGACCCGAAAGCAAGCTGGCCGTACTGGCCCAGCACCCGCATGCCGGCATCCGATATCCTGCGCAGTAGCTCGCTGGCAAATACCATGGCCTGTGACGACTCGTAGTTGGAGTGTCCGCCCTTGCTGAAGATCCAGGCTATGCGGTAGCAGAGCATGCGCGCTACTTCGATCTCGATGGCCATTTCCGCCATCAGGTTGCGCATGATGGGGTCTTCGGAGATCAGTTTCCCGTTTCTCTTGTTGGACTTGGCGTACTTGATCATGTGGTCAAGCACCAGCTTGTTGGCGGCAGCGGTCTGTACGCCGGAGCGCTCGAAGTCCAGCGCCATGGCAAGCTGGAACCATCCGTTGTTTTTCACGCCTACCAGACTATCTTTAGGGGTGCGAACATCATCAAAAAAGACCTCGTTGAAGGAATGGCAGCCGATAACATTTATGAGCGGGCGAATAGTGATGCCCGGGCTCTTCATGTCAACCACAAACATGCTCATATTGCGGTGCTTGGGAGCCTCGGGGTCGGTAACAGCCCCGATCCAGCAATAGTCGGCATAGTGCGCATAACTGCACCATATCTTCTGGCCGTTGATTATATAGTTGTCCCCCTGCTCGGTAGCGCGTGTCTGCAACGACGCCAAGTCAGAACCTGCGTTAGGCTCGCTGTATCCAAGGCAGAATATAATATCGCCCCTGGCAATACGCGGTATGTAATCTTTCTTCTGCTCTTCGCTACCGAAATGCTGCAGGGCCATGCCCACCCAGTTGACCGTGATCTCGGTCTCAATGCCGACCGGGGCATCATGGTAGGTAAGTTCCTCAGCCAGTATAAGGCGCTTTATATGCCCAAGCCCTGCGCCACCCAATTCAACCGGATATGCCGGCGCCAACCACCCCCTGGACCCGAGGTTCTTCTGAAACTGACGCGATATTTTCCACGACTCTTCGGTCTCCTGCCAGAAACCGGTGGGCAGTTCCCGCCAGCGTTGCGGTATCGCGGTTTTCAACCAGTCCTTGACTTCCCTGCGGAATGCTTCCTCTTCAGCACTGAACTTGAAGTCCATAGCGTTATCCTCCTAATCTTCTGGTAACCGGCTTTACACTTCTCCCACTTCGGCCGGGGACATCAACTCGCCGGGCTGCCCGACATTTTACCAGAAGAAAAATTTGCAATCAATATTAACTAATCGGTTAATCAATGCATTTTACCAAGTACGAATTACGTTCAAAAGTTTATATGAAGTCCCGATGGATAATAGTGTTTACATGATTGCATAATTGTTATAAAATAGGCGCAAATCGCTTAGGGGGAAGGAGCGCCATGTTATATTTTGAGGATTTCGAGGTCGGGCAGAAAATAGTCACCAGGGGCCGCACTATTACCGAAGCCGATATCACCATGTTCGCTGCATTAAGCGGCGATTGGTACGAGCTCCATGTCAACGAAGAGGTTGCCAAAAAGTCCTTCTTCGGCGGGCGCATCGCCCACGGTTTCCTGGTGCTCTCAATAGCTTCCGGATTCGTCACCCCCTACGATGTTGCTCTCATAGCGTTTTACGGCATGGACAAGGTGAGGTTCACGGGACCCACCAGGCTGGGTGACACCATTCACCTGGTAACCGAGGTCACCGAAATCAAGGATAAAGGAGACCTGGGAGTGGTCTCAAGCCAGTGGCATATCAAGAATCAGCGCGACGAAGATGTGGCCGTACTTGTAACCAAGGTGGCGGTGGCTAAAAAGCCGAAAGGTTAAGGCAACTAAAAGCAAGAACTTTATTTAGCAGGAGTCGGGTCAGCGATGCAGAGGCCGTTATCAACCTCCATGGACAGCGATGACGGATTACGCACGTTTGATAGTCCCGGATGCGAGAATATGATCAAAACCACCGCAGGTATTTTGTAGAATCTAAATATTAAAGGAGGCACACAACAATGGCTGGCAGAGTTGGAATAGTGGCGGCCTCCGCGACAAAGTTCGAAGCCGCCAAACCCTACGAGCACCTGATGGACCTCGTTATAGAGGTCACGGACAAGGTCGTCGAGGCCGCGGGCATCAACCTCAAGGACGACGTCGAAGCCGTCATTAGCTGTTCCCAGGACTTCTGGGACGGGAGGACAATCTCTTCCATGCCCATACCCGACGCCGTCTGCTCGCACCTGAAGGATGAATCCAAGGTGGCCGGCGATGGCGCCTACGCAGTCCTTTACGGGGCCATGCACATACTTTCCGGCGATAACAAGCTGGTCCTCGTGGTAAGCCACTGCGAGGAATCGATCACCGACGGCACCATGATCGATAACTGGTCGATCGACCACATCTATCACCGCTGGCTGGGCCTCGATTACACGATGGGAGCGGCCATGCAGGCCAGGCGCTACATGGACAAGTACAAGGTCACGCCCGAGCAGTTCGCCAAGGTCGTGGTGAAAAACAAGGGCAATGCGCGCAAGAATAAATACGCTCAAGAGGCCATGGACCTCACGGTCGACCAGGTGCTGAAGTCCAAGATGCTGGCGGACCCCATCACGGCACTGCAGAAGAAACCCGTCTCCGACGGCGCCTGCGCCATGATACTGGCCAGCGAAGAAGTCGCAAAAAAATTGACACCGAATCCGGTGTGGATAACCGGAGTCGGGAATTTTTACGAGCATCACAATCTGGGCGACCGGGACCTGGCGGAATGCGACGCCCTGATAAAGTCGGCTAAAAGAGCCTACAAAATGGCGGGCATCAGCAACCCGGTCAAGGACCTCGACGTGGTTGAGCTTTCCGAATACTACGCGCCCGAGGAACTGCTGTGGACCGAGGGCCTGGGCCTGTGCGGCCGAGGCGAGGGCGGCAAGCTGATCGACAGCGGTAAAACGCAGTTGAAGGGTGAATTGCCCGTCAACCCGTCGGGCGGCCTGCTTTCAGGCATTCCGGTAACGGTGGCGGGCATGACCAGGGTGGCTGAAGCTGTCTGGCAGCTGCAGGGGAAAGCCGGTGAGCACCAGGTGCAGGGCGCCAGGCGCGCTGTTGCCCATGGATGCGGAGGCCTGTGCGGCCAGATGCACTGCGTACTCGTTCTAGAAAAGGGAGGTAAATAGAATGGCAAACAGGGTTGCAATTGTTGGAATCGGCCAGACGACGCACAGCGGCCGAAGGCCATATGTCAATGACGGCGAGCTGATCTACGATGCTGTTACCAAGGCCCTGGCGGACGCCGACCTCAGCATCAATGACATGGAATCCGTTATGTCCGGCAACATGGACTTCTTCGAAGGGCATCATCTGAACGACGCTATGTTGAACCTCTACAGCGGGGCAGCCGGCAGGCCTGGCTTCAAAATGAATACCGGCGGCACAGTCGGGACTATGATGGCCATACAGGGATGGTATCACGTCGCCTCAGGATTATATGACCTTGTTATGGTTATCGGCTGGGAGAAGCACGACGAAGGACTGGTGACACCGGCCATCTCCACCATTACCGACCCGGCGGTAGACCGGCATTTCCTGGTGGGCGCCATAGGCGGCCTGGCAACAGTCTCGGTGGCCTACATGCAGAGGAGCGGATGCAAACTGGAACACGCCGCCATGGTACGCGCCAACGCGTCCCAGGCCGCGGCCAGGAATCCCAACGCGCATATGCGCGAGATATACACCGTGGAAGATGTCATGAACGCCAGGATGGTGATGTACCCTCTGAACCTGCTGATGTGCTGTCCCACCAGCCTGGGCGCCACCGCAATGATACTTGCCAGCGAGAGCAAGGCCAAGAAGATCTGCAAGAAGCCGGTCTGGATGAAGGACCATGTGACGGTCCACGTGGAGTACGGCGGCGCGCAGTTCGGCATCGGCGAGAAGCGCTGGACCTCGCACATGGAGGCCGGCGCCAAGCTGTTCAAGCGCAACCATATCACCAAACCGATGGTGGAAACGCAGGTTTTCGAGATGTACGATCCCTTCGCCTTCGCCATCCCCATGTGGCTTGAGGACTTCCTGGTCTGCGAACCAAACGAAGGATGGAAGCTGATTGAGAAAGGCGCGCTCAAGCTGGAAGGAGAATACCCGGTCAGCCCGTCCGGCGGTGTGCTCTGCACCAACTCCATCGGCGACTCGGCTATACTGAGAGTAGCCGAAGCAGCCCTGCAGGTCAGGAGTGACGCCGGCGAGCACCAGGTAACCAGGGATGTGAAGCAGGCCCTGGCCAGCGGCTTCGGCGGCTCTTACTGGTCCGACCTGTTGCTGCTCAGCAAGACCATGGATTAACTGGAGGGAATGATAGATATGAAGCAAAAACCACAGGAAGAGTTGATTTACATCAATAAGACGGTGAAGATCCCTTATAAGTGGAGGACCGGGGAGGTCTGGGGCGAGTTTTTCAGGGAATTAAAAGAAAACGGCATTATCTACGCCAACCAGTGTCCCAAATGCGGGCGCCAGTTCTGCCTGCCCAAGTCGGTCTGCACCAGGGACCACACCGTATGCACCGACAGCTCGAAGTGGATACCGGTCGGGCCGAAGGGAACCGTCGTGTCCTATTTCATGGCGGAGCAATCATTCCTGCTGCCGACAACAGGTGAGATGCTCAAGATACCCTTCGCGGTGGGCATCATACTGCTGGACGGCGCAACCGTCATACTGCAGCACCAGCTCGAGGAGACGGACGAGAAAAAGATCAAACTTTTCATGCGGGTCGAAGCGGTTATCAAGCCCAAGGCGGAGCGCAAGGGCAATATCTTCGATATAGTCCACTTCAAGACCATTACCGAGTAATTAAAGAAGAGATAGGAAGGAAATAGCTATGGTAGCAGTAAAGAAAGAACCTGTCATTTTTGAAGGCTTCGTGATCATGCCCTATAAATACTCCGTGGGTTCCATGGCCAGCAAGTTCTTCATCAAGATCAGGGACAGCAAGGTGATCAGCGGTGCGAAATGCCCGAAATGCGGTTTCGTCAACGTCCCGCCCAGGTCTGTCTGCCCGAAGTGTTTTAGCAAGGTGGAAGAACTGGTCGAGCTGAGCGGCAAGGGCACGCTGGAAACTTTCACTATCGTCCACTATGAATCATCGGTGCAGGCGCTGAAGCCGCCCTATGCCATAGGCGTGATCAAAATGGATGGCGCCGATACGGGCATGACGCATTTCATCGGGGACGTCGATACCAAGTCCATTAAAGCCGGTATGAAGCTGGAACCCGTGTTCAAGGACAAGCGTGAAGCCAATATCCTTGATATCGAGTACTTCCGTCCGGCAAAATAGTTGTAGATGTAAAAGGTCAATACAAAATAGAGGAGGCATGTATGGAAAACAAAGTCATCATCACAGCGGCACTGGCAGGGTCGGCGACTTTCAAGAATAACAACCCTGCAACACCGTATACACCCAAGGAGTACGCCGAAGAGGCTGTAAAAGCCTTCAAGGCCGGCGCCAGCATGGTACATATCCACGGCCGCGATGAGACCATGGGCGGGTATCATACATCGGAAGTGGAGAAGGTAAAAGCAACTTACGACGCGATAAAACAAAAGTGCCCCGACCTTATTATCCAGGTCACTTCCTCGGTGGGTTTCCCCTCCCAGGTCGGGCCGTTCCCCGAGTCGGATTGCGTCAATCTGATAAATAATTTGATCAAACTCAACATGGAGTCAAGAATTCGGTCGATCAGGGCCATCAAGCCGGAGAGCGCCTCCCTCAATACCAACACCATGAATTTCAGCGTCCTGGACCGCAAAACCGGGCAAATCCTTATCGACAACGTATTCGTCAACTCTTTCGGCATGCTGCAGGATTTCGGCAAGGAGATGGAAGAGATGGGGTGCAGGCCGGAGGCCGAGCTGTACGACATCGGAGGCCTGGACAACTGGATACTGATTGCCAAACAGGATATTTTCCGCAAGCCCTACAATTTTAACTTTGTGTGGGGCGTGGCCGGCGGTCAGAAATTCAGGCCCGAGGTATTTGTCACATTTGTGAATGCTCTACCGCCCGACTCCAACTTCACCACCTGCGCAGTGGGCACAGAGCAGGTACCCGCCATCATGCAGTCATGCATGCTTGGAGGGCACATGAGGGTGGGCCTCGAGGACAACACCAGGATGCCCGACGGTGAGCTTGCCAAGGGCAGCTATGAACAGGTAGAATTGGCCGTTAAAGTGGCCGCCATGCTGGGAAGGGAGCCGGCCACTCCGGCCGAGGCTCGTAAGATCCTCGGAATTACAAAAAAATAGCAACCGATTTTCCCGTTTAACCGATCGTATACTCTAACTTGCCGGTAGGCTGAAAGTTATTCAGCTTCCCGGCAAGTTGACTGGTATCTTAAATCGACTGAAGGAGCAGCAAATGGAAGTCATACAAGAAGGTAAAGGGCAACTGGTCGGATGGCATGACCCGGATGAAAACCGGGAGTACGTCCTGCACAACAAGTCACGTGAACTCACGGACAAGACTATGACCGCGAGCGAGGCCGTGACTAAATTTGTCAAAGACGGCGACTTCATCGCCAGCGGCGGTTTCGGACACATCCGTGTTTCCATGAACATCATCTACGAGATCATACGCCAGCGCAAACGCAATCTGATCATGGCAGGCAAGACGGCCGTCCACGACCTGGACCTACTGGTGGGCAACGGCTGCGTGGACAGGGTGGAGGTAGCATATAGCTTCGGCCACGAGGTCCGGGGATTATCACCGGCCAGCAGGCGTATGGTGGAATCCGGCAGGTGCAAGGTAATCGCCGAGATCAGCAACTCCGGCTATCAGTGGAGATTCCTGGCGGGTATGATGGGCCTACCCTTCATTCCCAGCCGCAACCTGCTCGGGACGGATACGGGTAAATACAGCTCCTGCAAAGTGGTAACCGACCCATTCAGCGGAAAGCCCATAAACCTGATTCCGGCCGCCTACCCGGACGTAGCTTTCATACACGTGCACCGCTGCGATATCTACGGCAACAGCCAGATCGACGGCATCATGGTGGAGGACTTTGAGCTGGCGCGTTGCGCTCGCAAGCTCATCATAACCACCGAGGAGATCGTTGACAACGAGATAATGCGCAGGGAGCCCTGGCACACGGCAATACCGTTTTACGTGGTGGACGCCGTTATAGAACAACCTTATGGATCACATCCCTGCGAAATGCACGGCAAGTATTTCTTCGACGAGGAGCACATAGCTGAATGGCTGGCGCTGTCGAAGACCGATGAGGGTGTCCAGCAATACTCGGACAAATATATTTTCGGGGTCAAAGATTTCGATGAATACCTGGAGATCTGCGGCGGGCTGAAGAAAATTCACTTTCTTCAGAAACGTGAGAATATGAGAGTGCCCCTGGTAACGCCCTGGCGCAAGTAGAAGCAGTATACGATAGTCCACACTATAAGGGAGAATGAATGACAAATGGCCAACAATCAAAACGCCAGATACAACATGCGTGAATTCCTGGCATTCACGGGCTCAAACATCCTGGAGGATGGCAAGTCTGTCTTTGTCGGCACAGGCCTTCCCATGATTGCCGGCATGCTGGCACAGAAGACTCACGCTCCTCACCTTCTTATCATATTTGAAGCCGGGGGTGTCGGACCTATACTGCCCGAATTGCCCATATCTGTGGGGCAGGCCTTAACCTGCTACAGGGGCATAGCCGCCACCAGTATGCATGATGTAATGTCATCCTGCCAGGCGGGATTCATCGATTACGGCTTCCTGGGCGGGGCCCAGGTCGATATGTACGGAAATATAAATACCACCTGCATAGGCGACCATGACCACCCTAAGGTCCGGCTGCCGGGCAGCGGCGGCGCCAACGATATCGCTTCGTTTGCCCACAAGACGATCCTCATTGTAGGTGGACAATCCAAGCGCACATTCGTGAACAAGGTCGATTTTCTCACAACGCCGGGCTATCTGAGCGGACCCGGAGCAAGGGAAAAGGCGGGCCTGCCCAGCGGGACAGGACCCTTCCGGATGATTACACAGCTGGCAGTCTACGGCTTCGATGATAAGACCAAGCGTATGAAGCTGATATCGCTCCACCCGGGCATCAGCATCGAAGAGGTCCGCGACAATTCGAGCTTTGATATCATAATCCCCGATAAATACACGGTAAGCCCGGAACCATCGGACCGCGACCTTGAGATACTGCGAAAGGATATCGATCCTACGGGCATGTTAATCGGTAAATAATCAGCAGGAGACTGAGCAACAATGGACTTCGAACTTACTGAACACCAGCGTATGATCGCTAACTCTGCCAAAGAGATCGCGACTGAGTACGGCCCGGAATACTGGCGAAAAAAAGAGGAGAAGGCTGAATTCGGCGGTGAATTCTGGAAGGCGATTTGCGGGGCTGGATTTCTCGGTATAGTAATACCGGAAGAATACGGGGGCTCGGGCAACGGTGCGACCGAGCTTTTTATCGCCATGGAGAATCTGGCCGCGCATGGATGCGGGATGGCAGGCGCCTGGTACCTGATTCTGTCAGAGGTGTTCGGTGGCCTGAGCATATTAAAACACGGCACGGACGAGCAGAAAAGAAAATACCTGCCGGCCCTGGCTAAGGGCGACATCGAGTTCAGCATGGCTCTGACTGAACCAAACGCCGGCACCAATACCCTCAATATCAGTACCACCGCCAGGAAAGAGGGCAACCACTGGATCATAAACGGCAATAAGACCTTCATCAGCGGCGCCGACCGGGCCAATGGTATGCTGATCATCGCCCGGACTTCCCCCTGTGGAAGTTCCGGCGGTAAGACCTCGGGCCTGAGCTTGTTTTTAGCTGACCTGCCCAATAAGGCGGTGGAGATTTCACCCATAGCTAAACATGGCGTTAACTACTCGCATTCCTGCAATGTGACATTCAGCGATCTGAAGCTGCCGGCCAGCGCGCTCATGCCCCCGCTGGATGGCGGCTGGCACAACGTGCTGGACACTCTGAATCCCGAGCGTATGAGCTTTTCTGCGGTCGGCGTAGGCATAGCCCACCTGGCCATAACTAAGGCCGTAGAATACGCACGTGAACGCAAGGTGTTCAATAACGTTCCCATCGGAAGCTACCAATCGTTGCAGTTCCCCCTGGCCGAATCGTATTCCTGTCTCGAGGCGGCACGCCTGCTTAACCTGCGTGCGTCATTAGCATATGACACAGGTAAGCCTTCGGCAGAGGTAGGAGCGTCCGCCAATATGGCAAAGGCCATAGTTGTCGAGCATGCAACCAGGGCGGTTTACTGGGCGATGCAGGTCTTCGGCGGCTACGGCTACGCGGTTGAATACGACGTCGAGAGATGGTGGCGCGAGGTCAACCTGATCAGGCTTGCGCCCATCACCCAGCAGATGACCCTGGCGTACATCGGTGAAAGGGTTCTGGGCATGCCTAAGAGCTACCAGGCGTAGCTGCAGGACGGTGGACTATACGGTTACACGCATCCGGCACCTGCATGAGAGCTCAACGCTGATTACGCCGGGCTAATTGTTTGCCGGCTCAAGCTTATCCAGTGCTGTTTTCAGACGTGCCATGCAGCGGTCCCTACCCAGCACCTCCATCGTTTCAAATAAGGGTGGTGAAGCTGTGCGGCCGGTGACGGCAACGCGCAGTACACCAAAAAAGGGGCCGGCCTTGAGGCCAAGCCCATCTGCCAGCGGCCTGACCGCCGCCTCCAGGTGGCCGGCACGCCATTCGCGGATACCGTCCAGTGCCTGAAGAGTTTTCTTGAGTACTTCGCTTGCCTGGCCCCTCTCCAGTTTGCCTGGCAGCAGGCTGCTTTCGTATTCCAGTCCATCGGTGAAGAAAAAATCCACCAGTGAAGGCACTTCCGAGAGCACTTTGGCCCTCTCCTGCACCAGCGGGGATATCTGCTCAAGATAGGCCGCATCGATGGGCCTTTTCACCCCGGGAGGAAGCGCCTGTTCAACAAAGGGCAAGCATCCATGGCTAAACTCCTGCGGGCTCAGGTTGCGTATATATACGCCATTCATCCATTCCAGCTTGGCCAGATTAAAAACCGCCGCGGTCTTGCTGACCCGCTCGATAGTGAAATTTTTAATGATTTCATCGCGGGTCATTATCTCCGTTTTATCGTCAAGCGACCAGCCCAATAGTGAAAGGAAGTTTATCATAGCCTCGGGAAGGTATCCCAGGTCCCTGTATTCATCGATGGCAGTGGCGCCGTGCCTTTTACTCAGCTTGGACTTGTCCGAACCCAGTATCATGGGAAGGTGAGCAAACCGGGGAGGCTGCCAGCCGAATGCAGCATAGAGGAGCACGTGCCTCGGCGTGCTGGACAACCACTCTTCAGCCCGCATGACATGGGAGATCTGCATATGGTGATCATCAACAATATTGGCCAGGTGATATGTCGGGTACCCGTCGGATTTGAGCAGCACAAAGTCATCCAGCGTACTGTTTTCAAACGATACGTCGCCTCTGATCAGGTCCGTTACCACCGTCCTCCCCTCCAGAGGGGACTTGAAGCGTATCACTGGAGCAACACCGGGGGCAGCAGCCGAAGTGCCCCGGTGAGCAAGGTCACGGCAATGCCTATCGTAGCCGGGCGGCTGCTTTAGCTTTACCTGCTCCTGCCGCATGACATCGAGCCTTTCTGAAGAGCAGTAACAATAGTAAGCCTTGCCCTCGCTTACCAGCTTTTCTCCGTACTCGCGATACATATCCAGGCGCTGGGACTGAAAGTACGGCCCTTCATCCCAGTCCATCCCCAGCCATTGCAGACTATTAATAATAATCTCCACGGCGCCCTCCACCTTGCGCGCCTGGTCTGTATCCTCGATGCGCAGGATAAAGGTCCCGCCACAGTGGCGCGCGAAGAGCCAGTTGAAAAGCGCAGTCCGGACGTTGCCCAGGTGCGGGTAACCTGTGGGACTGGGAGCAAAGCGCACCCTCACCGGGACTTCCATATTACCTGATGCCTCCGCGCGCCAGTGACTGGTTATATACAACCTGTTTAACCGGCAGCTTTACTACGTAAGTATCGGCCATTCTATCGTGCATCCCCTGTTTGTGGCTGTCGAAGGCTACTATAATAAAACCTATACCCAGCGTGGCGAAGCAGAGCATGCTGCCGAGGAAGCGGATAATAGAGTAGCGCAGGTCCAGCGGTGAGCTGTCTGTGCGGATTATTTTAATGCCCAGGCTAATCTTACCCACAGTCTGGCCTGAAGTTGCCCAGCAAGCTATAAAATAAATGGTGCTGGCCACCAGCAGGCCCAGCAATATGGTGGCGGACAGCCATATGGCACCTGCTGACAGCGGTGCGCCATAGACAATATCGCCGAACGTGCTGATTACCCCCGGTATATTGGGGAATATCCAGAAAAAGGATTGGGATATCACGCAGTACAATATATATAAACCTGCCATCAATACCAGGAAATCTATCAGTGCGGCAGCCAGCCTGATCCAAAAACCGGCGTACTCGAGGGCATAATCTTTGGGTTTCTCTTTCAACGCTGACTCCCAATGCGGATTTTGCATTTATCAGCAGAACATCACAACCCGGTCATTTGCCCCTCGCTGAGGCCAGGCATATTCAAGCGGCGGTGTTGGATCTTTGTTCTTACTTCTCTTTGGCCTTGCCCTTGGTGAGGGTCTTATACATTTCCTCGTATTCCCTCAGGTTCTGGTGCAGGCGTTCTACCAATAGCTCAGCCTGCTTGAGCTTGCCCCGGGTTTCTTCGATCTGGGTAGTGATATTGAAGAGCAACTCGTTGCGCCTGTTCGCAGCATCAACTTCAAAGGTGGTAAAATCCTCGGCGCCGGGCCCCGGCGCGTTGCCGATCTGGTTAAATACATCGCCCTGCCCACTGTAGGGATCCTTTTTCGCCTGTCCGAATTTATCCTGTGGTCTCATTTTGAAACCTCGCTTTTGAGCTTAATTTATCACACCCCCAGGCTAAATAGCAAAAGGTCTCAACCCCTCCCCTTATCAAAGGACCTTAATACCTGTTGCAGGTCCGGGGGTAGCCCGCTTGTGAAAGAACGTGTCTGCCCGCTGCCGGGCAGCCTCAATTCAAGATAACAGGCATGGAGGAACTGGCGTCCCGGCGGGATCGATGCCTTTCCATATGTTTTGTCCCCTACCACAGGGTGCCCTATGGCAGACATATGCACCCTGATCTGGTGTGTCCTGCCCGTTTGGATCCGAACCTCGGCCAATGTGCAGTTTTTAAAACGCTTTAATACGCGGTAGTCGGTCCTGGCTGTCCTGCCGGAGGTTACAACTGCCATCCTCTTACGGTCCGCCGGGTTCCGCCCAATCGGGGCATCGATGGCGCCTCTCTCGGGTTCAAGTTTTCCCTGCACCAGGACCAGATAAGCTTTATTCACCAACCTCGATTTGAACTGGTTGACGAGGTCGAGCCGTGCCTTCTCGTTCCTGGCTACGACTATCAGCCCGGAAGTATCTTTGTCCAGGCGGTGGACGATGCCGGGACGCGGCGAATCTCCGAAACAGGTAAGGTCCGGGAAACGTTTCAGCAGTGCGTTAACCAGTGTATGCATGTTATGTCCGGGTGCGGGGTAAACGGTCAGCCCTGCCGGCTTATTGATGACCGCGATGTCAGGATCCTCATAAATGACTTCAACGGCGATATCCTCGGGCTCGAGCCTGGACGTTGCGGGCGGCGGGATTTCGATGGTGATGAGGTCCGTGGATTTTAAACGCCGCGCTGAGCTGGTGGCACTGCCATTTACGGTAACGCGGCCGGCCTTTATCAGCTTCTGTATATACGAGCGCGTCAGATCGGGCAGGGCAGAGGCAAGGCACTTGTCCAGCCGGACATTGTCAACGCCGGCCTCAAACTTCTTTCTTTGCGGTTCACGGTTTTGGCTCATGTTTTTTCCCCAGGCTGACCAGGGCAACGAAGGCGAGCAAGATGGCGCCCACTGTTATGGCGGAGTCAGCAATGTTAAAGGCAGGCCAGAAGACGTTGCCCCAGAGCCTGACGTAGATAAAATCTGTTACGCAGCCGAACCTAAGCCTGTCTATGAGATTGCCCAGCGCCCCGGCGAAGATCAGGCTCAGCGCCAGGCCACCCATAAAACCAAGATCGCCCAGGTACTTGAAAAAAAGCAGCACTACCACCAGTCCGGCGATGGCGACGACACTGAGCAGGAAGGCCTGGTTGGTGAATAGCCCGAAAGCCGACCCGGTATTCTGCACATGCACGATGTTCAGCTGCCAAATCTCGGGAAACGATCCTCCCGGGGGCAAGCTGGCGCGGATCCATTCCTTGGTAGAAATATCCAGCACCAGTAATACAGCTATGACACCGATGTAGATAAGGGCGTACCACCAGGTTATGCGCTTGTGTGAACCTGTAATTTCCGGCAACTATTCTCCTGTGCTCAAATTTGCTGACGCAAGCCCGGCGTCCGGGCCACGCGCCGTACAAACAACTATTCTATATTACAAAAAATCAGGTGACAAGCCGGTCAAGCATTGAGCGGACCTGCCTGATAGTATCGACAGCCTGCCCGCGCCAGTGATTATTAGCAAAAATAAACGTGTTTCTAGCCGTACTGCTTATGGTCTGTATTTTTGGGAGCCATTGCTCCAGCTCCTGGCTACTGTAGGAGTAATCATAGCGCTCCCACGCCTGCTCGTGCTGCCACCACTTGGCAGAGTTCCTGCCATGGAATCGGATATACCCGGTTTCGCTGGTCACCTCTGCCACGGGAGGCATCAGGCGCGGCAATTCCGGCTCATCTACACAGCAGAACCCGATACCGCGGGCGGTCATCCAATTACGAGTCTCACTATTAAGCCAGGCAGAATTGCGAAATTCTATGACCAGCGGATACCCCTGAAGCCAATCGCTCAGCCTCTGTAAATAATCCCGGTTAGCGGCATTAAAGCCGAAGCTGTAGGGGAATTGCGCCAGTACACAGCCCAGCTTCCGGGCCGCCACCAATGGCTGTAATATGCGTATAAACGCGCGGCTTGCTTCCTCCCCGCTTTGACGTACATGGGTTATCTCCTGGTTGGCCTTGACAGAGAAAAGAAATCCATCCCCGGTTTTGTTGGCGAGGGATTCCATGGTAACAAGGCCCGGCAACGTGTAATAAGTGGAGTTAAGCTCAAGCGCATTGAATTCCTGCGCATAATAGCTCAGCCAACTCTTCCTGGGCAGGCCCTCGGGATAATAAACGCCCACCCAGTTGTTATAGCTGAAGCCACAGGTCCCGCAGTAGAACACAACCCACCGCCCACGGTCAATGTCAGGTATAAACCAGGCCGCCGCTTCTCCCGGGTATTAGCGATCGATCAGTGTCAGTATGCCCCATACGATTAGGAAGATGCCGATTATCCACCTTGCCATATCGAACCAGAATATGCATAAAACACCGGCAAAAATCGCGAGTAATCCCTTAGCTACGGCGCTCATTGTGAAATTCTTGCTTGCCATCAGGTGAAATCCTCCTGTATCAATAATGTTCCACATATTATAAGCTTTTACGTTGGAGTGTCAATTCAACTAAAAACGCATCAACTCCAATGAAATCCGGGGGAAAAAAGAAGGCGGTGGATTTAAATCCACCGCCTTCCAATAAATCGCCTATACTTCGCGGAATTCGCCTTCCACGGTCCCGTCATCGCGGGGTGGAGGAGGCGAGCCGGTATCCTGTGAACTATCCTGTTCGCCGGGGCTTCCGCCTGGTGGCGGCGAGGTCTTCTGATATACGGCCGCCCCAATCTTTTGCATGGAGTCGTTGAGCGCTTGCAGGGAGCTCTTGATATAGCTGATATCCGTACCCTGCAAAGCTGACCTGGTAGCCGCAATCTTACCTTCGACTTCACTCTTGAGGTCGGCTGGGATTTTATCGCTGTATTCGCGTATGGTCTTTTCGGCAGAGTACACGGTGGCTTCAGCTACGTTCTTTATCTCAACCTCTTCCTTTTTACGCGTATCGTCGGCGGCATGCGCCTCGGCTTCACGGCGCATCTTTTCGACTTCATCCTTGTTCAAGCCGCTGGACGCGGTGATGGTGATCTTCTGCTCCTTGCCCGTGCCCTTGTCCTGAGCGCGGACATTGAGGATACCGTTGGCATCGAGATCAAATGTGACCTCGACCTGAGGCACGCCGCGCGGGGCAGGCAATATACCGTCAAGGATAAACCTACCAAGCGTCTTGTTATCCCCTGCCATCGGGCGTTCGCCCTGCAGGACGTGAATCTCCACGCTTGGCTGATTATCGGCTGCGGTGCTGAAAACCTGGCTCTTGGAAGTGGGGATGGTGGTGTTCCTGGGTATCAGCGGTGTCATTACGCCGCCCAGTGTCTCTATACCAAGTGTCAGCGGGGTCACGTCGAGCAGCAGGATGTCCTTGACATCCCCCTTGAGGACACCACCCTGTATGGCTGCGCCCAGTGCCACAGCTTCGTCCGGGTTGATCCCCTTAATGGGCTCCTTGCCAAAGAACTGTCGCACGATCTCCTGTACCTTGGGCATTCTTGTCTGCCCGCCAACCAGGATGACATCCGTAACCTGAGCAGCCGTGAGGCCGGCATCCGACAGCGCCTTCTTGCAGGGCTCGATACTTTTCTCCAAAAGGTCAGCAGATAATTGCTCGAGCTTGGCACGGGTCAGAGTGATATTGAGGTGTTTGGGCCCGGAAGCATCAGCAGTTATAAAGGGGAGGTTGATCTCGGTTTGTCCGGTAGTTGAAAGCTCCCTTTTGGCCTTCTCCGCCGCATCCTTCAAACGTTGCAGGGCCATCTTGTCTTGCCGGAGGTCGATACCCTGCTCCTTCTTAAACTCATCGGTAAGCCAATCCATCACCTTGAGGTCTATATCATCGCCACCGAGGTGCGTATCACCGTTGGTCGATTTTACCTGAAAGGTCCCTTCACCGAGCTCCAGGATGGATATATCGAAGGTTCCACCGCCCAGGTCGTATACTGCGATCATCTCCTCTTTTTTCTTGTCCAGGCCGTAGGCAAGCGCCGATGCCGTCGGCTCATTAACTATGCGGATAACGTTGAGTCCGGCGATAGTTCCGGCATCTTTGGTCGCCTGTCTCTGGCTATCGTTAAAGTAAGCAGGGACCGTGATCACGGCATCCGTTACTTTGTCACCTAGGAAAGCTTCGGCATCCAGTTTCAGCTTCTGCAGGATCATGGCCGATATCTCGGCAGGGCTGTAGTCCTTGCCTCCCATGACAACTTTGGCATCACCATTTGACGCCTCCACGATTTTATAGGGCAGCCGCTTGATGTCATTTTGAACCTCAGGGTCCTTGTACTTGCGTCCTATCAGTCGCTTGATGCTGAAGATGGTATTCTCAGGGTTGGTAATGGCCTGCCGCTTGGCAAGCAAACCCACCAGCCGCTCACCTTTTTTATCCACCGCTACCACCGACGGTGTCAAACGTTCGCCCTCGCGGTTGGCGATAATTACCGGCTCCCCGCCCTCCATCGTTGCCACAAGGCTGAACGTAGTTCCCAAATCTATTCCTACTGTTCTCCCCATATTATCCTCCTATGTTTCAGATTTTATTTATAAATATCACTTATTCAGTAGCTTCATTGTCCGGGCCTTTATGATGCTTTGATCCTGCCCCGGCATGGTTCCCGTTACCGACCGTAACCTGGGAGACCCTGAGCAACTTATCTTTCATGGTATAGCCCTTACGATGCTCAGAAATGACCGTTCCCTCCTCCCCGTCCTCATAGGCAATCGCCTCGTGAAAGTTGGGATCGAACTGCTGGCCTATGCATTCAAGGGGCGTACAGCCGTGCGCCCTCAGGATATCCTGCAGGTTTTGTTGAATGATCCTGAAGCCCTCGACCCAGGATGAGTCTTCAAACTCGGGGTCAACCATACTAAAAGCTCGTTCCATATCATCCACAATGGGCAGCAACAGCCTCATCACTTCAGCATTGGCCCACGATTGATATTCCTGTTTCTCCTGTTCCGTCCTCTTCTTAAGGTTCTGATAGTCGGCCCTTTCCCTTTGCGCATCGGCAAGGTAGGTTTTTGCCTTTTCTTCTGCTTCTGCGAGTGCCTTACTCAAGGCAACTATACTATCCTGCTCCTGAGAAATGGGTTCCTCTGCCAAAATACCCTCCTGATTCAATTACTAGCTTTCATCCCGGCAAACACGTGCAACCAGTTCGCTCAAAAGTCCCGAAATATAATTCACGGTGGAAATGGCCTTCGAATAGTCCATCCTTGTAGGGCCGATAATTCCGACCGCGCCCTTCACCTGGTCAGGCACGCCGTAGTTGCTGAATACGAGGCTCAGGTCATGCAGGGCGGACTCGCGGTTTTCACCGCCGATAATTACCTTGACCCCTTCATCCGTAACCTGCCAGTCAATGACATTCCTCAGCCAGCCCTTGGCTTCCATCAGCTCAAGAACGCCCAGCATCCGTTCGCGTTGCACAAACTCAGGCTGTTCCAACATCAACCGCAGGCCCTCAAAGTATGAACTCTCATACTCAATAGCATCTTCCCCGACCATGACTTCGTTGATAGTAGCTGAAATCATTTTCTCCAGCGGGGTCATCTCTAACTTTCTGGCAGCGATCTGCCTCCGCGTACGGCCGTTATATTCCCGATTGAATTTAACGGCCGCTTCAGTCAACTGTTCCTGTTCTACAGGCTGGTCAAATTTAATGGTCTGCCGTCTAAGAACCGCATTACTCAGTATCAGCACCATCATAGCGACATACTGCTGCAAGGAAACCAGCTCGATATGCTTGTACCTGCATTCAGCGGATTTTGGGAAAGTGACAATGGCCGCATTTCCAACCAGCCGTGACATTACACCGGCCGCTATTTTCAGCAACCTGTCATATTCGTCAACGGCCGCATCCAGCAGGTGCCTGATTCGTTTCTGCTCATCACTTGGAAGGTCCGTGTGTCCGGATATATTTTCAACGTAAAACCTGTAGCCCTTATCCAGAGGAACACTGCCCGAGGACGTGTACGGCCTCGTGATATACCCGTCATACTCAAGGGAGGCCATATCATTCCTGATTGTAGCGGGACTCACACCAAGGCTGTGATGACGTAAAACGGCCTCCGATGCAACCGGGATTGCCGTTGCAATATATTCACTGACTATGATTTTTAAAACGGCGTCTCGTCTTTTATAAGCAGCCTTGCTCATTTTTTAGCACTCTCCACTTTAGACTGCTAATTTACTATATACTGTAGCACCGGATTAAAAACAAGTCAAAATCGTTCAAACAGGGCGGCCGGATGGCCGCCCTGATATATTCAACTATGCGCCATGCCGACTATAAATGTTTATTTTGGTGCAGCAGTGACGTCCAGCACAACGTCAGGCCATTGGACGTATTGCGCAACGTTGTTGCCGTTTGTGGTACGCTTCATAAAAGCGGCCTCCGCCTGGAACTTTTCCAGCCGGTTATCCACTGCCGTAACAAGCTCGGGGGTTACATCCACTTCCACTATCGGTTTATTCTTATAGCCTTCCGAGCGCTGGAAAGGAGAACCGTCCGGAGTGCCGAATTTGGGCATGGTGGTGCCGTAGGATATGCGCATTACCTCGTAACCGCCCAAGCCGGTCACAGTGTCGAACGGATCATCTCCCACCACTCTGCCGTCTAAAAATTTAAGCTTGGCCTGTTTAATCTCCATTCCCATAAGCGGGAAAATATTGTAGCTGAAGAAGGCCCGGTAACCTATATTCTTTTCATCGTCTCCCGCCTTGAAGATGCTGTTATCTCTGTCACCTTCTGATGTGACGGTGCCGCTCTCCTTGGCTATCACCTTGAATGTCTGCACTGAGCTGGTGGACGCTACCGGTATAACGATCTCCTGCCTGGACTCCGCGCCCTTTCCGTCGCTAACAACTACAAAAACGCTGTAATTGCCGCCCTTGCTGGGCGAAGTCCAGGTTACCTTATTGCCAATCCCGCTCAAGGTGCCATCCCTGGCCTCCCATTTATACTGGACCGGGTCTCCATCCTGGTCGCTGGCAATACAAGTAAGTGTGGTTGTAGAAGCAAATTGAAGTGCGGTAGGATCGGCCGTAAGGCTGGTGACAGAAGGGGCATGGTTGGCGCTTACCGTGATGGGCACCGTGCCCTGGGCCGTCCCACCTTTGCCATCATCGACTGTCAGCTTAATCTCGTAGTTGCCATAACCCTTGGGAGCACGCCAGGCGGTGTTGGCCCTCCCATTTTCCACAAATTCACCGCCCGTAGCTGTCCAGTTGAAATTAATGATGTCCCCGTTTGGATCGGAAACGACGCTCTGAATGTTCACGGTCCCGTCGGGATAAGTCTGGTTTTGCGCGGCTGTTAAGCTGGCAATAACCGGGGGTAAATTACCCGCAGGGGCGGCCGGCGTGGACGGCGCTGCTGGCGCACAGGCTACAACCACCGCCAAGGTGATAATCGACATTAGAACCAGTGCGTAGATAAATCTGTTGTTCCTCACAATTAGCCTCCTATTTATTTATTTCGATCACGGCGCAAACGTTATAAGCAGGTTAACGTCCGGCCATTCGATGTAGTCTATAGCATTATTGCCGTTGCTGGCTTTGTAGAACTGGGCCTCCAGTTGCAGCCTATCAGCCCCGGCGGCAACAAGATTTTTTATCTCAGTGGTAACATCTATCTCATTTGGAGATGAAGTCAGCAGGGCAGCGGTAGTATAGAAATTATCTCCCGTAATACTGTAGTCGGGCAATCCTTGGCCGTAGTTCACTTTCCACAGGCGCAATCCGCCCAGGGCATTGAAGGGGTTACCGGTTATGGTGCCCGGGCCAAATTTCAGCTTGGCCAGCCGGACATTAGTTTTATTGAGGCCGAAGATATCAAAGCTGAAAAATGCCCGGTAGGTCAGGTTCTTCTCATCGTCGCCCGCCCTGTACCTGGTGGTATCCTTATCGCCCGTCGAGGATACCGTTCCGCTTTCCGGCCTGACCTGTTTGATGGTAATCTCATTGCTCGACGGCGAAACATTGACCAGAATTGTCTGCTTTGACTCTGCGCCTTTGCCGTCGCTGACAGTGCAGGTTATGCTTATATCGCCATTCTTGTTGGGCGATATCCATGACACTCTGTTGCTTGTACCCGAAATTGTGCCGTCAGCAGCGCTCCAGCTATATCTGACGGCATCCCCATCCGGGTCGCTCGCCACGCACGTAATTACAGTACTTCCTCCCGGAGTCACATTAACAGGGTTTGCCGACAGGCTTAGTATCGCCGGAGCCCTGTTACTCGACACCGTAATCGATGTCCTGGATTGCGCGGACCCTCCTTTGCCGTCTTCGACAACCAGAGTTATCTCATATACCCCAGTCTGCGAGGGCGCTTGCCAGATATTATTTTGCCCTGATCCTCCAAAGCCTCCTCCGCTCGCCGACCATTTGTAAGTAAGGGTGCTGTTCCCCGGATTGATCACAGAGCTCTCAATAGCCACCGTTCCGCCGGGCAAGGTCTGGATTTGCACGGGATTTAAACTCTGGATGGTCAACTGCTGGCTTCCCGAGGGCGGCGCCTGTGCGCACGAAAGTACTGCAGTTGAGATAAGCAGTAAACCGGACAAGATCAACGATAAGTAGACGCTGTTTTTCATTTCACGCTCAAACCTCCGCACTTAACAGTAAGAAAATTATAGCTAACCCCTGTGGTTAAAGCAAAGTCCCTTTACCGACTGCTGCTGCTGATATCGTAGCTGCGCGCCTTCCATGCGTCCGGCGCAGTCAACTGAACAGTAAAACTCCACACCTCACCGGGCTCTAAGAACTGCTTGCTAGCAGAGGAAACACCAATCAAGTTTTTATCGGAGTCGAAGAAGCGAACAGTAATGTTACACTCCGTTGCCGCAACATTTTCAACGTTTTTGGCAATACCTGTCACAACTGCCATGCTTTTAATCGAATTGAGGTCACCCGTGAATTGCCTTGCGGTGAGATCATGACTGATGATCTGAAGTCCGCTACCCCTGTTACAGCTCACTGATATGATAACCAGTAACAAGACTATACAAGCAAGCCAATGACCGTACTTATACAACCCTTCCCCCTTCATCACATAGTATATACAAACACGACTGTTTTCACAACGGTTTGCATTTCCTGTCAGTTACATATCGATATATCATACCTGGCCACCTTCCAGGCATCACCGCCTCTGAGCGCCACCCTGAAATTCCACACCTGCCCCGGCTCCAGCCGTTTTATGCTATCCGAGAAAATCCCCAAATTATTGCCCTCGTAATCGTAAAAAGTCACGCATATCCTGCATTCATCCAGGGACCACAACAGTGTATTCTGTGCCTGGCCCTCTACGATGGCTGCGCTTTGCGTCACATCCGCCGTGAACTCGGAAACCAGTATATCGTGTTTGATCAGCCTGACGGCAGAAACAGGACTGCAGGCATGTAAACAGGGAATCAATATCAATGACCACAGAATCAACCGGCGGCTTAAACGCATGGGCACTGTTACCTGCAGCACTGGGACGGATCGCGCACAATTACGGTCACCGTCACCGTCTTGCTGGCCGTATTGCCCAGGCCGTCAGCCACGGTAGCCATTATATGAAAGTCACCATACGTCCTGGGCGCCTCGTAAGTAACGGAAGACCCGCTTCCCGTGATGGTACCATCGTTGCAAACCCATTTGTAGCTCAACGGTGTACCCTGCGGGCTAACTGCCAAACATGTGATTGTGGTATTGCCCAAAGGATATAGATTGGTATGCTCGGCGACCAGTGACGAAATCACCGGTGCATTGGTATTTGCGTTACCGCCCGAAGCGCATGCGCAGCCAACGATAAGAGCGGCAAACAACAGCAGCGCGGTTAAATAGGATGCGGTCTTCTGTATTTTCAATTCGCTTTCTCCGGAAATGTCATTGATACAAACGTATATATAATAAATTCGGCGGAGTGTTTTCGCAAATTGAGTTTGTTAAATCCTGATTGCTTAATGTATGCTTTATACAAATATCCTCCGAGGTATAACATGGCTGATTTTCAAAGCAAGATAGAAAAGCTTGTTGACAGAACGGTTGACAACAACAGATGGAGGCAGAGGGAATGCATTAATCTCATTCCCTCCGAATCCTCACCGAGCCTGCTGGTGAAGCTGTGCGAGATATCAGACCCGGTTGGCCGTTATGCCGAACACCGGACCATGAAAGGCCGGGAGATATATTTTTACCAGGCCACTGACTTTATCAGGGATGTTGAAGATGAACTGAGAAAAGAGATGCAGCAGTATTTCGGCTGCACTAACATTGAGTTACGCCCGGTCAGCGGCAACATGGCCAACGAGGTGGTTTTTAAGGGCATCGTCAAATTTCTCAACCGTGATAAGCCGGCCGGCCAAGCGATGAGAAAGATGCGCGCTGTTATCAACAACGATCTGAATAAAGGCGGACACCTGAGCGCCCAGCCGATGGGCGCCCTCTTCAACTTCGTAGCCGATGACCCGGAAACGGGCAAGGAAAACGTCTATCATTTTCCCGTCCTCAAGGATAACCTTTACAAAACGGATACGGGGAAACTCGCGGACCTGATAGGATCGGTCAAACCGGAGCTGATTATCTTCGGTAAAAGCATGTTTTTATACCGGGAACCGGTTAAATTTGTAGCCGAAATCATAGGCCGCATGAACCCCCGCCCCATAATAATGTTTGATATGGCTCACGTCCTAGGCTTATACGGCGCATTCCAGGCCCCCTTCAGCGAGGGAGCCGACGTTGTCACTGGCAGCACACATAAAACCTTTTTCGGCCCGCAGCGGGGTGTGATCACCGGCAATATGACCGCCGGCACCGGCCTGGAGAAGCTCTGGATTGAGATCAAGAGCAGGGCCTTCCCCGGTTCCACCAGCAATCACCACCTTGGCACGCTGCTTGGCCTGTTGATGGCAACATACGAGATGAACCAGTTCAAGCAGGATTACCAGGAACAGGTGATAAAGAATGCCCGCGCCTTCGCAAGGGCGCTAAACGCCAGGGGTATAACAGTTGAAGGTGATGTAAAAGAGGGATTCACTGAGACCCACCAGGTGTTGATACGTGTAAGGAAATACGGGCTGGGCGAGGATATCGCCCGCAGGCTGGAGGAAAACAATATCATCACCAACTACCAGGCCCTGCCTGACGACGACAGCTTCATTGAATCGAGCGGCATACGGATGGGCACGCAGGAGATGACGCGCTTCGGCATGAAGGAAGCCGATTTTGAGCAGCTTGCCGAGTACCTGAGCGAATGTGTTATATCGAACAAGCCGGTCAAGAACGAGGTCAAGAAACTCCGACAGGGGTTCCTGACCATGCAATACTGCCTGCCGGCGGAGCAATCCCTCTCGCTGGCAGCCAAAGTGCTTTCTTCCATATTGCCGGGCGACTCTCACCTGGCCAAATTCGCCGACAATTTAAAATCCTACTCCTGAACTCAGCATAGATCTCTCCCCATCTATTGAAGCCGATATGCAGCGTTTACCAGACCATGGGATTTTGTCCGGCCTCCGCCCAGGCTTATAATTGTTAACGGCCACTACAATGAAACAGATATATGCCATAGAGACCTTTGCCCTCACTAAAAGATACGGCAAGATCCTGGCGCTCGATCAGCTCAACCTGAAAATCGAACCGGGGGAGGTGTTCGGCCTACTGGGCCCGAATGGTGCGGGCAAGACAACAGCCATATCCATACTGTGCACCGTCAATTCTCCCACATCGGGAACAGCTTTGGTCAACGGCTTTGACATCCGCAAACAGGCGGGTAAGGTACGCCGCAGCATAGGTATTGTTTTCCAGGACCCCAGCATCGACGACCGCCTGACAGGCCGGGAGAACATGATGCTGCACGCCACTCTTTATGATGTCCCCTCATCTAACGCAAAGAAACGGATTATCGAATTATTGAATCTAGTTGGATTGGCGGACCGCGCCGATTCACCCATGAAAACATATTCGGGTGGTATGCGGCGCAGGCTGGAGCTGGCCCGGGGTCTCTTGCACAGCCCTGAGGTGCTTTTCCTGGACGAACCGACCCTCGGCCTGGACCCGCAAACGCGCCAACACCTCTGGTCATATATCGAGGAACTGGCCAAACAATCAAACATCACAGTGATCCTTACTACCCACTATATGGAGGAGGCAGAGCGCCTCTGCAGCAGGGTAGGGATCATCGATTCCGGCAGGATCAAGGTGGTCGATACACCTGCTAACCTTATCGGCGCACTCAAAGGTGACGTCGTTACGGTTGTAACCAGCCAGCCAGCTGATTTCCTGGCCAGGATAAAAGAGCTCAATTTTGCACATAATGCCGAGGCAGTTGACAGCACCATACGCCTCCAACTATCCGATGCCGAGAAAAAAGTGCCGATGATCGTGGAACTGGCATCCGCCAACCATATCGAGCTTAAATCTGTCTCGATACATAAGCCCACCCTGAACGACGTATTTCTATATTACACAGGGAAGGAAATACGCTCTGAAGAGGCGGAAAACAAGCTGAGGTCAACAATGCGCGCCATTGGCAGGATGAGATGAGCGAGCTGAGAAAAATAGGCGCTTTGTGGCACCGGGAAGTATTGCGATACTGGCGCGAAAAGTCGCGGATTATCTCTTCGCTGATTCTGCCATTGTTGTGGCTGATAGTCTTCGGTAGCGGCATGCGGAACGTGGCATTGCCGGGCGTGGACAACTACCAGATATTCATATTTCCGGGCATATTGGGCATGACGCTGCTCTTTACATCAGTCTGGTCAGGAGTCTCAATTATATGGGATAGGGAGTTTGGATTCCTCAAGGAGATCATGGTGGCGCCTGTCTCACGCACCTCCATCGTTATCGGCAAAGCTCTGGGAAGCGGAACCAGCGCACTGATACAGGGATTCATCCTGTTGCCCCTTTCATTTCTCATTGGAATCAGACTGGCTCCCCAGTCCGTGCTTCTTCTGATCCCTACTATGATACTGCTGGCAATCGGCCTGGTTTGCGTGGGGCTATTGCTGGCCTCGCTGATGAACAGCATGGAGGGATTCAACTTCATTATGAGTCTGGTGATAATGCCCATGTTTTTCACCAGCGGAGCGCTTTTCCCCATTTCCTCAGCCCCCGGCTGGCTGCAAATATTCAGCTATTTTAATCCGATGACATACGGAGTTGACCTGCTCCGCTGGGCGACAACACCCGGCACAGCTACAACTCTGCCGGTCTACACCGAAGCACTGCTTCTGCTTGGTTTCGCAGCAGCAATGATAGTGGCCTGTTCTTACACGTTTAGCATAAAGAAGTGACAGGCTATTTGACCGTCACATTGAGTTTAAACGTCTCTACGTTCTTCTCGCCACCCTCCCAGGGCCTGCTGTATGAAAATGAGATCGCGCTAGTGCCCGCCTGTAGGGCTTCGAAAGTCCACTCTTGACTACCCGGTGCACCGACCATGCCCGTGTTGGCAGGTGCTACCACTTTGTGTGATGTCTGCTTCAGCACCTGTGTATTGCTGATCTGGGCTTGCTCTCCCCACTGAAATCCGGTAGTAGGATTTGAGCACAGGGTAACGGTAATAGTGGAGCCCACGCCGGCGGTGACATCCTGAGTGATGTGGGCCTGCTTGGAGAACTGTTCGCATGTCACTGTGACTGTGGCGCCCGGAGTTGCCGCGGGTGCGCAGGCCAGCAGTAGAATTATCAGGATAGAAGCGGTTACCAGAATGGTTATCCGGTACTTGTTCATGGACTCTAACCTCCTCGATATTAACTTTCCTCTGGTAAATCATTGTAAACCGAAGTAATACTGATTTCAAGTAAAGTGTCTCTTTGGAATGCCTGCTATCTTGACAACGACTTATGCCAAGAATACAATTTGCCAACAGTTGTTCCTGAACATGACTAAAAGTGAAAAATAACTGGCAGGTTAAACCGGGCGACAAATTCGTCCGCCCTCAGCGACATAAAGTCAGACCGCTCAGGCGGGTCCTCCGCACTACACATCTCTTCAGCATTGCCTACGGCGACGTCGGATCCTCTATTTATTATGCCCTCGGTGTGGTTGCCCTGGCAGCCAGCGGCGCAACACCACTGGCGCTGGGCCTGGCTGGCATAGTTTTCGTCTTTACTGCCCTTTCCTACGCCGAGGGAACGGCCATGTATCCCGAATCAGGCGGATCTGCCAGCTTCGCCAGGCATGGCTTCAACAATTTCGCAGGATTCATAGCCGGCTGGGGCCTGATGTTCGGGTATATCGTCACTATATCAATATCTTCGTTCGCCATTCCTTCCTACCTGGGGTTTTTCTGGGCGCCGCTCAAGGCATCTCCGGTTGTGATGACCAGTTGCGCCATGTTAATCGTGGCTTTCCTTATGACGATCAATGTTATCGGCGTCAGGGAATCATCCATAATGAATATTACACTTGCCATATTGGACCTGGCTACTCAGGCGCTTTTAATCACCCTGGCCCTAATGTTTTTCTTTAATCCGCAAATTATTATTGAGAGAATTTTAAACTACTGGCCCTCACCTCAGGACTTTCTATTCGGCATAGCTATTGCCGCCATTGCCTTCACCGGGCTGGAGACGATATCGCAAATGGCCGAGGAAACAAAACGTCCCGAGGTGCGTGCACCGAGGGCACTCGTGATCATGACCATCGTAGTACTGGTGGTTTACGCAGGCATCTCGGTGTCGGCGTTCAGCACTATGAGCCCAACCGAACTGGCAACCAACTGGGCAAAAGATCCCATCGCCGGGATAGCCAGCAAACTCTCCCAGGGAATGAATCCCGCCGAATTTGCTGCCCAGTTATTCAGCCAGGAGGCACACCAGGCCGTCTTCACCTGGATCTTAAGCGGCCTTCAGGCCATTCTACCTGTACTGGTGGCGGTACTGGCGGCAACCATCCTCCTCATAGCCACCAATGCCGGGTTACTGGGTATATCCAGGCTGGCGTTCTCGCTCAGCCGCTTCAAACTTGTGCCCGCAATAATGGGTAAGGTCCACCCCAAGTTTAAAACTCCCTATTTTTCTATCATTCTCTTCGCAGGATTGGCTATTCTGTTGCAGTCACCGGGTTTTTTTATCCCCGATATGTATTCGAACCTGGGCGGCCTTTACGCATTTGGTTCGATGATGTCTTTTGCCATAGCCCACGCTTCGATTCTGGCTTTACGAATCAAGCAACCTGACATCGAGCGACCTTTCCGCCTGGGATTGAATATACCGATCATGGGCCGTCAATTGCCGCTGACGGCGATACTCGGCCTCGTCGGCACCGCAGCTATCTGGATCGTGGTAGTTGTAATGCAGCCATACAGCCGTTGGGTGGGATCAATCTGGATTATCATCGGGCTGGCGGTTTACTGGTATACCGGCAGACACAGAAAGTCAGAACAGGACGAAGCCAACGGAAAGATCCAGACAGTGGCAAACTGATGCTGATTGGATTAAGGGGAACAGCAACATTATAATGGTAGCTGTTAGGTAATTAAATAATATTTAAGAGTTGAAAGAAATTTAAATGGAATTTGCCAGGATATTGGTAGCCGCCCGGGGTAATGGTGTGGATCCGGTGGCAGTGGAGTTGGCCTGTAAAATCGGTAAAAAATCCAAGGCCAAGATATTTATTGTCTACGTTCTTGAGGTTAACCGGAGCCTGCCGGTCGATGCTATAATTAAGCCTGATATTGAAGCGGCTGAGAAAGTGCTTCTCGAGGCCGAAGAATATGCGCAGGACAACGACTTTGAGGTCGAGACGGAGATTATACAGGCGCGCGATGTTGGGCCGGCAATTATCGAGGTAGCCCGGCAAAACAATATTGACTTGATCGTAATGGGATTGACTTATAAAAAAAGATTTGGCTCTTTCACAATGGGGAATGCCGTACCGCATGTCCGCGGAGAGGCACCCTGCCGAGTACTTATATGCCGGGAACGGAAGCCTTAAAACAGAACAGGAAGACGATCGTCATCATGGGATGCGGCCGCGTGGGCGGCAAACTGGCTGCCATGTTTGACGCAGCCGGCCACAAGGTCACGGTGCTCGACCTGGACGCATATAGCTTTAGAAGGCTCCCGCCTACGTTCAGCGGTACAGCACTTATCGGAAACGGCACCGATGAAGAGATGCTGCGCAAGGCAGGTATCGAGGGCGCCAACGCCTTCATCGCCCTCACGCAAGGGGATAACCGCAACGTTATGGCAGCGCAGATAGCCAAGCATATCTTCAAAGTGCCAAGGGTCATCTGCCGTATATATGATCCGTTGCGGAAAGACATCTACGAACAGCTCGGACTGGAATCCATCAGCCCGACAGAGGTATTTGCGGACCTCCTCTTCAACAGGTTGGAGAAGATCTAAACTATATGAAATCGCTTTATATCGTGATCGTCGGCGGAGGCAATATAGGTTATTACCTCAGTAAGGCCCTGCTCAACCAGGGGCACGAAGTCCTGATTATTGAACGCGATGTGAGAAAATGCGAGCGTTTAGAGGATGAACTGGGCAGCTGCTGTATGCGCGGCGACGGCTGTGAAACCGTTGTACTGACCGAGGCCGGCCTTAGTCGGGCCGATGTGTTGATAGCAACTACCAGCCAGGACGAAGATAACCTCGTATCCTGCCAGGTAGCAAAACACCGCTTCAAGGTGCCCCGCACTATAGCCCTGGTCAATAACCCCAACAACGATACCATATTCAGGAAACTCGGTATAGATGCCACTATCTCGGTGACCAACACAATTCTCGAACACGTGGAACAAGAGATACCCGCACACCCCCTCATTCACCTCCTGACGATGAGCGGGCATATTGAGGAGGTTGTGGAATTGCTGATCACCAAAGAATCGCCGGCCGTTGGGAAATCCATCGGTCAGTTGAAGCTGCCTCAGGACACCACTATCGCACTCATTATGCGAGAGGGCGAACGTCCCAAGATCCCCGCTCCCGATGCTGTTTTTAAAGAAAACGACCGTGTTATCGCGCTGACTACCCTGGACAGCGAGAAAATCCTGGAAAAAATCCTGCTCAGCTAAGGCTGACTCAGGCAGACCTGCGGGATAAACCTTCCCTGAGCTTCCTGTATGTTACTGCCAGTCCCTCGGAAAGAACTCGTGTATCTGCGACTACGCTCATATAATTGTGGTCCCCGTTCCATCTGGGCACAATGTGCATGTGAATGTGTCCTTCCAAGCCCGCGCCCGCTACTTTGCCGATATTCATCCCTATGTTGAAACCGTCGGGCTTAATGGTCTCAGTAAGTAGTTTCACACACAATTGAATTAGCTCGAAAAGCTCTTTTGCTTCCTTTGCATCTGCCTCAGTTATATTTCCGATATGCCGATAAGGAGCAACCATTAAATGGCCGGCGGTGTATGGATAGGCGTTGAGTATAATAAAACTATGCCTACCGCGGTAGAGGATGTAATCTTTTTCATCGTTTTTCTCAGCCGGTTTATCGCACAATATGCATCCGCCGCTTTTATGTTCTCCGAGTATGTACTGCATGCGCCACGGCGCCCATATTCTCTTCATCTGGCAAATACCTCGAAAGTAAGTCTTGAACATTGTAGCACGATTATTGACTTTACCGCTCAAGATTGATATCTTTGTTATATCTGGCTATGGCATCGATCGACCTAAGCTATTTCGCGCGGGGAGACGTCTCCAACAGTTTTAAGAAAGAAGTCTCCGAAGTCCTAAACGACTGTTACGGCCGCTTTGCTGAAAAAGTACCCTACAAGATCGAGGTATATGCTTTTGATACGGAGGATAACCTCAATAACTTCCTGCGGGAAGAAAAATTCAAGCTTGGCCTCTCTTTTAATACTATAGATGACGCCTCTGCCTGCACGCACGAAGTATTGAGCGGTTACCCCAGGCTGTTGCTATGCAAGGAACGGCTGCTAAAATACAGCAAACACGCCAGGGCAGGAGCGATAAGGCATGAAGCGGCACATACCATACTACACGGCGCGCTGGAATACAATATATTCCAGATACCGGAAGATTGCCGCCACACTGCCACGGTAAAAGGCATCGACAGCGAGAAGCTGGACGAGATTTTTTTTCAGCTGTCGCTGGGCGTGAAAGACTTCGAGGCCACCAAGTTCCTCATCCAGCACGATTACATCAACTGCCAGTTTGCCTACGCCATGGAGTGGATAAGGCCAACCGAAGATGATAAGACAGCTTGGGATATCTCGCGCTCCAATAGGCAAACAAGGTTCGTCTATGAGAGTGCCCTGATGAGGCCAATACTTTTTACCGACCCCCTGCTTTCACTGCCAAAATCAAAGGAAGCGCCGGCAGAAGCGCAATTGCAGCTTAGCGTCAGGATGGAGCAAATGATTGCACTACTGGGTGAAACCGAGGAAAACAAGGTGCTTAAAGTCGCCGGCGCGATAATTGAAACCCTTGGCGAGGATACACATAAAAATATTGATGCCGCCTTTCATCAGCTTATCGGCCTGATCTAAAGGCACATATCTTGTCAAAAGCAGGTGAAAATGCAATATCATAAATCAGTCAGACTGCTGAACAATTTGTATTGCTACATATGGTCCGGGATGGGGAACAACTGCAACACGTGCGTTTTGACAGACGTTCTCAAGGGGGACAAACCACACGTTATCGTCGATCCCGGTCACATAACCAACGAGGCCGATGAGGACTGTCTGGGCAGTCTGACCGAATCGATGAAAGCCGACCAGATTCAAATAAAGGATATCGGCCTGATAATCAATACTCACAGCCACCCGGATCACTGCCAGTCCAACGAGGAAATTATAAATATAAGCGGCGCAGCGGTGACCATGTCTGAAGAGGAAGATGCCTTCAGGACAGCCGCCGGGGAGCGCATGTACACTATGTTCGGTATGAGAGCCCCAAAATTCACTCCCCTTTTTTTCCTTAAGGAGGGCGAGGCCAAGCTGGGCAAAGATGATTTCAACTTGCAGGTCATACTCTGTCCCGGCCATTCCCCAGGATCAGTATGCCTCTATCTGCCGGATAGTAAAGTCCTTATAAGTGGCGACGTTGTTTTTTATATGAGCGTGGGCAGGACAGATTTCCCCGGCGGAAGTACAAGATTTCTACAAAAGAGCATAGAGCGTCTGTCGAAGTTGGACGTGGAATTCCTGGTTCCCGGGCACAATACCGAACCGAACGGGGTGATCCGGGGCAAGGACATGATAAAGCGCAATTTTCAGGCGGTCAGGATGTTTTTCTAATTGGGCGGATTGTGATGGAATCTGACGATAAAATAAAATTAGCTATTGAGAATACACTGGTGCTGCGCCCGCCCAGGCAGCAGTTGGCCACATTCGGGATCACCAATATTTACTACTACATGATTACCGAGCTCATGCATGAAGTTAACGTGGTCAGGGAAGGAAGAGTCATCGCGGCACGGCCCAAGATAGTTACACCCACCTACCTTATCAATGTGGAAGGCTTTAGCATACAGGCCAAACGCTACATCCAGATGGCGGCCGAGCAAAATCCTCACGAGCCGGGTATCCTGTATTCCTATAAAAACGAAACAGGAGAAATGAATATTGTCTCGGAGTCGCTCGGCACCATTCTTGACAAGATCAACAGCCGCATTGACAGCCATAGCGACCCGCTTAGCGCGATCATCAAAGGCGTAGAGGACATGTGGGATGTTTCCCTCATGAAATTCACCTTCGAACTCACCAGGAGCTCGGTCTATCACAATTTCTCAGAGTTATACGGCCGCGGCAGGCTGATTGCAGATAACCAGGGAGTGCCGCGGGATGCGCGTGAAAACATTGAAGATCTCTTCGAGATGGCCGGCAGAGATCCCTCTTACGCGCCCGAGCTGGTCAGTGAGCTCCACCGCTGGAACCTCTGGAGCGTATACCAGGACCGCTTTCTCAACCTGTTCAAGAAACACTGAAAATATCATGTATCCTCGCCCCGGCGCCAGGTCAAAGCATTCCTGTTGACAATATCTTGAAAGCGTTATATATTACTCAAGCTTACATAAAACATGAAAGAGAGTGTGTGCCGGGCCGGTTAATGAATCAGCGGCGGTCTAATATCGAAATAATCAGCGAGATGCTGAGAATTGGTGCTGACGGGGCAGGTAAGACCGAGATCATGTACAGCGCCAATATGAGTTACAGGCAGTTGCAGAAATATCTAAAATTCATGATATCGCAAGGTCTTATAGACCAGATCGAGGTTGAAAACCCCTCGATTACCTTCATTGTCACCGAAAAAGGCCACGGCCTACGGCGCAGCATTGAGACCGTTTTAGAGGTTTTGAAGTTCAGTTCGCCTGAAGATGAATAAAACTGGAGGAGATGTGTATGACGGAAAAAAGGATGCTAATACTTGATGAGGGCACGGTCAGGAAGATCGATGAAAACCGCGGCGACATGGGCGTCTCCGAGTTTATCAACCTTCTCATCGACAGCCACCTGGACGAGCCCGCTACTGGCCAGCAAAGCGACCTTGTCACCAAAGAAGAGTTCCACCATTTCGAGGAGGGGATCAGAGACCTCCTGCGCAGCTTCCTCGAGTTCTTCCTCAGCTATGGCCTCGAACTGGGAAAGCAGCCTACCGATGGGGAACTGGACAAGTTAAGCTTCAAACTTCAGGGTCTGACCAAGTCCAGCAAGACCAAGAAACTGTAATCATTTACGCGCACTAACCAGCCATTTACCCTCCATTTATCCATTCAAACTTCGTACCAGATAGAACTATTTTCTAGAACATAATCACTTCCCAATTCACTTTAATCGTGCCATAGTGTAACCGTTCGTACTTGTGGGAGGTATACTATGACTACTGTTAAAGAGTTATTACGCACAGGGCGGAAAGAGGACCTCTGGCAGATGTGCTGCGGTTTTCTAGATCTCAGCATTGTACAATTCATGTCCATTCAGAAAAGGCTTCTTCTTGAGCAAATTGAGTTGCTCAATGCCTCGGTCATCGGAAGAAAAATATTTAAGGGTACTATACCCCAGGATGTGGAAGAGTTCAGGAAAAGGGCACCGCTTACTACTTATCAGGATTATTGCCCCGAGCTAAGCGAGAAAAGGGATGATGCCATGCCGCTTAAGCCGCTGTTATGGCAGCATACATCGGGCAGGTCCGCTGAGTATCCCTTCAAATGGGAGAGCATCAAGTGGGTACCAGTAACCCAGAGGATGTGCGAAGAAATAGCTGCAATTGGGGCAGGCCTTGCCATCCTAGCGAGTTGCAAGAATAAGGGTGATGTATCATCCATGAATCGCGGGGCGAAATTTATTTACGCGGTTGCTCCCAGGCCATATACGTCGGGAACATATGCTTACATAGCTACTGAGGAGGTCGAAGGCATCAGCATGCCTCCGTTGGAAATTGCGGAAAAACTGGACATTGAAGAACGGATCGCATTGAGCTTCAAGCAAGCCTTATCACAGGGACTGGATTTCTATTTTGGCGTTTCAGTAGCTCTGGTGGCTATCGGTGAGAAAATCAATCAGCGCATGGGCAAGACCAATATTAAATCGTTGCTATCTCAGCCGAAAGCTTTGGCCAGGTTAGCCAGGGGTTTAATCAAAAGCAAGTTGGCCGGACGTAAGCTTATGCCTAAAGATTTGTGGACGATAAAGGGCATCTTAAGCAGCGGCACCGATGCTAGTATCTTCAAAAATGTAATTAAAGATACCTGGGGTGTATACCCACTGGATGTTTATGTCAGCACCGAAGGCAGTATGATTGCAACACAAACCTGGGATTACGACGGCATGACATTTATACCTAATATGAATTTCTTTGAATTCATCCCGGAATCAGAGTATGAGAAGTGGAAGGAGAACAAGTCATATATACCCAGGACCGTATTGCTTGATGAAGTGCAGCCAAATAGCAAATATGAACTTGTTATCAGTAATTTCCACGGGGCGCCGCTCATCCGGTACAGGACAGGAGATATCATCAAGATCACTTCACTGCGCAATAAAAAGCTGAACATTGAGCTGCCCCAGATGGAATTTGAGGGCAGAATAGACGATGCAATTGATGCAGGCGGATTTTTCGGGCTGACCGAGAAGGTCATCTGGCAGGCTGTCAGCAACACAGCTATACCTTATGTCGATTGGGTAGCCCGCGAGGAACAAGAGGAAAATAAGTCGTCCCTGCACGTGTATCTCGAACTGAAAGGTGATATCAAGCTCGCTGAAGACACCATAGCACGCGCAATTTACGCCGAACTAAAAAAAATGGATGAGGGATTCATTTACGCAGATGCAGGAACAGCGTTTAATAGCGTGCCGGTAAAGGTTACTTTACTGCCAAAGGGAGCTTTTGAAAACCATATCAATTTACGACGTTCCCAGGGCGCAGACCTGGCACATTTAAAGCCACGTCACATGAATCCCAGCGATAAAGAGTTGGCCACTCTCGGTAGACCCGTTCCTGCATCACCTGAAGCAGCGCGGGTATCCGTGGGAGCACCAGCAGCAAGCTAAGCTCCACGAGTTACTACTCTAAGCAGGGCAACCTTGCAAGGTTGCCCTGCTTTTTTATACCTGAGTTGATAAGGTTCTACTTAGGTGCGACATTATGCTTACATCATCTTGACATTTGATAGTTACAGCTACATAATGGTCACAAGTATATATATTAACCAATACATGAACATACAATCATTAATACCCCTCATAGCAGGCATAGCCTATATTCCACTGATTATCATCCTATACGCTAATCGTCCCTGGCAGCGCCAGAAACAGGTCTTTGTATTGTTCCTCTTTGCTGCTATGATGTGGAGCTTCGCTGATTCCCTGTTTCGCAGCGATTTCCTGGTCAGCGAAAAACGTATTATCGCAATATCGATACTCTGTATCGTTACCTTCGCCGCTACACAACTCCACTACTTCTTACGTACATACTATGAGACGAAAAAGCCGAGGATTCCCGCGGCTTACATTATCATGGTCCTGGCCTTTATATGGATAATCCTGTTTACCCCTGAACGTGTAACCGTTGATAAAGGCGTTGCACCGGTATATGGAATATGGGTATATCCTCTGTTAGCTTATTATATAGTCTTGATCGGACGTGATGTGTACATTCTCATCAAGAAGATCAGAACTCTTGTAGACCCGGTAGTACGTAACCAATTAGTTTACCTTCTTGTATCTATATTTATTTCCGTGATGATTATCGTGTTTTCAGCGGGCCGCATGGTGCAGGATTATCCACTTGCCCACGTGGGCAATTTTATTATGGCACTGCTTTTAACTTATACCGTTATCAAACATCAGTTACTTGATTTGCGTATTGTCCTGCGGCGAAGTTTAGCCATTGTCTCCATGATTGCCATCGGTGTAGGAATCAACCTGTTACTGTATGTCGTCGGACACTTTCTATTCCACTTCGATGTAATTACTATTAACTTTTTACTGGGAATGGTTGCTGCCCTGTTGATCGCCTTCGTGATTTACCAGGTGCGGCATATATTAATCGGCCAGATAGATAAATTGTTTTACCGAGATGCCTACGAATACCGCCAAAAACTCAAAGACTTTTCGGAGAACCGTATCAGGGGAATGCTCAGCCTCGATGAAATGGGCAATGAGTTGTTAAACCTGCTATGCGGTGCTATCAGATGCAGGCAAGCGTACCTGATGCTGCCCCGTGAGGATACCGGCGATTTTTATGTCCGTTTCTCAATTGGGCCATCACAATCTAATTTGTCCCTCTCCGTAAAAAGCGACAGTCCGATAATCCAGTGGCTTCGAAAGTCCAAAACTTATCTGCCCAAGGATAGATTGGATATAGCTCCCGAATTCAAGAGTTTGTGGAAAGAAGAGCTTGAATCTATTACTCAATTGAATATTCAGATGTTCGTGCCGGTGATCAGTAGAAATAACGTTATTGGCGTGTTGGCACTCGGTGAAAAACAGAATAAACAAAGGTATTCTTTGGAAGATATCAACTATTCCGAGAGAATCATCAACAATACAGCGACCAGTATTGAGAAAGAGTACCTCCAGGACCAGTTACTCAATAGGGAGCAGGAGCTTTCACTTATCAACCAGTTGGCAGGCGTCATCTCATCCAGCCTCAACATACAGGAGGTCTATGACGCATTTGCGGATGAACTGAAGGAGGTGGTGGAAACAGACTACACCGCAATCTGCCTGATTGAAGGGAATGAGATTTATTTCGCCGCGGTATCGTCCGCGGTCGGCTCCACCTGGCATACGGGACAGAAGATACCGGTTGCCGGTACCACCGTTGAGTGGGTCTCTCTAAACAAGCGGCCATTTTATGAACGGGACCTTTCCCAGAGCAGGAGGTTCTGGACGGGAGAAGACCACGCCAAGCGGGGAATTAAAGCGATGCTTTATCTGCCCCTTGTGAATAAAGGAGAGGTAATAGGGGTTCTACTTATCGGGAGCGTGAAGCCGGCGGCCTATAGCCCCGAGCAGACAATCCTGCTCGAGCACCTTGCATCACAGATTTCAGCACCCATAGAAAACAGCCGCCTCTTCACCAAATCAGAGGAGATTGCACGCATAGACGGTATCACCGAGCTGTTTAACCGGCGCCATTTTGATGAAAGGATGCGGGAGGAAATAGACCGCCACTCGAGATACGGTGATATCCTGTCTATACTGCTGATCGACCTGGATAACTTTAAAAAATACAATGATACATACGGCCACCTTGCCGGCGACCGCCTCCTCGTCCAGGCGGCCGGCTTGATTAAAAGCTCCACCAGGTCATCAGACCAGGCTTTCAGGTATGGAGGCGATGAATTCGCTGTGATACTTCCACACTCCTCTACCATGGACTCTTTCAGTGTTGCCGAGCGCATGCGTGAGAAAATCGCTGAAGCGATGTCAGAACGGCACCTTGATATATCGGTGAGCATCGGGGTCGCATCTTGGCCCGGCGACGGCACCACGCTTGATGAGCTCTGCTACGCCGCCGATATGGCACTATACTATGCCAAACGCACCGGCCAGAACAGAACCTCCATAGCCTCGCGAACTCTTTTCTCCCTCAATGAGCCGAGTGTGAGTATCAACTCGGATGCAGAAGTTCTGAGCACTATATATGCCCTGGCGGCAACCCTGGAAGCAAGGGATAAATTCACCTACGGCCACTCGCGCCGCGTTAGCCGGTACGCGGTTGCCGTGGCAGAAATATTGAACCTCAGGCCTGAACAGGTAGCTGTGATCAGCGCGGCTGCTCTCCTGCACGACATTGGGAAAGTAGGTATACCGGATAACGTACTCAACAAGAACGGGAAATTACTGGACGAGGAATGGGAATTGCTTAAGCAGCACCCGAGGCTTTCTGCCACCATAGTAGGGCACGTCCCGAGCCTGAGCGCCTGCCTGGCCGCTGTAAGGCACCACCATGAGCGCTGGGACGGCGCGGGTTACCCCTCTGGTCTTAAGGGTGAGGCTATTCCGATTGAAGCGCGCATACTGTGCATTACCGATGCATTCGAAGCCATGATATCGGAGAGGCCGTACCGTTCGGCCCTCACTTTCAAACAGGCCATAGCCGAACTGGAAAAATGCTCCGGCTCGCAGTTCGATCCCGGTATCGTCAGGGCGTTCATACCAATAGCGCTTGCAACAGCCCCCGATGATGTCGAGCTTGAGATGCAGCGCATTCGGCCCGAGACTGATTAATCCCGCTTCACCAGAACGCAGATGTTGCGTGAAAAGTATTTTAAGGGAAACGTGTAACCATTCTCCGGCCGGGTGGCCAGTATTTTGAATCCAACCTGCTTTAGCGCTGCCTCTATTTCAAAATAGGTAAATAGATAGTAGTACCGCAATACTACTTTCTCCCTGGTTTTCCAGGGTACCTGCACCTCCCTGCCTTTACCCAAGAAATCCCGCTGCCAGCGGTTCCACACGGTGATAAATGCTTCCCCGCCCGGTTTAAGCACGCGTCTTAACTCCCGGAAAGCCATTTCCCTGTTCCGCCTGTCGGAGACATGGTGATAGACAGCCACAGCCAATACATAATCGAAAACTCCATTCCCAAAAGGCAATTGAACAGCATCTGCCACCAGCCAGTTGGCTATAAAGCTGTATTTCTCGGCGTACTTAACCGCCATCCTTATCATCGGCACCGACGCATCCAGTCCCCACATCTCAAACCTGCCCCTGAAAGGGAAAAAATCCGGTCCATGCGCACAGCCAATGTTTAATAAACTGCCCTGCCCCCATCGATCTGACAGGGATTGAAGCTCGACGTTGAAGCGGGTCCTATGTCGCAGGCGGTACCAGCTCTCCGCTATATCGTCGTAACTATTTGAATCGTAACTGTCCTTGGTGATCATTTGACTGATTTGCTAAACTTGAAACGCAACCTAAATATATCATAACTGTGTATTTGTATCCTACCATGCGTAAAGGTTCAAGGACGATCTCAGGTGTCACACCGGTGGCAGTCATGGCCAGGCCCATGCCCTGCCCAGGCTCCTGCGTATTTTGTCCCTCATTCGACAACTCGCCCAAGAGTTATACCCCGCAATCTCCTGCTGTCTTAAGAGCCATATCCTGTGAATACGATCCAGTCAGGCAAGTGGAGATCCGCCTCAATATCTTTTCCAAAATGGGGCATCCTGTTGATAAAATAGAGCTCATTATAATGGGCGGCACTTTCCTCGCTTCCCCACCGGAATACCAGTTTAGTTTTATTAAGTCATGCTACGATGCGCTAAACGGACAACCTTCACGCAGTCTTGAGGATGCCAAGCGTTCAAACGAAACAGCCAGGTACAGGTGTGTGGGACTCTGTATTGAAACCAGGCCGGATTGGTGTAGCGAAGATGATGTCAGGCGAATGCTCGAGTTCGGCACTACCCGTGTAGAGTTAGGAGTCCAAACCCTGGACGATGATATATACCGGCTGGTCCGCCGGGGGCACTGCTCAGAAGATGTGGTCAATGCCACAGCCCTGTTAAAAAGACACGGGCTGAAGGTCTATTACCACTGGATGCCCGGGCTGCCCGGCTCAACACCCTCACACGACCTGGCGCTGGCAAGGCTACTTTTCGACGATGATAAATATAAACCAGATGGGATCAAGATCTACCCCACCCTGATTGTGACCGGCACCGAACTTGAGCAGTGGTACCGTGAGGACAAATATACTCCCTATTCCATTGACGAGATGGTCGGTCTCATAGCTGACATCAAGAGTACCATACCAGGATATGTGCGCATCCCACGCGTAATGCGTGACATCCCGACCAGATATATCGTGGCGGGATGCCGTGATCTTTCCTTACGCTCCGGCATCAGGGAAGTCATGAAAGCACGAGAAATGCAATGCCAGTGCACCCGCTGCCGGGAATACGGCCACCGCCGGCGCGAAGGCTGGAAGATCGGGGAACCCAGTTTGCACAGGTATGATTACGACGCTTCAGGAGGCAAGGAGATATTCCTTTCCTTTGAAGACGACAAAGCTACACTCTTTGGCCTGTTACGTCTGCGTATCGGCCCCCGCGATATATATCCTTCCATCGTAAGGGAAGTCCATATTTTCGGCTCAGAAGTGCCCATCGGCGAACAGGATGACCTTGCTGCCCAGCACAAGGGGCTGGGATCCGCGCTGATGAGAGAAGCAGAGCGTATTGCCCTGGATGAATTCGCGGCAGACAGGATTGCCGTAATCAGCGGCGTGGGAGCGCGTGACTATTTCCGCCGCGGCTTCGGCTATGAACTGGAAGGCCCCTACATGTCGAAGAAACTGCGGTCAAGTATATAAATGGCATGCTACGTAATGTCCGGGTGCAGATTGAGTGACCTCCGGCTCCAACTTCGCACATACAGGCATCACACGGCGGCACCTTGTATGGAAGCGGCAACCGGCAGGAGGGTCGAGCGGTGATGGGACGTCTCCTGCGAGCAATATCCTGCTCCTGCCGTCGGGACGCAGACTGGCTATAGCTGATAGCAGCGCTTCTGTATAGGGATGCAGCGGATCCCGGAAAAATTCTTCCTTATCTGCCGTTTCCACTATCTTTCCCAGGTACATGACTGCCACGCGGTCGGACAAATACTTGACTACGGAAAGGTCGTGACTCACGAACATATAGGCCAGGCCGTCTTTGTCCCTTATATCCATCATGAGATTAAGGATCTGTGCCTGCACCGAAACGTCCAGGGCGCTGACGGGTTCGTCGGCGATTATAAGCTGCGGATCCATTGCCAGCGCCCTGGCGATGCCTATGCGCTGCTTCTGACCGCCGCTGAATTCGTGAGGATACCTCTCATAAAAACCTGCCTCCAGCCCAACCTTTTCCAGTAAACGGGCAACACGCTCCTCCCGTTCGGCGGGATCGCTGATGCCATGTATAATGAGAGCCTCCCCTATTGAACCGCCAACAGCCATCCTGGGATCCAGTGATGAATCCGGGTCCTGGAAGACTATCTGCATTTTCCCTCGCAGGTCCCTGAGGTCCCTCTTGTTCAGTTTGATCACGTCTACACCATTAAAATTGATCTCCCCGGCAGTTGGCTCCTCCAATCTCAAAATAGTTTTCCCCAGGGTTGATTTTCCACAGCCGGACTCCCCCACCAGACCCAGCACCTCGCCTCTATCGATGGATAAAGAAACTCCATCTACCGCCCGGATGTCCCCGCTCAAACGCGACATCAAACCAGCTGTGACCCTGTAGTACTTCTTGAGGTCTTTGACCTGCAACAGGAGACTATTAGTCATTACAGGCTCCTCACATCCATGTCCACAAATAAATGACATGCTACTGCATGAACATCGGTAATGTTCACGGTGGCAGGCATCACCGAGCGGCAGATATCCATTACCTTCGAACAGCGGGGGTGAAAAGGGCATCCGGACGGCATATCCAAAGGATTCGGAGTATTGCCGGGAATAGAAGGCAGCCTCTTGCTTTGTGCCGATATGTCCGGCAGGCAATCGATAAGTCCAACCGTATAAGGGTGCGCCGGGTTCTTCAATATGTCTACAACAGGTGCAACTTCGACCACCCTGCCTCCGTAAACCACAGCAGCCCGGTCGCCTATCTCTTTCACCAGTGACAGGTCATGCGTAATGAAAATGATGGACATATCCCTGCCGGTTTTCAGCTCCTGCAATATGTGTATGATTTGTGCTCTAATAGTCACATCTACAGACGTGGTTGGCTCATCTGCAATAAGTATCCCTGGGTTACACGAAAGACCCATGGCGATCATAGCCCTCTGTTTCATTCCTCCCGACATCTGGTGTGGATACATTTTCAGCGCGCGGCTAGGCTGTGGTATATTCATTTCCTGCATTAGTGTCCGGGCCCTGGCCAATGCTTCAGGTCGGCTAATCCTTTCATGGGCGCTGATCTGCTCGGCAATCTGATCGCCTATGGTAAAGACGGGATTTAGCGACGACTGCGCATTTTGAAAAACCATGGCGATATCCTTACCCCTGATCTTCCTGAGGTGCGGTATCGGGCAGGTGGCGAGGTCGGTACCTCCATAGATGACTTCACCCTCGACTATTTTACCCGGGGGGCTGTCGAAAAGGCGCAGGATCGAAAGGGCGGTCACTGATTTTCCGCAGCCGGATTCGCCTACCAGGCACAGGCATTCTCCCCTCTTGAGAACGAAATCCACGCCGTTTATGGCTTTAACCGTGCCGCGGCGCGTGAAGAACCATGTCTTCAAGTTTCTTACTTCAAGAATGTTTTCTGCCTTCAATTGATTATCATTCCTGTCAACTAATTTCATATACCTGCTTTTGGATCAAATGCATCCCTCAGGCCGTCGCCAAAGAAATTGAAGGAAAGGACAGTGAGGAAAAGCATTACGCCGGGCTCAACAGCTACCCACCATGCAGTGTCCAGGCTGTGCTGGCCGGTATTAAGGATTGTTCCCCAACTGGTACTCATGGGGTCCCCCAGACCGATAAAGCTCAACGCTGCCTCCGCCATTATTACACCGGGTATGGATAGTGTGGCCATCACGATAACAAGACTGCTGACATTAGGGATAAGATGGTTAAACATTATCCGGGCATCGCTGGCCCCCAGCGCCCTGGAGGCTGTGACAAAGTCCCTGGTTCTGATGGACAGTGTCTCACTCCGGATGAGCCTCGCCGCCCCTGTCCAGCCCGTGAGGCCTATCACCACAACTATGATGGCCAGGCTCGGGCCAAATATAAAAACGATCATTACCAGCAGCAGGAAGAAGGGAAAAGTCATCATAATATCGGTGAAACGCATCAGAGCGTTATCCACCCATCCACCCAAGTAAGCAGACAGGACGCCGATAAACGTGCCCAGGAAAATGGCTATGCCCGTCGCCAGCAGCCCGACCAGCAGCGATATCCTGGCGCCGGAAATCAGCATGGCAAGCATGTCGCGCCCCTTGCTGTCAGTGCCCAGTGGGTGGTCCGGTCTACCTGGTATAACCGTGGTCGTGAATTCTCCGGTCTTAATATCGTAAACTGATTCGTCAATAGAGCAGCCTAACGGCGGCAGGTTCTTAATCTCAAAATCAGTTTTTTGCGGGTCTGGAGCAAAGATCGGGCCAAATATACCGACCAGTGACAGGAACACAATAAAACCCAGGCCCACTAAGGATAGTCGGTTTTTACTCAGCCTTTCCCAGTAGTAATCCAGCAGCCGCCTGTTGATAGAGACCGGCATGACCGGCTTGCCGCGGCGGCCACGTTTAACGTCAGTCATATCTAATCCTCGGATCGAGGTATGTATAGAGCACATCCGTCGCCAGATTAATGAAGAGCACCAGGAAGGTGCCGATCAGTGTAACTGCGACCACCACTGCATAGTCATTGGCAAATATAGCATTGAAAGATACCTGCCCCAATCCGGGAATGCCAAATACGATCTCCGTGAGGTATGCACCACCGAAAACAACGCTTCCCAGATCGAACATGATAATTGTTACCAGCGGCAAGACTGCATTGCGCAGGACATGTTTGCCGATAACCGTCTTCTCCGGCAATCCCTTGGCGCGTGCCGTAGTAACGAAATCCTTGCGCAAATTATCCAGCATGGCGGATCTTGTATAACGCAGGTATCCCGCCAATTCCCCGATGCCAAGCGCCAGCACAGGCAGGATGAGCTGTTTAAGGTTTTCCAACGACCAGATCGAGTAATCCGTATCGTAATATGTCTTGAACCATCCCAGGTAAACTGCAAACACCATTATCAGCATCAACCCCAGCCAGAATCCCGGTATGGATATGCCGATAAAGGAAAAGGTGGATGCAGCGTAATCTATCCTGGTATTTTGCTTGACGGCTGCCAACATACCGAGACCAACGCCAAGAATAATGGCAAAAATACTGGCCAGCAGTATTAGCTGGAAGGAATATATCCAGTGTGACGCTATCAGATCTACGACCGTTTGCGATGTACTGAAAGACCATCCCCACTTGCCCTGCAACAGGTTCCCCATGTAGATAAAATACTGCTCGATAATCGGCTTATCCAGCCCGTAGCGCGCCTCAATGGCCTGGCGCACAGATTCTACGTCCTGGCCCCTGGCAGCGATATTGAGAATGTACCTGTCAACGGGAGAGGTCGGGCCAAGCCGCAGCAGGATAAAAGTGATGGTCATGATGCCCCAGGCGATGATGACGCTGTAGATAAGACGCTTGATAATGTAGCTGCGCATCTAAATATGCCTGGTGCAGCGCTCAGGGAGCAGGCAAATTATTCTAACGGTCTTTTATTCAAAGCGCCACAGGTAGTAATTATAACCCATGTTGATGCCCGGCTCGATGCCCCTGACATTTTTCTGAAATCCCCGGTTGGCCTGTGCATAGGTAATAAAGTCCACCGGCTGTTCTTCAGATATAACACGCGCCAGCTCCCCGTACATTAGCGAGCGGTCATCCTTATTCATTCCTTCCTTTGAACGTATTTTCTGGAAAAGCTGATCAACCCTGTCGTTGAAGAAGCCGAATGAATTGAGCCCACCATCCGAAGCAAAGAAAACGCGGCTGCCGGACGGCGCAAGGGGGTCGGTATTATGCCCCATCAGGGTCATATCCCAGGCATCATCACTCACGGCGCGCGGCCCGTTATTATACCTCGGTTCCTGGTTAGTGCCAGGCTCCCTGTTCATCATATATTGCCGCAGAAGGGTGGGCCATTGCACCCACTTGACCTCGACATCGATACCTATGGCCGCCAGTTCCTGCTTGATCAACAGTGACATGGATTCCACCACATCGCTGCCCGGAGTGGTAACCATGAGCAACTTGACCGGCTTGCCATCTTTGCCAAGCATGATATCACGGCCATCGCTGTTGATATATTCGTATCCGGCGGCTTTGAGCATTTCGATGGCCTTCAGTTTATCATTAAGCGGGGCCACCCCCAGCTTCATAACCGTGTTATCACTGTACCAGGGTGAACTGGAAGGGATAAAGCTGTAAGCCGGTTCAGCGAAGCCCAGGAAGATTTTCTTGGTAATAGTTTCCTTATCTACCGCCATAGACAGCGCCTGCCGGACTTCCTTATTGCGCAGCCCTTCCCAACCGTTATCCCTCTCGTTATAAGCGATGATGTTATAGCCGCGTGTCGGAATGGTATAGACGTTGATGCCCGGCATTTTTTTAAACTTAGCCACATTCTGCGGCTCGATCCCGCTATAGGTGATATCGCCCGCTTCCAGTGCAGCCTGCATGACCGCCGAAGTACCGAACATTTTAACTATATATTCCTCGAAAAACGGCGCCCCGTCGCCCTTGCCCAAGAAATATCCCGGGTTTCTCGACAAGACGTATTTATCGTTCTTCAGCCACTGCTTGAATTTGTACGGCCCGAGGTTACCCGTGTACGAGAGGTCATTGAACTCCCTGGCCTGCGTAAAGGCATCAACGTTGCCCTCGTACTTGACCGCAATATATTTGGGGTAGGGCGTCAGGTTATATAACGTGTAAACAAACTCCGGCTGCACCGTTTGCCGAGTTATTGTGAACGTCGTGTCATTGACCACGGCGGGATTCACGAAGACTTTCTTATCGCCGACATCCTCCTGCCATTCATCCTTGTAAATGTAGTTGAGCCAGTCTGAAAACATCAGGTTTTTGAGAGTATAGACGTAATCCTCCGCCGTGACCCGCGAGCCATCGCTCCACTTGAGGTCGTCGCGGATGGTCATGGTGTAAACCAGTCCATCGGGGGAGACCTCGATGTCTTTGGCCAGGCAACGAAGCACGATATTAAACTTGTTATCGTAAATTGCCAGCGACTCCAGAGTATAACTGACGTATCCGAAGGAGGAAGCGTCGCCAGCAAGTATCCAGTTGAGGGTCTCGGCCTCGCCGCCGGCCACATCGCCCTCGATAAAGCTGCCCCTAACAGCAGGCACCGCACAGCCTGCCAGCGATATCGCCAAAAGCAACGATGACATAACCGCGGCAAAACCCTTTATCAATCTGTTCCTATTCAACTTACCCACCCAGTTATTGATGCTGCCTGGTTTACTGCTGGTACCATGTCTGGTAGTTGTAAAGCATATTGACCCCGGGCTCAACTCCCTGGACCTTGTTGGACAGGGCAAAGTTGTCCTTGTAATAGACCAGAAAATCCACAGGCTGAGCTTCAGAAATGGCCCGCGATAGCTCGTCGTAAATCTTCTGCCGGTTTACGGGGTCGACACCCTCCGCGGAGGCCGCCTTCTTATAAAGGGCGTCGACTTTATCATCAAAGAAGCCGAAGATATTCAGTCTGCCGCCCGGTGAGAAGAAAATCTCGCTGCGCCCGATTGTCAGGGCATCACCGAATGATGACAGGATCACAATATCCCAGGGCTGGCTGCTCACCGCTCCCGGCCCGCTATTGTAATCCGGGTTCCTATCGCTGCCCGGTATCTTATTCACGTAAATTTCGCGTGCGACAAAATCCTGTACCTGGTACCTGGGTTCAACTTCAAATCCGATATTGTTCAGGTTCTGTCCCATTATGTAGGCTGCTGATTTCTGCACTTCGCTATCTATTGCAACCGGCAGGACCAGTTTTATAGGTTTGCCGTCCTTGTCGACAAAGCGCTGCTTGCCGTCGACATCCTTCATCTCATAGCCGGCGCTTTTTATCAAATCAATAGCCTTTTGTGCGTCAGCGGCAGAGTCCATACCGTATTTCTGGACCACGCTCTCATTGTACCAGGGTGAGTAGGGGGGTATAACGCCGTAGGCGGGTTCGGCATAGCCGCCAAAGATGTCGTTGATGATAGCCGGTTTATCGATGGCCATGGACAGTGCCTGCCTGACCTTCGGGTCTTTTAAACCGGCCCAGCCATTATCGCGCAGATTGTAGGCAAGCATTAAGAACTGGCCCGATGGTACTGTAAGTACTTTGAGGTCCTTGTTATTGCGGAAAGTGTTGGCATCCTGCGGTTCAATATATGCGTAAGATATCTGCCCGCTGTTCAGGCCATCGTTAATGACCTGCTGCAGACCGGGCTGATTGATGATATATTTCTCGAAATATGGGGCGCCATTGTCCTTGCCAAGGTAATAACCCGGGTTACGCACCATCACCAGCCCCTCGCCTGTGGTCCAGGTAGTAGGCCTGTAGGGGCCCAGGTTGCCGCAGTAGCTCATATTGTTGAACGCCGGCGCGGAGATGAATTCATCAGTCTTGTTCTCATAGTTGCGCGCAATATTCTTGGGATACGGCATCAGATCATATACAGTATATTCAAAGTTGGGATCGGCGGTCTTCCTGATAACCTTGAAAACCGTACCGCTTACCGCTTCCGCTTTAACCGGCACTAAACTGCCACCGGCTTCTTCCTGCCAAAGGGATTTGTCCGCGCAGTCTAACCAATCTGCCAGCATAATGTTGTTTATAGTGTACACATAGTCATCCGCCGTCACACCGGACCCATCGCTCCATTTCAGGTCATCCCTGATGGTAACCGTATATACCAATCCATCCGGCGTTACCTCCACGGCTTTAGTTATGCACCTCGGCTGGAGCTTGTACTGGTTATCGAAAACGGCCAGGGGTTCCACAATAAAACTGGCGTACCTCTTGGAGGCCCCGCCGTCGGTAGCAATTATCCAGTTAAGCGTCTGTGCGCTTTCCCCCAGTTGTGATTCGATAAATGTCCCTTGTACCGGGTGGAGTTGCGGCCGTTCAGCCGTGCAGGCCGGCAGCAACAGGGCAAATGTGGCTATGATCGTGGTTATAACGATTATTCTCTTCATCTTGCTCCTTTAACGTCTTCGTCTTATAACGCGGCAACTGCCGATTGGTTGCAGGTGTTCATCTAAAAAAGGCGGAAAGCCCAAGATATGGTCCTGGCTGACCGGGGCAGAATATATTAACATAATTTTAGGTCTATATGAAGCGCTTTTTCATACCCTCTATCAGTTCATCCACCTTCTCGGTGGTATCGGCTCCCACGCGTCGCATGGCAGTGTCTATCTTCTCGTACTTCGCACCATCGTAGATATCGTTAAGCCTCTCATAAAGCCCGGCCCGCCTTCCCAGTCGGTAGTTGAGCCTCTCCTTGAGAGGCATCCCCAGGTATCGCTCAATAGTGTCCAGGCAAGCCTGCCTGGCCTGCGGAAATTTACCTTCCAGTTCCGGAAGGAGGTTCAGTATATGGTCGCTCTTTAATTCTCCCGTGAAATCCAGCCTTGAAATAAACTCGCCGATTTCCTTTATGATCTCATCCTCGGTCAACATATCGTATTCACCCGACTTCACCCTTGTCCATAGAGAAATTGTCTCTCCCATCATCAACGTCCGCAGCCTGATAAAATCCGGGTTTATCTGGTTGAGGACTCTGGCCGATTGCCCGGCGTGCTCCTCCGACCACTGTCTACCCCCCAGTCCCGGCATGTAATATTCAGACAGCTCAATACCGGCTTCCCTTATATTGATGCCACCCTTTACATGGTCATCGGCAGTCATTCCCTTGTCTACGAATTTGAGCACGGCATCTGAGCCACTCTCCATACCGATATGAATACGCGATAGCCCGGCCTGTCTCAGCTCGATCAACTCCTGTACATTTTTCCTGGCCGCCGTCTTTGAGCGGCAATAGGACGTGATACGATCGAGCTCAGGGAAGTTGCCCTTCAGGGCTAATACCACTCTCATTAGGTCTGCATGACGCATGATGATGCTATTGGCATCCTGCAGAAAGGCTGATCTCCCACCCGCCCACTGCCACAATGATACCTGCCTGACGGAGTCGTTATTGGTGACCAGGCTGTGTATATAGGCAGACACCTCGCGCGGCTGGTTGCCGAAGCCGTTTTGCCACCCGAACTCCTTTATGCCTTCCACTATTGCTCTGGCCGTTTCTATATCTCTCATCACGTCCTCAGCGGGCCGCAGCTCGAATTTTCGCCCCCTGTACGTATGGCAGAAAGAGCACCTGTTCCAGGGACAATTGCGGGTGGCGCGGATCAACAGTGAATAGGCCTCGCTGGGAGGCCGGATAGGTCCCGTCTCAAAGTAATATTCGTTCAGCTTTTCCAGGTCCATTTTGCCCTTAATTTTAACGCTTAAGTATAATCGGGGGAAATCCTGAACTGTTCAGGCACTACCGTGATTAAAATGCTAAAATCTGGTGCCATGAGCAAAACAACAGACGGTGTGGCCGTTGTATCATTCGATGTGGAAGGCACGCTGGTGACCACTGACTTCAGCAGCGCGATCTGGTTCGAACTGATACCGGGACGCTATTCTGAGCGGTATGGATTAAGCTTTGAAGAAGCCACAATGAAGGTGAGGCAAGCCTATGACAGCGTGGGCGATCAGCGCCTGGAGTGGTACAACGTCCAGTACTGGTTCACCCGCTTCGACCTGGGAGATGCAGATATCGCCATGGAGCAACTGCAGCCCAGGGTGCAATACTATCCCGATACTAAAGGCGTGCTTGAACAACTTCAGAGCCGGTATACGCTGAGCGTGGCGTCGGGATCGCCCAGGCCGTTCTTAAAACACCTACTGCGGGACATCGAGCATCATTTCAGCGCGATTTTCTCTTCGACTACCGATTTTCAGCAGGTCAAGACCGCAGATTTTTGGGCCGGCATGTGCCGTGCTCTGGGCGTAGATCCCGGGCAGGTTATACATATAGGCGACCATATGCAGTTCGACTTTATCGAGCCCGCCAGCATCGGCATTAAGGCTTTCCACCTCGACCGCAATGGAAAAGCCGGCGCTACCGGGTCACTTCAAAGCCTGAGTGAATTGACTTTGTTGTTAGCTGGCATGTAAATTAAACTGCGGAGGTGGATGATGCCAATAACGGTTACCACGCTGGTTGAGAATACCTCGGGTGTCCCGACGCTTTATGGCGAATGGGGTCAAAGCCTTTTATTAGAAGCGGACGGTCTGAAAATACTCTTCGACACGGGCCCAAGTCGGCATGTCCTAGATAACGCAAAGAAACTGGGAATAGAACTCAGCACCATAGATAAAATAGTCATCAGTCACGGGCATTACGACCACACAGGCGGCCTCAAGGACGTCCTGGCCCTGATAAAGGGCTCTGGCAATCGACCAGAGGGAATAGAGATTATTGCCCACCCTGACATATTTCAGGAGAAACACTTTTACCTGAAAGGCTTGCCTGCCCGGGAGATAGGTATGCCCGGCACACGTGCTGATCTCGAAGCCCTCGGGGCGAACTTCAGGCTCTCACGGGACCCCGTCAAGCTGTCAGACAACATCATGACAACCGGCGAGGTGCAGATCAGCGTTGACTACGAGCTGATCGACGCCACTCTGCATATTAAAGACGAAGATGATTATATCCCCGACCTGCTTGCTGACGACCTGTCCATGGTTATCAAAACGGAGAAGGGCCTGGTTATTTTATTGGGCTGCGGCCACAGGGGTCTGATCAACACAATCCTGCATGCGCAGAGAATTGCCGGAGTTGAGCAAATCTACGCGATTATCGGCGGCACGCACCTCATCAGCGCTAATAAAACTCAGATGGATGAAACAGTCAAAGCGCTGAAGCGTTTTCATATTACGAAGTTGGGTGTGTCACACTGTACCGGGCTGAAATTCGGCGCCATTTTGGCTAACGAATTCGGAGAGGCTTTCTTTTTTAACAGCGCTGGAACCAAGACGACGTTGTAATTTTGTTGGCTAAAACAGCAGCCTCTCCACCGTTATCAGAGGTAACAACCTCTCCACGTCGCGCTTATGGCAAAGCTCGGTGCCGGGCGTCAAGGTGGCTGCTGTCCCGGCTGCAACGGCAAATCGTGAGGCCTCTTCCAGGCTGCCACCCCTGCTAAGCATGAATACCAGCCCTGCCACGGTAGAATCCCCTGCGCCCACGGTGCTCATAACCTCCACATTGGGCGGCACGACCTTGTAAACCGCATTTTTGTCGCCGATAATCATTCCATCCCTTCCGCGCGATATCGCTGCGATGCCGATGCCACCGCTGATGAAGGTCTTTACGGCGTAAATAATATCTTCCTCGGTGGCAAGCTCTACACCCGTAGCGGTTTGCGCCTCCCGCACATTGGGCTTGACCACGTCCGGCCTGGCCTTAATCCCCTCCTGTAGCCAGAGATCGGCTGAATCAAGAACAGCGGTAATGCCCAGGCTCTTCATTTTCTGAATCAAATCCCTGTAGATGTAATAGGGTACACCGGGTGGCACACTGCCGGCCAGGACGATGTAGCGCGGCTTAGGCTTAATTGACGTGACCTTGACCACCAGCTTCTTGAGCTCACCGGCAGAAACTCTGGGGCCCGGCGCAGAAATCCTGGTCTGGCAATGGGTCTTGAGATCGGTGATAATGAAGTTGCTTCTGATCTCCGCCTTGATAGGTGTAAAATCGCATGGTACGCCCTGCTGCTTTAAAATAGTCTTGAGTGCTCTCCCGGCAAATCCGCCTACAAAGCCATATGCCGTAGTTCCGCCGCCTAATTCTTTAACCACCCTGGAAACATTGATGCCCTTTCCTCCCGGCTCGCGCTTAAAACTCACCCATCTATTAGTGTCATCAAGGATCAGGTTCTCCACCGCCACATGCCTGTCCAGCGACGGATTAAGCGTTATGGTCGCTATCAATCAGATTTTCTCCACTTTAAGCATGTTGGTGGTCCCGGATTTCCCCATGGGCAATCCGGCAGTCACTACCACCAGATCTCCCGGGGAACAAAGCCCGCACTTGCGCCCCGCATCCGCAGCCTCGGTGAACATACTCACCACCAATTTCGGCTCCCGCACTTTCACAGCGGTCACACCCCACGATAGCGACAGCTGCCTCCGGGTGGATTCTATGGCGGTTATAGCCAGTATAGGCGTGCGGGGTCGGTACTTTGACACCCTCCTGGCCGTGCTGCCCGACGCCGTATAGGCGATGATAACCCTGGCTCCCAGCTGATATGACGTATGGCAGGCAGCATAGCTGATAGCGTCGTCGGTCAGCGGTTGCAGGTCCCTGCCGCGGCTTGCTAAGATCTCATCGTAAGGCAGGGCGTTCTCAGCCTCCAGGGCTATCAGCGACATCATTTTTACGGTCTCCACAGGATAATGTCCGATGGCTGTCTCTTCAGAGAGCATGATGGCGTCCGTGCCGTCGAAGATAGCATTGGCCACGTCCGTGGCTTCGGCACGTGTGGGCATAGGAGAATCAACCATCGACTCCAGCATCTGGGTGGCTACGATAACGGGCTTACCCACGTGATTGCATTTTCGGATGAGCTCTTTTTGAACGATCGGCACGCGTTGAATAGGTATTTGTACGCCGAGATCGCCCCGTGCCACCATGACACCATCGGAAGCTTCAAGTATCTCATCGAAGTTGTTCAGCCCTTCGATGCGTTCAATCTTGGCAATTATCTTGGCCGTTGAGCCCCGTTCCAGCAGGAATTCCCTCACCTTTATCACGTCCTCGGCCTTACGCACAAAGGACAGCCCCACAAAATCGATGCCCTGGGTTACAGCGAAATCAAGATGCTGCCAGTCCTCTTCCGTTACGGCGTCAATATCCCATGTCACACCCGGAACGGTGACTCCCTTGTTATCAAACAGCCTTCCGCCAGTGATGACCTTGCATTTCACAGAATCGGCCCTGATCGATTCAACCTCCAGGCTGATCAGCCCATCATCCAACAAAATAGTCTGCCCCAGTTTTACGTGATGGGGCAGGTCGGGCAGGTCGACTGAGACCTGTGATTCGTCCCCCAGCAGATCCCGCGTGGTCAAAATGAAATCAGCGCCCTCTCTGAGCCTGACACCACCCTTTTTTACCCTCCCTGTCCGGTCCTTAGGGCCGGGCAGGTCAAGCAACATTGCCGGTGACAGTTTCAGCTTCTTTGCCTCGCGGCGCAGTAGTACAAGGTACTCGGCATGTTCCTCAATACTGCCATGCGAGGCGTTAATGCGTGCGACATTCATCCCGGCCTCAAGCAGCTGATTGATCACGCCAGGTACTATGCTGCTGGGTCCGATCGTGCATACAATCTTGGTTTTACGCAGGGGCATGCCCTGCTGCGGTGACTTGGCCATCTCGAAACCTAATACCTGCGATACCAGTCTGCGCCTGTATCGGCCAGTTTACCTTCACCCAACCCCAACTTATCGTACCAAGGCCGGGCATAGCGCCCGGCTATGTCAGCCAGGTCCCGCATCCGTTTGACTGCAATCCCCGATAAAAAGCTGATCCTGCTGTCCCTCGAATCGATCTCAGTCGCCTCCTGCCAGATCGCCCGACCCCCCAAAAATCCCGAGGCGCCGGCCTGGCAGGCGATAGTTACTTCCCGCTTAAAAGTGTCATAGTCCACCCCTGCGCTGAGTATCACCCAGGGGACAGCCGAGGCCTGGTCAAGCTGATGGCAGTACCCGGCCAGCCTGTCCGCATCCTGCTCATATTTTAGATCTGCGGGAAACTCCGCCTTGAGCACATCGATAGGCAAAGCTGTTATCTGCCGCGCGGTCTCGATCACCATTTGTGGCAATTCGCGGGCAAAAGCGGCTGAATCCATGGTCTCACCTTCAATCCGGTAAGTCTTGGGCTCGACCAGCAGCGGAATATCGTATTTAATGCAATCTTCTGCAACCCTATCTATGATTTTGAGCTGCTTCGCCGCCAGTTTACCGATATCAGGCCTGTAGTAAACCAGCATCTTTACCGCCGATGCGCCCATGCGCTTGATCTTCTCCACGCTCCAGTCCTTGAGCAGAGCGGTCAGCCGCCCGGTGGGATCCTTCTGGTATCCCGTAGCCTCGACGCTCACCAGCAGGCCTGTCTGCCCTCTCAGGGCATTGGAGGCTATGCACTGCGCGGCCCCGTACTCCGGGTCCAGCAATATACCGCTGGAGTACGGTCCCAGCACCGAGCACATATCCTGCTTTATCTGTACAATCTCACTATAATCCGGGGCCTCATGATGTGTCCCCTCCATCATGCTAACAAGCCCGGAGCGGTGGTCCATGGCGCACATGACCAGGAGCCCCAACGGCGTCGCTATCTGCTGCAGTCCCCTGATTTTCCCGATGGATAATTGCTTATTCTTACCTCTCATTATGATTATCAATATAGCCGTTTGCGATTTCGATTACAAGTCAGGCCACAATATAACCTGTTAATATAATTGCAGAAGATTTATAATTACAAATTGCCCACTTGGAAGCAGGCCATCGGGGCAACCCTCAGTAAAAGCGATGCAAATAACAAGTGCGACCAATTCATGCAATATCAACACAGTCTGCTGTAACGGCAAACTGACCTGGCACTATATCGAAAAGGCCACGGAACGCGAGGTCCAGTACCTGGCCGATAATTTCCATTTCCATACGCTGGCCCTGGATGACGTGCTTAGCCGTGTGCAGCGCCCCAAGATCGATGATTACGATACCTATCTCTTTATAGTCCTGCACTTCCCCGTTTTCGATAAGACCAACCGCGTAACCACGCCCAGCGAACTCGATATCTTCATAGGCGAGAACTTCCTGGTTACCAGCCACAAGGGTGATCTCAAGCCGCTTTCCAAGCTGTTCAACGAGTGCATGATCGATGAAGAGATCCGCCAGAAGTATATGGGGCGGAGCGCCAGTTTCCTTTTCTACCAGTTGCTTGACCGCCTGGTAAACTATTGCTTCCCCATCCTGGACAGGATTGAGGATAACATCGATAAGATCGAGGACCTCATATTCGCCCGCGCCGTTCCTGAGACTGTGCGCGAGATCTCCATGATTCGGCGTGACCTGATCTCTTTCCGCCGCATTATCCACCCGCAGATGTCTGTGCTGGAAGAACTGGAAAAGGAGAAATATCCATTTTTTAAAGAGGACCAGGATGTGTATTTCGGCGATATAGCCGACCATATCCGCAAGATCTGGGATGGACTGGAGGACTGCAAGGAGGTTGTAGACGGGTTGGCGGATACCAGCAACTGGCTCACATCGCATCGCATCCAGGAAGTAATGCGGGTACTGACCATAGTCATGGCGCTGATGGCGCCGGCCACCCTGATTGCCAGCATCTACGGGATGAATATCCACCTGCCGGGTGGGATTACGTCGGGCGACTTCCTCCCATTCGTCCTTGTCCTAGCTTTCATGATAATCACCGCCGGCGCGATGATGTGGTATTTTCACCGTAAGAACTGGATTTAGACACTGGTAGATGGGAGTAACCGGCAAATTGTCTTACTCGTACAGGTTCGTTTTTATAACAGCTCTCTTTATCACAAGCATTCTGGCTTCCAATATCCTCATCGTCAAACAGATCGAGCTTTTCGGCCTGACCCTCCCGGCCGCCATCGTTGTTTTCCCGCTCAGCTACATCTTCGGGGATGTGCTTACCGAAGTGTACGGTTACAGCCAGGCCAGGCGCGTTATCTGGCTCGGCTTTTTCTGCAACCTTCTGCTGATCATCTCCATCTGGCTGGTCGGCATCCTGCCATCCGCGCCTGTATTCGATGCCCAGGCCGCCTATGAAAGGATCCTGGGCAGCACCCCGCGATTTCTAATAGCCTCTTTCACAGCATACCTGGCCGGTGAGTTTGTCAATTCCTACGTTATGGCACGCATGAAGATACTCACAAAAGGGAAATGGTTGTGGACGCGCACCATCGCATCCACCATAGGCGGCGAGGCCGTCGATACGGCAATTGTACTTTTCGTCAGCTTCTGGGGAGTACTACCGCCCGAGATTATTTTGAGCATGATATTCTGGCACTGGCTGCTCAAAACCTGCTATGAAGTTTTAGCGACGCCGTTGACCTACATTCTGGTTGGGTATCTGAAGAAGGTTGAGAAGCTGGATGCTTACGACTACGGAACTAACTTCAACCCCTTGCGGGCGGATTGATTAGGGCCTAAAATTTGGGAGGAAAGTGGAACAGCGGTTTATCGTGGACGCCAATACGGGTAAGCTTGCCAAATGGCTGCGCATGATGGGGTACGATACGCTCTTTTTCAACGAGCCGGACGATGGGATCATGGTTAAGCTGGCGCTGGCTCAGGGCAGGACCGTTATAACGCGTGACACCGATTTCATGAAAAGGCGGGCCGTCTCCAGCGGCCGTGTTAGGGCTGTGCTGGTATCGGGAGATGACCCTACCGTACAGATGCAGACAGCAATCACGGCGCTTAGCCTCGATGGAGATTACAGGCCCTTTACCCGTTGTCTGGAATGCAACGCCGAGCTTTCCCGCAGGGATAAGAGCGAGGTGACCGGATCGGTGCCCCAAAGGGTTTACAGTTTACAGGAACAATATATGCAATGCCCGTCCTGCCAGCGTATCTACTGGCGCGGGACCCACTGGGCCGCCATGAACAAAAAGCTGGATGAGTTCAGTGCAGCCAACCAGCGACCCGTGCAAGGAGGAAGCCGATGAAAATCGCAACTTCTGATCAGATGAGGTCCATAGACCGCCGTGCGGCAGAGGCCGGCATCACCACAGAGTTCCTCATGGAGAACGCGGGGCGGGCCGTTGCTGAGGAGATCCGCGGCTTCGTAGATTATATAGCGGGGAGGATCGTCCTTGTGCTGGTTGGGCCCGGCAATAATGGAGGGGATGCTCTGGTCGCAGCAAGATACCTCCACGAGCGGGGAGCAGACGTCAGTATATATTTATTAAGTGAAAGGGCGACCCAGGATAAAAACCTGGTCCTGGCAAAGCAGCACGGCATACCGCTGTTTTTCCTCCACAAGGACACCCGAGACGCCAAGCTGAAAAACTCGCTGGCCACGGCAGAAATAGTGGTCGACGGCATCCTCGGCACCGGCCATGCCCGCCCGATCGAGGGCAGGTTCAAGGAAATACTCAACAGGATCAACCTTGAGAAACAGCGGCGGCCACAGCTTATAACGGTAGCCATAGATATCCCGACGGGGATGAATGCAGACACCGGCGCCGCCGATCAGAACTGCTTGAAAGCGGACCTGACCGTCACGCTGGGCCTGCCCAAACCTGGCCTTTATAGCTTCCCGGGCGCGGGGATGGCCGGAAAAGTCTTCGTTGCTGATATCGGCATACCCGACAAGCTGACCCGTAATATCAAGGCCGAGCTGATAACCGCAGGGTGGGCTCAGTCGGCGCTTCCGGCGCGCCCGGCCAGCGCTAACAAGGGCACTTTTGGCAGGGTGCTTGCAGTGGTGGGATCAGAGAACTATATAGGGGCAGCATACCTGGCCTGCATGGGCGCCGCACGGGTTGGAGCGGGTGTAGTCACGCTGTCAACGGCTAAAAGCCTGCAGCCCATACTGGCTTCCAAGCTTACCGAAGCTACTTATGCACCGCTGCCGGAAGCTGCAAAGGGAATACTCTCAGAAAAGGCGGCATCGGCCATTCTCAGCATACTGCCGTATTACCGGGTTCTGCTGATGGGCTGCGGACTGGGGCAACATCCGCACACCAGGGATTTCGTACGAAATGTGCTTTCCGGCCTGCCGGAAAATCCGCCTGCGCTGATATTGGACGCGGATGCACTCAATATCGTTTCTGGGATAGATGGTTGGTGGAAACAGCTTCCTGCCGGCACGGTCGTTACCCCTCATGCTGGCGAGATGTCCAGGCTGATGAGCGTGTCTATAGAGCGGCTGCAGGGAAACAGGCTGGAGATGTGCCGCAAGGCTGCAATGCACTGGGGCAAAGTTGTAGTGTTGAAAGGGGCCTTCACTATTATCGCGGATCCCGCGGGCCGGGTACGCATAAGTAATTATGCCAGTGCAGGCCTGGCGTCGGCCGGCACCGGGGATGTCCTTGCCGGCGCAATTGCCGGGCTGGCCGGCCAGGGCGTACCGCCTTTCGATGCTGCTGTTCTGGGAGTTTACCTGCATTCTGCAGCGGGCGCACTGGTGGAAGACGCACTGGGCAATGCCGGAATGCTTGCCACCGACCTGCTGCCAGCCCTACCCAGAGTAATCAAGGAATTGACCAAAAGCCCGGATAAGCACTCGCACTGACAGACGCATTTATGTCATAATGAGTTGCCATGCTGTTAGCTATTGATATAGGTAATACCAACGTAACTTTCGGCGTCTTCGACGGGGAGAAGATCAAGACGACCTGGCGCGTCTCAACCGCCATACACCGGACTTCCGACGAATACGCTCACCTTATGTTGTCCCTGATGGAACGGCAGGGCGTGACAGCGTCACAGCTCAAGGACGTGGTCATCTGCAGCGTGGTCCCTCCATTGTTAATAGTCTTCGAGCAAGTATGTAAAAGCTTCCTTAAGAAGGCCCCCCTCATAGTGGAGGCCGGCGTCAAGACCGGTGTGCGCATCGATATGGACAACCCTCGCGAGGTCGGCCCTGACCGCATCGTAAATGCAGTCGCCGCCCACCAGCTCTATGGTGGGCCGATCATCGTTATCGATATGGGCACGGCCACGACGATTGACGTCGTCTCCAAGGATGGCTGCTATATCGGCGGGGCCATCGCGCCCGGCATAGCCATCTCCACCGAGGCGCTATTCACCCGCACGGCTGTCCTGCCGAGGATCGAACTGGCAATCCCCAAAAAGGCCATCGGACGCAACACCGTGGCCGCCATGCAGTCGGGTATCGTATTTGGGTACATTGGCCTTATAGAAGGCCTGGTATCGCGTATACAGTCCGAGCTGGACGAGAAGGCCAAAGTGGTCGCCACAGGCGGCTTCGCCGGCATGGCCCCTCAGGCTACCAGCGTAATAGAGATCGTCAACCCGGATTTAACCCTCATAGGCCTTCGCCTGATTTACAATATGAACAAGGACTGACTTTATTATTACATGTGGGGGCGTAGCTTTAGCTGCGCCCGTGAAAAGGTAATTATATGGCAGATAAAGCGAAAATTATTGTACTGGGTGTGACCGGCAGCATCGCCGCGTACAAGGCGGCCGAGCTCGCCAGCCGCTTCACTGCGGAGGGCTTCCGCGTTGATGTCATTATGACGAAATCGGCGCAGGAATTTATCGCACCCCTCACATTCCGCAATATAACTGGACGCCCGGTGGTCACCACCATGTGGGACCTCGCCTCCGAGTTCAGTGTGGAGCATATCGCGCTGGCCGAGGCGGCCGATGTCGTCCTGATCGCCCCAGCAACTGCCAATATCATCGCTAAAATCGCTTGCGGAATGGCCGACGACATGCTCTCCTGCACTGTGCTGGCCACAAAGGCGCCGGTCGTGGTCGCCCCGGCTATGAACGATAATATGTGGTCCAACGCTATTACCCGGGAAAACGTGGCAAAGCTTAGCAAGCGCGGCTTTACCTTTGTCGGTCCGGCACGCGGCAGACTGGCTTCGGGTAAGATGGGGCTGGGTCGGCTCACCGCGCTGGATGAGATATACGGCATTACCCTGCAGGTGCTGGGCAGGAAGGGTGATCTGGCGGGCAAACACATCGTTGTCACTGCGGGCGGGACACAGGAACCGGTTGACCCCGTTCGCTGCATCGCCAACCGGTCATCCGGCAAGATGGGTTACGCCGTCGCTGAATCGGCGCGCAACCGCGGAGCCGAGGTAATCCTCATCAGCGCACCGACCACCCTGACCGCACCACCTGGCATAAAAATAATCAGTGTCAGAACCGCAGAGGATATGTTAAAGGCCGTGCAGGAAGCCGTAGAAAAGGCCGATGCGCTCGTTATGGCCGCCGCCGTGGCTGACTTCCGGCCGACCGAGGCTGCCTCTCAAAAGATCAAGCGACAGGATCTGAGTGAGTTGACCATTGAACTGGAGAAAACTCCCGATATACTGGCCCAGGTCAAGGGCAGCTTCATCCGCGTCGGCTTCGCCGCAGAGAGTCGCGACGTGGTCGCCAACGCCAGGGAAAAGGTTAAAAGGAAAGGCCTGGATTTTATTGTGGCCAACGATATTACCGAGAAGGACTGCGGCTTCGGCACCGAGACCAACCGTGTGACTATAATCGACAGCAAAGGTAAGGTCGATGAGCTGCCTCTCCTGCCCAAGGGCGAAGTGGCGGAAAAGATACTTGACCGAGTGGCCGGTATGATGAAGAAGAAATTTTGAGGACTAAATCGTATGTTGCTAATTGACGGCGTCAGGTATGAGTTATGGGTGCCTAAAAAAGAAGAGGAGGAATTTGAACCACTTGTAACGGACCACATTTCCGAGATTTTTGGTGAGCAATCCGTATATATTGATATAAAACACAAAATGAAAACAAAATCAGGAATTGGGTCTATCCCAGACGGATATGTGATTGTGATCGATAAAATCCCTTCTTGGCACGTGATTGAAATGGAGTTATCATGCCATCCTCTATACGATCACATTGTCACCCAGATGTCCAAATTTAATAACGGAATAAAAAACCACTCTACGCAAAAAGATATAGTAGATATGTTTTATAACTACATTGACGATGATGAGTTCCTTAAAATGAAGATGAAAAAGTTGATTTATCCAACAGAGTTGCATAAATATCTGTCCGATCTCATCGCTAAACAGCCATCAATCACCGTCATTATTGAACAGAAGACTGAGGCCCTACAAGAAGCTCTGAGTGCACTTCCATTTGCCGCCACTGTCGTCGAATTAAAGACTTTTATTAGAGAAGGAGTAAATAATATTAATGTCCACGCACATATCTTTGAACCACTCAACAAGAGCAAACCAATTTTGGAAATACCTATAGGACGCGAGAGTGGAAATCGCGATTCCCTCGAGATTACTTTGACTAATGCGAACATTAAGTACAGATATTTATATATACCCAAGAAATTTCAGGGCTTATTTCCTTCTTCAAACTTAGATCTTGAATTCGAAACCGACAGCGGCCAACTCACATTTGGGTTTCATAACGATAAATATGGATTAAATATGTCTGCGGGTGTATCTGAATGGTATAAACAGCATCCCGACTTGAGCGCGGGCGACAAAGTGAGAATTGAGGTAGTAAAACCAATGGCGAAATATAGGATTTTTAAAGTATAGAGTCTTGTGGAATTTCGGTTGTCGAATATCAGTACAAGAAAATCTGAAAGATTCGCTATCGCTTATAATCGAAGCCAGCCAGAAGCTGTATCACTGGTCCTATCTAACAATCTAAGACTTTCATAACACCGGCTGCCGATCCGGTCAGCGCAACCACTATCAGACGCGGTATAATATTAACCTCGATATCTACGGTTGCCCAAGGCCGACTATGATTAAATTAAAACACGGGGTTAAACATGCCTGATATACCGAAAGCCTATGAACCTAAAGATGTGGAGCAGATCCGCTACAAATTCTGGCTGGACGGCGATTACTTCAAGCCGAAGATCGATCCTAAGAAAAAGCCATTCACCATCATCATGCCACCGCCCAACGTCACCGGCGAGCTGCACGTGGGGCACGCCCTGACGGCGACCCTGGAGGACATCATGACGCGCTGGCACAGGATGCGGGGTGATCCTTCGCTCTGGCTGCCCGGCGTCGATCACGCCGGAATCGCCACACAGGTGGTGGTCGAGAAGGAGCTGGCCAAAGAAGGGCTGGACCGCCACGGGATAGGCAGGGAAAAATTCCTGGAGCGCACCTGGGCCTGGGCCAATAAATCGCGCAGTGCCATCACGCACCAGCACGAGCGCCTGGGCGCCTCCTGCGATTGGTCGCGAGAAAAGTTTACCCTCGATGAGGGGCCTGTCAAAGCTGTCAAGACGGCCTTCGTTCGCCTTTACGACAAGGGCCTGATCTACCGCGGGGAGCGTATTATTAACTGGTGCCCCAGGTGCAGGACAGCCCTATCGGACCTGGAGGTACAGAGCAAGGACCTCACCAGCAACATGTGGCACATGAAGTATCCCTACTCGGACGGGAGCGGCCATATAACAGTGGCCACAACCCGACCTGAAACCTACCTGGGCGACGCGGCTGTGGCCGTCAATCCGCAGGACGGGCGCTATACCGGTTTAATAGGCAAGACGGTCGTCCTGCCTTTTATCAATCGTGAGATACCGATCATAGCTGACGAGGCCATCGACAAAGAGTTCGGCACGGGCATGGTCAAGGTCACTCCCGCTCACGATCCGGTGGACTTCGATATATCCCAGCGCCACGGCCTGCCCATCATCCATATACTCAATCCCGATGCCAGCATGAACGATAAAGCCGGCCCGTACGCCGGCCTGGACAGGTTCGATGCGCGCAAGAAAATTGTGGATGATTTCGAGAAGGCCGGTTTGATGGGGAAGATCGAGCCTTATTCGCACGCCATACCTCACTGTTTCCGCTGCTCCACCGTCATCGAACCCGAGGTCAGCAAGCAATGGTTCGTTAAAATCGCGCCTTTGGCCAAACCCGCCATTGAAGCGGTTGAGGACGGACGTATACAGATCATCCCCGAGCGCTTCACTAAAATCTACCTCAGTTGGATGGAGAATATCCGCGACTGGTGTATCAGCCGCCAGCTCTGGTGGGGGCACCGCATACCCGTCTGGTACTGCGGGAAATGCGGCGGGATGACTGCAGCCATCGACACCCCAACCAAATGCAGCAAGTGCGGCAGCAGTGATATCGAACAGGATGCCGATGTACTGGACACCTGGTTCAGCTCCGGGCTTTGGCCGCATTCCACGCTGGGCTGGCCCGATAAGACGGAAGATTTGAAATATTTCTATCCCACCTCGGTCATGGAGACTGGATACGATATCCTCTTTTTCTGGGTAGCGCGCATGATCATGATGGGCATCGAGGACGCGGGAGATGTTCCCTTCCGCACAGTCTACCTGCACGGCCTGATACGCGACGAGAAAGGCGAGAAAATGAGCAAGATGAAGGGCAATGTGTTAAATCCCCTGACCGCCATCGACCAGTACGGCTGCGATGCTCTGCGTTTCGCTCTTACCACGGGTACCGCGCCGGGAAATGACCTCAACATGGGTCAGCACCGGCTCGAAGCCGGCCGCAATTTCGCCAATAAGCTCTGGAATGCCGGGCGCTTTGTGCTAAAGGCGCTTGAGGCAGAGCCTGTCACCTCAAAGGCCTTTGCCGAGGCCAGTGTGAAAAGTCAGAAAGAGATCGAGGACCGCTGGATAGTCTCAAGGCTAAATCGCCTGATCGGGGAAGTCCACAGATTGATGGAAGATTTCCAGTTCGGCGAAGCCGAGAAGGAAATCCACGATTTCCTGTGGGGTGAGTTCTGCGACTGGTACATCGAGATATCCAAGCAACGGCTGGGCAAAACAAATTCACCCATGGCCGTGCTGGCCTGTGTGCTGGAAACATCCCTTCGCCTGCTGCACCCCTTCATGCCTTTCATCACAGAGGAGCTGTGGCAAAACCTGAAAGAGCGTCTGCCCTCGGGAACGATTAATGCGCCGGCCCTCATCATTGCCCCCTACCCGAAAGCCAACCTGAAACTGCTTGACGCGGGATCCGAGCAAGTTATGGAGACGATCATGGAGGTAGTGCGCACCATACGCAACGCGCGCGCCGAATACAAAGTGGATATCGGCAAATGGGTCGAGTCCAGCATCTACGCCGGCAGCCACCAGGCTGACCTCAAGGGCAAAGCCGGCGTGATCGAAGTGCTGGCTAAAACACGTCCTTTACATATACTTTCGCGCGATCAACGCCCGGCCAACGCTGAAAAAGCCATGGTCTATGTGCTTAAGGATGCCGACGTGGTCATCCCACTGGAGGGGATGGTGGACATCGATGCAGAGAGGGCGCGGCTCTCGAAAGAAATGGGTGTGCTGGAACGTGAGATAGCCCGCCTGACTGAGAGGCTGGAGGATGGCCGGTTCACATCCAGGGCGCCGGCCGCAGTGATAGAAAAAGAGAGATCTCGTCTAAAAGAATACGGGGATAAGCTCGCCCGCATGAAGGTTGAGCTTCAGCAGCTCGGCTGAGAGCCGCGGCTGGACATCCTGCGGTACATCAGCAGCAGCGCTTTCTTTGTGTCGCTGGCCACCCTGGGTTTCTCGCTGGTCTTTACCCGGTAGCGAAACAGCCAGTAAGTGAATTCTTTCAACTCTGTCAGCGCCAATGATTTGCGGTGCGGGTACCTCATCTCTTTTTGGAATGCGTTCAGCAGGTCAGGTAGTTCTGCGTCGTAGATTATTCTGTATGCCCTCGCTGCCTCCTCTTCGGGGCTCAATGGCACGATACTGGCCTTTCTCACCTCGAAGATGGTGGCAAGCAGCAAAGCCTGTTCGATCAGTACACCGTAAAGATAGTTTAGATAAGCGCGGTACTTGGCCGGGCCCAGGGCCGTCTTGAATTCCGACTCGCTTATCTCGACGGGAGGACGTTCGAAGAAGAGCAGGTTGATCAGCTCGTCTTCGGGTATTTGCTCCCTTATCTCCTCGCAAAGCCTCTCGGCCAGGCGCAGCCAGTCAAAGGCCTGCCCTCCCACCAGGTAAAGGTAACGCTCCCCGTTATGTTCTTCCTCCGGGCTGCGCCACATATTAATAGTCTCGAGCAGCGCTGTATACCAGTTTTTACCGGCTTTTACCTCATCCTTGAGGTACCTGATGGCGCGGGCATCGCCTGCCAGGGCTGCCGCCCGCTGTCCGCCGTCTTTATCCTGCGGCATTTACTCCCCCATATTTCTGCTGCAGCAGTTCCACTATGTTGATCTAACTCCTGCTCAGGAAACTGAGCACTTCCTTCAATGGCCTGGTATTCAAAATGTCGCCTGGTTGACACCAGGCCCGGCGGGCCACCCCGATGCCGAATTTCATGAATTCGAGATGGTACACGGCATGCGCATCCGTGCCCATGGCCAGAGTAACGCCCAGTTCGCGCGCGCGGTAGGCATGAATGTCCTTGAGGTCCAGCCTGTCGGGGATGGCGTTTATCTCCAGCGCCTTGCCATGCCTGACGGCGGCGCTGTAAACGGCCTCCAGGTCGACGTCCACCGGCTCCCGCTCACCTATCTTGCGGCAGGTAGGGTGGGCAATCATATCCACATTAGGATTCTCTATAGCGCCTATTATGCGGCGTGTCATCACTTCCCTGCTCTGCATAAAGGATGAATGCACAGCTGCTATTACAATATCCAGCTCCCCCAGCACATCGTCAGGAAGGTCCAGGCTGCCGTCCGCCCTTATATCCACCTCGACACCATTCAAGAGATAAGGTCCCGCAGATAAGCCGTTAAGTCTTTTAATCTCCGCAGTTTGCCTCATAACGCGCTCCAGCTTCCTGTCGCTGCCGATATTACGCCCGCTGGAGTGGTCGGTGATAGCGACGTATTCGTAGCCCAGCGCTTTAGCCGCCCCTGCCATGACCTCAATACTGTCTATTCCGTCGCTGCCGGTAGAGTGCGTGTGAAAATCTCCCCTTATATCCTTCGGCTCAATCAGGGCGGGTATGGCGTGTCTCTCCGCCAGATCTATCTCTCCCATATCCTCCCTGATCTCGGGAGGGATATATTGCAGACCAAGATAACCGTAAAAATTATCTTCGCGTGCAAACCGTTCAACCCTGCTGCTCTTGATATCGGCAATGCCGTACTCGCTGAGGCTGAATCCTTTCTTTTGCGCCCAGGTGCGCAGGGTGACATTATGTTGCTTGCTGCCGGTGAAGTGCTGCAACAGCGATCCGAAATCAGCGTGCTCCACCATGCGAAGGTCGGCCTGCAACCCTCCCGGAAGAATTACGCTGGCCTTGGTCGGACCCTGCGCCAACACCTCCCTTGCCTGCGGCAGAGCCACGAACGCCCTTATGACTGCCCCCGGGTCATCGGCGGTGCCCATCAGGTCGATATCGCCTACGGTTTCCTTAAACCTGCGCAGGCTGCCGGCAGGCGTGAGGTTGAGCACGCCAGGCACGGTCCTCAACGCACTTAGAACTTCCTCGACCACCGGCAAAGCTTCGCCCAGCGGGATACGCCGGTCCTTTCGCCTGAAGGCCTCGATGGCTCGCATTATATTAGCGGCGGTTTTTTCTCCCGGGCGATTTAATTTAGCCACGCTACCATCCCTGATAGCCGTCTCAAGCTGGTCAACCGTGCCGACGCCCAGCTCCGTAGCCAGCCTATAAGCAGTTTTGGGGCCAATGCCGGGGATATCCATAAGGTTGATGATGCCTTCGGGGAACTGGGCTTTCAGATCCTCGTAAAACCTTAGACGTCCGGTAGTGATGAGCTCCATCGATTTGGCCGCTATGGCATCCCCGATGCCCGTAACATCTTTGAAGTCCTTGCCCTCTTTGTGCATCAACTCCATCTCTTCGGGCAAGTGCCTGATGGTCTCGGCGGCGCGCGCATAGGCGCGTATCTTAAACCTGTTTTCACCCTTGAGCTCGAGCAGGTCGGCGATGTTCTCAAAAACTATGGCGATCTCCGCGTTTTTCACAGGGATTATTTTACCATGTGAATACCAGACCGGTTCATGGTATAATCAATACCCTATTCAAGCCTGCACGGGCAATAATACGACGAGGAGGTAAGCTGTGGCCGACTATCCCTGGTTAAACAACTACGATAAAGGTGTACCCCATACCCTGGAACCTTATCCCGAAATCACATTGCTCGACGTTATCAAGGAGAACGCCGCCCAGAAACCCGGGCACTCCATGATCTGGTTCAAAGGCAATACCATATCCTACCGGCAGTTTGCCGACTACGTTGATCTGCTGGCCAAAGCGTTGGTCGGCTCAGGAGTAAAAAAGGGCGACCGGGTCGCGCTGATGATGCCCAACTGCCCACAGATCATCATCAGCCAGTTTGCGGTGTGGAGGGCAGGCGGCATCACCGCGCAGGTCAACCCGCTGTACTCAGAGGATGAGCTGATACATGCCCTCAAAGACTGCGGTGCTGAAATCGTGATCGTGCTGACGCCCTTTTACAGCCAGGTTAAAAAAGTGCAAGCGCAAACGAATGTGAAGACGGTCATAGCTACTTCGATCAAAGAATACCTGAGTCCTTTCATGCGCGCCATGTTCACCCTGCTGATGGAAAAGAAGCAGGGCCACAGGATCGAGCTGCAGCCGGGCGACCTCTGGTTTCAAGAGATCATGCGCAAATATGCCGGGACGCCGCTCCCTCCCGTTATGATAGGGCCGCAGGATACAGCCCTGATTCTTTTCAGCGGAGGCACGACCGGCGCCCCCAAAGGGGTGATGCACTCGCATCGCGGCATTGTCATGAACGCCATGCAGATCCGCGCCTGGTGTTCGCCCATATTGAAGGGCTGGGTTGATAAAGCCGTTTTACTGATGCCCATATTCCACGGCGCGGGAAACTGGATACTCATCTCGACCATCGTGAACCCGCCTGTGCCCATAGTGCTTATCCCCAACCCCCGCGATATCAAGGACCTGCTTACAACCTTTAAAAAGACGCGGCCAACCTTCTTCCCCGGTGTGGCCACCCTTTTCATCGCTCTTATGAACCATCCCGATGTCAAATCCGGCAAGATAGATTTCAGCAATCTCAAGATGTGTATTACAGCCGCGGCTCCCCTGCTGGTGGAGACCAAGAAAAGCTGGGAAGCCCTGACTGGTGGCAGGATAGTGGAAGCCTACGGGCTGACGGAATCGGGCATCCTGGTGATGGGTCCAGTTGTAGGTAAGTGGAAGGAAGGCTCGGTAGGCATGCCCACACCCGATGTAGCCATGAAGATCGTGGATATCGACACGGGCACGCAGGATCTGCAAACGGGGGAGGACGGCGAAATCATAGTAAAGGCCCCTCACCTGATGCAGGGCTACTGGAACCGGCCGGAAGCCACCGCCGAGATGTTCCGCGGCGAGTGGCAGTTTACCGGGGATATCGGCCACCTGGACGAGGACGGCTATCTCTTTATTACGTCCCGCAAGAAAGAGCTGATCAAACCGAGCGGGCACCAGGTCTACCCCGGTGAGGTGGAAGAGGTAATTACGCAACATCCGGCGGTACTGGAGGTTAGCGTCGCAGGCGTCAGGGATGATATACAGGGGGAAGCCGTAAAAGCCTGGATCATCCTGAAGCCCGGCCAATCAACCACGGCGCAGGATATACAGGCCTTCTGCAAGGAACGCCTGACCGCCTACAAAGTACCCAAGCACGTGGAGTTCAGGACCGAATTGCCCAAATCTATGGTCGGCAAGGTGATGCGCCGTATCCTTCAGGAAGAAGAGATAAAAAAACAGAAAGAGAAATAACTGTCTGTTTGACCGTGTCATTGAGAGTTGCGGGCGAACCTGAAGGTACGCCCCTACGGGTGAATTAATGTAGGGGCGGGTTTTTAAACCCGCCCGAGCACGTGCCAAATGACAGGGTAAAAAGCGATGGTGGGCGGCCTACTTACCGTGGCAATGCTTATATTTTTTACCTGAGCCGCAGGGGCAGGGATCGTTGCGTCCGACCTTCTGGCCGGGGACCGGCGAGGACCGCCGCGCCGGCACCTCCCTTTTCTCTATGCTGACCTTGAATATCGTGTGCGCGATGTCGTGCTGAATGCCCGCCATGAGGCTGTCGAAATAAGCCCCGCCTTCTTTCTTATACACCACCAGTGGATCGATCTGCCTGACCGACTGAAGGCCAACGCTCTGGCGCAGGTGGTCCATGGCGGTCAGGTGCTCTTTCCAGTGGTCGTCGATGACCCTGAGCATTACCAGACGCTCCAACAGCCTCATTTGCTCCGGCCCCTGGTCTTTTTCCCTCAGGTCATATAGCTGGTGGGCATATTCGAAAAGCCTCTCCGTTAGCTGTTTTTTGCCCAGCTTACCCAGTTGCATGTCAGCGACGTTTTCGGGCAGCGGCAATATCTCCGTCATATCCTGTAAAATGCCCTCCAGGTCAGGCTGGTCATAGCCCTGGCAGCGTTCCTGAACTATCTGCTCTATCTGCTTCTCCACCAGTTCCAGTATATTGGCCTTCAAATCCGCTCCCGCCAGGATCTTATCGCGTTCGCCATATATGACTTCCCTGTGCTTGTTGACCACGTTGTCGTAGTCGACCAGGTGCTTGCGGATGTCGAAGTGGAAGGCCTCCACCTTGACCTGCGAGTTCTCGATGGCCTTGCTGATCATGGGGTGCTCTATCGATGTGTTCTCGTCCATGCCGGCCCACTCCATCACCCCCTTGACACGGTCCCCGCCGAAGCGCCGAACTATATCGTCCTCGAGCGAGACGAAGAACTGGGAGGCGCCGGGGTCGCCCTGCCTTCCGGAGCGGCCGCGCAGCTGGTTATCGATGCGCCGAGCTTCATGCCGCTCGGTGCCGACGACGTGCAGTCCACCAAGCTCCAACACCCTGTCGTGCTCCAGCTTCCACTCATCGTATTTCCTGCGGAACTCGTTTTCGTCCTGGAAATCTTCTATCTGCGGCGGCTTGCCGCCCAGTATAATATCCACGCCGCGTCCCGCCATGTTGGTAGCCACAGTCACGGCGCCTACCCTGCCGGCCTGCTTGATGATCTCGGCTTCCCGCTCGTGGTACTTGGCGTTGAGCACCTCGTGCCGCACGCCCTTGCGCATCAGCATGTCGTCCAATAATTCGGATTTCTCGATGGAGACCGTGCCCACCAGCACCGGTTTCCCTTCTTTGTTCAATTTTTCTATCTCGTTGGCGATAGCCTTGAACTTGGAATCCTCGTCCTTGTAGATAAGGTCCTGGTTGTCCCCCCTTATCATAGGCCTGTTGGTCGGTATGGCCACCACTTCGAGCTTGTATATCTTGAAAAGCTCCTCTGCCTCGGTGGCGGCGGTGCCGGTCATGCCGGCCAGCTTGTTGTAAAGGCGGAAGTAGTTCTGGAAGGTAATGGTGGCCAGCGTGATGCTCTCCTTCTGTATCTTGACCTTTTCCTTGGCTTCGATGGCCTGGTGCAGCCCTTCCGAATAGCGCCGGCCGAACATCAGCCTGCCCGTGAACTCGTCGACAATGATGACCTCGCCGTTCTTGAGCATATAATCCTTGTCCCGCCTGAACAGCACCTGTGCCTTGAGCGCATTATCCATGTATTCGGTCAGGTGCAGGTTGGTTGGATCATATAAGTCGGGTGCCTTCAACAAGCCCTGACGTTTCAGCATTTCCTCCATCTTTGCACTGCCTGAATCGGTCAGGTATACCTGCCTCTCCCTTTCCTCTATCTTATAATCTTCCGGTGTAAGCCTGGATACCATGTCGGCAAAGGTATAATACTTCTTCGCAGGATCTTCGCCCTGCCCGCTGATGATGAGCGGCGTGCGCGCCTCGTCGATGAGAATATTGTCCACCTCGTCCACTATGGCGTAGTGCAGCGGCCTCTGCCCCTTCTGGGACATATCGAGGACCATGTTGTCGCGCAGATAATCGAAGCCGAACTCATTATTAGTGCCGTAGGTTATGTCCGCGGCGTAAGCTTCCTGGCGCGTGACCGGCCGGAAATGCGGCCAGCGTTGGTCCTTCTCGCTGATATATTCGGGATCGTAAATCAGCGCCGGCAGTTGCTCGCTGGCGCTCTGCACGGGGTAGATGCTGGCGACGGTGACGCCCAGGGCATTATAGACGGGGCTCATCCAGTAGGCGTCGCGGCGGGCCAGGTAATCGTTGACGGTCACCAGGTGGCAGCCCTTACCCTCCAGCGCGTTAAGATAAAGCGGCAGCGTGGCCACCAGCGTCTTGCCCTCACCCGTCCTCATCTCGGCGATCTTGCCCTGGTGCAGCACGACGCCACCCATAAGCTGGACGTCGAAATGCCTCAGACCGATGGTTCGGCGCGAGGCCTCCCGCACCGCGGCAAAGGCCTCGGGCAGCAAATCATCCAATGTATCGCCATCCGCCAGCCTCTGTTTAAACTGCGCGGTCTTTCCCTTCAGGTCGTCATCGGAAAGGTCCTGGAACTGCGGCTCGAGGTCACTTATTAGTTTTACCAGGGGCTTGAGGCGGCTAATTTCTTTTTCGTTGGAATCGAACAGTTTGCCTAACCAGCTCGGCATAATCCTTCCTAATCTTCAAACATGGCGCCGATAGACATGCCAGTGTGTATGCGGTGTATGGCCTCGCCCAGCAGCGGTGCGGTCGGCAGCACAGTGATTTTATTTATCTTCTTCTTCCCGTTGACGGGGATAGTATCGGTCACAACGACCTCCTTGACCCTGGACTTCGAGATACGTTCTATGGCCGGCCCGGAGAATACCGGGTGCGTGCAGCAGGCATAGACTTCTTTTGCGCCCGCGTCCAGCAGCGTATCCACAGCGCTGACCAGCGACCCGGCCGTATCGATCTCGTCGTCTACCGTTATAGCGCGCTTACCTTTCACCTCACCTATGATATTTAATGTCTCGATTGTGTCGTCGTTACCCATGCGCCTTTTCTCTATGATGGCCAGCGGCGCATTGAGCTTCTCCGCCAGGTCGCGAGCGCGTTTGCTGATGCCGATATCGGTGGCCACTACCACGACGTCCTTAAGTTTCTTGGTCCTCCAGTAATCGCTCACCAGGAAAAGAGCGCTCAGTTCATCCACGGGAACGTTGAAAAAGCCCTGAATCTGAGCCGCGTGCAGGTCCACCGTGAGAATGCGGCTGGCGCCGGCAGTGCAGAGCAGGTCTGCCACCAGCCGTGCGGTGATGGGCACGCGCGGCTGATCTTTTTTATCGGTGCGCGAGTAGCCGTAGTAAGGCACTACAGCCGTAATGCGATCGGCCGAGGCTCGCTTGAAGGCATCGAGCATAATCAACAGCTCCACCAGGTTCTTGTTGACCGGCGAGCAGATCGGCTGGATGATGAACACGTCTCGTTCGCGCACATTCTCAAGAATGCGCACGAAAGTATTCTCGTTGCTGAACTCGAAAACCTCGATCTTTCCCAGAGGCATGCCCAGGTAGTCGCAGACCGAGCTGGCGAGCGCCGGATGGGCGTTGCCGCAGAAAACCTTGATCTCGTCCTGGCCTGCAAATTGCCCCATAATATTACCTCCAAGCTGAATGCCTGATAATTATAGCATCAACCCGCTGAAGCCGATAACAATGGCAGTGCTTTCCCCAAGTCCGGTGAGAGCAACGTGCAATTAGGAATAGCAATAAATAGAGTATAATTTCAGGACGAAAATACTCCGGAGGAGCGACAGACATGAATTCAGGCGCAGCCGAACTGCTCAGCCAGTATATAAGACTGAACACATCCAACCCTCCGGGAAACGAGCACCTGGCAGCAAGCTTCTTTGCGGATATTTTTATCAGCGCGGGCATACCCTACAAGCTCTATGAATCAAAGCCGGGCCGCGTCTCCATACGGGCGGAGCAAAAAGGATCCGTACGGGGGGGGCCGCTCATCCTTCTGCACCATACAGATGTAATCGCGGCCGACAGGGATGAGTGGAGCTTCGATCCCTTCGGCGGCGAAATTATTGATGGATATATATGCGGCCGCGGCGCCCTCGACACCAAGTCCCTGGGTATCATGCAGTTGCTGGCATTCCTGGACGTAAAACAAAAAGGCCTGACGCTTAACCGGGACCTTATCTTTCTGGCCACAGCCGACGAGGAGTCGGGCGCCGATTGCGGGGTGGAATATCTGCTGAGGGAGCACCCCGAAGAATTCCACGCCACCCTGGTGCTCAATGAGGGTAGTTACGTGGCAGAGGGAATCGTGCCGGGTCGCCTGCTGGCCATGATTTCCCCAGGAGAAAAAGGGCCCTGCTGGATGAGACTTAAAAGGAGGGGCCTGGCGGGCCACGGTTCCACTCCCCACGGCCTGAATCCCCTGGAGAGGCTGAGCAGTGCGGTCAACAGGCTGCTAGATCATAGGGATCCTCCCAGGGTTACCCCCATTGTGGAAGCGTATTTCAGGCGTATGTCGCAGGTCTGGGATTTCCTTAAGCCCTATATCGAGGACGGCAGAGAGGAAACACTTTTAAAAATCGTCGAAGAGAACGGCCTGCTATCCGTGCCGCAGGTCAACGCCATGCTCAGGAACACAGTCAGCCTTAACTCGCTGCATGGCGGCAACAAGGTCAACGTCATCCCCTCGTACGCCGAGGCCGAGGTCGATACCAGGTTGCTGCCAGGCCAGGAGATGGATGCATGGATAGCCGTTATCAGAAAACAGCTTTCGGACGACGAGATACAGATCGAATTCATCATGAAAGGCGAGGGCAATGCCTCGACCATGGACAATGAGGCTTTTGGAATTATCGAGACGGCGCTGCTGGACAATTACCCCGGAGCCATCGCCGCCCCCTACCTGATGCTGGGCACTACCGACTCCCGTTTCTTCCGGGAAAAGGGAGTGATCTCATACGGTTTCTGCCCGGCCGTCATACCCGCCGAACACCTCAAGTCCATCCACGCGGCCGACGAGAAAATCGGCGTTGAGAGCATGATAAAAGGTGTGGAAGTCTACAAAGATATAGTCACAAGGCTATGCGCCGGCATAAAATAATGAACTCTGAACATGTAGGGGCGTTGCTTTAGCTGCGCCCGAAAGTCCGTAAATATGACCAAACTCGAAAAAATATTGAAATTGCTCATCTCGGCCTACGGTGACCGCACCCCGGCGAGGCGCCTGGCGCCTGTAGACGAGCTTGTCCTGACCATCCTTTCGCAGAATACTTCGGATGTCAATTCCCGGCGCGCCTTCAAATCCCTGACTGACACCTTCGGCGGATGGGACAAGGTCGCGCATGCGCCGGGTGCGCGTATAGCTGAGACTATTCAAGCCGGGGGTTTAGCGGAGGTAAAAACCAGGTATATCCGGGGTGCGTTACAGTACCTTGAAAAAGAGGCCGCAGGTTACGACCTTCGCTTTCTCAAGGGCATGGAACCGGGGGCGGCCAGAGCCTGGCTGATGCGCCTTCCCGGTGTGGGCATGAAGACTGCCAGTTGCGTCCTCCTGTTCTCGCTGGATATGCCTGCCTTCCCCGTCGATACCCATGTCCTGCGCGTAGCCAGGAGACTGGGATTGGTGGGGCCTAAGGTCACAGCCGACTCCGCCCATCTCGAGATGGAGCGTCTGGTCCGGCCTGAGGACACCTACCGTTGCCACGTATTAATGATCGAGCACGGGAGAAAAACCTGCAGGGCACGGAATCCACTCTGCGGCAGTTGTACCATCGGGCGCCTATGCCCGAGCTATAATAAACTCAAAGCCTGATGCCAGGAGGTATACATGCGCAAGGCCACAATGCATTATATACTCGATGCCATCGAGGGGATCATACTGCTCCTGCTGGTTGTTTCAGGATTCCTACTCTGGTTCGCCCTTCCCGAGGGCAGTGCGGCGGATAAAACCGTATTCTTCGACCGCCGCACCTGGGTGCAGATCCACCAGTGGCTGGCCGTGGGGCTGCTAATTTTCTTCAGCACACACATAATAACCCACTGGACCTGGATCACCTATATGACCAGGAATTATTTCAGGCGCCTGAAGAGAGATTGAAGCCGCAATATTGACAGCACAAAGCTAATATATGTAATATGTGACATTACCTTATGATATATCGTATAAATACTTACCTTATTTTTCTATCGCTCTTAGCCATGTCCCTGTCGGCAGCGTCATGCGCAGGCCCTGTCAGCCCTGAACCATCGATAAGCGACCTCACACTGACAACCGGCTTTGTATCAGACTACCACCCGCTCGATAACAACAGCGTTTTTTTCGTGGACAGCCCGCAGGTCTGCTGCTCTGCCCGGGTCACCGGGGCTACCGGTAATACCAGCGTCAAAGCCGACTGGGTTTACATCAATGGTGACATGCCCAAAGAGGCCACCCCACTCATCCGCCAGGACCGGGCTACCTGCGACATAGACTGCCATGTCAGGTTCACCCTGCCGGCGCCCGCCGAGGGCTTTATCAGCGGCAAGTACCGCGTAGATCTCACAGTCAACGGCCGGCCCGGGGCCAGCGCCGGCTTCTCCATTCGCCGCGATACGTCTGTACCGCTGCCTCAAATAGCCTCATTCACAGCCAGTCCGTCAAAAATAGTCGCCGGCCAGCCCGTCTTGCTCAACTGGAAGGTGTCAAACGCGACCAGAATTGATATCCAGCCCATCCCCGGCACTGTAGCTGAGGAGGGCACCCGGACTGTCACACCGGCCGAAGACACGGGCTACACACTGTACGCCATCAATCGCAATGGCAGCAGTTCCAGTAAATTGACGGTAAATGTATCGCCTGCGGTCAAAGAGAAGCCGGACCTGCAGGTCACGGAGTTCTGGAGCAGCGGCAACGTCCTGGCTTACCGCTTGAAAAACACGGGTAACCTAGCCTCCTGCCCGACTATGTCCTACCTCTTCAAAAACGATATAGTCGAATCCAAGGACTACGTGGCGCCTCTGGCGCCCGGTGAAGAGCGGGTGGAAGCTTTCCAGCAATATCATTTCTCGCCCCGTTACAGCAGTGTCAGCAGCCAGGCCGGGCCAGAAGGTAGAAGCGAGGCGGTAAATATACGTATATGCCTTAACGGTGATGGATCTTGCGTGGAGAGCGACCAGTCGAACAACTGCCTGGAGCAAAATTTCGGCCCATTGCTGAGGATCGACTTCTCGCACCTGGCCAGTGCAGCGCAGTGGCAAAGCATCAATTCCACCCTCAAATGGCCTGCGCTCTGGGACAGCACTGACGGCATGGCGCGCGTATCCTCCGCCCCCATGGCTGTGGGAGGCAACTACCCGGACTCGCTCTTGATGACACCGCCGCCTACGGGCGGATGGATACAGGGCATATTCTCATATCAGTACGGCACTCCGCCCACATCTCAGCCGATCCTTATACCTCACAAAGGCAGATTCACCAGTAAAGTGGGCATCACGCAGGACACTGTCGCGCCGGGCGGCGCCAGGTTTATTCTGGGTATAAGGCAGGGCGACGAAACAAGTTATTTTCCCGCCGTGACCATCGATTCTGTGGACAAGATAGCGGCGTACGAGGTTGACCTGAGCACAATGGCCGGGCAAAAGGTCGAATTTGTTTTCAGAGTTGAGTCCGATGGACCGTGGAGGAAGGGAAGTGCGGCGTGGATAGACCCGGCCCTGATCCAGGAAAGATAAGCTCTCAATCCTGTCTACGCATTATCTGCCTGGCGGCAGCTATAACGCTTGCAATCCAATTTTTACAACCTCACATCGCACTGGCCGGTACACCGTCTTCTTGCATCCTCAAGTGGAGCACGGTTGATACACCGGGCGGCTTTCCCCAGCGTAACGACATACGATACCATAGCGAAATAAATAATCTAGTCGCCTCGCAGGACGGCAGGATTATCTATGCTCTGGACATACCCAACTCCAGCTCCGGTTTGGTTACGAGGGCCGGTATCTGGCGCAGCGAGGACGGCGGCATATCCTGGAGCCAGCGTCCGACGCAGTGGCTGGCGCGTACAAGCGGCCCTCCTGCGACCGTCTTCCCGGTGGCCACCCTGGCGATCGCGCCCGACAACCCGGACCTGGTGACGGCCATCTGTATGAACGCAGCGGGTGACCGGCGGCGGGAGGTCTATTACAGCGAGGACGGCGGCACCAACTGGCAATACAGTGGAGCCATGCCATGGAGATACGGCCCTGATGAACAAATAGGCAGCATCGCCATTTCGCCACCCTACACTTACCGTGAGACGCAGGTACACGACATCGTTGTGGGAAGCCGCAATCCGGTCAGCGCACTGGCGCAGGGTGAGGTTTACGTGCTGCGTCACCCGGGCATCGCGGGCTGGCAGGCGCAGGGTTTCACAGGCGGTGATATCCTTGCCCTCCTGCCGTCGCCTTCTTATGGAGTTGATGCCTCGCTGGTGATCACGGCCTGCACCGTACAGCACACTTATATTAACCTGGGTTTCCGGGACACGGGCGCCAACGCATGTTACTGGAACACAGCCCCGGGCTATCCCGTTGAGCTGTGCACTCCGGACCAAACCAGAGGTTCTACCAGCGGCAAGGACAGGATTATCACAGGCAGCCTGGACTTGCCGGACGACTTCGATGGGAATTCCAGCACGAAACGCATAATCTTCGCCGCCTGCGACTCCAACGGGACCGCATCCGGCACCTCCCGACCACTGGATGATATCTATCGCCTTAACGATACTATTGTCACCCGTCTCGCCGTCCCCATCGGCAAACCACGCATCACTTCGATCGCCTACAGCGGCTCCACCACATCGGGCAAGCTGCTGGCAGGAAGTGTTGAAGCTGATCACGTAACCGGGGCGGCTGTTGTCTGGTTCACAGCCGATCCGCTGGCGCAGTGCAGCACCTGGACAAAGCCACTCAAGTCGCCCACCGGCGGGTATAACTCCGGTTACGGCAACGTTCAGGTGGCATGGGCACAGGACGGATCTGTTGCCTGTGCCGGCACCGCTTCGGGCAACCGCAGCAGCCCATCTGAATGGGCTGACATCAACGGCGCACCCTGGGCATCGGCGCCATTGGACGAGTCCGCCTTCTCACTCAGCCTGGATGACGGTACATCCTGGACCCAGCTAAGCCTCATCGATACGCAGGTCAACCGCTTCCGCGCGCTGGCAGTGGCTGGGGACGGCAAAACCGTGTATATATCGTCGGTCAACGACAACGGGCTGAGCAGCACATGGCGCAGCCGCACATCTGTGATAGGAGAGGCCTGGCAGCGCGTGGCCTGCCTGGATTTCACCGCGCCGCTGCTCAGGCTGCCGCCGGATGATGAGGACGGCTCGGTCGTATTCCTGGGCAACCAGGGCAGCGCGCGCATCATACAGTCCCGGGACAGCGGGCAGACCTGGCGCGAATGTCTGCCCGGCGCATACATCCAGGATATGGCGGCCAGCAGCAGCGATGAGCTTTATGTCATCCAGGCCAATGCGCTGACCAGGCGTGGCAGGTATGAAACATCAGGCTGGACCTGGGACAAATTCAGGGACACAGGCCTGCTGTCGGCCCACAATATCGCAGTGCAGGGCGGCAGCGTCATGGCCGGTGCAGCGCTGGGGCAGCAGTGCCCGGTATCCTATTCTCTGGACAACGGCGACAATTGGGTGCTGATAACCGAGCCGGCTTACAGCAACGGCAACCGTCACGTGGCCTTCGATGAGGAGTTCAAGGACAACCGCCTTATCTACCTGGCCGACGATGCCGGCGGGCTGTACCGCTGGACCGTGGGCAACAGCGACCGCTGGGACGACATGGTCCCAACCCACAACAGCTATTACGGCCAGGCGGCGGCCGGGCGTGGTATGTTTTATGCCGCCTACAGCCAGGCAAACGCGAGCGGCGTCTCGAGGACCACCTATTCCCGTGGCGGCATACCCAAGGACGGCGTTTTCTGGGACACCCTGATCACCGGCTTGGCTGCGGGTGTTGTCTTCCGGCTGGAGCCTACATCGCTGGTGTTTGCCGACGATACGCTCTGGGCATTCGACGCGCGCGAATACGATTACACCAGAGGCATCGGATTGCTGTGGGCGTTCAGAGACACACTGGCCAACCGGTCCCCCTGGCTGATCTCTCCCAGAGGCAACACACAGGTATATTGCGATCCCGTGACCGGCCGCAACTCGCAGGTCGACCTCAAATGGGAGCAGCTCTCGCTGGCCGACGCCTACCAGGTGGAGGTCGGCAAGGATAAATGGTTCGACCTGGTGGTTACAGAGGCAGAGCCTGCTGACAATCCCTTCTATGTGCCAGAGAATTCGCTTTATCCCGCCTGCTATATCAGGCCCGGCGCGCTGCCCGAGGCCGGGCAGACCTATTACTGGCACATAAGGGTGAGGAGAGCTGCCACCGGCCAGGTCATACGCAGCCGCTGGTCTCCCGCCTTCAGCTTCATCGTCCGGTCAGGTTACCCGGTATCGGCGCCGTCATACCCGGGTATAGAATCGCTGCAGCCCTGCCACGAAGCCTGTGAAGTTCCTCCCTACCCCCTCGGATTCGCCTGGACTCCCATTCAAGGAACGCGCAACTACCGTTTCGTACTTTCTAAGGACCCCGATCTCAGCCAGCCCATAGTCGACCAGCCGGTCGATGCTGCGGCTTACAAGCTGCCCTGGCGGCTCAACTACGCGACCTCGTATTTCTGGCAGGTCACGCCGCTTGAGCCCGTGCCCGGTGACAACAGTCCAGTGTTCTCATTCAACACGGCCGCGGAGCCTGCGGTTTCGACTTCAGGCATACCATCAGACAACACTACCAGCGGCCTTCTGGCAGCACTCGTTTTCACAATCCTAATCGGCCTGTCCATCCAGGTCATCATCTACAGAAACAACTGACCGGAATAATCTGTCATTGCGAGCATAGCGAAGCAATCTCATCGATCGATTAGCAAAAACCCTCCCCATTACGCTATAATTTCTCCCGCTGTGGTGAGTGTAGCCCAGTGGTCTAAGGCGCCAGGTTGTGGCCCTGGATATCGAGGGTTCAAATCCCTCCACTCACCCCATCTTTTATCCTCCCACCTGTCCCAATTCACATGCGCCTGTAGCTCAGCGGACGATGTATTGCCCATAAGTATAGCCGCGCCGTCAACTGTAACTTCTTACTATCCGACTAATGGCTTCATTGTGGTTTAGACACTTGATTACCAGATGCCAGGTAAGAGACGATGACGCACTTGACGAGCATACTCAACATAGCCCGTCAGCTCTGCCTGTAAGGTGCGGTCTTCGAGAGCTGTGCGAAGGATGAGCAGGATTGCGTTTAATCCACTGGCTATTAAAGCCCACCAAGAAGCGAGCAGAATTGGCACAGCCAATTCATACAGAATCGCACCGACGTAAGCCGGATGACGCACGTAGTGGTATGGGCCGCCTGTAGAAACAGCGTGACCACGCTCGAACTGTATTCGAACGATCTGCGAGAAGAAGGTGTTGGAGGCTGTAGCCCAAACGACCAAGGCATAGCCCAAGATGCACACAGTCAACGCAGCAATTTGAGCAGCTAAAGGAAAACTGCCTGTCCAGCCATAACGCTGATCAAGTCCGGCGACGATATATCGTGCCAATTGCGTAAGACCAAGGATGCTCATGATGACTGTGTCCCAGTGCTTAGCCCCCTTGCGAAGCCCCAGACGCTCAGCCAGCAAGTTTGGGTTGAAGCGGAAGATAACGATGGAAGTCGCCGTGATCCAAGCCAACATTACAGCTATAGCTGCCCATGCGGGCCACCAATTAATCCGCCCGGCTGACCAGAACAGAGCCACACCCATAACGACAATGCCCAAAATCTCACGGATTGCATAAAGTGCGATGAGCTTTGTGTCCATGTCCTTTCGCATTCTAAGTCGTGGCCTTCTTTGAGATTATAATACTATCATGGCTGTCATCGCTGATGATTTCTTGCTGTACTATCCTACCAGAAAGCAGATAAAAACCGTCTTATGTAATTTGATATTCGGAAACTCTTGTCGACCTCGTGTTCTGCCACCCCGATGGCAAACCCTTCGGCCCAAGTACGGTAACGCATAATTTTGGTAGAATATGAAAGAGTGCGGGGATGTACCTGTGAGAAGTCTGGACTCCGTACTGCCTCCGGCTGTAGCTCCAGCGTCAGGCGAGCGTCAGCTTGAGGGGGCTTAAATATCATGCGCCTGTAGCTCAGCGGACAAGAGCATCGGTCTTCGGAACCGGGGGTCGTGGGTTCGAATCCCTCCAGGCGCGCATCTTTGTTAAGCCGGAGGTGGATATTTTACCGACAGGCAAGGTACCTTTAAAACTCGAAACAAAATTCACCCGAACATTGCCCCTGAGTAAGCATCTGGCAATGCGTGATCTGCGGAGTTGAGGCGAACTTCAAACCAAGCAGTTCAAGCCAGCACTCGACGCGGTACATCACACCGCACTCATATCTGTCGATCACACCGAGACGGCCCATGCCCTTATAGGCAAAGCATTCGCCCTGGTCCCACTCCCAGTGAATAATATTTCCAGGCATCACAGCAAAGTGCAATTTGCTGAACACGGAAGTGGGCAGTATCATCTGCATGCAAGCCGGCAGGAACTCCTTCAAGGCCTCGATACTCGTTAACTCGCTGTCCCTCAGGCCCGTCGCCTTCTTCAGCCTCTGTACTTCAAAGGGGGCCATGGCCTTAATAGCCGCCTTGTTGAACTTATTTGCAGCCTCGACGCCCATCTCCCGGCTCACTGTGTAGAACCACGTACCATCGTGGGTAAGCCAGCCCTTGCCCAGCAGGTCCCTGATCTCCTCTTTGGATATATCCGTGAACTTCCGCATCTCTTACCGCACCTCCATCTGCTCGAGTTAATTATATGGATGCGTTACCTGTTATTCAACCGTGAACATACAACGGCACGACTCAACGACGAACTACTGGGCCAGTACATACCCGAGGATGTATACGACAAGCAATAAATCAGGATCAACTTAAACAGGTCTGCCTTAATCGGAGGCCGGGTATTCCGCGATTGCACACGGGAAACCCGGCCTACTGTCTGAACTAAACTTTTAGAGCCCCCGAAACGTTTCTTATTGTGATTAGACTATCTAATAGGGGGTTAAGATGTTCAAATTTTCCACAGTATTAATCGGTATAGTCTGTGCCCTGGCAATGGTTGCTATAGCCGTACCGGCGTCGGCCGACAACGCAGAGATAACTGCGATAGGCGATGCTACGACGCCTGGAATCCTACCGGACTCAGGATTTTATTTCATGAACAGCTGGGGCAGAAATCTTCAACTGATGTTTGCCGGTAGCGACACCGCAAAGGCCAAACTGATGTTGAAATACACTAACGAAGACGCGCTGGCCTTAAAGGAAATGTATGCGGCGGGTAAATATGACGTGGGAGCCAAACAAGCTGATCAATATGCACTGCAGCTACAGAGTACAATACAGGCCGTGGAGCAGGTACAGGCCAGCCAGGGGGAACAGGCCTCGGCAGAACTGATCGCGAAGCTGGAGCAGAATTACCTTCGACAGCAGGAGGTACTGCTATCAGTATTGGAAAGGGCACCCGAAGCAGCGCAAACCGGCATACTCAACGCAATAGAAAACTCCGATAAGCATGTCGCCACAGTGATCCTCGCTCATGAAGGGCAGGCAGGTTTGCAGCAATATCAGTCACAGGTAAATCAACAGACAAATAACGTGGGAGAGGAGACCAAGATCAGGGTACAGCAAAGGCTGCAGGTCACGCACGGACAGTCCGGCCAATCTTCCGGCAACAGTGGCGGACAGGGTGTTATGACTCAGACGCAGGTTCAGACCCAGACCCAGACCCAGTCTCAGGCTCAGGCTCAGGCTCAGGCTCAGGCTCAGGCTCAGGATCAGGCTCAGACTCAGACTCAGATTCTGACGCCGGTGTTGAGCCCGATCCAGGTCCAGGCTCAAACTTCTGTACAGACTCTGCTGCAGACCGAAGAACAGGGTGACAAGCAGAACGTGCAAAATCAAGGTAACGGACAGTCAAACAATAATGCCAATGCAGGCGGCCAGGGTGGCGGAAATCAGGAATAACGCTTACAGCCATATATTATAGATGCTTGTACGCGGTCACCCGGATGTCAGGTCATCCAGGAATTCCCCGATGAACTGTTTTACTTCATCTGCCGGTTTGATCACGCCGTAGTGCCCTTCACACAGTATGTCCGCTTCGATCTGCATTATTCTCTCGAGCGATTTTGCCGCCAGCCGAGGATCGCCTCCCCACATGGGCATATACGGACCGTGTATGTCCTGCCCGAAGAGTATTTTCGCTCCCCCAGATTCCATCAGCACCACCATGCTCCCGGGTGTATGGCCGGGCACATGGATGAAATTAAATTTTATCGACCCGATAACCAGTCCATTCAACTGTCCCGAGAGTTTCTCATCCACCAGACACGGCCGGTAGCGGACGCCATAGTGCTCGGCGCCTACCTTTTTACCCGATTCTATGGCTGTGGAATCTTCCATATGGGCGATTACGCGCAGATTGAATCTGTCGCGCAGATCCGCTGCAGAGCCGATATGGTCGATATGTGCGTGGGTTATGATCAGTGTTGTGATCTGCTCAGGCATGAAACCCAGCGACTGGATATTGTCTATCAACCTATCCGTGCTCTTGCCTGCCCCGGCATCAATCAGAACCAGTTCGCCGGCATCAACCAGGTAGATACAGCAATCCATACCGCTGGAGATGTCGGCGCTGCCGACCATGTAGACCTTGTCCCAGACTCTGAAAGGGCTGTGCATTTCCATATTAGCTATCTTCTGAAGATCCTATTATTGAATTTGTTGCCTGCCTGATAGTCAGTTATGAGACTTGACTCCCATGATACCAGAGTGAAACTGCCTTAACAACGGTTTTTCAACAGAGTTAACCCGTGCACCTTACAACCGCCTGCTTATCTCTTCGATTGTGTCCTCGTTTTCAGGGTTACCCGCAGATAAAGTGGCAGCACGGTCCTGGCAGGCGCTGAAGAATAATAAGGTCGTCTTTATTCCGGGACTGCTCAACCGCATGACCTGCACGGTTTTCAACGGACTATTCAGGTACCTGGCGAACAAAAGGAAGGCGACGCCGGCCCGCGCGGCAGCGGTAACACCGCTCTATAGCAATTGAGCGCAGGCGCCCGGCGTTGACAGGTGGCCGCCATTTGGGCATACTCCATTATCGATGAAGAGGCAGAAAGGCGATAAGGCAAATCTGTTCGAGGCCGACAACCTGGAAGCGGCATCAGCTTTGCTGGAGCTCAACTGGCAGTTTCGCTCATCGCGCGCCCTGATGGCCGCCCATCAACTCGGCTTCTTCAAAGCGCTGGCAAAGCCGAAGCTGGCCACTGAAGTTGCCGGTGTATGCGGCACCGATCCTCGCATGACGGAGAAGCTTTTAATAGTCTGCTGCGCACTGGGTGTGTTAAAGCGCGACGGGGACTATTTCGCACTGACCAAATTGGGATCGGATGTGCTGCTGCCGTACAGCCCCCGCTATATCGGCGGAGTTATCGGCCACAACGAGATACTGTGGTGGGCAACCACCGGTCTCCCCGAAGTAGTGCGTACGGGAAAGCGCAATGCAGCACCGGAGCCGCCCGATCATTTCAAGCAGCATTTATTCGATAACTGGATATGGGCGATGCACGGCATAGCCGCCAACGGCCAGGCGCAATGGGTGGCCAGGCAACTCGACCTGAGCGACAGGAGCCTGCTGCTCGACGTAGCCGGCGGGCCAGGCACCTACAGCATCGCTTTGTGCCAGCGGTTCCCGCAGCTCAAGGCCGTTGTTTGGGACCTTCCGGAGACACTGGTTATCGCAAGGCAGGTGATCAAGCGCTTCGGAATGAGCAGGCGTATCAAAGTCCAGGCAGGCGACTGGAGCAAAGACGAGTTCGGCTCGGGCTATGACTGTCTGCTTATGTCCAACATACTGCACGGACCCGGCAGTCAGGCAGATGCAAGATTGAAGCAGGGAAAACGTGCCTTAAGGCGGGGCGGCCTGCTGATCGTTCACGATTTCCTGCTCAACAACGATAAATCAGGTCCCCTGCCTGCATCGCTTTTCAACCTGTGGTTGGGGACATACACGGTGGGAGAGATGGTCGCAGTCATACGCAAGGCCGGTTTCAGCGATGTCTCACTGATCGCCAGCAACGCGCAACGCGGCAGCGGGTTGATAACCGCAAGGCGCCCATGAATCCCCTCCACAGCACCCGTCACCTGTTGCCCGGCCTGCTGTGAACTCTCCGGCCACGTTATCCCGGCCGATGTTTACGATAATCATGAAAAAGGAGATTTACTTATGGAATTGAAAGACAGGTCCATATTGATCACCGGTGCTTCATCGGGCATCGGAAAAGCGGTCGCGCTGGCGCTGAGCCACGGACATAACCACATCGCTATTACCGCACGCCGCAAGGAATTACTGTCGGACGTGGCGGAGGCGATTCAAGAGAACGGCAGCGAAGCACTGGCTATAGCTGGAGACGCGCTGGATGAGAAACAGGCGGCGGACGCTGTTCACGAGATGGTGAAGAGATTCGGGCGCATCGATATCGCGTTGCTGAATATCGGTATGGGTCCTTCTCTTGACATCGCCACTGCCTCTCCCGATGATATCAAGCAAAACATGCGGATAAACTACGACACGATGATCAATTACTTCTGTCCGCTTGTTCAGCAAATGAAAACCCGGGATTCAGGCGGAGTAATAGCCAATACCAACTCGCTGGCGGGGTTCCTGGGACTTCCAACCCAGGGACAATATTCGGCGGCCAAAGCAGCCTGCCGCATCTTCCTGGATACCGCGAGGATCGAACTGAAGCAGTATAACATCAGGGTGCTTACGATCTGCCCCGGATTCGTAGTCACCGAGAGGAACAAGCATAAGGGACTTCCTCACTCCCTCACTATGACTACGGATGAGGCAGCCAAACATATCCTGAATGCTTTGAGATCAGAACGCAAAGAATACCTGTTCCCCAACAACCTGAAGACGGCTGTTATGCTGCCGAGGTTTCTGCCAAGATCTGCAACGGACAGGATCCTATCCCGGTTCTCGCACTCTTAACTGCATAAGTGATATTGATCTAATAAATTTACCGGGCGGTTTTATGCGCGCCGACCATAGCATTTAAAATACGACCCTTATGCAGATCCTGAAAAGTGTTGACACCAGGATTCAACGGGAATATCCTATTACAATCAAGCGTACAGATGCGCAAGTAATTACTATAGGGAGGTTGATATGCCGATTTTTATAGCGTTGACTACTCTCAATGAGAGCGGACGGGAGGCCATCAAGACCAATCCCAGGAAAATCAAGGCCAATAAAACTGCTCTTGAGGCCATGGGGTTAAAGGTGCTGGGACAATATATCACGCTCGGCCAGTTTGATTTTATCAACGTTTTCGAAGCCAAAAATGAGGCGACCATTTTTAAAGCTGCGGTGAATCTCTCGGGTAAAGGGATCGCCCACACGGAAACACTGGTAGCGCTCACAGTTGACGAGTTTTTGAAAATCGGTAAAAAGCGCGCTTAATCATTACAATCTGCGCAGCTTTTTATAAAGCAGGCAAAGCTGTTGAGACGGCTGGTGTTCGCTGGCTGCTCTAAGAAAAGGGATCGTCAACCGATGTTTTGCCGATTCTTATCATAATCTGCTAGGACAGGCCGGGAGAGCCAGTGAATCCGATCAAACTGGATTTATTCTAAGACTACTTGTTTTGGAGAATCTGCCTAACCGCTTTCTTTGCTCCGGTCATTACATTTACCACGCCGCCACCGCTCTCGCTCTGGGCGCCGATAAACCACAGCCCCTGGATGGGTGTTTTGTGGGTCGGAGGTTTATTGCCGATAATGGGAGGCACTCCACCGAACGAATGGTGTTTAAGATGAGTTCGGAGGCGGAAATCCTCGGGGGTGAGTATGAAACGGGTCTTGGTATGCTGGCGCAGGCCTGGGATGTGGCGTTCCGCCACTGCCACGAGTTTGTCCGATAGCTCCTCCCTGCGACTGTTCCAGGACCCCTCAGACAGGGTGTCCGGCGCTACGGTATAGATCGTCATCGCATACTGGCCAGACGGCGCCATCGATGGCGAGTGCAGCGACGGGACGTAGATCAACAATCCGTCTTTGCCCTCGTGATAATCGCCGGAGCGCAATCGCTTCACCGCGGCCTCCAGATCGTGTATGTAGTAATAGTAGCACAGGGCCGCCGGCTGATACGGCGTGGGGTCAAAGTCGATACCCAACTGCACCATCAGCACCGACTCCATCAGACGGTTACCTTCGACCTGGCTAATCAGCTCCGCAGGCAGTTTCTCCTTCCCCACCAGGTCGAAGAACACCTCCCGCATTCCACCCGAGGCCAGCACCAGGTCAGCAGCTTCAAACGTCCCGTCCGCCAGTTCCACCCCTTTAACCCGGCCGTTCTCAATTGTTATTTTCTTCACTGTAGCGCCTGTGACAACTTTCCCGCCGTTTTGCAGGATCACATCCGCCACTGCATCCACCATCGTCCTGCAGCCGCCGAGGATGTAACATAAAGCAGTCTGGGCGCTCCTGGTCCCCGGATAAGCGGGGATACGCTTGTCGAATGCCGTCTCGAGGTGAATAGCAGGCACTCCCAGCGCGGGGAACTCGCTGGGTGCAGTGACAAAATCGGCCACGATCCCCAGGAAGAATGTCTTGAGGACGGGCGATTTAAAATAATGGCCCATCAGCTGTCCGCCGTTCCAGTTAAGCCTGCCCTTGACCTGCTGAAAATCGATCAGCATGCGCAGCTTGAGCCACAGCGCAGCCAATCCACGGGCGTTTTCCGCCCGCCGTGCCAGCGACATCAGACCAACCATCACATCGTAGAAGCGATAGTAACGGTCCAACTGACCGCTCTCGGCCGGGAAAAGCTTTTTAAGCCGTTCACGCCTCCAGTATGGGCCTTCATACTCCTGCGGCTTCCACATTGTGAATTCGGGTAATGACAGTCCCCTATCTTCACGCACGGCTTTCACACGCTCGCTGACGCCCAACTCTTCCAGAATGACGCGCCCCTTATCGCCCGCAGCGAATCCCTCCAGCAGAAGCGGGCCGATATCCCAGGCGAACCCGTCTTTCGATATGGTGGCTGTCACTCCCCCCGGAGTGGAAAACTGCTCATATACGGTAACTGAATGCCCGGCCCTGGCCAGATACGCACCGGCAGTCAGGCCGGCCATGCCAGAACCAATGATAATAGCCTTCATGAAGCCCTCCGTCCACTTAAACTGAAAACCGGTTACGACGCCTTCGCAACTGCAGCTTTCCGCGCCGCCAGTTTCTGCACCAGGGCAGCATGGTTCTGGCGCGTGATGGGATACCAGATCAGGAACGGAAGGCTGACGATGAGGACCACCGACGGCACTACAGCGAAGAAGAAGCGGATGCCGAACAACGCGTGTTCCGTCTGGGCCACGTTCGGCACGTAACCGTACAACTGCAGGGCCCATCCGCAGACCGCCACGCCCAGCGCGCCGGTGAACTTGGACAGGAAAGCCCATAGGCCGTAATAGATTCCTTCGCGCCGCTCACCGGTCATTTCCTCGTCGTACTCGACCACATCGGGCAGCATGCTCCAGGGGAAAACCCACTGCGCCGAGAAGCCGATGCCGACAATCACCGCTACCAAATAGATCCACGGCGTAGGACCATATGGAAAGAAAAAGCCTGTTATGATAGCTGCTGAGGCGATGAACAACCCCAGTGCATACGAAGGGCCTTTATTGATCCTGTCTGAAACCAGTTTGGCCGGTATGAGACAGATGCCGATCGTCACCAGCATGGCCAGCAATATATATGAGACCTGGTCTTTCATATCCAGTTGATACTGGATGAAATAGGGCACCAGGGCGGTCAGCACGGTGAAGCTAAAACTGCTCAGGATGAAGGCGATCATCAGAACGATAAACGGCCTGTTCTTGAAGGCGGTCAGGATCGCCCTGCCCGGCGGCAGCCGGGAGGGTTCACCCGCCAGCTCGGGTGACTCCTTGATCGACAGGATGGTAACCAGAATGGTGATCACGGCTATAACACCGAAGACTGCGCCGGTGGCGCTCCATGCCTGCTGCAGGTCCAAGCCGGCCCCCCTGAAAACTCCGGCCAGTATGGTGGTTAAAGCAGCGCCCAGGATATAGCCAACGACGTTGTATACCATACGGATCGAGGTCAGGCTGGCGCGATCGTTGTAGTCGCGGGTGAGCTCGGGGGTCAGGGCGTAGTAAGGCACGCTGGTCATGGTATGGAAAGTATCCACCAGCCAGAAGCTGAGCAGCACGGCGAAAAAGGCCGGTACGCCGGTCAGCCCGACGGGCAGCGAGAACATGATCCAGACAGCAAACCCGAGGGGCACTACGCCTATGATCATAAAGATCCGCCGGCGTCCGAAGCGCGAACGCACGCGGTCCGACCAGTAGCCGAAAAGGGGATCGTTAATAGCATCCCATGTTACCTTGCCGACCAGTAAGGCCATACCGGCCAGAGCGGGGTTGATACCTGCCACGTCCGTGTAGTAGTAGAGCAGGAAGAACTGCATGGCGGATGTAATCAGGGAAAAGCCCAGGTCGGCCACGCCGTAACGGAATTTGAGGCCCCACGATAGTTTCCGGTCCATAGCTACACCTCCCAAAGAAATAAATAATCAGCAATAGAAAGGCGGGCTGAAACGGTCTCCTGTCTCTCCAGCAATGTTATACACCTTTAACCGGCATAGTATATGTGAACAGTTCGATAATCTCAACCGGTATGCTTGAACATGCAGAATGGTTCTGTTATTATTTTTCGAATATCAGCGGGAGGTGGGATCAAATGGGCCGCAATCAACCGGCTAAATCAAAGGGGCTGAACGATTTGCTTCCGGTAGGCGGGGAAGCCGATGTTGTGGTGATAGGCAGCGGGCCCGCCGGAATTGCCGCAAGTATAGCCGCGGCGAGGAAGGGGGCGAATGTCATCCTGGTTGAAAGGTTCCCCTTTGTCGGCGGAATGTCCACACAGATCCCGGTGGCAACGTGGCCCCTGAATACTGCGGTTGAAACAGGGGAACTGGATATGCCCTACGACGGCATACTGGGTGAGATCCTCGACCGTATGAAGGAACTGGACGCCATAGAGCTTCACACCGTGCTGATGGACGGGGTGGACAGGTTTGTCCCGCTGGCAGGGGAGAATGACAACGTCGCCACCAGTAAATGGTACCTGTTCGATCCCGAGGCGCTGAAATACCTCTACTTCGATATGCTGCACCAGGCCGGTGTGAAACTGCGTATCAATTCCCTGATCGTAGACACTGTTATGGCGAAGAAGAAAATCGAGGCTGTAGTGGTTGAAACTCTCACCCGCAGGGAGCTGATCAAAGGGAAAATCTTTATAGATGCCACGGGTAGCGCAGATGTGGTAACGCGGGCGGGCTCTCCGGCAGCGCTTGGATCGGGCGATAACGACGGCGTCCCCGCCGGCCTGATCATGCCGACATCCACAACCTTCCGCATCGCGGGCGTCGATACCGATAACCTGGATATGTACGAGACCGCGAAGATCTACGAACAACACAGGCTGAAGGGCGAGATCAACGTCCCCCTCGAAGGCTTATTCTGGCAGATCGTGTGCAAAGGCGTGGTCCAGATATTCGGCACACGTGTCTTCGACATCAATCCGCTGGATCCTGAAAAGGCGGCTTACGGGGAGATGGAACAGCGGCGCCAGATCAGGGACATCACGGCTTTTCTTAAAAAGGAGATACCGGCTTTCCGCGATTGCCGGCTTATCAATACGGGCGTATCCATAGGCATGATCGGCACGCGGCGCATAAGAGGCGATTATTTCATCACCCAGGAAGATATCATCAATGCTGTGAAGTTCGATGATGCCATAGCTGCCGGCACCTACAGGCTGGAGATATGGGAACTCGACGGCCAGAATGCCCGCTTCAATCACCTGATCGGCACCTGGTATACGATCCCCTACCGTTCCATGCTGCCCAGGGGATTGGAGAATGTAATCGTGGCAGGTAGCTCCATATCAGGACAGTACATTGCCATGGCCACATGGGCCATTATGCCCATGTGTTACAAAACAGGCCAGGCAGCCGGCACGGCCGCCTCTCTCTGCATCAAGAGCGATCTCACACCGCGGGGCATCTCTGTCGCAGAGCTGCAGACCATTCTCCGCGGGGACGGCATGTTTCTCGGATAATTCGTTTATTTAAAGTCGGTGTTTTACCTATGCCCGGCCGGGGCGAGTGATACATGCCCGGCATAAATTTTGAATAGATGAGAGGCCGTAATGAACAATGAAAAAGGTCACGGGGAAGTCTCAGAATATCCGAAATGGATAATGGCCAGCTATGGCGGCCGAGAGCTATTCAGCCAGTGGATAACCGCAGCCTTCGGCTTCACAGTTTTCTTTTATTATGAAGTGGTGGTAGGCCTGGATGTGACTCTGGCGGCCGCCGCATTCATCATCTACCAAATATGGAATGCCATCAACGACCCTCTCACCGGCTACCTGATGGAACACGTTATTTTCCCCTGGGAAAAGAAGACGGGCTTTCGCAGAACACCTTTCATCATCCTCGGCGGCATTCTATGGCTGTTCAGCTATCTGGCCATTTTTTTAGGGCCGGTTGGACTGGATCCCGAGACGCATAAGTGGGCGATATTTGCGTGGTACACCATATCTCTCTGTGTGTACGATCTTTTCGGAACGTTATTTGACGTAAATGCCGTAAGCTTATTCCCCGAGAAGTTTCGAGGATTGAACGAGAGAAGGACGGTGCAGGCATTCGGTACGATCCTGGGCATTATCGGACTTGTGATGGCGGCAATCATACCGCCGATGTTTATTACTACCGGCGTTGCCAGCACCTACAAAAATTCCGCCTGGGTCACTGTTGTAATAGGTCTGGTACTGCTTTTGTTTATGCTTCCGGGCACGTTTGAATCTAAAAAAGTCAGGGAGCTCTACAGGCAAAGAAGAGAAACGATGAAAGGAGAGAAACCCGCAGGATTTTTTAAAACAGCTAAGATCGTGCTCTCAAACAAACGGTTCGTGAGTAAAATTATACTGTTCTTCGGCTACCAGGTGGGCGTTGTCATGTTGCAGATGAGCGCTTTTTATATAACAACATACTTGCTGGACGCAGAAGCATCCACCATTTCATACCTGCTGGGTAGTATGCTGGTAGGAGCGCTGATCTTCGTTCCCATCTGGATGATTGTCTCCAAGAGAGTCAACAACAATAGGATGGTCAGCCTGGTCAGCGGCTTCCTCATGGTGCTTACATTTATACCAATGATCTTTGTCAACAGTCTTACGGGGTGGATTATCAGCTTGGTCTTTTTTGGAATTGCGCTCGGCGGTCAATGGTTCATGGACCCGCCAACCATGGGCGATATCCTCGACGATGTAGCTGTAAAAACGGGTAGGCGGGATCCGGGTGTCTATATCGGTTACCAATCATTTATTTTTAAACTGGGGCAGACCAGCATTGCGGCCATCATCGCAATCGTGCACACCAATACGGGTTTCGTGTCGGGTGCCCCCAGCCTCGCCAAGTTAATGGCACTGAGCCCGACTCCCGAACTGGCCCTGTTCGGGATCCGCATCCATTCCGCTATCGTCCCGGCAATAGTTGTACTCGTAGCCACGATCCTGTTCTGGAGGTTGTATGACCTCACACCGGACAAGGTAGCCGCCAATAAAGCCATACTGGAAGAGCGTGGAATCTAAGCTGTGATATAATGCCCCCAAAATAAGCAGGGAGGCACTGACCATGGCGGAGAAAGCGGACTTATTCCCCCACGACAGCTCACTGGAACGGCTGCCCTCTCCGGAAAGGGACAAGAAGATGTCCGCAAAGCTGCAGCGCCTCATCTCCTATGCTTACGAAAAGGCTCCGGGCTTCAAGCAGCGCCTGGACGGGGCGGGGATCAAAGCGGGCGATATCAAGAGCCCGGCCGACCTGCAGAGAATACCCCTCTTGCGCAAGGACGATCTAATCAGGCTGCAGAAGGAGATGCCGCCCTTTGGAGGCTACCTGGCCGTGCCCCTCAATGAGATCGACCACATCTACCAGTCGCCCGGCCCGATCTATGATCCGCAGAGAAGGATGAAGCAGGGCACGCTGCCGCCGGACCTGGGCAGGGGACAAATAGCCGTCAACACCTGGTCTTACCACGTGACCCCGGCCGGGCTGCTGATCGACCGCATGTTAAGGGCGATGGGCTTCACTGTCTTTCCGGCGGGGACCGGCAATACCGACCTGCAGGTACAGATAATGCGCGATCTCAAGGTATCGTATTTCGTGGGCACTCCTTCATTCCTGGCCGCCATCATCAAAAGGGCTGAGGAGATGGGATACGATATTAAAAAGGACTTCAACCTCAAGTACGCCCAGGTCTTCGGCGAGATGGGCGGGGACCCCCTGAGGAAGATGTTTACGGAGAAATATGGCATCACCTGCGTGGGTGGCGATAACTACATGACCGCCGATATCGGCCCCATCGCGGGCTCCTGTGACAAGAACGCCGGCATGCATGTCAATACGGATATGATCGTGGAGATCGTCGACCCGTCAACGGGGCAGGACCTGCCTGCAGGCGAGGTCGGCGAAGTGGTGGTTACCCCCTTCGACCAGGTATACCCGCTGATACGCTTCGGAACGGGCGACCTGTCGTGCCTGGTGACCGAAACCTGCGCCTGCGGCCGCACCACCGCCCGCTTGCCCAAAATCATGGGCAGGAGCGGCGATGCCGTCAGAGTGAGGGCCATGTTCGTTCACCCCAGGCAGACCGATGAGGTTATATCCAGGTTCCGGGAGATAGCCCGTTACCAGATTACCGTGACCAGGCCGGCCGATAGGGATGAGTTGCTGCTACAGGTAGAGATGGCAGCCAGGCCGGTGGACCGCGGCTCCTGGGAAGAATCGCTGAGAAAGGAATTCCAGAACGTCTGCAAGGTGAGATTCGACGCTCTGGAGGTAATGCCCGCAGGCAGCATAGCGCCGGACGGCAAGCGAATTATCGATAAGCGTGTTTATTGACGATTTTGCCGTCGCCAACAATTACAGATATTAATTAAGTCTACAAGGAGGGGATCATGGGAAACAACACTGAGCATCAGGCAGCACAGGTAAAAAAGGCCAAGCTCTCGCTGGGGATAAAGCTGAGTTTCGGCATCGGCGACATCGCCATGAACATCTTTATTGTAACGACTGGGATGTACCTGCTTTTCTTC
>Ga0247841_10000397_pt1 | contig 112774 bp, 106 predicted proteins | sample LaCruzMarch2015__2_FD_192410 | JGI IMG/M metagenome (GOLD analysis project Ga0247841, IMG submission 192410) | Freshwater microbial communities from meromictic Lake La Cruz, Castile-La Mancha, Spain - LaCruzMarch2015_18m | ecosystem: Environmental > Aquatic > Freshwater > Lake | place: Spain... | reverse complement strand
TTCCCATTCCGAACAGAGTAGTTAAGCCCTGGAGAGCCGATGGTACTGCTTAACAGCGGGAGAGTAGGTCGTCGCCGAGTTTTTATAAAAAAGCCCTTCAGCAATGAGGGGCTTTTTTTTTGTTCGTTCCAGTGAGACAAACTGCACAAACTGCCTTTCCCGCAAAATGCCAGGGTGCCTTGTGCGGGGCCGTGATCCATCAAGCCCCCCCTCTTATTTAGGGCGAAGATCTCCTCTATTATTTCACGCAGTCGATAGTTTTCAAGTGCTGTGAACGTATCCATGCTCTGTTTGATGACGAGCGAGAAATAGCCGAAGTGCCAGAAGATACCCCCCAATACCCAATCAACAATTGCACAACGGGGAGAAAATGCAAAACCGGTGGAAGCAAAACATGGTTTGCTGGTGGTGGTAATGGTCGGAAAGCCGCTTTTTCAGGATCAGCGGGGCAGGTTACGGGTGGGATAAAATAAAAAAGGGTGGTATTTTTGTAGAGGTGTTTTCCGGAACAGGGGTGCTTGCCAGCAGGTTGTTATGGAAATATGGGGTGGACAATAAAGGACTCGAACCTTTGACCTCTCGCGTGTGAGGCGAACGCTCTAACCAACTGAGCTAATTGTCCATAAAAGTCTGCCTTAGTATAGGACTTGGGAGCCATTTTTGCAACGACTCACCTCATTTTTTTTCGGGAAAGAAGAGATGGCCAGTGTTGCAATGGTCGGGCTCGGCCTTTTTGCTGCAGGTGCCATTGTCAAGACAGCATCAACGTTGACTGGCCTGCCGGAACCTCCGAATCCTTTTGAGAAATTACCACGTGATTGAATCAGGCCGATGCAGGAACTGCGAGTCGAGCATTGCGGCAAGCTGCTCTGGATTTTCGGTCGGAGGCTGACAGCTTTTGTCAATACAGAGGTAGACTTTTGCGTTGCCATCCTCTTTTGCGATGATTGCTGCATGGGAAGGAAAGATGAGAGCGCTCTCTTTTGAAGCATGGCTCATTGTTGCTCCCGGCAGGTATTGTTCGTAAACAGTTTGTCTCAATTCGTTCATGCTTGAGGAGTCAAGAGGGCCGGAAAAAACAAGGTGTACTTTTCTCTGTTCTGCAAAATTCTTTGCTACGAGCATCTGTGGCAGGGCGCTGCTGTTTTCGGCAAGCATAATCCTGCATGATTTGATTGTCTCTTCAGCCTTTCTGACGAAATCTTCATTTCCGGTCATCTCTGCCAGTCTGAGCAGGTTCAGGGTACTTATTGAATTTGCGGAAGGTTCTGCACCGTCATACTCCTCTTTGATTCGTAGCGGAACGGTGTGGTCATCAATGGCGGTACTGAAATAGCCTCCCTGTGCATTGTCGTAAAAGAGGGTGTTCTGTATTTCTGCAAGTTGAAGAGCTATTTGCAGATAGCGTACTTCGAAAGAGGCTTCATAGAGGTCTGTCAGCCCCTGGACCAAAAAAGCATAATCTTCTGCCTTGCCTGCAATGGCCGCGTTGCCGTCGCGATAGCGGCGAAGCAGGCGCCCATTGGCTTGATCATAGAGCGTTTCAAGAATAAAGTTTGCAGCTTCCCGGGCTGCTGCAAGGAAGGTTTCGTTGTGCAGTACCTGGTATCTTTTTGCGAGGGCGGAAATCATCAGCCCATTCCATGCCGTGAGTATTTTGTCATCAAGAAATGCTCTTGGTCTTCTGCTTCTTGCGTGATACAGTTTTGTGCGGGCGTCGTCAAGTGCCTCCCTGATCTCTTCGACTGTTTTTCCGAATGTATCTGCGCACTCTTCGTCAGTGGCCTGTTGCATCAGGATATTTTTACCGCTGAACTCTCCATGCGGATCGTACTGGGCGTTGCCTTCATTCCTGATGCCGTAGGTAAAGGAGAAGATGGCGGCAAGCTCTTCGTCAGCGAGAGTTTCGCGGATTTCATCGGCGCTCCAGAGATAGAGCGCTCCTTCCTGCTTCTGTTCGCTTCCATGAGTGAGAAGAGTGTCGGCATCTTCAGCCGAGTAGAACCCTCCTTGCGGCGATCTCATGTCACAGAGTACATAGTTGAAGATATCCTCTGCTGTCCTTTTGTAAAAGTTGTCGCCACTGCATTGAAAGGCTTCAAGACAGGAGATGGCCAGTTGGGCATTGTCGTAGAGCATCTTTTCAAAATGAGGAACATGCCAGCGTTGATCGGTGGAGTATCGGGCAAAACCTCCGCCACCTTTGCCGATAATGCCGAGATGATCGTGTATTCCTCCCTCCGCCATTTTATGAAGGGTGTGCAGTGCCATTCTGAGGGCCTTTTTGTCTCCTGTATGGTATGCGTGGTTGAAGAGAAAGTTAAGAAGGACAGGGCGAGGGAATTTGGGGGCTCTGCCGAATCCTCCGAACATGGGGTCGTAGTTTGCTTCAAGCCATTCGAAGCCTTTTTTCTGAGCCATCTCAGCATCGGGCTGTGAGGAGGGAGTTGTCCTTGACACTGCACCAAGAGAGGCAAAAAAGCTGCCGGATTCGGAAATAATTTTTTCACGCTCATTTTTCCAATATCGGGCAATGGTGATGAGGATGGTTTTAAATCCCGGCATACCGTAACGCTCTTCAGGAGGGAAATAGCTTCCTCCATAAAATGGATTTAGTTCGGGGGTAAGCCAGACCGACATTGGCCAGCCTCCACGTCCTGTGCTTGCTTGTACATAGCTCATGTAGAGGCGGTCGAGGTCGGGAAGCTCTTCGCGGTCTACCTTGACGGGTACGAAATGAGCATTCAGCAGTTTGGCAATTTCAGGGTTTTCAAATGATTCCTCTTCCATGACATGGCACCAGTGGCAGGTGGAATAGCCCACCGACAGGAAGATGGGCTTGTTTTCCCCTCTTGCTTTGTTAAAAGCCTCCTCTCCCCATGCAAGCCACGCAACGGGGTTCAGTGCGTGTTGCAGGAGGTAGGGACTTTTTTCTGCTATCAGGCTGTTTGGCTTGTTTTCTGGTGAGGTCATTGGTCGGGTGTTGGTAGCATGGTGAACAATATATCGAGAGATAACCATCAATGGATGGTTGAAAGTTCTTGAGAATTGAAACCATCTGTGAACTCAGCCTGTTCTATAAAGGTTGAGTTACAATAATTAACAATGGTTAATGATGCTTGTCAGGATAATGAAAAGCGCTTTGAGGGGGAAAGGGATAGCCGTTGCGGCTTTTCTTTTGCCTGCTCTTCTTCTTTTTTGTGGATGTGCAGGCAATAATGGTCTGTCGCCTTTGCCGGAGGAGCCTCGTTCAACTGTTCAACTGGAGAAAGGTATGCATTTTAATGAGTTGACGCCCGAAGAGGAGAGGGTGATTGTTCATAAGGGAACGGAAAGGGCATTTACGGGAAAGTACTCCGAGAGCAAGGAGAGGGGCACTTATCTCTGCAGACGCTGTGACGCGCCATTATTTCGCTCTGCGGACAAGTTTGAGTCGGGCACCGGTTGGCCGAGCTTTGATGATGCTCTTGAAGGTGCAGTCAAACAGCTTCCTGATGCGGACGGGCGTCGCACGGAAATAGTTTGTGCCAACTGCGGGGCTCATCTTGGTCATGTTTTTTTCAGGGAAGGAATGACCGCGAAAAATGTTCGTCACTGTGTTAATTCCATATCCCTCGGTTTTCTGCCAGAAGCAAAAGCAGCGTCGGTAACACAAAAGGCGATCTTTGCGGGAGGATGTTTCTGGGGTGTTGAGTACCATTTCAATAAGCTGAAAGGGGTGCTTTCCGCCAAATCAGGCTATATCGGTGGTCTGATTGATAACCCCTCCTACAAACAGGTCTGCACCGGTAGAACGGGACATGCCGAAGCTGTGGAGATAGCATATGATCCGGCCCTGGTCAGCTATGAAACGCTCGCAAAACTCTTTTTTGAGATTCACGATCCGACCGAACTGAACCGCCAGGGCCCTGACAGGGGTACGCAGTATCGGTCAGCCGTTTTTTATACCGATGAGGTGCAGAAAAAAGTGACTGAAAAGCTTATTGGTGAGCTGAGGGCCAAAGGATACAAGGTTGTGACAACGGTTGAAAAGGCAGGAACATTCTGGCCTGCCGAGGAGTATCATCAGGACTATTATGAAAAAAATGGTCATGAGCCCTACTGTCATATCTATCAGAAGCGCTTTTAGTTGCGAAGTGGCAGTGTATAAAAGTGGTTTGGTCAAGAGTAAAAACGGTCAATCATGGTGCTGCTGGCAGGGATGAAGGCGGGTAAACCATTTTGAGTAATAAAAAAAGCAGGGCTAAAAGTTATCTCGAACCCTGCTTTTTTTATAGTTGTCGAAAAAGCTCACTCTTCCAGTGGCTTGTAGCAGAACCACCAGTCGTAGCAATTCTTCATTCCAGTGCGTTTCTTTGCGTCTTCAATGTTGTTGGCGGGCGGAATGATCACCTGATCTTTCAGCAATGAGTTGGTTGGCCAGTTTGCCGGAATGGCAACTTTTTTGTTGTCGGCAATCTGCAGTGCTTTGACGGCGCGAACCACTTCATCGATGTTGCGACCTATTTCTTGCGGGTAATAAAGGATGAGCCGCACCTTGCCTTTTGGATCCCCAACAAAAACTGCACGAACGGTATTGGATCCTTTTCCTGGGTGCAACATGCCGAGTTGCATAGCAATTTTGTCGTTGGCGGCTACAATCGGAAAGGTGATCTCGATATTCATATTATCCTTGATCCACTCTATCCACTTGATGTGTGAAAAAATCTGGTCTATCGACATGCCAATAAGTTTGCATCCAAGCTTTTCAAAATCAGCCATTCTCTCCTGAAAACCAAGAAACTCTGTTGTGCAGACAGGGGTAAAGTCAGCCGGGTGGCTGAAGAGAACAAACCACGACCCTTCCAGATCTGCTGGTATGCTCATCGGCCCGTGAGTGGTTTGGACATGTAGCTCAGGGAAATCATCTCCAAGCAATGGCATATTGAGCTCAGAATAAAAGGGCTGTTCATCATAAAGATCCGACATGGCAAAACTCCTTTAAAATTAGACGGTTATAATTTTCACCAGATAACACAAACAAGGTCACAACAAGATTTCGAACAAAAAAAGATACCCTTCACCTACGATCGAGTATACCCTAAGCTAACGGTGATTCATTATAAAAAGTTTTATTTGAATCAGGGAGGTGATTGCGGTCGATCTCGTAATCATGTTATCAGTATATTTACCATCTGTTACGTTGAAGAAATATCATGTTGCATGCTGAACTCTCCCTTACGCCTGTTCTTGCAGCAACTCAAGCACCTCCAGAATGGTGTTGCAGACTGAGTAGTAGCTACCATGTTCTTCACTGACCATATGCTCGGCGGCAATACGGTCGAAAAAGAGCAGCAGCGGATTCCAGAAGCCGTTCAGGTTGAGCAGGATGATGGGTTTGTTATGGTGGCCAAGATGTTTCCAGGTGATCACCTCAACCAGCTCGTCGAGAGTGCCGAATCCGCCGGGCAGAACAAGGTAGGCATCTCCCCATTCGGCGAGTTTCATTTTCCGCTCGTGCATGGTTTCAACCACATGCAGTTCGGTGAGGCCGTAATGGGCAACCTCCCGTTCTTCAAGAAAGCGGGGAATGATCCCTTTGACCGTTCCTCCGCCTTCCATTACGGCATCGGCGATGCAACCCATCAGTCCTACCCGTCCTCCTCCGAAGACCAAGCCGATACCCCGCTTGGCAAATTCCCGGCCAAGGTTTGAGGCAGCAGTAAAATAGTCGCAAGGGGCGAGGTTGCTTGAACTGCAGTAGACGGTTACAGATGAGATCATGGTGTAGTTAACGGTTAAGGGTGATACTGTCGCTGGCTCGTTGGTAGACATAGGTTTTCGGCTCTTCTATCTTTTTTAAAGAAAAGAGTCTGGAAGCTCTTTCCCATAGATCGGTATCTTCAGCGTACTCCAGGTCGCTGAATCCGTCGAGCGCAAAAAAGAGCTCTCTTTTTCCGAAGAGGGTACCACAAAGGATGCACTCCCTGATACCGACAAGAGAGTCAGGATGATAACAGTCTTTGACCGTGATGGTTTCATCGCAGAGAAATCCTCCCGAGAGCATGGAAACATCCTGCATCTCTTCGATGAGGGTGATCCGCGTTTCGAGATGGTTTTTCAGATAGTGGTCGTCACTGTCAAGAAAGGTGATGTAGCGGCCGAAAGAGGCCTGAATTCCTGTGTTTCGAGCGAGTGCAGCTTTCCGGTTGCTCTGTTTCATGTACCGGATATTGGGAAATTTGAGAATAAACGGATCAAGCTTTTCGAAGGTGTTGTCATTGCTGCCGTCATCGACAATAATCAGTTCCCAGTTACTGAAGGATTGGGCAAGAACGCTTTGTATGGCATGTTCAAGATGATTTGCCCGGTTGAAGGTGGGCATGATAATCGAAATGTCGGGTCTGGAGATGCCTTTCATGGTCTTGCAGCTCTGATGGCAAAGGCGCAGACCAGCATGCCAGCGACCAGAAAGTTCTGCGCAATGGCATTATAGCGTACATCCATTGTTGCTGGTGATTTTACGAGAGCAAACTGCAGGTAGAATTGCGGGACGACGAGTGCGCCGACAATGATTCCGCAGGCAGTTTGACCAATCAGGAACATGTAGCCTGATGCAAGGAGCTGGCCAGCATTGATGAGCACTGCGGCAATCAGTGCTGCATGGGTCTCTCCGAAGACAACGGGGAGCGTTCTGATGCCTACCATCCTGTCACCCTCTATTGATTTGAAGTCGTTGATGGTCATGGTGCCAGTGCTTGAGAGGGTGAAAAGGCTGGCAACGATCAACGATGGCTGAAGCGATGAGAGGGTAAAGGAGGGGTTGTAGGCGATCTCTCCGGCTATCCAAGGTATGATAAGGTAGGAGACGGCAACAATGATATTGCCTGCCCAGAGCCTTTTTTTGAGTTTGATGGGGTTTGCGCTGTAGAGATGCGCATTAATAATGCCGATGACGACGTAAAAACCGATGAGCGGATGGATCAGATAACCTGTGATAACCGAAAAGACCGACCATAGGGCAATCAGGATGGTGGCATTTCTGAGCGAGATGGCGCCGCCGGGTATAGGGCGGTTTGGTTCGTTGATTTCATCAAGATCACGGTCAAAATAGTCATTCAGCATCTGACAGGTTCCACTTGCCAGAGGACCGGTCAGCAGCATGGCGAGGAGAAACTTTATGCTGATCACCTCCTTCCATCCAAAGGCTCCGCTTGCTACGGCTCCGCAGAGAAAGCTCCACATGACAGGAATCCATGTGACCGGTTTAAGGAATCGAATGATCAGTGCAAGTTTTGAGATGTTCTCAGCGGGCATTGGCCGGGCATCAACCAGTTTACGGACACTCAAGGGCGTTTTGAACTCGCTCCGATCAGGCAACTGAGGCTCTGAACTCTTTTTGGCACGAAAATCACTCACACGTACAGACTTAGGTTTGAGAAATGCTGACAGAGTGAAAATAACAGGTTAAACGGAAGAAAGGAATCATCTGTTGCAAAAGAGCACTCTTCTGTGTGCAATATCCTGAAATATCATGAAGATTTTTTTTAAACTGACAAAACAGAGAGGAACTTACGTTGTTATTCATGGTTGCAAAAATCTGTTCCTGTTTTCAACTCATTGTGCTAAAGAGGAGAGGTGTGTTATGGCTGGTCGCAGTTTGCTTGAGGAGATGAAGAAAACCTTTCTGTTTCATGCCATTGCAGCCCATTTCAGTAATGGGCTGATTCCTGTTGCGGTGCTCTATCTGTTGTTGACCCTTTCAACCGGGAGTATCTATTTTGAGCATACTGTCGAACATCTTATTGTTATTGTGCTGATGGCTGTGCCAGTCTCTTTTTTTTCAGGCGTTCATGACTGGAAGAAGAAATATCGGGGGGCGAAAGCGCCTGTGTTTGTCAAAAAAATAAGGTTATCCGCTCTGCTCTTCCTTTTGTGTGCCTCTGCTGTTGCTATCAGGATTACCATTCCCGATGTGATGACCGTTAAGGGTATTGAACACTGGCTCTATCTTGCGCTTCTTTTTTCCATGTTGCCTGTTGTGACGCTGCTCGGTCACTACGGTGGAAAACTTTCATCCCAGTCAAGGCAGGTTTCCAAACCAGCATGAGAAAGGTGAGTACAATAACCAACCGTAAAAATGAACGTGCTTCATGATCGATAGTAACGTGCTGCTTGCGTTTTTTACGACGTCAGTAATTCTTGCGCTCTCTCCCGGCCCCGACAACCTTTTTGTTTTGGCGCAGTCGGCCCAGAATGGGCGTAGAGCCGGGCTTTTTGTAACACTCGGTCTTGCAACAGGGCTGATTGGACATACGGTTGCTGTTGCTTTTGGTCTTGCGGCCATCGTGCATTCGTCGGCGCTTGCATTCACCATTCTGAAAGGTGTGGGTGCGGCATATCTGCTTTATCTTGCATGGCAGGCACTCAGGGCAGCGGCGTTAACCGGGCAGGGGGAGCCGGTTCAGGCTCACTCAATGGGGGCGCTCTATCGCCGGGGGATTGTCATGAACTTGAGCAATCCCAAGGTATCGCTCTTTTTTATGGCGTTTTTACCACAGTTTGCCGATCCACGTTATGGCTCCATGAGGGGGCAGTTTTTTCAGCTTGGAGCTGTTTTTATTATGGCAACTATCCTTGTTTTCGGCGTTATCAGCTTTTTTGCCGGTGGGTTCGGTGACAAGTTTCGCAATGCAGTTTCTGCTCAAAAAACAGTTAACAGGGTAGCCGCTTTCGTATTTATTGCTCTTGCCATTAAGCTGGCAGTTTCGGAACGATAAAGCAAGATCTTTTGTCTTGCAGGAATTCGTTATTTATGATGGAAATATGTACAATGGAGCGATGTTTGTTTTACCCTCGCTTGAAACCAAAAGAACACTCTACCAGACCAATGCCAGACCAGATCCTGATATCTGCGATTTTCCGTTCACGGAAACTGGCCTTCTGTATTTACAGGAAGCCTCCTCTCTCTCTATTCCGACAGATAACGCGTTTCGTTATTTTTTTTGTCATAGCCGTTACGATCACTCCTCTTTTTTTGCATGCGCAAACAGGTGATGATTCGTTGCGCTCACCGTTTCCAATAAACTCATATATCGTAAAGGAGCGAGGCAGGTCTAAATTCTTGATGGCAAAGGATATCGAGAAATCCGTTTCCCCGGCAAGTCTTACCAAGATATTGACTTGTATCATGGCAATTGAAAGTGGTCGGCTGGAGGAGGATGTGCTGATTACCAAAGAGTCGACCCTCGTTGAACCCTCAAAAGCGGGGTTTAAACCGGGTGAGAAAATCAGGCTTATCGATCTGGTCAAGGCGGCGATGGTCAACTCGAGCAATGATGCTGCATTTGCCATAGCCATACATCTTTCCGGCGATGTTGCATCATTTGTAGAGGCAATGAACTACAGGGCACAACGGATTGGAATGAGAAATTCCAGGTTCACCAACCCTGCCGGTTTTGATAAAGGTCTCTACGGTGGCAATAGCTCTACGGCAGAGGATCTTTTACATCTTACGGAATATGCAGTCAAAAATCCTGTTTTCAACCAGATAGCCCGGCTTGAAAAGGTTGTTTTTACGGAGCAGACAACGCGCAAGGTTTATTTCCTGAAAACCCATAACAAGCTTCTTGATAAATATCCTTATGCTATTGGTATTAAAACTGGTTATACTTCGACGGCTGGAAGGTGCCTGATTGCAAGAGCGATCAAGGATAACCGTGATATTCTTCTGGTGATGCTGAATGCTAAAACAGATCGATGGACTATTGCTGCTGATATTTTTGACTCGGTTTTTGCAATCAACCGACCGAATGCTGACGGGCTGCGTCAATCGTTTCGGAGAAATTCCGGTGTATCAAGGGTTGGTCAAGGAGTGTATAGTATGTCGAAGTCCAGATATCAGATGAAAAAAAAGGTGGCGAAACAAGGACATAAGTTGAAAAATCGAGGTGTTGTTTCAGTGAAACCGCTCAGGAAAAACAGAAAGAAAGTGGCGCGCTCATATGCATCGGTGGTTGGGTGTCGTGTCGCTCATGATGACGCAAATTCTTGAACAGAAATGCAACCATACCAGAAGACAGAGAGAAAAAAATGATCAAGCATAATCAAGCATATTTATGTGGCGGCTTAAGGAGTTTGAGCTTGGCAACGAGCGGCAGGTTAATGCTCATCTTGTCAGGGAGAAACTTACCGCATTAAGGGGAAGGATTCCCGGGATGACTGCTCTTGAGGTGGGAGTTGATTTCAGCCGGAGCGATAGCTCTTGCGATATTGTGTTATACAGTGAATTTGTTGACCGTGAAGCCCTCGAAGCCTATCAGATAAATCCGGAACATGAAGCAATAAAGCCCTTTATCGGCCGGGTAAGTATGGAACGCAGGATTGCTGATTACGAGGTGCCAGTGTAAAATAGAAGGTGTCGATATATAAAACCGATAAAGAAGCGGATGTTTTTTCGTTTTCCGCTTCTTTATGGCCTTCTTATTCTTATTGCTTATCCCTGAACGATGCATTCTGCCGGGCATACAGCAGAGCAGGCTGGGGAGTCAGCGTATCCTGCGCATTCGGTGCAGGTACTTGCGTCGATAGAGTAGATATCGTCGCCAGCAACAATTGCGTTGACCGGACATTCTGGTTCACAGGCTCCGCAGTAGGTGCATTCTTCAGTAATGTAAAGTGCCATAGTGATTTCCTAACTTAAATGGTTGTAAAAAAAAAGGAAAGAACGATTCTGAATAATTTTGTTCAATATAAGATTTTTTTTTAGCTCAAAAAAAACACGGCATAACTTAAAGTTTTTTTGAGCTGCACAATAATCAGACCATGATGATACAGCCATCAACCGGGCAGACCGCTACACAGGCGGCTTCATCATGATAGCCCTCGCAGTCTGTACACACTGTTTCATCAACGACATAGATGTCTTCGCCAGGGGTAATTGCGTTAACGGGGCATTCCGGCTCGCACGCTCCGCAATAGGTGCAGGTATCAGTAATTAGATGTGCCATGGTTCTCTCATTCAGGATTTATGGAAGATAGTTTTTCTTTGTTGCTATAATTGATGATTTCATCTCTTGTTACGCAATATTCAACTTGAGAAGTGCAAATAAAGTTCTGCCGTTGTGGCTGTCAGGGCTTTTTTTGTTCGTGGATTTCGTAGGCATTGATGATATCTCGCACAAGCTTATGGCGGACAACATCACTCTTATCCAGATAGACAAAGCTGATTCCCTTGATATTGTTCAGGATTTCGGGTGAATTGATGAGTCCTGAATTTATCTCCTTTGGCAGGTCGATCTGGGTGACATCACCGGTAATGATCGCCTTTGAATTCAGCCCAAGTCTTGTCAGACACATTTTCATCTGTGTATTTGATGCATTTTGAGCTTCATCGAGAATGATGAAAGCGTTGCTCATTGTTCTTCCTCGCATATAGGCGAGTGGAACAATCTCAATAACTCGCTGTTCTATGAGAAGTTTCAGCTTTTCGGCAGTGAGCATCTCCTGAAGAGCATCATAGAGGGGGCGAAGGTAGGGGTCTATTTTCTGAGCCAGGTCGCCGGGTAGAAACCCAAGGCTTTCACCGGCCTCTACGGCCGGTCGTGCAAGCACAATGCGCTTGACTCTTTTGGCTTTCCATGCAGCGACAGCAATGGCAACTGCAGTGTAGGTTTTTCCTGTACCTGCCGGGCCGATGGCAAAAAGAATGTCGTTGTTTTTTGCCTCAGCCACCATTCGCCGCTGGCCATCTGTTTTTGCCCTGACGGTAGAATCTGTTGTTGTGATGATAATATCTTCATCGCCATGATGAGCTGCTTTCAGGGTATGAGCAGGTGAGAGCGCAAGATTGATCAGTGCGTTCAGATCAGTGTCGAGCACTTCGCCATGTTTATTGGCGAGCAAAATCATCTCACTGAAAATCCGTTCCAGCAGGGCAACCTCTTCGTCTCTTCCTCGAAGAGTAATCTGTGTTCCCCGTGCAGTGATCTGTATATCGGAAAACTCATTACGAATTTTTTTCAGGAGGGAATCGTAGGGTCCAAAAAGAATGAGCGGTTCAATACCCTGAATTTCAATGGTTTTTTCTATGGTCAAAATAACAGGGGGTTATACATTGGAAGTGGGCTTTGTGTAGTCAAGATATGGATTGTCAGACGCGAGGTAGTGTTGCACATATTCTCTAATACCATCCTCGATTGAGGTGAGCGTTTCGCTGAATCCAGCCTTTCGCAGGCGAGTGATATCCGCGCAGGTGTAGTACTGATATTTATCACGAAGGCTCTCCGGCATGGGTGTGTAGTTGATGAGGGTTTGACGATCAAGCGCGGAGAACGTTGCAGCCGCAAGGTCATTGAAGCTTCTCGGTGTTCCGCAGCCGATATTGAAGAGTCCGGTTGCTGAAGGGGTTTCAAGCATCCATGCCATAATTTTGGTACAATCTTTGATGTAGACGAAATCCCTTGATTGTTCACCATCACGGTAGTCTGGCCTGTGCGATTGAAAGAGATTCAATACCCCATGTTCGCCTATCTGATGAAACGCTTTAGAGACGACACTGCTCATATCTCCCTTGTGATATTCGTTTGGGCCGTAGACATTGAAGAATTTCAGACCAGCAGCATGATTGAGGATATGGTGCTTTACTGCCCAGTGGTCAAAGAGCTGTTTAGAGTATCCATACATATTCAGTGGTCGGAGTGCAGCCAGTCCTTCAATGGCATCACTGTATCCGTTCGATCCATCACCATAGGTCGCTGCGCTTGATGCATAGATAAGTCGTACCTCATGCTGAATGCAGAAAGAAGCAATTTTTTTTGAGTAGCCGAAATTGTTGGCAAGAAGATGGTCGGCATCGGTTTCTGTAGTCGAACTGTTTGCGCCCATGTGGATGATGGCCGAGATCCCTTCGAGTGCATTTCTTTCGAGCAGGTCGGGAAAAAGTTCTATCGGAATAAAATCGGCAAAATGAAGTCCGGAAAGGTTGCGCCATTTTTCTGTGGTTGTAAAACCGAGATTATCGACAATGACGACATCCTCTTCACCTCTTTTGTTGAGCTCCCAAAGCATGGCGCTTCCAATAAATCCTGCGCCGCCGGTAATAATGATCATGCAAAATAAAAAATAGATTTGATGCAGTAGCATCGAATATAAAGAGGTGGGTACAAATACAAAAACAAAAGATACTCTGCAAATTAATGGTTCAGTGACTCACGTACCGCTTTTATGAGCGCATTTAAAGAAAATGGTTTTTGAATGAAATGTGTCCCGGCATCAATCATTTTGTGATTAGAAACAATATCTGTTGCATACCCTGACATAAAGAGTGTTTTCAGATCTGGTCGGATTGACTGCAGTTTTCTGGAGAGTTCATTGCCGTTCATTTCAGGCATAATCACATCGGTCAGAAGCAGGTTTATGTTGCCTTTGTATTGCTTTATCATCTTGATTGCATCACTGGGGGTCGTGGTTGGGAGTACCTTGTATCCCGTGCTTTCAAGCATGAGCTTGCAGAGTTTCAGTATATCAGGCTCATCTTCGACTATGAGTATTGTTTCTGTGCCTCTCTTTTTTTCCGGTTCAGCCTGTAGTTCACTTTCAACGGGATCAGCAGAGTCATTGAACAGGGGAAAAGAGATTCTGAAGCGTGTTCCTTTACCTGGATTGCTTTCACATTCGATAGAACCGTTGTTCTGTTTTACAATGCCATATACTGTAGAAAGTCCCATTCCGGTACCTTTTCCCACCTCTTTTGTGGTAAAGAATGGTTCGAAAATATGGGGCAGATCCTTTTTTTCAATACCGGAGCCATTATCGCTGACGGCAAGCGTTACATAGTCGCCGGGTGCAAGGTAAGGAGGGATGGTAGAGCCATCAGTTTGGTCAATGGTTACCAGAGAGGTTTCAATGGTGATTTTGCCTGAAGCAGTGATGGCATGGCGGGCATTGATGCAGAGATTGGCAAGAATCTGGTCGATTTGTGCTGGATCGATCTTGACTTTAATGGGCCTTTTTTCGGGTATCCAGACCAGCGAAATATTTTCGCCGATCAAGCGCCTTAACATTGGCAGCATCTCCTCGACGACACTGTTTATTTTGAGAATTTTTGACATCACGGTTTGCTTTCGGGCAAATGCGAGAAGTTGATGGGTCAGATCGGCAGAGTGTGAGGCTGCTTTGTGGATGATCTCCAGATTGGCATAAATCGGCAAGGCAGGTTCAAGAAGTTCCATGGTCATTTCGGTATGTCCAAGAATCACAGCCATCATGTTGTTGAAATCGTGAGCAATACCTCCGGCAAGCTGGCCCACCACCTCCATTTTTTGGAATTGCTGAAGCTGGCATTGCAATTTTTCCCGCTCTTCGTCGACAAGCTTTTTGGCAACGATGTCCCATGCGATGCTTGCAAGCATGGTGACCCAACGGATATCATCTTCATCATAATCGGATGGTTTATTGACAACTACCAAAATTGCAATGACCCGATCTCCTTGCAGCATAGGAACAACCAGTGTCCGCCTGATAACAGGGTGGGATTGCGGTATATTATCCTGGTCGTTCTTGCGGTCGTAACTATTGTTAATCGCAGCTTTTTTTTCCCGCATGACATCAGCCCAGAACTCGGCATTATTCAGTGAGGGATGATCTGATTGGCCAGCCTCGCTGACAATGTGTTTATTTTTTTGCATGTTGGACGACATGACCTGTATCGTGCGGGATGGGGAAATATTTTCGATAAAATGGCAAAACCCCAAGGCACTGTTTGTCTGTCGTTCAGCTTCGTTGATGGCAGCCAGAAGTAATGCTTCCACAGACTGGGTCTCAGCCATTTCGATCAGGTGCAGCCGAAATGCCGAGAGGGCTTCAAAGTGCTTGCGTTGATTGATATCGTGAATAATACAGTAGATAAAAGCTTTGCCCGTTATCTCGATTTTATTGGCGAATATCTCTACATCACGGATGGAACCGTTCGCTCTGAGGTGACGAAATGAAAAATTGAGTTGTTTTGATGCCAGCCATTTTTTCATGATCTTGTCTACCTTATCGGCAGGGAGAGTATTGATATCGTGGAGGTGCATCTTTTTGAGTTCGTCAATTGACCAGCCATAAAAGTCTTCAGCCGCTTGATTGGCATCAACGATATTGCCGTTATCAGGATCCAGAATAAGCTGAATGGCTGAATGGCTTTCAAAAAGCTTTCGGAATCGTTCCTCGTTTTCCTGTAACGCTTTTTCTGTTTGTTTGCGTTCGGTAATGTCAATACCCATTCCGACAATGAATGGCTTATCATCGATGATGAAGCGCTTTCCGGTCATGATGAGCCAGCGATACTCCGGCCCTCCCCGCAAGAGTACCCGTCCTTCCCCGGTTACTTCAGTACCAAGGGTGAGAATGTCCCGCATGCTTTCTGCGACAACATGCTGATCGTCGGGATGAATGGTCTCAATGGCATGAAGACTCCCCATCTCTTGTTCAGTTTTTCCGGCAATTTGTTCACGCTGATACGAATTCCATCCTACATATTGTCCGTTGGCATCCAGAATGTAAAAGGTGCCTGGAATGGTGTCGATAATGGTTTTACTGAAGGTCTGCTCATTTTTCAGACTCAGCTCTCTTAACTTCAGCTCAGTCACATCCTGGATAATAATTAACAGTTGAGTGACTTGTCCTTCTGATGAAATGGTTGGATAGATGGTGTTGCGCAGGATTCGGTTGTTTCGTTCATCCTCCCAGGATATTTGCCTGGCTGTGCAGATGGCCTCGTCGGCTTTTTCTTTTCTTCGTGATGCAAGTTCAGGAGCAAGCAAGCTGTACATATTGGTGCCGATGCACTCGTGCACTCTTTTTTGAAAGCGGGAAGCAAAGGTTTCGTTGGCGTCAAGAATGATCCCCTCAGTATCAATGATAAGCACAGATTCGGGAAAAGATTCAAACCACGCAGGAGTGGATCTCTGGTAAGGTTCTAAAGTCATTCAGGCCTCAGTTATCTTATTGTTCTGCATGAAGGTTAGCTCTTCTTTCTGAAAATCATTGTTCTTTCAGTTCGTACCAAAATAATCAGGTCAAGTCATTGCGTCATTCCGGCAATTATCTCCTCGCTGAGCCATGAGTTTTGCCAGGAGCAACTGAACTTGCTGAAAAATAAATAAAAAAAAACCCTTTGAGCATAGCGAATAGATCGCTCCATGCAATTTCTTTCATGAAATCGGCCTGAAGTGAGTTTGTGCCCTGGATGTATGATTGTTGGGTGTCATGTGCAGGAAGTTGTCGTACTGAATGGTATCTCCCGATTCCGTACGACAACTTTGTAAATTCTCCTCATTACTCCTGTATCCTGTCGCTAACTTGCTTTCAGGTGACCTAAAACAACGGGATTTGGATTTGCCAGAGACAAGATTTTCCTTCCCCATAACAGCCAAAGTCTTACGGTTTCAACTGGCTTTCCAACTATTTCTGATATCTGAAGATGTTTCAGACCAGATATTTCGCTCAACAGAACGGAGAGTTTCATATCTGCTGCCCATGGAATCAATGAATTGAGTGGTTGCAGATGGCACTGGCCGCTCTTTTCACCTGTACAAAAATCAGTGTATTGACCAAAGCGGTTTACGTAACATTCACGGAAGCTCCTGAGTAAAACTCCTTCCTCGCTTTCCATACTTGAAGAGAGGTAGGTACAGTAAACCAGGTCGCTTGATACGTCCTCGCTTCCCGTCATCCAGTATGCAAGAGAGTATATATCATCAAGAATATCAAGAGCACTCTTTTTCATTTTTTTCATTTTGGCCCCCATTATAATTGGATTTAAATTGTCCTGTTTTAATTTATAAAAAAAATGAGGATTATCCAGATTTATTTCAAGAATTGTTTGAAAAAGATGTTTTTTAAGGATAACAAGGTGGCTTTCGGCATTAATGGGTTTGCTCTGTCGGTTTGGCCGTTTTCGAACAACAACATACAGTGGTAATATGAAGAGAGATATACAGTACCTTCTTAATCCGGCGTTGCAGAATATTGCGACCTATCGGGTTGAGGGGGGACAGCAGGCTGAGATAAAGCTGAACCAGAATGAAAGTCCTTTTGATGTGCCGATGTGGCTCAAGGAGGAGATTACAGGAGAGTTTATCAAGGAACCCTGGAATCGATATCCGGATATTCTTCCCTACAGGGGAATGCAGGTTTATGCGGATTTTCTTGGCATTTCGCCTGATTCCGTAATGATGAGCAACGGATCGAACGAAATGCTCTACACCATATTTCTTGCCTGTCTTGGACCTGGCAGGAAGGTGCTGATTCCTGACCCTTCATTTTCGCTGTACGAAAAAATTGCGCTACTTCTTCAGTCGCAGATTGTCACGGTTCCCATGCTTCCTGATCTTGATTTTGATCTGGAGGCAATTCTGCGTACTGCACATGATGAAGCTGTTGATTTTATTGTCATCTCCACACCGAACAATCCTACAGGAAAATCACTCACGTTTGAAGAGGTTCGTCTTATTGCACAATCTTCTGATGCCATCGTTCTGGTTGATGAAGCCTATATCGAGTTCTCACGGCAGCGTTCTGTTCTTGAACTGATAGACGAACTGCCGAATCTTGTTGTGCTTCGGACTATGTCCAAAGCAATCGCTTTGGCAGGAATTCGTATTGGTTTTGCGCTTGCCAATCCTCTTCTGATGGCTGAAATCGCCAAACCGAAAATTCCTTTTGCATCAAGCAGACTTGCCGAGATAACACTTTCAATGGTGCTGGCAAATTACTCTCTTGTTACTGACGCTGTATCCTATATTCTACATGAACGGGAAAAGCTCTATACCGCAATGCTCACCATTGATGGTGTTGAGCCTTTTGTGAGTGATACTAATTTTTTGATTATCAGAGTCTCCGATGCGGCTTCCGTGTTTCAAAACCTTCAGAGCCAGGGCATTCTGGTGAGAAACGTTTCCGGTTACCGACTCATGGAAAACTGCCTGAGATTCAATGTTGGTCTCGTTGATGAAAATCAGCAGCTCATTGCAAAACTCAGGCAGTTTTAGTCATGCAGGGCTTCAGAAAATTATCCGGTATTGAAATGAACCGACTGAGTGTGGAGCATTACTGCCAGTCGCCAAAGCATCCTCTTGTCTTGATGCTCCATAATATTCGCAGTATGTGGAACGTCGGTTCGATGTTTCGTACGGCTGATGCTGCGAGGATCGAAAAAATTATACTTTCTGGTTATACGGCAACTCCGCCAAGAAAAGAGATCGCCAAAACAGCTCTGGGAGCACAGGATACAGTTGTTTGGGAGTATCATGCCGATCCACTTGAGGCTGTTTGCAGCATGAAGCGTGAGGGTGTGAGAATTTGCGGATTGGAGATTACGGAGGGGAGTCGTCCCTATACGGCTCTGCATGCTGGGGATTTTCCAATCTGTCTTGTCGTTGGTAATGAAGTTGATGGTCTTGAAAATGAGATACTTGATTCATGTGATGATGTACTTGAAATTCCCCAGTACGGGACCAAGCATTCGCTAAACGTCGCGGTTGCTGCTGGTATTGCCCTTTTTGAGCTGGTGCATGTTTTTAGAAGAAGTGTGTAACTTTTTGTTTTTTGTTTTTGTTTTGTTTACTTAGAGACTAATTGCTTATAACCGTGTTTTTCGATGCTTCATTACAAGACATATGAGTTGGATGATCCTGAGGCTCCCTGGGTTGTCTTTGTGCACGGGGCCGGAGGCAGTTCTTCAATATGGTTTATGCAAATAAAAGAGTTCATCAGGCATTTTAATGTTCTGCTTGTTGATCTTCGCGGGCACGGCAAGTCGAAAGGCATTGTTGTTCCCAAAGATAAACACTATTACGATTTTGGGGATATCACCCGTGATATTCTTGAGGTTCTCGACACTCTGAATATTCAGAAGGCACACTTCATCGGCATTTCACTCGGAACCATCATTATTCGCAATCTCAGTGAAATTGCTCCCGGCAGGGTCACTTCCATGATTATGGGTGGGGCTATCATAAGGTTGAATGTACGGGCAAAAGTGCTTGTTACCCTTGGAAATATGTTCAAGAGGTTTGTTCCCTACATGTGGCTTTACAGCTTTTTTGCGTGGATTATTATGCCAAGCGAGCGACATAAACGCTCAAGGTTGCTCTTTGTCAATGAAGCCAAGAAGGTGGCTCAGAAAGAGTTCATGCGCTGGTTCACACTCACCTATGAGATCACACCGCTGTTAAAATATTTTGAAGAGAAAGATACAGCCATTCCTACGCTCTATCTTATGGGTGAAGAAGATCATATGTTTCTTCCTGCTGTCCGTTACATCATAACGAAACATACCAATTCGTGGCTTGAGGTGATCGGAAATTCAGGTCATGTCTGTAATGTCGATCAACCCAAGGAATTTAATTCCCGCGCGATTCACTTTTTGAAAAACATGTCATCGGTTTCTTCGACTGAAGAATCAGTAGTTCATCTGGCAGCCTGTTAGGTTACGGGTTTGTTGTAGTTGTTCATGGCATGTTCAATCCCGTTGATTGTAAAATCAAGAGCGGCATCGCAAGAGATCGGCAGGATTTTTTCCATGACCGCCTTCTCATTTTCACTGAATTTTCCGAGTACAAAAGAGGAAAAAGAGGTTAATGGCGTTTCGTCAACTCTGATACCAATCCGCAAACGGGCAAATTCTTCACTTCCGAGCGATTCGATAATGTGCTTCAGTCCGTTCTGTCCCCCTGCAGACCCTTTTGCTCGCAGCCTTATGGTGCCTGAAGGGAGATTGAGGTCATCACAAATTATCAGAATATCATTTCTCACGATTTTGTAAAAATTCATTGCCGCTACGACTGCGTGTCCTGAGAGGTTCATATAGGTCATGGGTTTAATAATGATGACCTGCTCCCCTCTGTGTGTGATTTTAGCCTCAAGGGATTTCCCCTTTCCCTTACTGAAGTTTGCCCCGAAAGAGGCTGCAATTTTTTCAACAGCAGAGAAGCCGATGTTGTGCCTTGTCCCGATGTACCGGGATTCAGGATTTCCGAGACCCACAATGAGTTTCATAGCAAAAAAAGTAAATCCGGAGGGATGGTTCCGGTATTGAGGCAAAAGAGTTCAAAGAGGACTGGACGAATATACGGAGAGGAGAGGCAAAATCTGTAACAACCGTTCATTTCGATTGTTAAAAACAGGAAATACTCTGCGGTTAAATCTTGTGAGATGCGTGGGAAGTTCTTCAAAAGCTATTGAGATTCATGAAAAAAGTTGCAAATTAGAGCTTCCTGTTTGTCGCAGGAGAGTTCCTTGTCATGGTTCTGTTGATAGTATTTTTTTTCTTGAATTAAAAAAAACAATGAAAAAAAAAGTACAATGAAAAAACCGTTCAATGTAACATGGTTGGCCAGAGCTGTATCAGTTCTGGGAGGCCTTGGTGTATTGCTGCAGGCCCCGAATGCCTTTGCCAGCGAAGCAGATTTGATTCTGCCGGATCTACACTCTGGTCTTTTTCTTGGTGGAATACCCGGCGACACCCTTTTGATGTGGGGTCTGGCGATCTGCCTTTTTGGCATGCTGTTCGGCGCCGTACAGTACATGGGTATTCGCAATCTTCCTGTTCACAGTGCCATGCGCGAGATCAGCGAACTGATCTATGCTACCTGCAAAACCTATCTGGTGACGCAGGGCAAGTTCATTCTTGTTCTCTGGGTTCTTATCGGTGCTATTATTGTCGCCTATTTTGGCGGGCTGCGCCATCTGGAAACAATAAAGGTTGTTTCCATTCTTCTGGCGAGTCTGATCGGTATTCTTGGAAGCTATACGGTTGCCTGGTTCGGCATGAGAATCAATACCTTTGCCAACTCAAGGACGGCATTCGCAAGCCTCGGCGGAAAACCCTTTCCGACCTATGCTATTCCTCTCAGAGCCGGTATGAGTATTGGTATGCTGCTTATCAGCATCGAGCTTTTCGTTATGCTCTGTATTCTTCTCTTTGTGCCTGCTGATTTCTCCGGACCATGCTTTATCGGATTTGCTATCGGTGAATCCCTCGGTGCTTCGGTACTTCGTATTGCCGGCGGTATCTTCACCAAGATTGCCGACATCGGTTCTGATCTTATGAAGATTGTCTTCAAGATCAAGGAAGATGATGCCCGTAATCCTGGCGTTATTGCTGACTGTGCCGGTGATAATGCCGGTGACTCGGTGGGACCTACAGCCGATGGTTTTGAAACTTACGGTGTTACCGGTGTAGCCCTGATCTCCTTCATCCTGCTGGCCATCAAGGCTCCTGATGTGCAGGTCATGTTGCTTGTCTGGATCTTCGCCATGCGTCTTGTCATGATTCTTGCAAGCGCACTCTCTTACTGGGCCAATGCCGCTTATGCCAAGATGAAGTACAGCAATGCTGACGAGATGAACTTTGAGAAGCCCCTGATCACGCTTGTCTGGCTTACCTCTATTGTTTCAATTATCCTTACCTACATCGCTTCATGGTACCTGATCAGCACGCTTGGTGACGGCACTATGTGGTGGAAGCTCGCATCCATCATCACCTGTGGAACCATTGCCGGAGCGCTGATTCCTGAACTGGTCAACCGCTTTACCTCTACCGAGTGTGCCCACGTTCGCAATGTTGTGCAGTGCACCAAAGAGGGTGGAGCTGCCCTGAACATTCTCGCTGGTCTCGTTGCCGGTAACTTCAGCGCTTACTGGATGGGCCTTGCCATTGTCGTCTTGATGGGTGGAGCCTATGGAGTCAGTACCCTTGGTCTTGATGTGATGATGCTTGCACCTTCCGTGTTTGCTTTCGGTCTTGTAGCCTTCGGCTTCCTGAGCATGGGACCGGTAACCATCGCGGTTGACTCCTATGGTCCGGTTACTGATAATGCGCAGTCGGTTTATGAGCTTTCATTGATTGAAACCATTCCGAACATCAAAAAAGAGATTCAGAGCGAGTTTGGCTTCCAACCCGACTTTACCAATGCAAAGCGTTACCTTGAAGCCAACGACGGTGCAGGTAACACCTTCAAGGCAACTGCCAAACCGGTGCTTATCGGAACTGCTGTGGTGGGATCGACGACCATGATTTTCTCGATCATCATGATTCTTACCAATGGTCTTGCTGATGTCAGTGCCATCGCAAAGCTCTCAATTCTTTCACCTCCATTTTTGCTTGGTCTTATGATGGGTGGTGCGGTCATCTACTGGTTCACCGGTGCATCTATCAACGCCGTTACCACTGGCGCCTACTTTGCCGTTGAATTCATCAAAAAGAACATCAAGCTTGATGTTGGTGTTGAAAAAGCTTCGATTGAAGACAGCAAAAAGGTTGTGGAAATCTGCACGAAGTTTGCGCAGAAAGGTATGATCAACATCTTTCTTACCGTGTTTTTCACAACGCTTGCATTCGCCTGTCTCGATTCATTCTTCTTTATCGGCTACCTGATCTCCATTGCACTTTTCGGTCTCTATCAGGCTATCTTCATGGCCAATGCCGGTGGCGCATGGGACAATGCCAAGAAACTGGTTGAAACCGAACTCAACGCCAAGGGTACCGATCTGCATGATGCTTCAATTGTTGGTGATACCGTCGGCGATCCGTTCAAGGACACCTCTTCAGTTGCCCTGAACCCGATTATCAAGTTCACCACACTCTTTGGTCTGCTTGCCATTGAGCTGGCTATAGAACTTGCTCCTCAGGTAGCATTGACGCTTGCGGCTGTCTTCTTCGCCCTCTCCCTGGTCTTTGTCCATCGCTCCTTCTTCTCCATGAGAATCAAGGTCGACGAACACTAAATTGTTGTTTTTTCACCAGGCATTTTTCCCCCGGTGCAAACAAGAGGAAGCCGCAGCGATGCGGCTTCCTTGCGTATGAGTCACTCAATCTCGATGCCGTAGGTGTCAAGTAAACCCGTCACGCCAGGAATTGAAAATCTTGCCTTTTTGAGACGATTTGTTTCCGGGTTGATGGAATAGTTTAAAGCCGAACGGAAATCTGCGGTTTCAAGGTTGGTATGAAAAAATATCGTCTGCAGCAGGTCAGAACCATCAAACTTTGCTCCGCTTAAGTCAGCCTCACTGAAATCAGCCTCTTGCAGATCACAGTTTATGAAGCGGGTGTTTTTCAGCTTCAACCCTGCAAAGAGCGACAGTTTCAGGATACAACGATCAAAATCAAGTTCCAGCATAAATTTCCGGCAATCACTGAACAGTACACCAAGCAATTTGCAGTTCACAAATTTCACCTCCTGCAGGCTGCTGTTTTTGAGTTTGGCCAGGCTGAGATCGCAACCATCAAATCGGCAATTGATCATTCTGACACCGGAAAGATCTGCGCTGTTGAAGTTGCAGTGAATGAAGGTACACTGTTCATAACTGCCCTCCCTTTCAAGAGTCTGAATCCCTGTAATTTCTTCCATGATCTCCTTATAAAAATAAATTACACCGATATGTCGGTTTTGTTCCTTTACTCATTCGGCTTGTACCTCGTCCCGAAAACACTCTTTTGAGAAATTGCATTTTCTCTTGATCTCTTCAAAGAAGTTCAAAAACGCCTTGTCTCTCTTCTGCTCTCAAACTTTACCGCTCTATCGCTCTGAGTATTTTGCGTTTTTCCTTTCGTAACTATCGCCATAAGGGCGACTTTTGATTTCCTTTCTTTTTGATTTAATACGTTTTTATTATAGCCGGGCATTGACAAGGAATTCCTTATATTTAGAGACAACGTTGTTCAGCCTCTTGATTTAATTTCGGTTAAAAAAAGTGAGAAGAACCATGCTTACCGATATCAGCTCCTCATCATTTTTTGTTCTGCATTTTCTGCTCTTTTTCTTTTTTACCGTGCTCTCCGTTGCACCTAATAGTGCAGAGGCAGCAAGCCCGAACCCTCAAGAAGATAAGGTGATTCAGGAGTTGGAGGATAAAACAGTCCGTCTGAAAGCAGAAACTGCAGCCATCACTGCTCAGAAGGCTAAAGTTGATGCGGAAATGGCACTCATCAAAGCGCAGACTGGTACGGTATCCGACTCAGGATATAAGGGAGAGGCATCACAAGCAACAGATGCCGGGAAAGCTGAGGGTATGATGCTTGGAGCAGTAGCCTTAAACAAAATTGCCGATAAATTTGCTGCTCAACTAAAAAAAGATCTGCCATCGGCAAAGACTTTTTTACTCTATAGTGATAAACTTCCGGATTTTCACGCCCTTGCTTTATTTAATATCCAGTATGAAGCCTTGAAACAGCAGGCAAAAAAAGAGGCAGGAAAAGGCGAAAAGAGAGAGGCAGCGAATGATGAGTCGGGAAGGTCTGTGAAAAGTGCGACACTTTTGCCTGCGATAGGTGAAATAGGCTCAACGCTCGATTTTACAAAAAATCTGCTCTCTTTCTTTAAAACAGACTACAGCTTTTCTCCTGTAGATATCTCACTCGATAATGCCATGCTGCTCAACGCGCTGGCTCGTTCTGTAAGAAAGGAATACATCGCTTCTCGCTCAGTTAAGGTTGAACTGCCTGAGTTGTATGATGTTGATCTCTGTTTGCCTGGGCAGAAAGTAACAGATCAACTGCAGGATATCATCGGGTGGGCAGCAGTTGATACAAAAGATAATACCTGTTCACAAGAAGCGAGGGATTTTCTGACAAAACTGACAACCCCTGATGACAAATGCCACACCATTCTTGCAGATGTGGTTCGGCAGGCAGTGATCAAACAGAAGCTTGAAGTCCAAAATACTGTTATGATGCTTCTGCAGCCAACGAAACTCTCTGGAACGACCTATACAAAGAAAAATATTCTCTCATCCCTTGGGGCCAATCCATTCCATGTTATGGGAGGGGCTATTGCAAGCTATACGGCATTTGATGGCCCGACAGGTGCCGTTGTCAGTTCCATGTTGTTGCCATGGCATGGCGGCTATCATTCTGTTTCAGAAGTCCAGAAAATTGTCAACAGTGACATGGAGTCCGGGTACAGTCAGTAAGTAGTCGGTGTCAGCAGCTTCCTGCAGGCTGTTATGTACAGGATTTCCGGCAAAGAGATTTGATAACCAGATATTATGCTTTATTTTACGATTCAATCGTCGTTGTGCGGGAACTCTCTGTCGTTTTGTGGATTTGAGAGTAAACCGGGGTTAGCGACGTTGATTGTCTTGAAACTGTAACCATTTTTGAACTGTGAATACTTCTTTGCACTCTCCGCCAAGACGACATGAACGTGTTTTTGTTGTTGGGGCCACTGGATATATCGGGAAATTTGTTGTTCGTGAACTGGTTGCCAGGGGATATGAAGTGGTGAGTTTTGCCCGTGAGCGTTCAGGTGTTGGTTCGATGACGAGGGCTGATGAGACTCGTGCCCAGTTACAGGGTTCCGAGGTACGGTTCGGGGACGTAAGCAACATGGAGTCTCTGACGAAGAATGGTATCTGCGGGGAGCATTTTGATGTGGTTGTTTCCTGTCTGACTTCTCGCAATGGGGGTGTGAAGGATTCGTGGAATATCGACTATCAGGCCACACGCAATGCGCTTGACGCAGGCAAGGCTGCGGGAGCGACCCATTTTGTGCTGCTCTCTGCAATCTGCGTCCAGAAGCCGTTGCTTGAATTTCAGAGAGCGAAACTGAAATTTGAGCAGGAGCTGAAAGAGTCCGATTTGACCTGGTCTATTGTTCGTCCGACAGCCTTTTTTAAGTCTATTGCCGGTCAGGTTGAGTCGGTCAAGAAGGGTAAGCCCTTTGTAACGTTTGGTAATGGTGAATTGACCTCCTGCAAGCCGATCAGTGAGTCAGATCTGGCACGTTTCATTGCCGATTGTCTGGAAGATCCTGAAAAACAGAACAAAATTCTGCCCATTGGCGGTCCGGGGAGGGCTCTTTCTCACAAGGAGCAGGGTGAAATGCTTTTTGAGCTTCTTGGTCGCCCGCCAAAGTTCAAACATATGCCGATTCAGATGTTCGATGTGATTATTCCTCTGATGAGCCTGCTTGCAAAGATCTTTCCAAAATTGCAGGATAAGGCCGAGTTCGCCCGTATTGGCAAGTATTACTGTTCAGAGTCCATGCTTGTACTCAATCCACAGACAGGGAAATATGATGCTGACCTGACACCATCCTATGGCAGCGATACGTTGCGCGATTTTTATAAAAGGGTTTTGAAAGAGGGGATTGCCGGACAGGAGCTTGGTGAGCATTCGATGTTCTGAAGAGAGCAGATTTCTTTTACAGGGAGGGAATAGGGCTTTTTTTTTGTTCTTGTTATGCTGTTGAGAGGGGGGAGATGGCTGAGGCCGTATGAGTGTTTTGTTGAGAGTTAAAGTCAGAAAGATGTGGTTTCGAGATAATGTTTATCAATGGAGAAGAGGGTATGCTTGAGTTTAATATGATGGTTCTTTTGCTGATTACGGCGTTTTTGATTTCGTCGGTAAAAATTCTGAGGGAGTATGAGCGGGGAGTTGTTTTTCGTCTCGGGCGGATTATCGGAGCAAAAGGGCCTGGGATCATTATTCTTATTCCGGGGATCGACAAAATGGTAAAAGTTGATCTTCGTACGGTAACGCTTGATGTTCCGCCGCAGGATATTATCACTCGAGATAATGTCTCCGTAAAGGTCAGCGCAGTGGTCTATTTTCGGGTACTTGATCCAATCAAGGCCATTGTTGAGGTTGCTGATTTTCATTTTGCGACCTCCCAACTTGCCCAGACCACGCTTCGCAGCGTATGCGGACAGGGGGAACTGGATAACCTGCTTGCGGAGCGCGATGAAATCAATGACCGTATTCAGGCCATTCTCGACAAGGATACCGAGCCTTGGGGTGTGAAGGTCGCCAAGGTTGAGGTGAAGGAGATTGATCTGCCCGAAGAGATGCGCAGGGCCATGGCCAAACAGGCTGAGGCCGAACGGGAGCGTCGTTCAACTATTATCAATGCGGAAGGGGAGTATCAGGCAGCACAGCGGCTTGCTGATGCTGCGACGATTATTGCTGCCAGTCCTTCTGCCTTGCAGCTTCGTTATCTGCAGACGCTGAAGGATATCTCTGCCGAGAATAACTCTACTATTATCTTTCCGTTGCCGATTGATCTGCTTAAACCATTTCTTGAAAGCAGGTCATCCGGCTCATCCCAGGCAACATAAACCATTCCGATCATGTTCAAGATTCATGCGATTCTTTGTCCCGTCGATTTTTCTGATGCTTCCCGCAAGGCGGTGCAGTATGCCAGAGAGTTTGCCTCGAACATGGGGGCCTCTGTCTATCTGCTCAATGTTGTGGAGCCGAGACCGATGGCAGTTGACATTACCCTTAATTATGTGCCGCTTGAAGAGGATCTTGAAAAAGCTGCGGCAGAGGATCTTGATATTATTCTGCAGGAGTTTCTCGTTGCCGGACTCAAGGCCGAGTGTGCCATTGAGTTTGGCAATCCCTCTGATGTGATCCTTGAGAAAGCAGCGGAGCTCGATGTTAATCTCCTTATTATGGGTTCTCATGGTAAAAAGGGGTTGAGCCGTCTGATTATGGGCAGTGTGGCCGAGACGGTTGTTCGCAAGGCCAATTGTCCGGTACTGATTGTCAAGGCTGAGGAGAAGGAGTTTATCGGTGATGCGTGAAGGCTTCGATCAGGGCCTTCGCTCCGCTGAAGGGGCTGAGCTCTGCGAGAAGCACCTGTTGCTCGATACTCTCTTTTGAGCGGATGACTTCGGGATGAGAGAAAAACTCTCGTTTAAGCATCTCTTCAAGAACGGTATAGAGCAGGTTTTTCAGTTGCTGGTGGCGTCTCTTTTCCAGGAGGTTTTGTTTGCGCATCTCTACAAAGAAGTCGGAGATGTTCTGCCAGACCTCCTTGATGCCGATGCCTGTGATGGCCGAGGTGAGAAAAACCTTCGGTTGCCAGAACGGATGTTTTGCTGGCAGCATCCTGAGGGCTGCTTCGAATTCAGCCCTTGAGACAGCCGCAATACCTGCCTGATCGCCATCAGTTTTGGTGATTGCTACGGCGTCTGCTATCTCCATGATGCCTCGCTTGATGCCCTGCAGCTCATCCCCCGAGCCGGGCAGCATCAGCAGCAGGATAAAGTCAACCATGGTATCGACAAGAACCTCCGATTGCCCGACTCCGACGGTTTCCACCATAATGACATCATACCCTGCAGCTTCGCAGAGGATGATGGTTTCATGGGTTTTTGGCGAGGTACCTCCAAGATAGCAGGATGAGGCTGTTGGGCGGATAAAGGCCTCCTTTCTTCCTGCAAGCTTTTCCATGCGTGCCTTGTCACCGAGAATACTTCCTTTCGACTGCTGGCTGCTCGGGTCTATTGCCAGAACCGCAAGCCGGAGCCCCTGGTTGATGATCTCTTCGCCAAGGGATTCAATAAAGGTACTTTTTCCTGCACCCGGGGAGCCGGTTATGCCAATGCGGATTGCCTCTGTTTTTTTTGCGAGGCAGCGATCGAGAATCTCATGGGCTTTCCGCTCATGTTCGGGTTTCTGTGACTCAATCAGGGTAATAGCCCTGCTGAGCATATGGCGATCCCCGTTCATGATGCCGTTGACCACCGTATCCACATCCGGGTTATAGCGCTGGGTCAAGTGGGGCGTATTGTTCATGCGCAAAGGTTCAAAATTCAGAAATCGATATCAACGTTTTACGTGCAATTTCCAACGTCTTTCAGGCAACGCACAATATTAATCGTCGTAGGGGCACGGCATGCCGTGCCCTTACAAATGCCGTATCCCCACAAACGGCATGCCGTGCCCCTACAAATGCCGTATTCCCACAAATGGCATGCCGTGCCCCCTACAGTGTGGTTACACCTGTGCGATCAATTTTTTCAAAATCGTAATGGCCGCTTCGGCAATGACGGTTCCCGGCCCGAAGATGCCTGCCACCCCTTTTTCATAGAGGAAAGCGTGATCTTTTTCGGGAATGATGCCTCCTGCAATGACAAGGATATCCTCCCGATTGTGGGCTTTTAGCTCTTCGATGATTTTTGGGATCAAGGTCTTGTGGCCAGCGGCAAGGCTCGATATGCCGATCAGGTGCACATCGTTGTCGAGTGCCTGCTGCACCACCTCTTCAGGTGTCTGGAATAAAGGGCTGATATCGACGTCAAAACCGACATCGGCAAAGCCTGCGGCAATGACCTTTGCTCCACGATCGTGGCCATCCTGTCCAACTTTTGAAACCATGATTCTCGGACGGCGACCGTCAAGCGACGCAAAGGTATCGGCGAGTTGCTGCGCCTCTTTAAAGAGTGTATTGTCCTGCATCTGCGACATATAGACACTGCTGTTAAGTCGGGTTATGGCGCGATATCTTCCAAAAGTTTTTTCGCAGGCGAATGAGATTTCTCCCAATGTAGCTCTTTTTCTTGCGGCATCAACGGCTAGTTCAAGCAGATTACCCTCTCCGGATGCTGCGCTCTCCTCAATTGCCTTGAGTGCAAGGGCACAGGCATCGCTGTCGCGTTCAGCCTTGATGGATGTCAGTCGCCGGAGCTGTTGATCGAGTACCAGGGTGTTGTCGACTTCGAGCAGCTCAATCTCAGTTTTGCTTGTGGTTTTGTAGCCGTTGACGCCGACAATGATCTCCTTGCCGCTGTCGATGCGGGCCTGTTTACGGGTTGCAGCCTCTTCAATCTGCAGTTTTGGGAGTCCTTGTTCGATCGCCTTGACCATTCCTCCCGCCTCTTCGATGTCGCTGATGATTTTCCATGCTTTCGCCGCGAGCTCTGCAGTCAGGTATTCAACATACGAGGAGCCGGCCCAGGGGTCGATGCTTCTGGTGATATCGCTCTCTTCCTGCAGATAGAGCTGGGTATTGCGGGCAATTCGGGCTGAAAAGGGTGATGGCAGTGCGATGGCTTCATCAAGCGCATTGGTGTGCAGTGACTGGGTATGACCCAGTGTTGCTGCAAGAGCTTCAAGGCAGGTGCGGGTGATGTTATTGAAGGGATCCTGCTCCGTCAGACTCCAACCCGAGGTCTGGCAGTGCGAGCGGAGCATGAGTGATTTCGGATTTTTCGGGTTGAACTGCCCGACGATTTTTGCCCAGAGCATTCTTGCGGCCCTTAATTTTGCTATCTCCATAAAGAAGTTCATTCCGGTCGCCCAGAAGAAAGAGAGGCGTGGTGCAAAGGCATCAATATCGAGTCCTGTTTTCAGGCCGGTACGAATATACTCGAGGCCGTCGGCAAGAGTGAAGGCCAGCTCCAGATCGGCTGTTGCTCCCGCTTCCTGCATGTGGTAGCCTGAGATGCTGATCGAGTTGAATTTCGGCATCTTTTCGCTGGTGTAGCGGAAAATGTCGGCAATAATCCGCATGGAGGGTTCTGGCGGATAGATATAAGTGTTGCGTACCATGAACTCTTTGAGAATATCGTTCTGGATGGTACCGCTGAGCTTTTCGGTTGGCACTCCCTGCTCTTCTGCCGCAACGATATAAAAGGCCATAATGGGCAGCACTGCTCCGTTCATGGTCATAGAGACTGAGATGTCGCCAAGCGGAATCTGGTCAAAGAGGATTTTCATGTCTTCAACCGAGTCTACAGCTACACCAGCTTTCCCGACGTCGCCGATGACCCGTTCATGGTCAGAATCGTAACCACGGTGAGTTGGAAGGTCGAAAGCGACGGAGAGCCCTTTCTGGCCTGCGGCAAGGTTCTGGCGGTAAAAGCGATTCGACTCCTCGGCGGTTGAAAATCCTGCATACTGCCTGATCGTCCAGGGTTGTGTGGAGTACATGGTGGTGTAGGGGCCACCTATGTAGGGCGCAAAACCAGGAGCAAAGTTCAGTTGCTCAGCTTGTCCAATATCGGATTCACGGTATAGGGATTTGATGTCGATTCCTTCCGCAGTTGTCCAGCCTGTCTGCTGAGCTTCTGTGCCAGTTTTATTGGCTGTTGGAGCGGAAGAGAAAATATCGATCTCTGAAAAGTCCGGTCTCATTGCACTCCGGTTTTACGTTGGTAGGATTTCAGCATTTCAAGAACATTGACGCCTGTATAGATGAAGCTGTCGAGGCCTGCGGCGAAGAGGCGTTCCTTTTCTTCGGGTGGCTTTCCTGCCATGACAGTAATAATGTCGCCATCGAGGGTATGAACTCTCTTGCAGAGTGTTTCCGCTGTTGGAACAGGATCTTTTTCGGCTATACAGAAGACCATAATGTCCGGTTTATTCTGCAGGGCTGTGCTGTATGCCATCTCTTCAAGAGGGAGTGTTGCGCGTCCGGCAATCTCAAAACCGCCACATTTGAAAAAGTCTTCGGCAAAGGCAGCTTGCTGGAAACTTATGGCCGGGTTGCCCAGCATCCAGATAAATACGGATGGTGTACGACCGGACTTCAGGCTGAAGGAACGGCTTTTCAGACGTACCAGCTCATAACCAGCGGTTTCATTACCTTCAGGGAGTTGTTCCAGAGCAAGCTCAAGTGCGTCGATATGTTCTTCCTGTTCGTCCGTGAGAGGCCAGGGATAACGGTTGATGCCAATCAAGGTTTTTTTTCGGTTTTCGAGAACTCTCCGTCGTTTGTCGGCCGCTTCGGCAATCATGGTTTCAATGACACCGCGATCGGTAGCTTCAGCCATACCTCCTGCCGCTTCAATCTCTTTAAAGAGAGTCCATGCCGATTCGGCAAGCTCTCTGGTCATGGCTTCAATGTAGTGCGAACCATGTGCCGCGTCGACAACCCGGTCAAATGAGGCCTCTTCCTTGAGAATCAGGTGAATATTGCCCGTGATTCGTTCTGTAATTTCCGCTTTGACAGAGAGACCGGTGTCGAATGCTCCTATCTGCAGGGTGTCGTAACCGCCGAGAATTGCTGAAACTGATTCGGTGGTCAGTCGGAGCACATTGGTGTAGGGATCGAGCAGAGAGTGGTTTCTGTCTGACGTTCTGGCAAAGAGAGTTGGCTGTGCTGATCCTGATGCACCGTAGGCCTTCAGAAGATGCTGAAGGAGGTAACGCAGGGCTCTGGGCTTTGCCAGTTCGGTAAAGTGGCTCGATCCGACAGGAAGGATGATTTCCATCGCTGCAATGATGCTCTCCACCGGAACTCCGGATTCAGTAAAGCTGTGGAGATAGTCGCTTGCTATGGCGAGCGCAAATGCAATCTCCTGTGTTGATGTGGAGCCTTTTTCATGAAAAGGGATGGTATCAACAGCCAGAAATCTGAAGCGGGGAAGTGCCCTGAAGTGGGAATGGAACTTTTCGGGTTCGTAAAAGGGCTGATCTGCTGAAGAGGTGAGCAGCCCCCCCCTGTTTTCCGTAAATCCGGGAAGCATCGCAAGCGCTGCAAGCAGTTCGTGAGCAGGAGGGAGGTTCCCTGAAAAGTGGATGGCAACCGCCGAGGTGTTGATTCCCGCAAAGAGTCGATTGAGCTGTTCCGGGGAACAGAGCGCAGGATCCGTTACTGCGAACTCGATTGCCGAAGCATCAAGTTCAAACGTTTTTAATGCGGCTTTGTTTGCACTTTCCGCTTCATGCACGGTAATACGGTGGCAATTTTTCCAGGTATTGTTTCCTTTTGAGGGTGGCAGCTCAAGGTGTTGTTCTTTCTCTTCATGAGCGTGCCAGGGTTCAAGATCAAAACCCTCTGGCGTATGCCAGACTATGGTTTCATAAGGTTTTCCTTTGAGGTCGGCAACTGCCTTGGTTTTCCATTCAGCCTGACTGACAGGCGGGAAGCTGGAAAAAAGAGAATCAGGCCGGGAGTGTGTCATAACGATGCTTCCTGCTGGTTTTGTGCAATGTTGTGCTGGCTGAGAAGTTCTGAAATTTTATACTTCAGGTTAGTCGGCAAAGCGGTATTTTCTACAAATCCTTTCTGTTGAAGCCACCAGGTAGTCTGGAAGTCCCTGGTTGTCGGTTTGCCGGTATATTGTTCAATGACCCGTTTGCCGGAAAAGCCGATGTTGCCAGCGTTATGTTCAAAGAGTTTAATTCCCCTTGAGCCGATCCCTATGGCAACACCGCCAAGTGTTGGGTCGGTAACGATGGTAATAACAGGAAGTCCGGCTTTTTCAACACTCGATATGGCGACATGCAACTTCGGCAGTCCAACCATGGAGGAGCACCCTTCATGCATTCTTGCGCCACCTCCTGTAGCCTGGATAACAAGAGGGACACCTCTTTCAATGGCAGTTTTGCTTGCCCGCCAGATTTTTTCTGCTGTCGACATGCAGAATGAACCGCCGAGAAAATTGAAGTTGGTAGCACAAAAGACGACAGGCACACCTTCGATTGTGGCGTCTCCGGTTATAAAAGATGCTGCAGCGCCGGTTTTGCGCTGTGCTTCAACAATTTTCTTCTGGTAATCAGGGAAATCCAGAATATCTTTGTCAACAATGTAGCGGGTATTCCGGTGTTCGACGAATGAGCCGTTGTCGAGGACAAGGTTGATGTAGTCATGCGCTGTCAATCTGACATAACGATGTCCGCATATTTCACAGGTGAAGTTATCGGCAAAGAGCTTTGAGTACAGTACCGGATCAAGCACTTTTTTACCAGCATTGTCGATACAGTTTTTATGGCGGGCAACAAAGAGTATCTTTTTTGGCTTCGGAATAAAGTAGGTGACCGCTTTTTCAAAGCTGATGATCTCCTCCTCGCTGATGGTATCCCACTGCCCGATCTTTTCCCAGCGTTTCATTCTCTCTGCAAAAAGCTCATTGGATGGTATTCTGCTGAGCTGGTCAAGCCATTTTACCATCGAGCTTTTGAAAGACTGCAGGGCAGATTGCGGAAAATGGTGTGCCGGGCCATCCGGTTCAATGATGATGTCATCAATGATGCCGTTTTTCAGCGCTTTCTGAGCTGTTATCTGTGAAATTTCGGCGGCAAAGTTGGCCTTGTCCCTTGTGCGAAAAAGGATGGAAGAGCATGCTTCAGGTGAAATGACCATGTAGGTGGAAAATTCCATGGCAAGAACCGCATCGCATCCGGTCAGGGCTATGGCGCCACCGCTGCATCCCCTGTTGATGATCACCGATATGGTAGGTACGGTTGCTTCGGCAAGCAATTGCATGCATCGACCAATTTTCCATGCAATTCCACCTCCTTCCGACTCTTCAGTAGGATCGGCACCAGCGGTATCGATTATGGTGATAATGATACGGTGTTCCTTTTCGGCAAGTTCAATGGCCTTGATTGCTTTCTCAAATGCAGCCGGTGTTGGCATGCCCTGATTCCATTTTGCAATCTCATCAGGATTTCTCAAAAGCTGGCGCATGAGCGCAAAATCAGAGGTTGGTGCCGATTGCTGGCCGATCAGCATGACAGGCCACCAGGCGTTTTCCCCATTGCGCAATACAGCCCGATGGGTCTGGATGATGCAACTGCCGTACAGATCGTTCTGCAGGCACTCTTCAGTTTCTTCAAATACGGTAAGGTAATCGAGGTGTCTGGGGCGTTCGGGGTGAAAGGAGAGTTGATACTTTTCGTATTCGCTGAGCTTTTCAATACTCTCATGTGAGTAGCTGAAGCCCTCTTTTTTCTCGAAAGGCAGATAAAAATGTTTCACTGGTTACAAGCTGCTTTGTCTTGATTGGTTAATGCTGTTTTTGAGCAAATTCAAGAAGTACCCTGTTTGTCTCTTTAGGGTGAAGAAACATAATTTTTTTTCCGCCTGCCCCTTCTTTTGGCAAGCCAAGTGGATTGATATTGACGGAGCGAAGACGCTCCGTTTCTTTTTCGATGTCGTCGGTTTCAAATGCGATATGATGCATGCCGTCGCCGTTTTTTGCAAGAAATTTTGCAATGGCACTCTCATTGCTCATGGGTTCCAGCAGTTCGATTTTTGTCTCCCCGATGGAAATAAATGCAACGCGCACATTTTCAGACGGAACCTCTTCGATCCTGATCGCCTCCCTGGCGCACCCAAGAACGTTCCGGAACGTCTCAAGTGCGCTTTCAAGGTTTTGGACGGCAATCGCGATATGGTCAATTTTTTTGATCATGCGTCCTTTGTTATTGATTTGCTCTTTATGGCATATCCGATTGTCTGCAGTCCTTCCCTGATTTCATCGAGAATCACCGGATCGTCAATTGTTGCCGGCATGGTGTACTCTTCACTGTTGGCAATTTTGCGCATGGTTCCGCGGAGAATTTTTCCTGAACGGGTTTTTGGAAGGCGGTCGACAATAATGGCGCTCTTGAACGAGGCGACAGGCCCGATATTTTCACGCACGTATTCAATAACGTGCTTGATGATCTGGTTGTGCGGGGTATCAACATTGTTCTTGAGGACGAGGAAGCCGAGCGGCACCTGGCCTTTCAGGTCGTCATGAACGCCGACGACAGCACTTTCTGCAACGTCAGGATGTTCACAGAGAGCGCCTTCAATTGCTCCGGTAGAGAGTCTGTGACCGGCAACATTGATGACGTCATCGGTGCGTGACATGATGTAGATGTAGCCATCTTCGTCAATATAACCGGCATCGCTGGTCTGGTAGTATCCGGGGAACTGTTTCATGTAGGTCTCGACAAAGCGGTTGTCGGCTTTCCAGAGAGTCAGCATAGTACCGGGAGGAAGAGGCTGTTTGATGACAATGTCGCCCATCTGTCCAGCGGGAAGCTCTTCCAGATCTGAATTGACGACCTGAACATTATAACCAGGTACAGCCCTTGATGATGATCCGTACTTGACTGGTCCGGGCTCAATGCCCTGGCAGTTTGCAGCAATAGCCCATCCGGTCTCAGTCTGCCACCAATGGTCAATGACCGGTACATTCAGATTGCGCTCAGCCCATTTGACCGTATCGGGATCAGCCCGTTCACCGGCAAGAAAGAGGGTTCGGAATTTGGAAAGGTCATAGTTCTTGATGTAGTTGCCGTTCGGGTCCTCTTTTTTGATAGCCCGGAATGCCGTTGGCGCCGTAAAGAGTACGGCAACATTGTGTTCGCTGATGATTCGCCAGAAGGTACCGGGGTCGGGTGTGCCGACCGGTTTTCCCTCAAAAATAAGTGTGGTGCATCCCTGAAGAAGGGGAGCGTAGACGATATAGGAGTGGCCGACAACCCAGCCAACATCACTCGCAGCCCAGAAAACCTCTCCAGGCTCAACGTTATACACATTTTTCATTGACCATTGCAGAGCTACCATGTGGCCGCCGTGATCGCGGACGATTCCCTTTGGCTGGCCGGTGGTTCCCGATGTGTAGAGGATATAGAGGGGATCGGAAGATTCAACAGGGACGCATTGAGCGGGTTCGGCACCGAGGAGAGACTGGTTCCAGGTCAGGTCGCGCTCTTCGTTGAGTTCCGCTTTGAGCTGGTCGCGCTGTTTGATGATACAGATTTCAGGCTTGAAGTGGGCAAGCTCGATGGCAAAGTCGAGCAGACGCTTGTAGTCAATTACTTTACTGTGTTCAATGCCACAGGATGCTGAAATGATCACTTTCGGTTTGCAGTCATCAATTCGTATGGCAAGTTCATGAGAGGCGAAACCACCGAATACGACGGAATGGATAGCTCCGATTCTTGCACAGGCAAGCATGGCAACTACGGCTTCGGGGATCATTGGCATATAGATGATCACGCGATCACCCTTGCGAACTCCTCTCGATTGCAATGCACCGGCGAAGAGCGCCACGATATCCCGGAACTCCCGAAAAGTATAGCGTTGTTTTGTACCTGTTACCGGACTGTCGAAAATAACAGCCAAATCGTTACCGCGTCCTTCATCAACATGGCGATCCAGGGCATTGTAACAGGTGTTGGTCATTCCGCCAGCAAACCATCGATAAAAAGGCGGGTTACTGGTATCCAGAACGGTGTTCCATTTCTTGTACCAATGAAGCTTTTCTGCGGCTTCTCCCCAGAATGCTACCGGGTTCTGAATTGAGTGCTGATAGACGGTGCTGAAGGACTGCGACATACGAATAACCCCCTGGAAAAAAATGAGTTAATAAAATAAAAGGGAGGACGGTTTATTCAGAAAGAACGGACATACGGTATGATGGCGGCAGAACATTGAGTGGACTGATTTATTTTTTAAAATTAAAACCCAATGTTAACAAAAATAGACAGTAGTTCAATGATCATTTGTCAGGTCAGTGGTTTCAGCTCTCTGAAGAGTTGAAAAAAATCTTCAACTGAGAGTGCTTCGGCTCTCAGTTTCAGGGTATGGTTTGCTACTGATTCAAGGTTATAGCTCTCTTTGAGATTGTTCAGCAGGGTTTTTCGGCGCTGGTGAAAAGCTATTCGGACAAAGCGACGGAATCCGTCAGCATCGTTCAAGGGGACATTGTTTTTTGGAGTCATCTGCAAAACAGCACTATCGACTCCTGGTTGTGGCCTGAAGACTTTGCGTCCGACCTTGAAAAGATAGTTGACATCGCAGAAAGCTTGCATCTGAACAGCAAGAATGCCATAATCCTTTGTGCTTGGATGTGCAACAATTCTCATGGCGACTTCATGCTGCATCATCAGTGTTGCTGAAAAAAAAGTATGACGGTGTTCAAGCAGTTTAAAAAGGATCGGTGTCGTGATGGAGTAGGGGATATTGCCGAGTATTTTGAGTGGTTTATCGTGTGCGAGTGCGGCAAGATCGGTTTCGAGAAAGTCGCCTTCAATGAGGTTGAGTTGTGGATATTCAGATCGGATGAAGTCCGCGAGTTTGTGGTCTTTTTCGACGACGGTGAAGAGTGGGCAGAATTCCATGATCGCTCTTGTCAGGGCACCGAATCCAGGGCCAATTTCAAGAATGTTATCTTGGGGAGTGGCGCCTGATGCAATTACTATTTTTCTTGTGATATTACGGTCTGTGAGAAAGTTTTGACCTAATTTTTTTTTTACTGCTATTTCTGTATGCTTATATTCAACAACTTTTCTCATGGGGTTTGCATTTTTTTGAGTACCATAGCCAAGCGGAAGTACTTTTCACAATTTAAGTTATTCTGGAAGTAATGGAAGAAAATAACATCGGGGTTGCAGCTTCGCCATATGTTTCGCGAGGAAACAAAGCTACCCGTACCGGGTTTGGCGAAGCTTTGCTTGAAATAGGCAGGGAGGATAGTTCTGTTGTCGCTCTGTGCGCCGATTTGACGGGCTCCCTGAATATGAATTTATTTCGCGATGCTTTTCCCGATCGTTTTATCCAGACAGGGATCGCTGAGGCAAACATGATCTCCATGGCTGCCGGTCTTGCGACAACAGGCAAAATACCGATTGCAGCAACGTTTGCCGTCTTTGCTACTGGCAGGGTTTACGATCAGATACGCCAGTCGGTCTGTTATTCAAATCATAATGTCAAGATCTGCGCTTCACATGCAGGGCTGACACTGGGTGAAGATGGAGCTACCCACCAGATTCTTGAGGATATCGGTCTTATGCGTGGTCTGCCAAGAATGACGGTAGTTGTGCCCGCCGATTACAGTGAAACCATTCGTGCGACCAGGGCCATTGTGAAGCATCAGGGGCCAGTCTACCTTCGTTTCGGAAGGCCGAACATTCCTGATTTTTCGCTTGACGAGGATGGTTTTGAAATTGGCAAGTCGATCGAGCTCCATCCCGGAAAAGATGTTACCGTCATTGCATGTGGTATCATGGTTTGGAAAGCTCTTGAAGCTGCCCGTATACTTGAAAAAGAGGGGGTTGGCGTCAGGGTGATCAACATGCACACGATCAAGCCAATCGATACGCTTGCTATCGTTCGTGCGGCCAATGATACCGGCGCTCTTGTTACGGCTGAAGAGCACCAGACCTTTAACGGTCTTGGTGATGCAGTGGCCCATGTTTGTGCTCTCAATATTCCGGTACCGATTGAGATGGTCGGAGTTGAAGATCAGTTTGGCGAGTCAGGAAAAGCTGATGAGCTTCTGGAAAAATACAGGCTGACAACCGGAGACATTCTTGAAAAAATTTACATCGCTCTGCGCAGAAAGAGTTGACGGTAATAATTCTATACAATCTACAGGAGATAAGATCAGATGGCAATGCCGAATTTAGGTGATATGATGAAACAGATCCAGCAGGCTGGTGAAAAGATGCAGGATGTACAGAAACAGCTTGAAAAGATTGTGGCTCATGGTGAAGCCGGGGGTGGCATGGTAAAAGTCAGTGTCAGTGGCAAGCAGAAGCTGCTCAGCCTGACTATTGATCCTGATATCATGGATGATGCGGAAATGGTGCAGGATCTTGTTCTGGCTGCAGTGAACAATGCTCTGGATGAATCTGCAAGGCTTGCACAGGAAGAGATATCCAAAGTGACCGGAGGGATGATGAATCCAGCGGATATTCTCAAAAACCTGAATCTCGGTCAATAATTTTCCATGCGTTATACTTCGGCTGCCCTGGAAGCTCTTATTGATGAATTTGCAAAACTCCCTGGTGTCGGGCGCAAAACTGCCCAGCGTCTTGCCATGTATATTTTGCGTGAGCCAAGAGCTGAGGCAGAACGGCTGGCCGAAGCCCTGCTTGAAGCCAAAGATAACGTTATCCGTTGTTCTGTTTGCCAGAACATCACTGATGTTGGCGTAGATCCTTGTGCACTCTGTACCAGCAAGGCACGTGACCGTTCAGTGATCTGCGTTGTTGAATCTCCCGTTGATATGCTCGCTTTTGAAAAAACCGGCCATTACAAGGGGCTCTACCATGTTTTGCATGGAGTTATCTCACCCCTTGATGGTATTGGTCCTGACGACATCAAGGTGCGGGAACTGTTGTTGCGGTTCACAATGCCGCAGAGTCCAGCAGTCAGGGAGGTTGTTCTTGCCCTGAATCCGACCATTGAAGGAGAAACAACAGCGCTCTATCTCAGCAAGCTTCTCAAGCCACTTGGCATCCATGTTACAAAAATAGCTCGCGGGATTCCAGTTGGAGCGGAGCTTGAATTTATCGATGAAGCAACCCTTTCACGGGCAATGGAAGGACGCACGGTTGTATAGCGTTTTTTAAATGCCGTTTCAATTCCGAATAATGAGCTCAGAAAAAAAGTCAGTGTTGATTCTTGGTGGTGGCCTTGCAGGTCTGACTGCCGCCAAACGTTTAACCGATAACGGTTTTCAGGTAAAGGTGCTTGAAAAAAGAATGATCTTCGGAGGGAAAGTATCCGCATGGAAAGATGATGAGGGTGACTGGATCGAATCAGGAACTCACTGTTTTTTTGGTGCCTACAGTGTACTCTACGATCTTATGAAAGAGATCAAAACCGCTCAGGCAGTTGTCTGGAAAGAGCACCAGCTCACCTATACCCTTGAGGGAGGAAAGCGCTTTACCTTTCATACCTGGGATCTTCCCAGCCCACTGCATCTTCTGCCTGCGATTGTCAAAAATGGCTATTTTACTTTTGGCGAAATGGTGGCGTTTGCGAAATCTCTGATTCCTCTCGCACTGAAAAAAGAGAAGTATCCTCCAACACAGGATCATCTGACCTTTACCGAATGGGCAAAAGAGAAAAAATTTGGCAATCGACTTCTTGAAAAGATGTTTCGTCCGATGGCTCTTGCCCTGAAGTTTATTCCGCCCGAAGAGATTTCTGCCAAGATTATCCTTGATGTTACCGAGACGTTTTACCGCATTCCTGATGCCTCCCGAATGGGCTTTCTCAAAGGCTCTCCCCATGAATATCTGACACAGCCCCTTATTGACTACTCGGAATCGAGGGGAGCGATTTTCAAGAATGGAACAGTTGTCGATGAGTTACTTTTTGATGGCGCTGAAATTAATGGCGTGCAGCTTCGCAATGGCGAGATTCTGACAGCCGATTACTACCTCTGCGCACTGCCGATTCATAATTTGAAAAGGGTTTTGCCTGATAATCTCAAACGCCATGACCCGTTTTTTGGTGATCTTGACAAGCTTGAAGGGGTTCCTGTGATTTCTGTCCAGATCTGGTATGACCGTGAAATTACCTCTGCCGATAATGTGCTCTTCTCTCCTGATGGAGTCATTCCGGTTTATGCAAATCTTGCCCGTACCACACCCGAATACACAACACTCAGGGGAGAACCCTTCAAGGGCAAAACCCGTTTCGAGTTCTGTGTAGCTCCGGCAAAAGATCTGATCTCACTTTCAAAGGAGGAGATTATCCGTCTTGTTGACTTGAGTGTCAGAAATTGCTATCCCGAAACGTCACGCGGCGCAAAAATTCTGAAGTCAACCGTAGTCAAAATTCCCCAATCGGTCTATGCGCCACTACCTTTCATGGAGCAGTACCGTCCCACACAGAAAACACCGATCCGAAACCTTTTTCTTGCAGGCGGATTTTCTCAGCAACTCTATTATGACTCTATGGGTGGTGCCGTGATGAGTGCAAATCTTGCTGTGGATGGGATTGTGAAAGATGCCAGGTTGAGAGAGGGTTAGCCAGATTGCTTTTCTTTTCTGAGGTACCCAAAGAGCACTTAAACATACGATAAGACGCATTTATTTCATGTTTTGCCATGAAGAAAATATACTTTAGGGGCCGATATGTTTAGAGATACAGAGATAGAACGAGAGAAACTGATGCTCAATATTGCTGTTGATGGCTTTTGGGATTGGGATCTAAAAACTGATCAATTTTACCTGAGTCCGACATTTTGTGAACGTATTGGCTATTCGACCGCCACCACCCTTTTTGATTCCCACTTCATAAAACGGATTATTCATCCTGATGATCATCAAAAAATTATCTCGTTTATAAAAGAGGTCGTCCATGAAAAAAAAGAGATAGCAGTCGTCTCATTCCGAATACTGTCGAAAGATGGTTCTGTTGTTTGGTTTGAGAGCAGATGTGGTATTGTTGCACACCATGAAGATGGCAATGCGTCACGTATGATGGGCACCATTTTCGATATCACCCTCCAAAAGCAGATGGAAAGTGAACTGCAGCGGTTGAATCGTGCGGCTCTGGCGATCAGTAACTGTAATCAGGTTATGCTTCATGCCAGAGGAGAACTAAAGTTATTACAAGATATCTGCAGCACGGTGATTGAAACCGGTGGGTACCGAATGGCGTGGGTGGGTTATGCAGAAGAAGATGATGATGAAAAAAAAATAACACCTGTTGCCAAGGCAGGTTTTGATGACGGATATCTTGAAAAGATCAAGATAACCTGGGCAGATGATGAATTTGGACAAGGGCCGGGAGGAACAGCAGTTCGTACAGGCAGACCATATTCAACCCAAGATATGCAGACTGATCCTCGTTTCAAGCCATGGCGTGCCGAAGCATTGCGACGTGGTTATGTCGCATCCATTGGACTGCCGCTGAAAACAGATGAGAGGGTGTTTGGTGTATTGAATATTTATTCAGAGACTGCGGATGCCTTTAATCCAAAAGAGACAGAACTACTTACGGCGCTTGCTGATAATCTGGTTTACGGCATCACGATGCTGCGAACCCGCAATGCATATGCAAAAGCGGAAAACGAGATGCAGCAAAGCGAAGCTCGATACCGAAGCCTGTTTGAGAACAAGCATGCTGTTATGCTGATTGTTGATCCGGAGGATGGACGCATTGTTGACGCCAACCCTGCGGCAGTGATTTACTATGGCTGGAATCGTGATGAGCTGTGCAAAATGAATATCAGCCAGATCAACATCCTGACCAAAGCTGAAATACAAACAGAAATGCAATTGGCCTGCACTGAAAAACGCAGTTTTTTTCGGTTCAGTCATCGCCAGCGAGACGGCTCTACTCGTGATGTTGAGGTTGTCAGTGGACCGATTTCTATCCACGAAAAATCGTTGCTTTATTCCATCGTTACCGATATTACTGAACGCAGGCAGGCAGAGCTGGAGCTGCGACTGAGTGAGGAGCGTTTCAGGAAATTGTTCCAAAACAATGCTGTGATCAATATTCTTCTTGATCCCGATACAGGAAATATCGTCGATGCCAATCAAGCGGCGGCAAACTTTTATGGATGGTCGGTTGAAGAACTCAAAAAGATGAATCTCCGGCAGATAAACCCGATCCCGGATGGTGAAATCAAGAAGAATCTTCAAAAGAGTCTTTTTTCGAAGCAGAACCGCTTTACTTTTTGCCATTATCGCTCAGACGGTTCTTTTCGGGATGTAGAGGTCTACAAGAGCAAGATCGAGATTGATGGGCAGGAGCTTCTCTATGCTATTATTTTTGACATAACCGAGAGGACGCAGATTGAAAATGCATTGCGCGACAGCGAGAGCAAGTTCCGCTCCATTACCGAACAGATTGCCGAGATAGTTTTTGTTACGGACTCTCTGGGAGTCTTGACCTACGTCTCATCTGCTATTGAACAAATTTTCGGCTATACCCCTCATGAGATTATAGGAGATCATTTTACAGAATATCTTGCCGATGAGGAAGTGTCCAGAGCCGTCGTCATCTTTAACAAAACGTTGCAGGATCAGTTGATTGACCAGATTTATGAATTTAGGTTCATCAAAAAAAACGGGTCACTTTTCAACGGGGAAGTACATCTGCGCCATTACAAGGATAAGCTTTCTTCAGGGATGATCGGATTGATCCGCGATATTACGGAGCAAAAAAAGGAGGAGAAAGAAAAACAACAACTGGAATCGCACATCCGTAAATCCCAGCGTCTTGAAACCATCGGAACACTTGCTGGTGGTATTGCACATGATTTCAACAACATTCTTATGCCAATCCTTGGCTATGCTGAAATGGGAGAAATGTGCCTCTCCAAAGAGGATCCAATTCGAACATATTTCAGTGAAATTATGCTTGCTGCTGAACGGGCGCAGCATCTTGTAGCGCAAATAATGACCTTCTGTAAAGCCAAGGATAGTGAACCGGCAGTCGTCAGCGTTCAGGCAGTAATTGAAGAAGCGCTGAAACTTATCCGCCCTTTGATTCCTGCCACTATAGCCATTGAACAACAGTGCGAATCCTGCCGCAATATTCTTGCCGACTCGTCGAAACTCCATCAGGTTATTCTCAATCTTTGTACCAATGCTTTCCATGCAATGGAGCATTCAGGAGGAGTTCTGAAAATAGAACTCAGTGAAATTACTCTTGACGGTCGCATGCTTAAACTTTTCCCGAAACTGGGTGCAGGTGGTTATGTAAAACTCAGCATTTCAGATACCGGATGCGGTATGGATGAGAAGACAATAGAGCATATTTTTGAGCCATTCTTCACGACAAAGCCAGCCAATAAAGGTACCGGCCTCGGACTTTCCGTTGTTCATGGAATCATCAAAAGCTTCAAGGGTGAAATTACCGTTGAAAGCCAGCCCGGAAAAGGAAGCTTATTTAGTATCTATCTGCCGGTGATTGATGACAAAGCAGGGGACGGAGAAGAGGAAAAGAGCTATGCAAAGTGGAGTGGAACGGTACTTGTTCTTGATGATGAAGAGGCGGCCCTCAGAATGATGAAATTGATGATAACAACACTCGGATTCACAACAGAGGCATTGAATTCGCCACAGCAGGCACTGGAGCTCTTTATGCAGCATCCAGGCCGGTTTGATCTTGTCATTACCGATCTGACCATGTCTCAAATGACTGGTGTTAATTTTGCTGAAAAAGTACATGCCATACAACCGAAACTGCCGATCATTCTGATGACCGGATTTGCATCAAATATCGATGATCAAACCCCTCTTGATCATTTAGGTATTCGAAAACTCATGAAAAAACCAATACGAATGAAAGAGATCGTTTCAGTCATCAATGACTTGATGTCGCCTTCCCGTCAAACTCGGGGTTGATGCATACGGTCAAGGTTTAATCATCATTTGTGCGTGGCAGTGACAAGGTAAAAATCGTGCCGCCTTCTGCTGGTGTATTGAAGGAGAGAGTTCCCTTGTGCGTGATGACAATAATATCCCAGGAAATGCTTAAGCCGAGTCCGGTACCATTTCGTGAGTTTTTGGTGGTGAAAAAAGGGTTGAAAATATCTTTTTGGATTGCTTCAGGGATCCCAGGACCATCATCTGCAATTGAACAATAAACATTGCTGCTGTCGAACCATGTTTGAATGGTGATGGTTCCGTTTGCGCGTCGCTTCTGGGACTGTATGGCGTGGACACTGTTGATAATCAGGTTGAGAAAGACCTGATTGATCTGTTCCGGATTGCAGGCGATAAGAGGTAGCTCTCCAAGGGTAGTCTTAATATCTGCGCAAGCGCTGTATTCATGACGTGCGATGGTGAGGGTGTCGATGATCCCTTGATTGATGTCGAAAGGAATCTTCTTGTCTATTGCGTAGCGGTGCGACAAGTTTCTCATGCTGTTGATGACTGCGGTAATGCGTTCGAAGCCACGTTGGGACTCGACTATAATCTCGGGAATATCATCAATCAGAATCTCTACATTAAGCTCGGACTCTTTTTTGCGCAGTTTTTGTACGTCGAGTGGAGAGAGCGTTCCATCCTCAAATTTTTGGGTTACTATTTTGTACTCTGTCAGTATAATTCGCAAGTCAGAGGTAATCTCCCGAATATTTGCAAAATTGATAGCGATGAAATTCAGGGGATTGTTGATTTCATGAGCCATACCAGCAGCAAGTTGGCCGACCATCTCCATTTTCTGTGATTGCTGAAGCTGCTGCTGAAGTTTTTCCCGTTCCTCCTCAGCAATTTTTTTCGCTACAATATCCCACGTCAGGTTGGCAAGTATAGTTACCCAGCGCATATCGTTTCCATCATATGGCTCGGGTTTGTTACCAACCCCCATTGTAGCAACTATCCTGTCGTTCCGAATGACAGGAACCACCAGTTCACGTATGAGCTCTGTCTCGCATTCTTTTGCCATCCCCATGTAATGCTTGATTGCTGGCTCATAATTGTTCATCACTGCTCTTTGCTCTCGTATGGCATCAGCCCATATTCCAGACTTATCCAACGGTATATGCTTTCTCTTTTCTTTTCCTGGGCAGATCACTTTTTCGGTATTGGTTGAGACTGACTGCAGTGAAAGTGACATCTGATCTTTTGCAACAAAAAAAGCAAATCCAATCCTGCTTTGGGTTATTTGTTCAGCCTCGTCGAGAGTTGTCTGCAGTAATTGCTCCACCGATGAGCATTCAGCCATTTGGAGAATGCGAAGCCGGAATGTCAAGAGAAATTCGTAGTACTTGCGTTCGGTGACTTCATCGAACATCGAAACGAAATATCCTTTTTGCGGGCAGTATACGGAAACGTCAAACCATTTTTTCAAATGTTCAATATAGATTTCAAACCGATCAGGAATCCCTGTTTCGGCTACCCGAAAATGTTTTTCGAGAAACTCCGGCTGAGTCTTTTTGATCTCCGGAAAAATCTCTGATATTTTTTTTCCAATAACATTTTTCAAACCGGTTATGGTCTCATAACCGGTATTAACCTCTTGATGGATAAAATCGATCGCATCTCTCTTTTCGTAAATGACTTTGCCATAAACGTAACCATTTCGCATGTAATCGATGAGATTTCTGTGTGAGGTTTTGTAGTCCAATACCGTGTCGTCGTGCAAAGGGAGTGCTACCTTTTGTTTTTTCTGAATTATTGCGTCAAGCGATTTTTTCCGCGCTTGCTGGCACTTTTCAGTCGCCGGAAACTCATCAGAAACTATTTTCTTGTTTTTCATGGATAATTATTAACAACAGGTCAGCCATTGGGAAGCAAAAACAGTGCACTGGATTAGCAGCAATTCGAGGCAGATTCGCAGAATCTTTATGTCTGCTACTTTTTTGATACGCCACAACTCGGCCTTGTCTGCTGGTACGAAGCGGGACGGCCATTTTCCGACAACAAGATCCTCGGTAAATGTCAACAAAAAGTCATTCTGCATGGTAAAGTTGAAGAGTGATTTTTTGCTTAACCAATAAAAAAATTCACACCATTGATAATATATTAATATTTTACGTTTGAGGAGATAGTTATAAGCTCAAAAGGAGCGCTTTTTAAATTGCCGTTACTTACGCTATTTTTTTGTGTTAGAGCTGAATGCGACGGTAGGTTCACAATCAAAAAACGTAACATTGAAAGTTATAGCAGTTAACGGGAGCCCTCGCAAAGAGGGGAATACCTATCATGCACTGATGGGAGTTGGCAGGCAGTTACAGGAAAACGGCATTGCTTTTGAAATCCTTCATATTGGCAATCAGGCTGTAAGAGGTTGTCTTGCTTGCGGAACGTGCGCTAAAAACAGGGATGAAAAATGTACCATTACGACGGATCCATTGAATGAATGGATTCAGCAACTGATGGCTGCTGACGGTATTATCCTTGCCTCCCCGGTCTATTATGCAGGTATTGCCGGTACCATGAAATGTTTTCTTGACAGGGCATTCTATGTAGCCGGCGCCAATGGCGGGTTGTTTCGTCAGAAAGTGGCAGCCGCAGTTGTGGCTGTTCGTCGTACTGGAGGATCATCCACCTTCGACAGCCTGAACCATTATCTGACCTATGCAGAAATGATTCTTGCTACTTCAAACTATTGGAATATCACCCACGGAAGAGCTCCTGGTGAAGTGTTGCAGGATGGCGAAGGCGTCCAGATTATGGATGTACTTGGACGAAATATGGCCTGGTTGCTCAAAATGCGTGAGCAGACAAAAGTACTGCTTCCCGGGCCGGAACCAGTCAAAAAGGTTTTTACGAGCTTTATCCGATAACCGCCAATTTCCAGCTTGAAAATTGTCTTTACTTTTCTGTGGAAATTCTTATCTTCAATCCCCTGATTCGATTCAGTGAATTGTCAGCAGGCCCTTGTAGCTCAGTGGATAGAGTACTAGTTTCCGAAACTATTGGTCGGCAGTTCGAATCTGCCCAAGGGCACAGGAGAATAAGAGATTTCGGGGTGTGGCTCAGTTGGTAGAGTGCTGCGTTCGGGACGCAGAGGTCGTGGGTTCGAGTCCCGCCACCCCGACACAAGAGTAGTTCCATAGTGTTCCATAGTGTCCGCAAGCCCCTGTAAAAGCAGGGGTTTTTGCTTTTCCGTTGTTCGCTTTCATTATGTATTGTTCGTTATAATCCGCTTGTTTTTGGTAAGCTTTGAAGGGTTATTCCTGTAAACGACGTTAATGCCTTCAAAAAGTATACTCAGGACGAAGCATCTTGAGGAGAGCAGAAGAATGATGCAAGCTTGGGCCAGACTATCTGGACAAGATAAAGTTGTAACGTGCATGTATCGGAAGTTTGCACCAAGGGCGTATATTAACGAAGTGCATCAAATTACCAGTTCATTCAACAGAAGGTAGATTATGACGACCAAAACAAAACGGCAACAAGTCACCTTCAAGATTCCAAAAGAGACCAATGACCGCCTTACTGCTCTTGCCGTAGCGACCAGACGGACGAAAACGTTTGTCCTAGAGGAGGCGGTTTCAGCTTACCTGAACTATAACGAGTGGCAGATTCAAAGCATTCAGAGGGGATTGGAAGATATGAAGGCTGGTCGAGTAACCCCTATTGAAGATGTTATTGCTGAATTGGAGGCAGAACTTGAAAATTGTTCTGACTAAGGAGGCGAAGGATTCTCTTCGTGAGATAGAGTCCTATATTGGCCAGACCAGCAAAAGAGCAGCCAGGCAAACTATCATCACCATTTTGAATAAGATCACCAGGCAGTTGCCTGCACATCCTCAGAGCGCAAAGCCTGGCATAGTAACTGATACCAGAGAACTTTACTTCTCTGATATGCCATACTGCGTTATCTACACTTCGGATAACAAGACGATTACTGTACTGTCAATATTCCACACAGCGCAGAGCCGGTGAAACCGTGTTTCCAGGCTCGTTCTGTTGGCGGAGGTCTTTTTTGGCTTTCGATATCACGTCGGTAGGCGAGTAACGCAGCTCATTGGCCTGAACAAGCCCTTCACTCTGCACCGAGAGCGAACTGGTACGAAGACGGTAGAACGCCTTATCGGCCCGATTCTGCTGAGCCCTAATCTCCGGGTTCAGGCGCGGCGTTTCCCGAACATTGTACGCCTTGGAACAAACTTTCGGGGGTAGCCACGCGGGCAAAACCATCCTCATCGGCAAAGGTGTGCCATGCGGCGACAACGCGCTCGATGTGTTCATCCGTTAAAAAGCTATGCGTCCGTTTGCGGGTCACTTCGTTGATGGCGTTGATGAAAAGCACCCTGTTTGCAGCATGGTATCCGCATGGTAAAAGTCAGTTGCCGAGCGTATACCAGAGCAGGAAGAGCGATGAGACGGTCATCATCAGAAATGTTGCAATACCAAAAAAATTGGACCAGCCGTTGTTGGTATATTTTCCCATGATTTTTTTATTGTTGCAGATATGCAGAATCAGGGCAATAAGTACCGGTGCGGTTACTCCATAAAGTACAGCGGTGTATATTAAAGCCTGGATAGGGCTTATGCCAATGAAATGAATGAGCAGACCAATAACGAGAGAGAGCCCCATCGTCAGGTAAAATCCAGGCGCCTCGTAGTATTTTTTGTCAAATCCTTCATTCCAGCCAAATGTTTCTGCAATCATATAGCTCAATGATCCGGCAAGCACCGGAATGGCAAGAAATCCTGTGCCAATGACTCCGAGTGCAAAGAGGAGATAGGCCTGGTCTCCGGCAAGAGGACGCAGCGCCCGTGCAGCCTCTTCTACAGTATTGACATGATGAATGCCAGCGTTGAACAAGACCGTTCCTGCCGCCAGAATGATGAAGTAAAAGACCACATTGGTAAAGAGCATCCCCCCCTTCACATCAGCTTCCATGTTGTCCATATTTCTTTTGTCTACAATCAGCCGCTTTTCATGTCGTTCTTCAACCTCCATGGATGCTTGCCAGAAAAACAGGTATGGTGAAATGGTGGTGCCAAGAATGCCAACCAGCGTCATAAAATAGGTTTTATCGGGTGTAATTGTTGGCAACACGGTATCCTTCAGTACCTGGGGCCAGTTGACATCGATAAGAAAGGGTATCAGGATGTAGCTGAAAAGGGTGAGGCAGAGCCATTTCAGGATAAGGGCTATTTTGTGGTATGACCAGAAAATGACACTGTAGAGAATCAGCAGCGTGAACAGGAGCGAGAAAAAAAAACCAGGTATAGCAGGAAAGAGAAGATTGCCAACAGCTCCCATCCCGGCAATGTCGGCACCGATATTGAGGGTAATGGAGGGGAAACTGATGAAAAGAATGGCATAGAGGAAATATTTTGGATAATAGCGCTTTATGGCGCCGGTAAGGCCGTGGTTGGTAACCAGTCCGATACGTGCACACATCTCCTGGATGGAGACCATCAACGGATAGGTTACAAGGGCGCTCCAAAGTAACTGCGACCCAAATGCTGCTCCTGCCTGTGTGTAGGTTGCAATACCTGAAGGATCATCGTCACTTGCTCCGGTGATCAGGCCCGGACCGAGCTTTCCCCAGAACCGTTGTATCAGGCCCTCTTTTTTTGCTTTTGGCTTCATCTTCATCAGCTCATTTGCAGAATTTAAAAAGTTCGGTTGACCCGTATTCGGAAAATATCAAAAACCCTTGCCTATATTCTGAACTGGTGCATTTTCGTCTACAAGTGACAGCCTCTTTCCAGGGATAATGATCGCATCTGATTGCTGGCAATGAAAACCGAAGGATTTGATGATTTCCAATCTTGGTCTGATTCTGACCAACCGCTCCTGGAGCCGGACTTTTTTTCTGCCATGCGTTTGACCAATAGAGTTGTCTTTCCGGTGGTTGCCGTTGCACTCCTTATTTTGGGGATTGTCCTTTATGTTCCCTTTTTTGTTCATCTTTTCAGATTTTCTGCCTTACATTCCCTTGATCTTTTTCTGTGCATTTTTGCTGGTATCGGGAGTGTGCTCTGGTTTGAAGTGGTGAAGTGGTTTACCGCATCCAGATTGTCGAGGAAACGAATGTGATGTTGTTCATAAAAAAAATCGGTTTTCTGTTATTTGAAAAGGAGCCATTGATCACTTAAACTGTATTTTTTCTGTTTCCAGTTCCAAAGAAATAACTGGCAGCCTTGATTTTTCTTGCGAAATATGTCGAAAAGAGGGATCTCCTCTCAGCAAGGCTATGTTTCGTAATAGTGTGGAATGGACAGTGAAAAATATCTCAGACGATCACAAGCATAACGCCAGATCATGATAAATTTTTCTTGTTCTTTTCGTTCCGAGGTAAGCTGAAAAAATCCATTGCCGCGGTTTGCAGGTGCAATGTTATTTTTGTAATCATTTTAATTCAAAAATAATGAGGGAGTTTCTCAAAAACGGAAATGGACTGGAACGTACTGATGAATGGCAAAAAAATTGCTGGATCAATATTGAATGTCCTGATGAAAATGACAAAGATTATGTAATCAATGAACTGAAACTGCCACTCTCTTTTTATTGTGATATTGAGGATATAGATGAACGGCCACGTATTGAAATTGAGGATGGGTGGTACTTTATTCTGCTGCGAATTCCTTATAAAACCAATGATACTGATTTGCCCTTCACCACAATTCCTCTTGGTGTTATCTTTAATAAAGATTTGATTTTATCAATTTGTTTTTTCAAGACCGATCTGATACAGGACTTTATTGAGCATACAAAACGAAAAAATATTGTTGTTGAGAATAATTTTGATCTTCTTCTCAAGTTACTGCTCTCTTCAAGCATCTGGTTTTTGAAATATTTAAAACAGATTAACCAGCAAATCAAAAATGCTGAAAGCAAGCTTGACAAATCTATTAAAAATGAAGATCTCCAGACATTGTTGCAGATTGAAAAATGTCTTGTCTATTTTTTGACCTCCCTCAAGGGAAACGATATTTTACTGCATAGAATAAAAAATATCAAATCTAAAAGGGATGAATTTGATCTTGACCTGATAGAGGACGTTGAGGTTGAGTTAAAGCAGGCGCAGGAGATAACCAATATCTATAGCGACATTCTGAGCGGTATGATGGATGCTTATGCTTCGGTTATTTCCAATAATCTTAATGTTGTGATGAAGCGTTTGACCTCAATATCTATTATCCTGATGATCCCGACCTTGATTGCCAGCTTGTATGGCATGAATGTTCCCAATGCACTGGAAAACTCTCCTTATGGATTCTGGGCCATTCTTCTTTTTTCCTTTTTGCTTTCAACATCAGGAGTTCTGTTTTTTAAAAGCCGAAATTGGCTTTAAGGCATAATACGGCTCTTCAGGAGCAGTGGCAGGTGGTCGGAGTAGCCTCCGGTATATTTTCTTTTTTCAAATGTTGCATAGGGCTTGTTGCCTGTGGCATCGAGAAGCCGGAAAAAAGAGAAGCAACGGAATGCGTTTTGTGGGGCATAAAGTCCAAGCTCATCAAACATTCCTGCACTCAGAAGAATCTGGTCGATCTGTTGCCAACGGTTTTTGTACGAGTAACTTCCGATCCCCTCATAGCCGCTCCAGCAGTTGTAAAGAAATTTTTTACCGTTTGTTTTGAGCCTGGCGGCATCAAATGTCGAACCGAGCCCCTCTCTCAGGGAACGGTTGCCTGGTTCATCGTTAAAGTCTCCCATGATGATAACATCCGCTTTTGGTTTGCTGAGAAGCAGGCTATCGACAATGTGACGGGCTACGCTTGCGGCTGCAACTCTTTTGGGTTCAGTCCAGTGGGTGTCGAAAGAGCGTGATGGCCAGTGGTTCAGAATGAGGTGAAAGGGGTGGCCCTCACTTAAAAATTCAGCAACGATGATTTTGCGAGTTGCCCTCTCTGCGCTCGCAACGCTGTAGGCTTTCGATGCTTTTGCCTGTACGGTTTGTGGATTGAAGGCGAGTCCGATATCGATACCTCTTGGATCGGAAGAGTTGTGATAAATGGTTTTATAGCCGATACCCGGAATCCCGGAGAGTGTTTTCTCGAACACCTCTCGGTTTTCTACCTCTGCAAAAGCCAAAAGATCAGGATATGCATTGTAGTCGGGGTGTGCTTTCACTGCTGAAAGGAGGTGGCGGATGCGCATCTGTTTCAGGATGAGTTTTTTTTCTGTCCAGTGCAGCTTTCCTTCCGGGGTAAAATCATCGTCGTTGGTTATCGGGTCATTGTGCGTATCGAATAAATTTTCAACATTCCACCACAGAAAGAGTACGCTTTTTTCAATTTTTGGATTTCCTGCAGCAGGTTGGGATATCCATGATACGGCACCAAAAAAAAGAAAAACGTAACAGAGTATTTTTCGCATAACCTCTTTCGCTGGAATTTTTTTTCTTTACCATAATGATTATGTAACTTAATCGGGATTTTCCAGTTGTCCATATTTTTTTATTCTCCAACGATCCGGGAAGCATTATGACCCAGAAGAGTGATGTCAAGGAACAAGCTAAAGATATCCTCGAGGAGACTCTTGACAGGGAGGCGGTTATTGTGTTGACAAGGATATCTGAAGAGATGAAGCTCCTCTTTCAGGCCCATCCGGAACCAGCAATGGCTAAGGTCAAGGAGATTGTGACTGGTTTTTTTCTGGAAAACGGGAAATCGGAACAGTTTATTGACGATTGGATCCATACCTCTGAAGAGTACAGCAGGGCAAGGGGGCTTGGAGAACAGCACCAGCCGAAAGCGATGTTGTCAGATTTGGGAGTGTTCAGATTTATGAGCTTTCTGAGAGACAAGGGATTGACCGACGATCAGATTTCTATTGTTTTGACAGGTGCGGTGCAACAGGCTGCTTCCGAGCAGGCGACTCAGTAAGAGGGTTATTGCTGTTTATGCGGTATTAATGGTTGTCATTTTCGACAGCCCATCACTAAAAATTATATTTATACATGAAAAAGACGACGCAGCTCTACGAAGGCAAGGCTAAAAAGGTATTTTTGACGGATGATGCTGATCTGGTGATACAGGAGTTCAAGGATGATGCTACAGCGTTCAATAACAAGAAAAAGGGGAGTATTGCCGAGAAAGGTGTTGTGAACAATGCTATTTCAAGCAAGCTCTTTACGTTGCTTGAAGCGCAGGGTATTCGCACTCACTTTGTTGAAAAACTCTCTGATCGCGATATGCTTTGCCGTTACCTCGATATCATCAAGGTAGAGGTCGTTGTGCGCAATATTGCCGCAGGTTCGCTGGTAAAGCGGTATGGGTTCAGTGAAGGAACGGTGCTGGCAATGCCTATTGTTGAGTTCTATCTGAAGGATGATGATCTTGATGATCCGCTGATGAATGAGGCCCATGCTGTGGCGCTTGGTGTTGCAACGCTTGAGGAACTTGCTTTTCTGAAAAATCGGGCGGAAGCTATCAATGTTCTGCTCAAAGCGTTTTTTGCAGAAAGAAAGTTGAAGCTTGTCGATTTCAAACTTGAATTCGGTCGGCACAACAACGAGATTTTGCTTGGGGATGAGATTAGTCCGGATACCTGTCGCTTCTGGGATCTTGAGACGAATGAAAAAATGGATAAGGATCGTTTTCGTTTTGATCTGGGCGGGGTTGAAGATGCCTACAGCGAAGTGCAGAAAAGAGTTCTTGATCTTGACTGAGGCCAATACAACAGAAGAGGGGATTTGTTATGCTTGAAGCTGTGATTGTCTGGCTGCAGCATGCAGATCCTTTTGCTGTCTATGTTTTTCTGTTTTTTATCGCTTTTCTTGAAAATGTTGTACCGCCTATACCCGGAGATCTTCCCATCGCATTTATCGGGTATTTGATCTATAAAAGCGGGATAACATTTGCAGGAGCTCTCTTTTCAGCTTCTTTTGGTTCGACAGCAGGGTTTATGCTTGTCTATATGCTCAGTCGGCATCTCGGCCTGAAATTGTACGCCGAAGGCGAAAGCGCAGTGCAGCACCGGTTGTCAAAAAGTGTTCATCGCTTTTTCCCTCCTTCGGAAATGGTTTTGCTTCGCAGGAAATTTGCCACTCATGGTTATCTTGCCGTGCTGGTAAACCGTTTTCTCTTCGGTTCAAGGGCAGTTATTTCGGTTATGGCTGGATTGATGCATCTTAAGACGCCATTTGTTCTTCTGGCTTCCCTTACAAGCGCTTTTGTCTGGAATGTTCTTTTGCTTTATAGTGGCTTTCTACTTGGAAGCAACTGGAAGGATATCGGCAGTTATGCAGCTCTGTACAGTATTCCGGTATCGATTATTTTTGTTGGAGTGCTTTCTTTTTCAGTATGGAAGTTTTTCCGGGAAAGAAAGCAGAAACATGGTTGAGTTTTTTTGTTATTTATCACCGGCAAATTAACTTGCAGCTTTTTTTTATTTATTCACAAGCATTTTGTTGATCTACCATGGCAAAAGAGTTAAAACTGTATCCTGCTGAAAAGAAAGGTGAGCTTCTTGAGCTTGCTTCAATTGACGATCTCAAGGAAATGGCCCGTCAGGTCCGTCGGGACGTTGTCAGAATGCTTGCTATGGCCAATTCTGGCCATACGGGTGGTTCACTCGGCATGGCCGATGTCTTTACTGCGCTCTATTTTCGGGTACTTCAGCATAAACCACATGAGTTTTGGCAATATCAGGATGGAGACATGGTGTTTCTTTCCAATGGCCATATTGCGCCAGTCTGGTATAGCGTGCTTGCCCGTTCAGGTTATTTTCCCCTTGGTGAACTGAACTCTCTGCGGAAGATTAACTCCTATCTGCAAGGTCACCCAACTTCTGAAGCGAGGCTTCCAGGTATCAGAATTGCCTCCGGATCTCTTGGACAAGGCCTTTCATCTGCAGTTGGCGCAGCTCTCGGTCTTCGTATTGATGGAAGTGATAATGATGTTTTCTGTCTGATGGGGGATGGTGAGTGCCAGGAAGGACAGATATGGGAGGCTGCCATGAGTGCATCTCATTACAAGCTTGCCAATATCATTGGTATTGTCGATCACAACAATTTGCAGATTGACGGAGAGGTTACTTCCATCATGAATGTTGAGCCTTTTGCAGATAAGTGGCGTTCCTTCGGGTGGGATGTCTACCATTGTGATGGTAATGATATGGAAGATGTTGTCTGCACAGTTGAAAAGATCAAGGCGAGTGATAATCGCTACAGGCCTTCAGTAGTTCTTGCTACAACGATCATGGGAAAAGGTGTTCACTTTTTTGAGGGGAGTATGCCAGATAAATCGAATTGGCATGGAAAACCTCCATCGAAAGATGATGCCGTCAAAGCTCTTGCCATCCTTGGTGAGACTCGCTTCGGTGATTTTTAGGCCGAAGTAATTTCGTGCAGATTCTGGGGGGTACATATAAAGGACGGAAAATCAGGAGCTCATCGTCGCTCGCTATCCGTCCTTGCAGCAGCAGAGTGAAGAAGTCTCTTTTTGATATGCTCACGGCAAGGATGGATTTTGAAGGTGTTTCAGTTCTGGATTTGTTTGCGGGTTTTGGTTCTCTGGGTTTTGAAGCGTTGAGTCGTGGGGCTCAGTCGGTCTGCTTTGTTGACCAGCATGTTGATGCTCTGAAGGCAATGAAGGCAACCGCCCTTCAGTTATCGCTTCATGATCGTGTTAAAATTGTCAATTCTGACGTTTTGGCATTTCTCGGCCGTACGACCGGGCAGTTTGATCTTCTCTTTTGTGACCCCCCCTATTCCTGGCCTGATTATGAGCGGTTGATAGAAAAGATATTCGCAAGTACTCTTCTCTCTCAGGATGGTCTGGTGCTGATGGAACATAGTGCACATCTTGATTTTAGTCAGTCGCCCTTTTACTCGTTTCACCGCGATTACGGCATGACGAGAGTTACTTTTTTTCAGCATTGATTTTGTTCAGGAAATGAAACAGAAAGCTATTTATCCAGGAACGTTCGACCCCTTTACCAACGGCCATCTTGATGTACTTGAACGTGCCTTGAATATTTTTGAGGAGGTTATTGTCGTCATAGCCGAGAATTGCCAGAAACATGCACTCTTTACCATTGAAGAGCGAGAGGCGATGACCAGGGAGGTGACCTGCGATTATCCCGGTGTTACCGTTGAAGTGCTGCACAGGGGACTTCTTGCCGATTATGCGCGTCAGGTCGGAGCGAGAGCCATCGTCAGAGGGGTCAGGCAGGTTAAGGATTTTGAGTACGAGTTTCAGATGTCGCTTCTTAACCGTCAACTCTATCCAGAGGTGACTACGGTTTTTTTGATGCCGAATGTTAAATATACCTACGTGGCTTCATCTATCATCAAGGAGGTTGCCATGTTGGGCGGTGATGTCAGCAAATTTGTGCATCCTTGCGTTCTGGAGATGATGCATCAAAAACGTGAAGAACAGAACTGAAAAAAATATAATAAACCATTTATATATGTCGAAAACAGTTATTCCGGAAGAGCAATATCTCACCCGAAGGGTGCTCAGCATGCAGGAATCGCAGACCATGCGAATCAGCAATCTGGCCAATAAAATGAAAGCTGAAGGTCGTGATATCGTCAGTCTTTCAGCCGGTGAGCCGGATTTCCCTACCCCAGCCCACGTCAACCAGGCTGGTATCGATGCCATTAATGCCGGGTTTACCCGTTATACAGCAAATTCAGGTATTGCTGATTTGAAAAAGGCCATTGTAGAAAAGTTCAGACGCGATAATGGTCTGGAGTTTCAGGAAAATCAGATTATCGTCAGCAATGGAGGAAAGCAGACTCTTGCAAACACCTTTCTTGCTCTTTGCGAAGAGGGTGATGAGGTGATTGTTCCGGCACCTTACTGGGTCAGTTTTCCTGAAATGGTTCGTCTTGCAGGCGGCATTCCAGTGATTATTCACACGACTCTGGAAGAGGAATACAAAATGACACCCGCTCAGCTTGATGCGGCCATTACCCCAAAAACGAAGATCGTTGTGTTGAATTCTCCTTCGAATCCAACAGGGGCAGTTTATACAGAAGCTGAAGTACGAGCCTTGATGAAAGTTGTTGAAGGACGTGGTATTTTTGTCGTTTCCGACGAAATGTACGATATGATCGTCTATGGTGATGTTCGTCCCTTCTCTCCAGCAAGGATTCCGGAGATGAAAGAGTGGGTCATTGTGAGTAACGGAGTATCGAAAACCTATGCCATGACGGGATGGAGAATTGGTTACCTTGCTGGCCCCAAATGGCTTATCGATGCCTGTGACAAGATACAGTCGCAGACCACCTCAAATCCTAATGCTATAGCCCAGAAAGCTGCCGTTGCGGCCCTTACAGGAGATCAGGGAATTGTTGAAGAGCGTCGAGCAGAGTTCGAAAAGAGGCGCGATTATATGTATGAGGCTCTCAATAGTATACCTGGATTCAAGACGGCTCTTCCGCAGGGTGCGTTTTATATTTTTCCCGATATCAGTGGTTTGCTCGGCCAGACATTTGATGGCGTTGTTATGAAAGACTCGGCAGATGTTGCCGAATATCTCCTGAAGGTCCATCACGTTGCAACTGTACCGGGGGATGCGTTCGGTGCACCGGAAAACCTTCGCATGTCCTATGCTGCATCGATTGCTTCACTGGAAGAGGCGATAAATCGTATCAGGAGAGCTTTTAAATAGGGTGTCGATGCTGAAAGTCCGTCGCAGTCGACTTTATACCTTGTGGTTTGGCTGGTATTCACGGCGCCAGTTCAGAAGGTATTTTAATTCGGTACGTGTTTTTATGCAATCCGGAGTGCAGGAGATGGAGCATGGTACTCCGGTTGTATTTTATGCAAATCACTCCTGCTGGTGGGATGGTTTCTGGTCGCAACTCTGTACGGAAGAATTTTTTCATCAGAATCTGCATATCATTATCGAATTTAAGCAGTTGCAGAAACATCGCTTCTTTACCCGTATAGGAGCTTTTTCTCTTGACCGTTCCCATCCGAGAAGTGCGATTCAGACGATTCATTATGCTGCTGAATTGCTGACCGCAAAAAGCGAAAGACAGAATGCCTTGTGGATTTTCCCTCAGGGCAGGATAGAGTCTATCGACAAACGCCCCCTTTTCTTTTTTAAAGGGACAGCTTCGATTGTCTCTCGCGTTCTTGAAACTATTCCAGGGATTTACCTGGTTTCAGTTGTCAGCCGGATTGAATACCTTGAGGAACAAAAACCGGAGCTGTTTTTGTCTTTCAGGGAACCGCTTCAGATTACCCCTACCGAGTTTTTAGGACCGGACGCTCTTACGGCCTATATGCAGAGGATGACTGAGACCCATCTTGACGAACTTAAGGAGAAGATTATCAACCGGACATTTGATGATGCGCATCTTCTTGTCAGGGGAAAGCCATCAATAAACAGAAGGATTGAAGCGATCAGGCTGTTTCTGCATCTGGATAAAAGAGAGAAGAGTTAACCTGTATTTCTGATATAGCTAAAAAGAAGATAAATTTGCCTACCTTGAGGACAGCAAAGAGAATGGCTGGCAGAGGAGAGGTTTTCTGTACATCAAAGCACCTTATTTAACGCCCTTAATTTATTTAAGTTGTAATTATATAAGAATATATGCGGGTTTATGGTTTCCTGCATTCCAAATTAACCGGTTATGAGCAATGTCATATGTAGTTGTCTTTTAGGTGATAATACCAATGTAAGGCTGCGGCTTTCACAATTGCTGCACAGTGAGATGGAATCTATTTATGGGCCAGTTTCTGATGATGCTTCCGACGATATATGTGAAGTTGAGTTGCAGGGTTGCAGAAGGGAGTTTTTCATCAACAACACAGGAGTTCCTTTCAGTATCGGGCTGCAGGTCATTATCGAATCAGACGGTGGTTATGATTTTGGTATTGTTTATTCAACTGGTCAGATAGCTCGCAAAAAGCTTCAGCTCAAAGGGCTGGATAAGAATGGCCAGGAGTGGACTGCAGTGTTGCGGATTGCTGACGAGAGTGACAAACTGGCAATTCTTGATTTGAAAAAACGGCAATCGGAGATACGGGAGGTCTGTCTCAACAAAATTAAAAAGCACGAACTTGATCTGAAACTGGTTGATGTTGAATTGCGTATGGATCAACAGAAGCTGTCGGTCTACTATACCTCTTCACATCGGGTTGATTTCAGGACACTTGTGCGTGATCTTGCCGGAGAGTTCAAGGCAAGAATCCAGATGGTGCAGATAACCACTCGAGAGGAAGCAAGGAGAGCGAATGCCTTTGGGCCATGCGGTTGCCTTCTCTGTTGCTCAAGCTGGCTGCCGAAAATCCATGCTAACCCCTTTGCTGAAAAATCGCAATACACCGAAACAGCAGGCAATGAGAGCCATGCTTTCAATATTACCGGATTATGTAATCGTCCCAAATGCTGTCTTGGGTATTCAAAACATGAAAAAGGTTGCCGCTCTCAGTCGAATGGCAACTCATCGCTCCCCCTTGCAGGAAGCAAGGTCATCACGCCTGAGGGTCCGGCTGTTGTAGAAAGTGTTGATGCTCAGAAAAAACTTGTCTGGCTTCGCTATCTCAAGAACGATCAGACACGCAGATTCCCTATTAACAAGTTCAACGCCCTGTTTGTAAAAAAATAATTACTCGTTTTTAGTCTCAAAGTTAGGGATGAGTTGCCAGTGACGTATGGTGGCGCTCCTTCACCGGGAACTTCACCTCACCGGACTTCATATTGTGACCGCACTCCGGACAAAAGTGGTAATCGAACATATATCGCCAGCTATTGCCACATTCAGGACACACAATATCGAGGGGATAACCGCATTTCATACAAAATTTCTCGTCTCCCCCTGTCACGTTCTGACATTTCGGACACCTAAAAGCGCTCATTTTTTCTCCTTTTTTGTGTTACCGTTGCTACAGTTTCTTTTCTGCAACGATCATACATTCCTCCAACGCCACCCTCTTTCAAGTCATAGAACGCGAAGTTGATCACTTTAGTTGCAGGATACAGCGTAGTTATAATCCGGAAAAAAGTGTGTATGGCATTCTTCAACTATGCTTGATACCGGTGCGTATGAGTGTGATAAAGGAAATGAGTGGTGCGAGTTTCCTCTTTTTGGCGGAGAATTATTTTGTTGCTCTATTTTCTATATTGGAGCTTGTTTGCATCTCGTCATCCGTGTAACCGTATTTAATATCATTTTACCCTATGCATCCGTTTACAAAAACCCTTGTCACAACAGCACTTCCATACGCCAATGGTCCGGTTCATCTTGGCCACCTGGCGGGCGTCTATCTTCCTGCGGATCTCTATGTCCGCTATATGAGGCTCAAGGGTGAGGATATCATTCATATCGGTGGCTCGGATGAACATGGAGTGCCCATTACCATTACAGCCGAGAGAGAGGGTATTTCACCCAGGGATGTTGTTGATCGCTATCACCGGATGAACAGTGAGGCCTTCTCAAAATGTGGTATCTCCTTTGATTATTATGGCCGAACCACTTCTGAGGTTCACCACAAGACGGCACAGGAGTTTTTTACTGACATTGAAGAGAAGGGGATTTTTATACGAAAGAGCGAGAAGCTTTTTTTTGACCGCAAGGCTGACCGTTTTCTTTCGGATCGTTATGTGACAGGAACATGCCCGATCTGCAACAATACGGAGGCGAATGGCGATCAGTGCGAACAGTGCGGCACCCATTTAAGCCCGCTCGAACTCATCAACCCGAAAAGCAAGCTCTCCGATGCGACTCCGGAACTTCGCGAGACCATGCACTGGTATTTTCCGCTGGGACGGTTCCAGGATCAGCTTGAGAGCTATGTGCATCAGCATGAGGATGACTGGCGACAGAATGTGCTCAATTATACGCATACCTGGCTGAAGCAAGGCTTGAAAGATCGGGCAATAACCCGTGATCTTTCCTGGGGGATCAAGGTTCCTTTGGAGAGCGAAGAAGCCGAGGGAAAAGTGCTCTATGTCTGGTTTGATGCCGTGCTGGGCTATATCTCCTTTACCAGGGAATGGGCAGAAAAACTGGGGCAGAGTGAGCGGTGGAAAGAGTACTGGCAGAACCCGGAGTGTCGCCTGCTTCATTTTATCGGCAAGGATAATGTTGTGTTCCACACGCTTATGCTTCCAGCAATCCTGATGGCCTGGAATGAAGGAGGTAAAAATGACCTCTACAATCTTGCTGACAATGTGCCTGCCTCGGAATTCATGAATTTTGAGGGAAGAAAATTTTCGAAGTCGAGAAACTATGCCGTCTATCTTGGCGAATTCCTTGAGAAATTTCCGGCTGATACCCTGCGTTACAGCATTGCGATGAACTATCCGGAAAACAAGGATACCGATTTCAGTTGGCAGGATTTTCAGAACCGAACCAACGGTGAACTTGCCGATACTTTGGGTAACTTCATCAAGCGGTCGGTTGATTTTACCAATGCCCGTTTTGATGGTGTTGTGCCTGTTGATTGCCCAGTTGATGTCATGAAGGGCTTTACTGTTTTACTGACAAATGGCACTGGAGTTATAACCGAAGAGCTTGGCAACAGGGTGACTCTTGATGATTTGATTGATGAAATTGGACAAGCCTATGAGCACTTCCATTTTCGTGAGGCAGTCTCAAAAACAATGGATATCGCTCGTATAGCGAATCGTTTTCTTACTCAGAATGAGCCGTGGAAGCTGATTAAAACTGATACTGAAGCTGCGGCTCGTGTGATGACGGTATCGCTGAATCTGTGTCATACACTTTCACTGCTCTTTTATCCTGTTATTCCGGAGACCTGCAATCGCATACACGCCATGCTTGGTTTCGACAGTACGATAGAAAGCCTCATAAAGCCAGGTGTTTTCTCCACGGATTCCCTCTGGGAGCAGGCCAAAAGGCCAGGTTTGAACAAGGGTCATCGGCTTCTTGGAAAATCTGAAATTCTCTTCACAAAAATCGAGGATGCCGACATCGCTCCTGAACTCAAAAAAATAGAATTACTTGTTGCTGAAGCTGAAAAACGTGAGGCTGGAGCTGAACAGCAAAAGATGGAGTTCAAACCAGTCATCAGCTTTGATGATTTTCTCAAGCTCGACCTTCGGGTTGCAAGGGTCATCGCGGCTGAAAAGGTGAAAAAAGCCGCAAAACTCCTAAAACTGCAACTCCAGGTTGGTTCTGCCACGAAGCAGGTACTTGCAGGGATTGCCAAATATTATACTCCGGAAGAGATGGTTGGCAAAAATGTGGTCATTGTGGCCAATCTTGCCGATCGCACCATTCGTGATGACGTTTCAGAGGGCATGATTCTTGCCGTAGAAGGCGCTGATGGGAAGCTTATTGTCATAGAACCCGAAGGAGAGGAAATAAATGGCAGACAGATACAATAAAAGTTTGCAAATGAAGATTTATTGCTTACATTGAGAGCACAAACATCGTGGGGTGGAGCAATTGGTAGCTCGTCGGGCTCATAACCCGAAGGTTGCAGGTTCAAGTCCTGTCCCCACCACCAGTTAAGCCGCCTCTTCAAAGGGCGGCTTTTTTGTTACCCTCAGTTTACAGGCACTCATGACTCTTGAAAAATTGCGTTCCCGACTGTATTCCCTGGCCAGAAAAAAGCGAGTCTCTCTGTTTTTTTTCTACGCAGTTGTCTTCGTGCTTTTTTCGCATTCTGTTTCGGCTGAACCGTTACTCTGCGGTATCGATCGGCTCGAAGCCTCCGGATTCCAGGAGTTCTCCGGTTTACGGATCGCTCTCATTACCAATGCAGCAAGCATCAGCCGGAAAGGAGAGCCGGGTTATGCCATCATGCTTCGCTGCGGTGTTAACCTGAAGTTCCTGATGGCTCCCGAGCATGGTTTTTCAGCGGATATTGAAGCAGGTAAAAAAGTTGGCAGCAGCGTGGTTTCAGATACGCTTCCGGTTTATTCACTCTACGGAGCTTCAAAAAAACCGGATATCCGAAAGTTGCAGGAAGTTGATCTGCTTGTTTTTGATCTTCAGGATGTCGGCACCCGTTGCTATACCTATATTTCGACCATGAAGAGTGCTATGGAAGCCTGTGAAGAGGCAGGCATAGCCTTCATGGTTCTTGATCGTCCCAATCCTGTTATTCCCCTGCATGCCGAAGGGTTTATGCTGGCGCCCGGATATGAGTCGTTTGTCGGGGCGGTTGCTGTTCCTTTTCTTCATGCGATGACGGTAGGCGAAATTGCTCTGTTGCTGAAGGAGCAATGCTGCAAGAAGCTTGATCTCAGGGTGATTGCGATGCAAGGGTACGGGCGGGACAAGTTTGCTGATGAGTATCCGGGATTCAGCTTCAAGAGCCCTTCGCCGAACATCAGAAGTATTGACACGGCAATAGTTTATCCTGCCACCGTCTTTTTCGAAGCGACAACCCTCAGTGAAGGGCGGGGTACCGATGCCCCTTTCATGCAGTTTGGAGCCCCTTTTATCAAAAGCGGTGAGCTTGCTGATGCGCTCAAAAGGTACAGCTTGCCGGGAGTTTCGTTCAGTGCCGTCATTTTTCAGCCCACTTCAGGCAAGTTCAGTGGCGTTCAATGCCAGGGAGTGAAGCTTAGGGTGACTGATCGTAAAACGTTCACTCCATTTCGAACAGCAACTGCACTCTTGCTTGAACTTCAGCGCCTCTACCCCGATAAACTTGCTCTTGATCAGAGAGGTGATTTTTTTGACCGTCTTGCAGGAACCCCTCTTTTTCGGAAGATGATCAAAAAACAGCTTTCCCTTGAAAGCATTCTGGAGGAGAGTCGCTTGCAAGTGGAGCAGTTCGAACGTATCACTCCGGCCTCTTATTTGCTCTACCACTGAAATGCCTTACCGGGGAATAGCTGTTCTGCCGGGCAGGCCATTTTTTGAAAGCAGTATCTGCCAGAGCTGAATAGAACGGGCCCGGAAAGAGCCTGAAAAGCTTAACAGGTAGTAGCGCCACATGCGTTGAAACCGTTCATTGTATCGGGTGCGCAGTTTTGGCCACTGCTTCTCGAAGTTCTCGTGCCATGCCTTGAGTGTCAGGGAGTAGTCATAGGTAAAGACGTGCCAGTCTTCGAGCGTGAAAAGCCCCTCATAATTTTTTGTAATTTGGCTTGCAGAGGGTAGCATGGAGTTTGGAAAGATGTATTTGCAACTCCATGGATCACCATTGGTACAGGGTGTGTTGCTGCCGATAGTGTGCAGCAGGGTGATACCATCCGGCTTCAGGCATCTGTTGACCATCCTGAAATAGTTTCGGTAATTTTTATGTCCGACATGTTCGAACATACCGATTGAATAAATTCTGTCGAAGGAATCCTGGATGGCGCGATAGTCGGTCACCTCAATGGTGACTGGCAGACCTTTGCACTGTTCCCTGGCAAATCTGGCCTGTTCGGCAGAAACCGTTATAGCGGTCACCGAAACACCATACTCTTCAGCAGCGAAGTGGGCAGCTCCACCCCAGCCGCAGCCGATATCGAGGATATGCATTCCTGGCTTAAGCTGCAGTTTGTCGAATACCAGGCGGAGTTTCTTCTCCTGCGCCTCATCAAGATCCTCAGTCTCTTTCCAGTATCCGCAGCTATAGATCATCCGTTTATCGAGCATGGTTTCAAAGAGGTCATTCCCGGTATCGTAATGGTGTTTCCCGACGGTAAATGCTCTTGACGGTCGTTGCAGGTTGAAGGTTTTGCCGATCCATTTTCCAGCCAGCATGGCCGGAGTAACGATTTGTTCATCAACCTTCGAGCTGAGGAGCCGGAAGAAGAACTCTTCAAGGTCATGGCAATCCCACCAGCAATCCATGTAGGCCTCTCCAAGACCGAGGTTGCCCTCGGTGATGACACGCTGGAAAACAAGGGGCTGATGAATCTGGATGTCCCAACGACGATGGCCATTGATACTGATGTCTGCAGGTTCGAAGAGACGTTCCAACTGCGTTTTGAAGTAGTTGTTCAACATTTCCTGAGAGTCAGTTTTGATGGGTAAGAAGCTATCCTGAAGCCCTGAATGTTCCTTCTGTCCTCAACCGACAAATCTGCGCATTTCCCTTATGCAAGTATTGCCTGTTGACTGGAAATTGTCAATCTTCGGATCTGCAAGCAATTCTCCCTCGTTATTTTTGAAGAAAAAATCCTCACCTCATACTCAGCAATTTTTTTATTTCATCGCTGATGTACAATACTGAAATACAGTGTAATGTACGTAATGATCGTCTTTTTGTCAAGCCTTCTCCAGGTTGCTTGTGGATCGAAAGGGCGTACTTTCAACCGTGGAGCTGAAAAAAAGCAGGAGAAGAGCTTCCGTTCAGGAATTCTGGATGGGAGCAGGAGTTCAGAGAATGGAAACAGAGAGGAGGTCAGTCAAGCCTCAGACTCTTTTTTCTGTTTTTTTTGTTTCGATGTCGTTTCTGATTCCGGTTTTTTGGGACGTCCTCTTTTTTTTGAGCCACTCTCTTTTTCGGCCTTTGGGCTGGGGAGTTCCGGTTCAATGGCCATTTCATCGGGCTCTACAAGCTGTTCGTCAAGGCTTTCGTCGAGATGTTCATCGTGGATCTCTGGTTCGACGATAAGATCAAGATCATCGCACAGGAGTTCATCGATGATTTCATCTACCGGAGTCTGTGACTTTCCTCTCACACCTCGCTTGCTTTTCATTGCGGGCTCAATCAGGGTAACAACCTCATTGATGGAAGAAAAAATGTAGAGTTGTTTGTCGAGATTGGTCAATTTCAGAAGATCCTTGATCTGTTTACAGAGAGAGACAAAAATGGCCAATCCCTCTGACTGATTCGAGAGTTGATGAGCAAGCAGCATTGAGCTTATTCCGCAGGAATCAATGGCTTTTACCTGAGAAAAATCGATAATCAGGTTTTTGGTGTTCTCCTTGTTCACCATCCCGTCAATTGCCTGCCTGAATGCCTCTTTATGACGGAAATCGAAAACATCTTCCTCTATTTTCAGGATGGTCAATTCTTTACGGGTTGATACTGAGTGTTTCATGGTGATTTCCTGCGATAAAACCTGTAAAAGATTATAAATAAAACAGAGAGAGAATTACTCGCCAAGAGGATTATGCAACTTGTTGATAAAAAACACAGGGCATGATTTCCATGGGAGAGTCATTAATACCTAAGGTAAAAAAAAAGCTCATTGTTAATATTTATTTTAATCCGGAAAAAAAGATTTCTTGCATATATGGAGGTAAATGGAGTGATCAGGGGCCTTTTGAAAGCCGATCAGCCAGCGAGTCAAGCTCCTTGCTGTTCAATGGGGCATCTACCCAGTTTACGCTGAGCCGATTGTGAAAAAAAGTCAACTGCCGTTTTGCATAATTGCGTGTATGCTGCTTTATCAGTCGAACAGCATCATCAAACGAGATCTTTCCATCGAGGTATTGAAAAAATTCCTGATATCCCACCGATTGCAGTGAAGATACTTTTCCGCTGGCAATCAGTTGGTGATACTTGTGATAAAGCCCTTTCGCCTCACTGTAGAGTCCCGCATCAATCATCTTGTCAGTACGATAGTTGATACGCTGATAGAGCGTTGCACGCTCCATTGCAAGTCCTGTAGTGACAAAGCAGAGGTCACCATGCTGTCGCTTTTTTGCCCTTGCCTGTAACTCAGTGACGCTCAAACCGGTTATCTCAATGATTTCAAGACTTCGGATAAGGCGCTGGCTTTTTGTGGGGTCAAGAGTTGCGGCCTGATCGGGGTCTCTTTCGAACAGCTTTGCATAGAGCTTCTCGTTTCCTTCCTCTTCAAGTTCACCAAGCAGTCTTGCTCTTATTTCCGGGTTTGCGGGAGGGAGATCAGCAAACCCTTCAATCAGCCCCTCAAGGTAGAGTGTGGATCCTCCAGCAACAACCGCACGCTTTCCCTTTCGGTGCAGAGTGATAATCCGTTCTGCAGCTTCTGTGGCAAAGTCACCAGCCGTGAAGGGTTCTCCAATATTTTTTTCATTGACAAAATGGTGTGGTATCTCCCCGAGCGCACTCTCCGAAGGTTTCGCTGCACCGATATCAAATTCGTGGTAAATCTGCCGTGAATCGGCAGAGATGATTTCACCTCCGATCTTTTTTGCCACCGCCAAAGCAAGGGCAGATTTGCCAGAAGCTGTGGGTCCAAGAATAACAATAACCGACGGCTGTTTTCTCTCTGCTGTGGCCATATTTTTTATTTGGTAGAAGATCATCCATTTCAGTCCAAGATAGAAATAAATGGTAAACCCAAAATCACCATCTCTTCATTCTGCACGCATTACTCCAAAATGTCAGCCAAAAAAATTGGATTGAAGGTAGCTCTCGTAACGCTTTTTATGAAAAGGCACCATTGCAACTCTTTTTTCCTGGAAACGACCGGGAACGTGCCGTTGGAAATACAATAGGGGGAGTGAAATGTTTTTCAGTTTTGACGATTTAACCGTAGATTATGCATGCGTAAACAGCTAAATTCTTGCCGAAGAGGGAAGGAGAATAGCCCAAAGCTGTTCCTTTTTTATCCCGTGTGTACTGCGATTAACCATTAGTTTCGTTCTGTGATGGCGGGTATAAAATTGTCGACAGCAAGCAGCCGATTCTCCTGGAGCAGTCATCCTGGTAAAATTGGCATAGTGTTCGATTGCGCACGACCGGATACATGCCACAGACGTAATGCCTGTTGTGTAGAGCATCGCTATTTACCATCAAGGTTTCGCAACACATACATCTCCAGCCTGAGTCAAGCATACCTGATCTGGATTGCCCATAGTGTAAAAAATGCATATCCGGAGCAACTGATTACCGGGTTGTCTCTCCTTACGGGTTGCCTGCTTTCCGAATTTATGGAACGAAAATAAAGTATCCATGTTGCAAGACAAATACGATAAAAACGCAGACGAAGCTCATGCCAGCATGGTGCATGGGAACATTGACTTGAGTTTGCTTGATATTTTTCCCGACATCTGTCTTCTTATTGACAAGAATGGTTTAATTCTTTCGTCAAATATACGCTTTGCTGCCAGATTCCGCAGGCGTCCGGAAGAGTGTCTGGGTCTTAATGTTTTCGATTTGCTTTCTCATGATCTCCTGATTCCTGAGACTGCTGAACTACGCAGACATAAACTTGAGGAAGTTATCTGCACTGGAAGGCAGCTTACCTTTGAAGATGAACATGATGGGCGCAGTTATCGCCATACCATTTATCCTCTCCGCTCTCTGGCAGGTGACATCCAGAACATGTTCATTGTCGCACAGGATATAACGGATCTGAAACGATCTGAGCTGGCAGGGGAGAATGAGCAGGCGTTCAGAAAAGCAGTCATTGATGTCATCCCTGGTATTTTTTATCTGCTTGATACAGAAGTCCGACTTTCCGGATGGAATGCCTATCTGCGGGATGACATTATGGGTAAATCTGAAAGTGAGATGGCTGGCATCAATGCGCTGGAGAGTATCCATCCGGATGATTGGCTGACTATTCAGAGTAAAATGCAGAACGTTTTGATTGATGGGGTTGAGGAACGTGCTGAAATAAGGGCATTGCGTCAAGGAGGGCCTGAAATTGTCTGGTTTCTGATGACGGCAAAAAAAATAGTACTCAATGGAACCCCGTTTCTCATTGGTATGGGAATCGACATTACCGAACGCAAAAAGGCGGAGAGCGAACTTCAGAATCTGAACCGTTCACTTCTTGCGATCAGCAATTGTAATCAGGTACTTCTTCACGCCCATGATGAAACAGAATTGTTGAGTGAAATCTGTCGTATCGTTGTTGAGATTGGCGGTTATCGGATGGCGTGGGTTGGCTATGCTGAAGATGATCCGTCAAAAAGCGTACGTCCGGTTGCTCAGGCAGGCTTTGAAGAGGGTTATCTGGATATGCTGATGATCTCCTGGGCAGATGTCGAACGTGGTCGAGGGCCTGTGGGAACAACAATCCGTACGGGCCAGCCCTGTTCTGTCGGCAATGTGCTGTCAGATCAGCAATTTCTTCCCTGGCGTATTGAGGCGATGGCTCGTGGTTATGCTTCGGTTTTGAGTTTGCCTCTGAAATCCGACAATAAAACGTTTGGGGCATTGGCGATCTATTCCATCGTTCCGGATGCCTTTAATGCTGGCGAGATGACGCTGCTCACAGCTCTGGCCGACAATCTTGCCTATGGAATTTCAATGTTGCGAACCCGCAGGGCACAAGAGGCTGCAGAGGAGGCACTGCGTCAGAGTGAAGCCCGCTACCGGAGCCTGTTTCAGAATTACCATACCGTGATGTTGATCAGTGATCCGGAGAATGGTATGATTGTTGACGCCAATCCGGCAGCCATCAGCTTTTATGGCTGGGAGTTGAATGAACTCTGCCGAAAAAAAATCAGCCAGATAACTGTTTCGCCGCCGCAAGAGGTTACATCGGAAATGGAAAGAGGCTGTAATGAGGAGAGTAATCCTTTTCATTTCCGTCATTGCCGCTCTGATGGCTCTGTTCGCGATGTGGAAGTTTTCAGCGCTCCCGTTGAAATTCAGGGAAAAATGCTTCTCTATTCCGTTGTTCACGATGTTACTGTGCGCCTGCGCCATGAATCACTCATTCTCTTCCGTCAACGTCTGCTCCAGATGGCAGAGTCTCACTCGGTTGAGGAGCTGCTGAGATTGACTCTGGACGAAGCTGAAAGGGGTACAGGGAGCAAAATCGGGTTTTATCACTTTTTCGGGGAGAATGATGCGACATCCCTGCAGGTTTGTTCGACCAATGTATACAAGAATATGCAGGGGGGAGTGCAACAGTTCACGCATCCATATGTGAAAGGAGAGGAGTTGTGGGCTGATGTTCTGCATGGGCAGAGCGCCGTGATTACCAACGAATACAAAAGAGATGAGCGTCAGAATAACTTGCCGGGCAGCCATCCTGAAATAAAGCGAACATTGGTCGTTCCTGTACTTCAGGGAGAGAAGATTGTGGGCTTTTTTTGGGTTGGAAACAAGCCAGAGGCCTACATTGATGACGATATTCATTTGGTACGTACCATAGCAGATAGTGCATGGGATATCGTTTCCCGCAAGCTTGCCGAGCAGGCGCAACAGGAGATGCAGTCAGCCCTTACCCAGCTTCAGAAAATGGAGCTCGTCGGACAGCTTGCCGGAGGTATCGCTCATGATTTCAATAACATGCTTGCTGTGATTATCGGCAATATAGAGATGGCTATGGATCAGGAGGCTGCTTATGAAGAGCCATTACCATTCAATCTGAAAAACATACTCAATGCCGCTACACGATCTGCGCATTTGACGCGTCAACTCCTCGCGTTTGCCCGAAAGCAACCGGTAATGCCATTGGTTCTCGAACTGAATACGATGGTTGAAACCATGCTTTCGGTTCTGCGACGGCTGATTGGTGAAAATATCACCATTGTCTGGATTCCTGATACCCATCGTTGTCTGGTAAAAGTCGATCCATCACAGATTGATCAGATTCTTGTCAATCTCTGCATCAATGCCCGCGATGCAATTGCCGGAATAGGTAAAATTACTATTCAAATCGGCAGGCTCTGTGAGAAAAAAACTCTTGTTCCACCCTTGCATCCCTGTAAAATAGTCGGTGATTACGTAACACTCTCGGTTCGTGATAACGGTTGTGGTATTGAAAAAGAGCATCTTCCCCATATTTTTGAGCCCTTTTTTACCACCAAGGAGCCGGGAAAAGGGACTGGTTTGGGACTTTCAACAGTCTATGGCATTGTCAAACAAAACAATGGTTGCCTCGACTACAAGAGCGAACCGGGAAAGGGGAGTACCTTTAAAATTCACCTTCCCCGATACCAGGAAGGTTATGGCGATAGAGAAGAGGATGAACCGGCTCCGCCAGAAGGCAAACAGGGTAAAGGAACGATACTCCTTGTGGAAAACGAACACGATATTCTCATCCTTTGTCGGGCGGCACTTGAAGAGGCTGGATACACCACGCTTTCGGCTGAGACCCCTCGTGAAGCAATCCGGCTTGCCCGGCAATACAACGGAGAGGTTGATATGCTTCTGACCGATGTTGTTATGCCTGACATGAACGGTTGTGACCTTGCCAAAGAGCTTCAGTCGATCATTCCGGACCTTAAAACGCTCTTTATGTCCGGTTATTCAAGTGATGTGATTTCCCGGCACGAAATGCTTGCCGAAAGGGTTAACTTTATTCAGAAGCCCTTCTCCCTGAAATTACTGACCACGATGGTGCATAATTTGCTCAATCATGCAAACCCATGATCTGTAAGGCTGTTGTATATTTATTCAGAGATCGAAAAGAGAGCTGAGTATCCAGGAAATTGCACTGATGACGATCGAGCCTGCTATAGCCCATCCAAAGTTGTCGATGGAGAATCCCCCGACAAGTGAGGCTGCAAACTGCAGAAGAAAGGCGTTGATGACCAGCAGAAAGAGCCCCAGCGTTACAATGATAAATGGTATTGAAAAAAAGAGCAGCACGGGCCGTACAACAGCATTGATGAGGCCGAGCACCAGAGCAACAAGAATTGCAGCGCCAAAACTTTTTATATGAATTCCGTCGAGGATATGCGCAGTGGCATACACCGCGCAGGCATTGATCAGCCATTGGATCAGGATATGCATCATCGCTCCTACTTTGATTTTTTATTCCTTGAATAGTATGGTAAAATCTAACCAATTCAGCCAACTATCCCTTGTCGCACTCCCTTATCCAGTCACATTAAGCTCATCAAGTGCGTTCTGGAGTGTTTTGCATCCCGTGATGATGATGGGGAGATTTTTCAGTGAAGGTTTCAGTTCGCGGGTATTGGCTTCGGGCAGCACAATTTGCTTGAAGCCAAGATGGGCCGCCTCCCTTATGCGCCGTTCGCTGTCGCTGATAGCCCTCAGTTCACCAGCAAGACCGATTTCTCCGCAGCAGACCGTTGCCGGATCGACCGGACGGTTCATCAGTCCTGAAGCAATGGCAGCAGCAATGGCAAGGTCTGCTGCCGGTTCAGCCAGTTTAAGGCCGCCGGCAATTTTTACGAAGACATCCTGTCCCCAGGTTTCGATGCGAAGCCTGTTTTCAAGCACAGCAAGGATAATCGACATGCGTTTCAGGTCGAATCCTGTACTGATACGCTGAGGCATGGAGTAGTTGGTCTTGGAGACCAGCGCCTGAACCTCGACCAGAAGGGCTCTTGTTCCTTCGATAGCAGCCAGGATTGAATTTCCGGGCACATCGGTTCTGCGTCCGGAGATAAAGAATTCCGACGGATTACTGACCTCTTCAAGGCCGCTCTCATCCATACGGAAGACACCGATTTCATTGGTGGAACCGAAGCGGTTCTTGACTGAGCGGATAATGCGGTAGCGCTGGTACCCTTCACCTTCAAACTGCAGGACGGTATCGACCATATGCTCAAGGGCTTTGGGTCCGGCAAGCGCACCCTCCTTGGTGATATGGCCGATAATCATCAAAATCACATTTTGCTGCTTGGCCGCCCTGATGAGCGTGGCAGCACACTCCCTGATCTGGGTAATGGTACCGGCAGAACTCTGGTATTCATCAGAATGGACTGTCTGAATGGAATCAATAATGACCAGTGCCGGTTTCTCGTGTGCAATGATTGCAAGGATGCTCTCAAGGTTCACTTCCGGTATCAGCCAGAGGTTAGGAGCCTGAATGGAGAGGCGCTGTGCCCGTTCGCGGATCTGGTTCGGCGACTCTTCACCGGAGATATAGAGCACCTTGGCCGGTGCGAGGCGGGGAGCAAGCTGGAGCATGAGGGTAGATTTACCAATACCGGGTTCTCCTCCCACCAGAACAGCAGATCCCTGCATAAGTCCTCCTCCGAGTACCCGGTCGAGCTCTCCAATGCCGGTCATGACTCGCTGAAATTCCGAGGGTACAGAGTCATGCAGGTTCTCCATAACGGCAACTCCTCTTGTTGAACCATCCCTCTGTTTTTTCTGTTCGGGCTCGACACGGCTCTCCTGAAGTGTCCCCCAACTCTGGCATTCAAAACATTTACCCTGATATTTCAGAGAGATGGCCCCGCAGTTAGAGCAGATGTATCTGGTAGAAGATCTGGCCATTCTGCTCTACAGATTGTTAATGCGCTGGAATGACTGAAGCGTGTTTTTCAGCAGCATGGCAATGGTCATGGGGCCGACTCCTCCGGGAACGGGGGTCATGGCTGAAGCAACGGTTGAAACAGCTTCGAAATCGACATCCCCGACGAGACGGTAGCCGCTTTTCGTCGATGGATCCTCAATGCGGTTGATGCCGACATCAATGACCACGGCTCCGGGTTTTACCATATCAGCAGTAATGAATCCTGCCTTGCCAATAGCCGCGATGAGGATGTCGGCCTGCAGGGTGTAGAATGGTATATTTTTCGTGGCGGAGTGGCAGATGGTAACGGTGCAGTTGGTGGCATCAAGCTTCTGCAGCATCAGGTTTGCCATAGGTTTGCCGACAATATTGCTGCGTCCGACAACAACACAATGTTTACCCCTCGTTTCAATGTTATAGCGTCCGAGAAGTTCAAGAATGCCATAAGGGGTGCAACTGACAAAACACTTGTCGAGATGTCCCATCACAAGACGTCCAAGATTTTCGGGATGAAATCCATCGACATCCTTTGATGGATCAATGGCAAGGGTGACGGCAAACTCATCAATCTGTTTCGGAAGCGGTTGCTGGACAAGAATACCGTGTACCGTCGGGTCGTTGTTCAGTTTGTGAATAGTCTCAATCAGATGTTTTTCAGTGGTGTCATCGGCCATTTCAATCACCGTGGAAATCATGCCAATCTCTTTGCATGTTTTGGCTTTATTGCGTACATAAACCTGCGATGCCGGATCCTGGCCGACAATGATAACCGTCAGTCCCGGGACTTTGCCTGTGATGGATCGGAAGTTGTCAACACTGGCTTTCAGTTCGTTTTTCAGGTCAAGCGAGACCTTTTTTCCGTCGATAATGAGCATGGTGATATGGCTTTGTTTTATATGTTCCTTTCCGGGGTGATCTTCAGGCTCTCAGCGGAGAGCTGCATATAGCTATGAAAAATTCATCGAAGCAGCAAATATGAAAAGCAATGAGTTGCTTGTCAGAGGCAGAAGTGTCGTTTTTTTTATGAACAGAAGTGTTGTACGGTTGTCAAATTATCATGAGGATGGTTCGTTATGTCGCTGGTTTCTATAGGTGATGTTCTTGTTGACAAGGATGTTTTGAAGGCTTTTTTTTCATGCGATCTTCAGGAGTGCAAGGGCAAGTGTTGTGTAGAGGGGGAACTTGGCGCCCCGTTATCCGAGGCCGAAGCAATCCAGTTGCGCCAATCGCCGGAAGAGTTGCTGCGGATGCTCCCTGAAAAAAGTGTAAAGTATATCCGAAGGCATGGTCCGGTTGAACTCTATCAGGGACGGCACTACAGCCGAACCATTGATAATCGCGAATGCGTTTTTGCCTCTGTTCGTGACGGGATAACCTTTTGCGCCATTGAAAACGCATTTCGAGAAGGCATTATCGGCTTTGACAAACCGTTATCCTGTCGATTGTTTCCGATAAGGGTAAGAAAAAAGTTTGGTTTGGACTATCTTGTCTATGAGCAGCACTCCATGTGTCGCTCTGCCCGAAAAGCGGGTAGTGAGTCCAACGAACAACTTATTGATTATGTTCAGCATGCTCTTGAATCATTGTATGGTAGAGACTGGATCGTGAGCCTGAAAGCATTTGTCGATTCTTCCACTCTGCGTCATGGCTGATATCCGGCTTCAACAAAGACAATCATTACAGCTCTCTGCACAGCAGATTTTAAGCAGTCAGCTCCTTCAGCTTCCGATGCTCAACCTTGAACAGCGTATTTATGAAGAGTTACAGGAAAATCCGTTACTTGAGGTTGTTGAAGAAAGTAAGGAGAGTATCGGTGAAGTCGTTGCGGGCAGTGACGGGTCGAATGGTGACGATATGTTCGATGCGGTTGAACGCTTCAGTAAAAGTGCTCTCAAGGAGCGCTCCGAAGCGCCATTTTCTGTCGAAGATTCTGAAGGAAGGCTCAACTTCACCTATGAAGGCGGCTCAAAGGAGAGGTTCTTTCAGGCCGTTCAGCATGACAGTTTCCATGATACCCTGCTCAGGCAGTTAACATTGCAAGAAGAGGTCGGGGAGCGGGAAGCAAGGATTGCGGCTGAGATTCTTGGTAATCTTGACGGCGACGGTTATTTTGGCGAGGACTATGGAGTGATTGTTGACAGTCTGCACTTTGATGGCCTTGATATCAGCCAGAAGGAAGTCGAGGAAGTTGTGCGCAAAATTCATTTTCTTGATCCTCCTGGTATTGCCGTCAAAGATTTGCGTGAGCGGTTTCTTGTTCAACTGCAGGCCGGTTCGGAGCGTTATCCATCAAAGACGTATGAGGTTGCGACACGGATTCTTCGAGATCATTTTGATGATTTTCTGCACAGGCGCTTTGAACTGTTGCTGAAAAAACTTGCTGAGACAAAAGAGTCGCTTGAAGCGGCTGTTTCGGCTATCATCCGGCTTGATCCTCATCCCGGCATTTTTCAGGATGAGGGTGGATATATTACGCCGGACTTTCTTGTGAGTTATGAGAATGGTGCATTGATTGCAGTGCTCAATGACAGAAGCGCACTTTCTGTCAAGGTTACCGACCGTTATCAGGAACTTCTGAAAAACAGGAAAGCTCCAAAAGAAGAAAAGCAGTTTATACGGAAAAATATTCTGCGGGCCAATGAGTTTACAAGCGCCATTGAGACCAGGCGCCAGACGCTGCTGAAGGTGATTGAAGCGTTGATGAAACGGCAATATGGCTTTTTTGTCTTTGGCCCCGAACGTGTGGTGCCACTTGGCATGAAAACTATTGCTGCCGATACCGATCTTGATATATCGACGATCAGTCGGGCAGTCAATGGAAAATATGTACAGACCCGATTTGGCGTTTTTGAGCTGAAATATTTTTTCAGTACAGGACTTTCGACCGGGGAGGGTGAAGATCTGTCAAGCAAGGTTATTCGTCAGCAAATTGCTGATATGATCAGCGGGGAGGATTCCGCAAATCCCCTGAGTGATGAGAGTATAACGGAGATGCTTATGAAATGTGGAATACATATTGCAAGAAGAACGGTTGCAAAATATCGGGAACAAATGCAGATTCCAGTTGCAAGATTAAGAAAAAAAATATTTTGATAGATGAAGAATAACCAAAGACCAGTGATCCGTTCAACGACGGTTATCGGTGTAATAAGGGACGGCAAGGCTGCGCTCGGAAGCGATGGACAGATGACGCTCGGAAATACGGTCATCAAACACTCGACACGGAAAATCAGGCGACTCTATCACGGAAAGCTTGTTGCCGGTTTTGCGGGAGCGACGGCGGATGCCGTGACCTTGCTTGACCGGTTTGAGGAAAAACTGGAGGCCTATAATGGAAAGCTTGACCGTGCAGCAGTGGAACTTGCCCGCGACTGGAGAACAGACAAGTACCTCCGGCGTCTTGAGGCCATGCTGGCAATTGTCAGTCACGACAAGGCGCTGATTATCTCCGGAACCGGAGATGTGATAGAGCCGGAAGATGGTATTGTAGCCATTGGAAGCGGCAGTATGTATGCCCTTGCTGCTGCACGCTCGCTCATGAAACACTCAAGCCTTCCAGCCAAAGAGATCGTCCTGGAAAGTTTGAAGATAGCGGCTGATATCTGTATTTATACAAACGATCATATTATTGTCGAAGAGGTCTAAGCCCCTGTGTTATCAGGGCTGCCGGCCCAAAGCTTTTTTTGTAATCTACATTTTATTGCATGGAAACGACTACGAACAGTGAGGGATCTGTTTTGGCATTATCTGAAGCAAACAGAGGGAGGAGCAGTTCTATTGCAGCAAGTAATCTGACGCCAAACCAGATTGTTTCGCTTCTTGACAAATATATCATCGGACAGAAAGATGCGAAAAAATCGGTAGCCATAGCCCTCCGCAACAGGCTTCGTCGTCAGCATGTGAGCGATGATCTTCGTGATGAGATCATGCCCAACAACATCATCATGATTGGCCCGACGGGTGTTGGAAAAACCGAAATTGCCCGCAGGCTTGCCAAACTCGCAAGAGCTCCCTTTGTCAAGGTAGAGGCTTCGAAATTTACAGAAGTGGGTTATGTCGGTCGTGATGTAGAGTCAATGATCCGCGACCTTGTCGATCAATCGGTAGCTATGGTGAGAAGCGAACGCTCGGAAGAGGTTCGTGAAAAGGCTGTCCTGCTTGTTGAAGAGCGTCTGCTTGATATTCTCCTTCCTCCTGTTGCCTCTTCACGCAATGCGGAGAGTGATGATGAGAACTCGGCTGAGGAAGGAGTGACTGAGTCACCAGCCGCCGATGAGCACGACAAGTCACTTGAGGTCAATCGGCGAAGCCGCCGCAAAATGCTTGAACGTCTCCGCAACGGAAAGCTCGAAGATCGCCAGATTGAAATGGATATCACCGGTGATGCTCCTGGCGGGATGATGCAGGTTTTTGGACCCCTCGGCCAGATGGAAGAGATCGGCGGAATCATGCAGGATCTCATGAGCGGACTGCCCCGTAAACGCAAGAAAAGAAGGGTTTCGATTGCCGAAGCCCGCAAGATTCTTGAGCAGGAGGAGGTACAGAAGCTTATCGATATGGACAGTGTTGTCAAGGAGGCTATCAACAAGGTTGAACAATCCGGAATTGTCTTCATTGATGAAATCGACAAAATAGCCACACCATCGTCAGGGTCGGGCAGTAAAGGGCCTGATGTCAGCAGGGAGGGTGTGCAGCGTGATCTTCTGCCCATTGTCGAGGGCTCCAATGTTGCGACCAAACATGGCATGGTCAAGACTGACCACGTACTCTTTATTGCCTCCGGCGCATTCCACGTTGCCAAGCCCTCCGATCTGATTCCCGAGCTGCAGGGCCGCTTTCCGATCCGGGTAGAGCTGAAAAGCCTCACGGAAGAGGACTTCTATCTCATTCTTACGCAGCCTGAGAACGCCCTTATCAAGCAGTACTCAGCTCTACTCGCTACCGAAGGGGTTGACCTGACCTTCAGTGATGGCGCTATTCGGGAGATTGCCAGAATTGCGGCCAGAGTCAATGAGAGTGTTGAAAATATCGGAGCAAGGCGCCTGCATACGATTATGACCAATCTTCTTGAAGAGCTGATGTTCAATATCCCGGAGAATTTTTCCGATGAACGGGTGGAAATTGATGAAACCATGGTGAAGGAAAAACTCAACCATGTGGTTGCCGACAGGGATCTGAGCCAGTATATCCTGTAACTGCTTTTTGTAAACCTTGACTGAGCCAGTCCAGAGAGAGGGCTGGCCGCAACAATCATGATGAGCGCCATGACGATACTTGTTCTCAATGGACCGAACCTCTCCCGGCTTGGAAAACGAGAGCCGGAGGTTTACGGTCGTCAGACACTCGACGATATCAATCGTGAGCTGGCTGCAAGTTTTACGGAACTCTCTTTTGACTTCTTCCAGACGGAATCAGAGGGAGCGTTGCTTGAAAAACTCTTCAACTGTGAGGATAAGGGTGGTTACCGGGGCGTTGTGCTCAATGCCGGAGCGCTGACCCACTACTCCATCGCCCTGCGTGATGCCATCAGTGCCATAACCCTCCCTGTTGTTGAGGTTCACCTCTCCAACATCTATGCCCGTGAAGAGTTTCGCCACAAATCAGTGATTTCCGCGGTTTGTGCCGGCGTTATCAGCGGATTTGGGGCAAACAGCTACCATCTTGGTGTCAGGGCTCTCCTCGGTATGATCTCACTTGAACCAGATTGAATCCGGGTACTTACGGTGGAGTGTTTTGTCGAGTCCAAACCATTGGCCTGACGGAAAAATCATCATCAGCACCGAAAAAATCATGAAGGGCGGGAGAGTGAGGTTGTAATAGCCGCCAGCAGCAAAATTAAGCACCAGGAATAACGCAAATGCCGCGTTGGCTCTGACGGCAATACCGAAAAAGAGACCGAGGCCGATGATGAGTTCTCCGACAGTCACAATCCATGCGATTGGCATGGCTGCAGGAATGGCAAACTGCTCAAGGTAGAGCGCCTGAAAGTTGTTCAGTTGCGGGGGAGCGGTGAGGCGCTCTACAAAAAAGTTATGCATCTTGTCGCTCCATAACCACCCCTTAACCAGTTTGTGCCAGAACCCATACAGAAAAAAGATGGCAAAGAGATAACGTCCCGCAAGAAAAAGGGTAATCCCGACCGTTCTGAATGGATTCTGTTTCATCTCATGTATGGTTTATAGTCCGTTGCGCTCAAAGATGATATCGACACTGCTTTTCAGCTTTTTCAAAATGTTTTCGGAGCTGAAGAGTTCGGTAATTTCTGCCGGAGTGATCTGTTTCAGTAACTCCTCATCTTCCAAAAGCAGGTCGCGCAGATGCACCTTGGTCGACCAGCTCTTCATAGCGTTTCGCTGTACCAGTTTATAGGCGATTTCACGGGTCAGCCCTTTTGCTGTAAGAGCGAGCAGGATGGTCTGCGAGGTGGTGAGTCCATATGAAGAGTTGAAATTCTCCTCCATTCTCTCAGGGTAAACAAGCAGGGTATCAAGGGCTTCGCTGAAGGTGCGCAACATGTAGCAGAGCGCTGTGGTCGAGTCGGGCATGATGATGCGCTCAACCGATGAGTGGGAAATATCGCGCTCATGCCAGAGTGCCACGTTTTCCATGGCCGCCAGGGAGTTCGAGCGAACCACGCGGGCAAGTCCGGTAAGCCTTTCAAAGGTGATCGGGTTGCGTTTGTGGGGCATGGCAGAGCTGCCTTTCTGTCCCTCACTGAAAAACTCTTCCGCTTCACGAACTTCAGTACGCTGCAGATGGCGCAGTTCAACCGAGAATTTCTCGATAGAGGAGGCGATGATAGCAAGTGTTGTGGCAAATTCAGCGTGTCGGTCGCGCTGGAGAATCTGTGTCGATATCGAGGAGGGTACGAGATCCAGTTTCCGGCATACTGCGGCTTCAATATCGGGAGAAAGGTGCTGATAGGTGCCCACCGCTCCTGAAATTTTACCAACGGAGATGGTCGCTACGGCCTTTTTCATCCGTTCGAGGTTTCTGAGCATCTCCTGGTGCCACAAGAGCAGTTTCAGACCGAAGGTGGTCGGCTCGGCATGAATGCCATGGGTTCTGCCCATTTCAAGGGTGTATTTAAACTCAACAGCCCTTTTGGCAAGAACCGTCACAAGTTGCTCAATATCGGCAACAAGAATTTTTCCGGCATCACGCATCTGCATGGCCAGGCAGGTATCGCCCACATCCGAGGAGGTGAGCCCTTCGTGAATGTAACGGGAATCGGGGCCGACATTATTGGCTACGTTGGTCAGAAAGGCAATGACATCGTGTTTCGTCTCTTTTTCGATCTCAAGAATTTCGGCAACATTGAAGGCTGCTTTTTGTTTGATGGTCACAAGCGCCTCTGCAGGTACCAAACCCGCCTCCATGCGAGCTTCAACAGCGGCAATTTCAAGTTGGAGCCAGCGTTGGAATTTTGCCTCTTCTGTCCAGATGGCAGCAATGTCTTTGGGTGAATAACGTGGTATCACTTGTTGGATTCAGTTTAGTATGTTGTCGTAAATGGATGCAATATAGTGACCGAAGCCCTGAAAAGCCACATTTCCGGCAAAAGGCCTCTTATTGTTTATCGCCCCCGTTTGTCTCTCCTCTCAATTCATGGTAAATCACTCGTATATAATCAAGAGCGGTATTGCGGTCGTAGGCAATCAGGCCGTCAATGACAGCATTTTCCATCCTTTTCTTGATCATCCCCACCATTTTTCCTTCCGTCAGCCCGAGCGTTGCCATAATATCTTCACCGCTTATCGGGGGGCGCCATTTGGCAAGCTGGTCTTTTTCTCCAACTTCAGAGATCTTTTCCTCAACATGGTTGAAGTTGCTCATGATGCGTGACACCTTTCTCGGATTTTTACTGGTGACATCAGCACGGCAGAGGTGCATCAGATCCTGAAGATCCTCTCCTGCATCAAACATCAGCCGTCGAATGGCCGAATCGGTAATCTCCTCTTTCGACAGGGGAATCGGGCGATGATGGAGGCGTACCATCTTCTGGACATAGTCGAGCGGATCGAGTGGCCAGCGCATCTGGCGGAATATTTTTGCAACAATCTTCGGGCCTATGGCATCGTGACCATGGAATGTCCATCCAACATGTTTAGCGAACCGTTTTGTCGCCGGTTTGGCAATATCGTGCAGAAGCGCAGCAACTCTGAGCCAGAGATTGCCGGAATGTGCCGCAACATTGTCGATAACCTGGAAGGTGTGAAAGAGGGTATCCTTGTGCCCCAATCCATCAACCTGTTCAATACCCGCCATAGAGGCAACTTCCGGTAAAATTTCCTGCAACAGCCCGGTTTCATAGAGGATAATGAGTCCCCTTGACGGGCGGGGGGAGAGCATGATTTTGAAAAACTCCTGACTAACCCTCTCAATCGAAACAATCCTGATTCTTTCATGCATAGCCTTCATAGCCTCAACAACATCCGGGAGCAGTCTGAAATCAAGCTGAGCCGAAAACCGGGCAGCCCGCATCATCCGCAGCGGGTCATCGGAAAAGGTTTGAAGAGGATCAAGCGGTGTTTTCAGAATGCGGGCCTCGATATCGGCAACCCCGTTAAAACGGTCGATGATCTGGTTCCGTTCTTTGCTGTTCAGTACAAGGGCAAGAGCATTGATGGTGAAATCCCGTCGTGAAAGATCGTCGTCAAGTGTTCCGATAAGCGTTACCGGTTTTCTTGAATCGTTGTTGTAGGACTCTTTGCGAGCCCCGACAAGTTCAACCTTGAAGGAACCCTGTATCGGGTCGGAGAGTTCAAGCTGAGCGGTGCGGAACCGTTCAAAAAGGATAAAATTCCGGCCATTCAGCTTGTCGCGTACCGCTTTTGCAAAAGGGAGAGGATCGCCGGTCACCATGATATCGATATCGGTACAGGCTCTCTGCATAATCATGTCACGAACATAGCCGCCGACAAGGTAACAGCCGATGCCGTTTTCATCGGCCATGTCGCCGATACGATAGAGTATCTCAGGTAAGAGAGCTTGTGAATCTGTGGTCATTGCCTGTTTGCCTTGCACGGGTCAGTTATTCAAGTAAGGCTGCATTGGCGGCAATTTCGTCAGCGATTTTGCCTGCAACCATAATCGCCCGGCGTCCGTCAGAGGAGCTGACCGGAGCTGGCGTGTTGTTTCTGACGGTATTGATAAAATATTCAAGTTCGTCACGCAACGCATTTATTTTCGGAATTTCCGGGTGGATATAGTCCAGAACCATCCCCTGCATGGTCTCCTGAATTTCACCGAACTGTTCAAGTATTTTACGCGCAGCAAAGGATTTAAGCGGGTTTTTGGAGGAGGCCTCACTCTGTTTCACCAGCCTGAATACCTCCGATTTCCCGGTCGTCAGATCCAGTGAAGCGTAACTTTTCGGGTCATTGCAAAAAAAACGGAGCTTGCGCATTCTGTTGCGGCTGAGTCTGCTTGCGGTAACATTTGCTGCTGCACCGTTGACAAAATCAATTCTGGCCGTCGCCATGTCGAGTTCATTGGAGAAGACCTTCACCCCCGAGGCGGCAATATGCTTGATCTCGGACGGTATGAGAGAGAGCACCAGATCAATATCATGAATCATCAGGTCAAGTACCACAGAAACATCCGTCACCCTTCGCGAAAACCCGCTCAGCCGTTCAGCCTGGATATAGATGGGACGCCCGATAGAGGATTCTACCGCCCGCAGCGCCGGGTTGAAGCGCTCAATATGACCAACCTGGATACGGACCCCGTTTTCTGCTTCAAGCCGAATCAGTTCGTCAGCCTCTTCAATTGTCGTCGTTATGGGCTTTTCAATAAACAGGTGCAGCTTCTCGCCAAGCAGGGTTCGGGCTATTTCATAGTGGGAGCTTGTGGTGGTTGCAATAACCGCAGCATCACAAGTGTTTGCCAGAAGTTCAAGCGAGCTGAAACGCGTAACACCATATTTCCGGGCCATCTCTTCAGCCCGGTTACTGTCGAGATCAAAGAGCCCTGCACAATGGACATCAGGCCGCTCCTGTGCAATTTCCGTGAGGAGCTTTGTGTGAAACTCTCCCAGCTTGCCCACTCCGATAACGCCAATTTTCATAATAGGTACTCCTGCATTGATAACATAGCCGGATAAGCTCTTTCAGCCATTGTTAGCTTCAGTTGAAGGGTCAAGGGCTTCAATTTTGTACTTGAAGAGGCTGAGTGCAATGATTGCCCCAGCGAGAGTCAGAATTCCAGCGACAATATAGGGTGCATGAAAGTTCATGCCATAAAGGATACTGCCGCTGAAAGGCCCCATAATGCGGGCAAAAGAGTTGACTGACTGTGAAAGACCAAGAATCTGCCCCTGCTGCTGTTTATAGCTGTAGAGCGAAATCATGGAAAGGTTGATAGGCGCAACCAAACTGGTGCCGATAGCAAAAAAGAAGAGGATAACCAGCCCGATTGAAAAGAGCGAACTCTGAGGTGCGAACGGTACAAAAAAGACACCAATAAAGGTGAAAAAATGGCCCCAGAGAAACAGCTTGTGCTCACCCAGTTTCTTGATAAGCTTTCTGATAAGACCACCCTGCACAATGACAGACCATACTCCGACATAGGCAAAGATATAACCAATCTGCTCGTCAGTAGCTCTGAAATACTCCTTCCAGAGCAGAATGGATGCGACCTGCATATTCACAATGGCAAAGGTATAGATATAGTTTGCAATCATCAGCAGGGCAAGGGGGCGTGAACTGAAAGTCAGTTTCAGTCCATCAACATACTCCGTGGCTTTTTCACCAAGAAAGAGAGAGAGCGATCGACGGGGTGCGCTCTCGGATGTTCGCTTTTTCAGAAAGCCAAACACCATCTTCTGAGCATTCCTGTTTGACTCGGGAAGCAAAAAGATAGCAAGGATAAAGTCGAGAGAGATCAGTGCCGCAGAGACATATCCGACCATCGGAATACCGTAATAGTGCTTGAGCACACCTCCAATCAGCGGGCCAATAATAAAGCCTATTCCAAAAGCGGCTCCGATCATGCCCATCGCCCCCGAACGATTTTTACTGTCGGTGACATCAGTGATATAGGCCTGAGCTGTGGCAATATTGGCCGACCCAATACCCGAGAGTCCACGGGCAAAAATAAGGAGGGGAATGGTGCTGGCCTGTGATAAAACCAGATAGGATACAGCGGTGACAAAAATACTGATCAACATGACCGGTCGCCGACCGATTTTGTCGCTCAGCTTGCCCCAGAGAGGGGAAAAAATAAACTGCATGATGGAGAAAATTGCAGCAATCAACCCGATCATGGCAGGATTTGCACCGAGATCCTTGGCATAGGTCGGCAGCAGTGGAAGCACAATACCGAACCCGATAAGGTCAAGTAAAACCGTCAGGAGGACAATGACCAGAGGAGAGCGCTTCATGCATGATTTCGTTTTGTTCTGCCAAAGGCCCAAAGATAAAAAAATTAACGTCGATTCTCTGACAGGGAGCGCCAAAAAATCAGGGAGCAACTCTCTCAACAGGATAAATCGTTCGATGTAACTGTGCTATCCCTTCAAGAACCCTCGGGCCAGGGCGAAGAAAGAGGCTGTTATCGAACTGGTCATAAACCTGACGCTGTTGTACGGCAGCAACAGAGCCCCAACCGGGACGCTCCATGAGCTTGCTGGCAGCAGAGACATTTTTCGACATGTACATGCAGGCAATTACCTCCGGGCTCTTCTTGATTACCCACTCCTGCGATATTTCGAAATACTCTTTATCTACAACATCTCCGATATTCCTGCCACCGGCATAGGCAATAAGTGCAGAGGTATAACTTCCTTTTCCGCCTGTCCAGAAAGGATCATCCCAGATTTCAAGATAGACACTCTTTTTCTTGGCTCTCTTTTCTGCCTTTGTTTTAAACATCGCAAGACCCTCGCTGATAGAGAGGGCCAGGCTGTCGGCCTCTCGGGTGTGGCCAGTCAATTTCCCCAGTTTTCTGAGAGCAGCAGGAATATCATCCGGGCTCTTGCAGGCGATATTCTCCCTCTGAATGCCAAGCGCCGATATTTTTTTCCCCATCTCCTCATCGGCCAGATCAACATCAACCACCAGATCGGGATGGATCGAAGCAAGCAGCTCCAGCGAAGGGCGTCCAAAAGCCCCCACTACAGGCACCTGTAATGCTGCAACAGGCCAGTCACAGGCGCTGGTTCTGCCAACCAGTTGATCGCCAGCGCCAATAGCAAAAATCATCTCCGTCAGGCTTGGCGCAAGGCTGATGATTCGGGGTTTGCCCGTAGGCGATTTATTTTCATGCTGTTTGTTTGCACATCCTGAAGCCAGCAGCAGGAAGAACAAACAAAAAACAGAGAGGGTGGTTTTAGCGCGGAAGCTGTTTCGCATAGTGTTGAATGATCTGCAGGTTTTCATATCGAGGGCTTTCCGGTACATTCTGTTAAATTCCTGTTCATGCTTATCAGGCAATAGTAAAATAAAATCATGGCAAGAACAAAATTACCAAAAACCACCATGAAGCAAAGCGACATTTCAATCCTTTGAATCCGAAAACGCACGTATAACCAAAAGCAGCTCAAAGCATTGTATCGCCGCCATACGCTAACCGTCATCAGTTGACCAGAAATTGTACACTCTATGATTTTCAGTGAAGATTCACGAGTCAAAATACCCTGCATTCTGCATCTGGTGAGGCTGATTGACTTTACCGATTTCCCTAACAACCCCAACAACAGCTTCCATGTTGTCACCGAACTGACCCACAAAAATGGTGATGATGAATTTCGGCCCGATACCACCCTGCTGGTCAACGGTATGCCCCTTGTCTCTATCGTTACATACCTTGTCATTCCAGATTCAGCACCTCACTCAATTCCGCGACTGGCTTCTACCCATGCTGATGAATGGCCAGGTCGCGGTGGTGTAGAGAGCTGATGATGTAAATGCGCTGTAAACGAATTGAAGCAGGGAAGGGTTTCATCTGATGTTTCCTCATCCAGGTCTGTCAGTGCCGGGGGGAATCAGGTCGCTGATCAGAAAGGAGGCATAGATGTAATGCGATATATGATTAACAGGTTGCTTACTTCATGTTGTTCTTGAACATGTTTTTTCTTATCAACAAGGCCGTATCATTTTTCTCTACAGTAAAAGTATTACTCATCAATACGATGATAATCCCCATAGGGTAAATAATTGGTTTGGTGTATATGGTTTCATTATCAAGTTAGAGTATGAAGAATTATTATAAATATTCAAACAGGGCAGTTGCCTTTTTAGATGTTCTTGGCTTCCAAAATAAGCTAAAAGAGTTTGAAGAAGAGGCAATATGTTACTACAACAACCATTCAGGTGATGATTGTCAAGATGGCGAAGTGGATGATGTTTCTGATGTTGATGCAGGTGCGGTTTATTACTCGAAAAACGCTAATGATTTCATAGAGACGTTCAATAATGCGATTTCAAAATTAGATAAGGACAAATTTAGCTACTACTTGTTTAGCGACAATATCTGTATTACTGCTCAAAATGCAGGTTCTAATAGCGAAAAGTTATTGGTTGAATTACTGTTAGTCATATCTGAACTTTTCTTTGAATTTATGCGGCAAGGTTATTTTCTCAGGGGTGGTATTGATTATGGCCTTTTTATAGAAAAATCATCCATTGCATTGGGAGTTCCCCTTGCAACAGCTTATAAAATGGAAAGTTCACAAGCTGTTTTTCCCCGAATTCTTCTTTCCGGGAACTTTATAAAAGAACTTGAAGATTCCACTGTACAGGGTTTTGAGGGGTATTCATCAATATTGGCTTCCTCTCTTGTTAAAAGCAGTTGTGAAATACACTACCTCAATGTATTCAACCACGTTTTCAAAGTTGACGACAAAGAGTTCTTTTTTAAACGATACAATCAGAATATCAATGACAATCTTCGTCTCTCGCAAAAAAATGAGAGTATATTTTTAAAATATCGCTGGCTTGCAGATGAGTTCAATTCGTTTATAGAGAGCTATACTGCATCTTTGGCATATCTTGACGAAAACTTTGAAGCAACAAATGACTTCATTCAATCAATTCAAAAATTGAAAATAGTGTATGGATAATAATTTAATTTACATGCCAACTTTCAGAGTAAGGCAACAAGAAACTCTTGTTCTGAAAAGTTTCAATTTCGGAGAAAATATGTATCCCTTGATTGAAATTGTAAAGGAATATGACAGGTCGAGAAAAGTAGATGTGCTGCGAAGTTTTGAAAGTATTCATAATGAACTTATTCAAAGTATTCAAGCTCAACATGTTTTTGTTGACTTGCCACTATACCTTAAGCAATCAGGCGCAGTACAAGATGAAGTAGTCGCTTTTTCATTGAGAGTCATCGACAACCCTGACAAGCGGTGTGAGTATTTAAATAAATTATCAATATCAAGTCCAAAGACAATCCCTGTTATCTCATCGTATCTTTTAAAGACTGGCGCTTCAGGTACCATTGAACTTCAGTTTGCTTTATTGAGCCCCAATTTTGAGCGTATCGCTTTTCGGCTTTTCCCGCGTTCATTTAAAGAAGATTTCTCGATTGTTGCTCATTTAGTCAGACCCAATGACTATATTATTATTGATTTGGGCCAAATCAGCCCTTTTCCCAAAAGTCCCCCATTACACTCTATTGTTGCAGCTTTAAACAATTTTACAGGTTGCTGCAAAATCCTGTTAAGGAGCGCTATTAATTCCGAAATTCAAAATGTCAAATTAGACCATGATCAAGTAGTTTTTGATGCTGACAATAGTCACATTGATACTGATATTATGGAAAGCTTTGGAGTTAATGCAACAGGTGACTTTGTTGGTGTAAAAAAAGATAACCTTACTGCCGGTGGCACCATTAGTCCCGGATTTATCTATTATGATGCAACAGAAAATCAATATTATGGCTATCGAGCAGATATAAGGGAGCTCGTTCAATTTGAAAATAAAATTGTCCCTGATATTCTCGCGTCAGAGGCTACATGTCGTATGCTTCAAAACAATCCTCCTTATGTGGGTATTGCAAATCAGGGTTTTGTAACTTTACAAAATATTGAGGCTGGAGGTGAAAGTGGAAAAAGTCAGGCTAAATTCAAAAGAATTGCAATGGAGCACTATTTGTACTGCATGCAGATAAATATTCAAACGAACAAATTACGACAAACCAACATTATAGACCATAGATAATTTCTGGATTAACATTGGTATTGAAAAAAAACTGAAGATCAATAGGCAATATTATATCCCAGTTTGTTTGTACAAAAGACCATCTTTTTTTGTATCGTCCTCTTAACGCATTTTTCAACGCGTCATTGATTTCTTTTGAGCTGTGTGTATTGAGTATTGTAATTTCCTCAGAAATACCAAAGGCTTTTTCTGACTCTCTTTTATTAAAAAGACTGAGTTGTTCAATCGGATTTATTTTAGGGCTGTATTGTGCAGCCCTGTAAATAATTTTATTTCCATTATTATAATACCAAACACCATAATAATCCGGTATTAATGTGAGCACTTTTTCAAGGTGTGACTTGTCAATTACAACCGTATTGTATTCAAAAACGTCACCATAATCTGCAACCTGCTTTTTTAGCCTGTTGAGCGTATCAATTTTTGATTTTACTTCAAACGACTTCGTATCTCCATTAATAACCAAAAAATCAGTTCTGCTTGTTTTTGCTTTTACTTCAAACGCAGCCACAGAATCCCTCTTTATAAACTCCTTTGCAAGTCTATATTTTAAAATTTCTTCCCCGTTATAATGTTTGAAAACAATATTATTTACTGTTTTTGCAAGCTCGTATTTTGTTAAATTATTGTACTTCTCTGTTTGGAAAAAAGAGGCAAGCAGCTCTCTTAGCTGATGAGTATAGCTTAACGTATTGTATGACCTTGCAAGTGATGAATAATCCATTTATTTCTATATGTCTAAGGGTACAGATAAATCATGTTTCTTTTGGTGGTTTTGTATCTTTGACGTGGAGTTTAAGAGCACTCCTGACTTCCAGGTTCCTTCTGGCGTAATCAGCCTTGAAGGCTTCCGGGAAAAATTCACCTTAACTCATTCAAATGCAGCTAATCGGTTCTCACTGCTCTCTTTGATATACTCAATCATCTCATTCCCGGCACCGCCACACGTTGCGACATCAAGGAGATCTATTTCGCTATTGGATACCGCTTTTTGCCATGCCGTATCATGGGATTTCTCTGTTAAATCTGAAAACTCGAGATGGTAATTCTCTTCGATAGATTCGTCAATGCACATCATCTCAGATTCGGACAAATAATCAAGGTCAGGGCTCTTTTTTGCCTTTACGGTGTTTTTGTTTATTTGTAGCTCAAAATACGGAGTAAATTCATCTTTTTGTGCAGTAAAAAGACCCTCGCCTCGTAACGATTTTAAAATATCGTAAGCCATTGACGGTACCGGGCCATTGGCCATGGCGATATAGGTATCATCAGTAATAGCACACCCATACCTCGACAGATGTTTCTGATCCGCGAAATACAGAATTTTAAATACCTTATGAAAATCACAGATGCCGCCTGACTTCTGGATGATATACAATAAGGTGTTAACGGTAATGGCAATTTTTTTGGCTGGTGAGTTCATGGCCTCAATTTATAAAAATTTTACATTTACGCCTTTTTAAGGCATATCGTTTGAAAACCATTTTCACCTCCGATTCCTCACCAAACAATACCAATATTCTTCGTTTTTCTGCACTTTTGTCAGGACTTTTGGTTCGTGTTCGATAGTGTGAAAAAGCGTAACCTCATACAATTTAGTGCAATATATATAGCCTAAGGTGTAAAATAGAGCTTGACAGCGAAGGTTCTATTGCTTACGTTACAGGCAATAATACCTGCCACGCTTCCCACCTGAACAGCGCACCTTGGGCAGGTTTTTGCTTTTTACCGGGTTTTGTCGAAAAAGTTGCGGCTCTTTCAGCATTTGAATATTTGGAAAAGCGGGCAAAGCGCGGCAGCCGTGAAAAATTTCTTGAAATATTGAGCAAAGTTCCTGATGTTGAACCAGAAGCCTGTGATACATTGTAAAGAGGTTATTTTTTCTACCCTTTCTTTTATTCGATCAGGGAGTTGCTATGAGTGAGGTCAGAACAACCGAATACGCAGAATTTCTTGTCGATATCAAGTCTCGTATTCGCCAGCGGCAGTATCAGGCGTTCCGGGCAGTGAATACGGAGATGGTCGCGCTTTATTGGGAAATTGGTGAGTCCATTGATCGGAAACAACAGAAACTCGGCTGGGGAAAAGCGGTAGTGGAGACGCTTGCCCGTGATCTGCAGGCAGAATTTCCCGGCAGAAACGGGTTTTCTGCGCGCAATTTGTGGAATATGAGGGATTTCTATCTTGCCTATGCAGAGCATTCAAAACTGCAACCGCTGGTTGCAGAAATCAGTTGGGCTAAAAACCTTGTTATTTTCACCCGATGCAAAGATGAGCTTGAACGAGAATTCTATCTTCGGGCGACGGCCAGGTTTGGCTGGACAAAGGCGGTACTTCAGCACCAGGTTGACAACAAAAGCTACGAAAAATACCTGCTCAACCAGACCAATTTTGATAAAACACTCTCTCCTGAACTGCAAGCTCAGGCTGTGCTTGCGGTCAAGGATAGGTACACCTTCGACTTTCTGGAGCTGGCTGATGAACACTCTGAGCGGGAACTGGAACAAGCATTGGTACAGAACCTTCGCCGTTTTCTCTCCGAAATGGGCGGCGCCTTTACCTTTATTGGCAACCAGCACTGCCTTGAAGTGGGAGGGCAGGAGTACTTTATTGACCTGCTGCTCTTTCATCGCAGATTGCGCTCTCTTGTAGCAATAGAGCTTAAAATCGGAGCCTTTCAACCCGAGCATAAAGGGAAGATGGAGTTTTACCTTGAGGCCCTTGACCAGCAGGAGCGTATGGAGGGAGAAAATGCACCAATTGGTATCATTATCTGCCGTGACAAAAACAAGACCGTGGTGGAATATGCCCTGCGTACAGCAAGCCGCCCGATAGGTGTTGCAAGCTATACCGTTGTTCCTGAACTCCCTGAAGCTTATCGAGCTGATCTGCCAAGTCCTGATGCCATTGCGGAACGGCTCAGGTTGTGGGATGCAAAGAGGGAAGGGGAATGACCCTCATATCTCTTTGATATACTCAATCAAGCCCGAAATCGGGAAATTTTACAAATTAACCGCAAAGTATTTTAGAATAATAGGTACGTATGATCTGCAGATGATTGAAGGCAAGCGGAAGCGTGAGCGCTTCATCGAGTGGAAACCATGCGATCTCCTCTACTTCATCAGGCTTCAGCTCTATCGAACCAATTCCTCTGCCGGAGAATGCGAGTGCTACCGCATGAAAGTGATGCTCCGGAAACACTTCATTGAAAAAATGAAGAAAAACCGGGGCAGAAAAGAGGAGGCCGGTCTCTTCCTCAACTTCCCGGACAACGGCCTCTTCAGCCGTTTCATACTCATCAATGTGCCCGCCCGGCAGGCACCACTGCCCCTTAAAGGGAGGAACACTCCTCTTCGTCAGCAGGATGGTATCGCGTTTACCATCATCGGGAGTGATGATGGCGGCAACGGTTGCTTTGGCCATACGATAAATCAGGTTATGAACAGCAGGATCAATTCTTTTTATCAAGGCTAATCTACGGAAAAAGAAAATTGATGCCGCGCATGGGAACTGCTCAATCTCCACGACAACAGATAAAAACCCGGCATACATCCGGGCTTTTATCATTCTCCTCTTCTGGTCTATCCTGCTATAATCAAGGGGTGTAGTCTTTAAGTCTGAGCCTCTTCGTTATGTGCATAAGCAACATTGCCTCTAAACAGAAGCGCGATTATAGCGATATAAAAAAAACGTAAACGATTTTGCATCGGTTTCCTCACTGTTTATAATTATTGACCTGTTATTTAAATGGCAGATGGCAATTCATCCACTCTTGTTACATTAATCAATCACATCTTTAGGGAGCATTACTTGATGATTAAAAGGAACTTAAAAGAGTCTGTGGCAAGGAATTTGCCGGGGCGTTGAAAAAAAGTGGTTGCAGGCTGAAGAACCGGTTTTTTAATTTTATGACATTGCATACTGTTACTTATGTTCAGCAAATTCCTCTTGATCTTGATGCTGTATGGAATTTTTTTGCTTCTCCGGCCAGCCTTGCCCGGATAACACCTCCGGAAATGATGGTCAGGATAACCCATGGCGACGGCATGCAGCCGCTTTATGAAGGTATGCTGATCAGTTATACGCTTTATCCTTTCATGATGCTTCCGGTACGGTGGGAAACCGAGATTACCAGGGTTGAGAGACCGTTTCTGTTTGAGGATAGCCAGAAATCGGGGCCTTATGAGAGCTGGCATCACCTCCATCAGTTTCGTGCAATACCGGGTGGTGTTGAAATGACCGACAGAGTTGACTATGTCATGCCGATGGACTTTTTTGGCGATCTTGTCAATACCCTGATTGTGAGTCGGCGGCTTGAGGAGGTTTTTGCTTACCGTAAAAAGAGGATTGAAGAGATTTTAGGCCGTATGTGAATCCTTTTCAAAAGGGATAGTGAAAAATGGATGAAATGATTTCGCCAGTTGGTATAGCCGTTCTTTTTGCCGGTGGTCTTGCCCTTTTTCTCTATGGAATAAGGATGATGAGCAGTGGCCTGAAAAAGGCTTCGGGCGAGCGGGTGCGCCTGCTGATATCGAAGGTGACCGGAAACAGCTTGTACGGGTTGCTTGCCGGGGCATTTGCCAGTATGATCGTCCAAAGCAGCAGTACCATTATCGCCATCCTTGTCGGGCTCGTGCAGTCACGGCTGATGAGCTACAGCCAGTCGCTGAGCATTATTCTTGGCGCAGAAATAGGTACAACAGCCATGGCTCAGCTTGTAGCATTCCGGCTGCACGATTATGCCCTGATCATCTTTGCCTTGGGCTTTGCCTTGCATTCGCTTGGAAAAACGGAGCCCTTGCGTTTCACCGGTGAGGCGCTCTCGGGATTCGGTCTTCTTTTTTTCGGCCTGAAAGTCATGTCGGAGGCGGTCGCGCCGCTTGAGAGCTATGCGCCCTTTCTTTCGCTGTTGCGCTATCTTGCAAATCCCTTTCTTGGCGTTGCCGCAGGGCTGCTCCTGACCGCTCTGATGCAAAGCAGTTCGGCCTTTATCGGTATCCTCATAACGCTTGCCCTGCAGGGTGTGCTGACTCTTGAAGCAGGAGTCGCATTGCTGCTTGGAGCCAATATCGGCACCTGTATCACCTCTGTGCTGGCAAGCGCCGGAATGCAGCGTGCAGCAAAAAGGGTAGCGCTTTCGCAGGTACTCTTCAATGTGGCCGGAGTGCTCATTTTTTTTCCCTTTATTCCCCAGTTTGCGGAGTTTATCCGTGCTCTTTCCCCCTCTGCAGAGAGCTTCGGTGCAGGACGGCTTGCTCATGAAGTGCCAAGGCAGATAGCCAATGCCCACTCGCTGCTCAATATTTCCATGGCACTCTTGTTTCTTCCCTTTCTTTCGCTTTTCGACCGACTTGTTTATCGGCTTCTTCCTGATGACCCGGAAGAGACAAGGCTCATCCCTGCAGTCAGGTATCTGAAGGAGTCTGCACTCTCCACCCCTCTGCTGGCTCTCAGCTATGTCAGGGCCGAAGTGGCAAGGATGGGCAGCATAGCCGCCAAAATGGTACGCGCATCACTCTACCCGTTTATCAACAGCGATCCTGGCCATGACGTTGTTTTTCCAGGACTTTCCGTCATCAAGGGGATGAGTATGAGAGAGGAGAAACTTGATTTTCTTGAGAGCCGTATTTCAGATTATCTCATTAAAATCACTCGCAGAGCACTGAACGAAGAGGAATCGAGAGAGGTTTTTGCACTCATGAACATTGTCAAGGGGCTGGAATCGATCGGCGATGTTATTGAAACTCTTGAAGGAAAAATGCTTGAAAAAAAACGGGGAGTAGAGAGCGATCTGAGCCAGGCGGGAAAGGATGAACTCATGGAGATCCATACCTTTGTCTGTCTCGAAATTGAAGAGCTTGCTGATGCCCTGAAACAGATGGACAGAGTGAGAGCCGGGGCGCTTCTTGAGGGTGAAGAGCGCTTTAAACGGCTGGTTGAGCAGGCTGAAGTAGCCCATCTGAAACGAGTGTTCCTGCTCCCTGAAGCTGAGATTACACACGACATCCACATGGAACTCATCTACCAGCTCGAACAGATACACCATTATAGCAAGAGTATAGCGCGAAGCATCGTGAACGTGGTGAAGGGTTGATCTGCATCCCGTTCGCCAGTTTTAATGATTATCGGAGAGTGATGGAGTGATTTCGTTGGGAAGCCTGTCAAAGTCGAGCCCTCTGATTTGCTTAATTCAGAGTGATATACGTATACTCTTCAAATTGATCATTCGTTGACGCCCCAATTTTGATGCAAGCTGAAAAACACCTTTTTGCCACAACACCCCTCCTCGGAAGCATCCTCAGGAAGAGAGCGGTGGAACATCTTTTTTCAAGCAACAGCCGGGAAGCTGCGCTCAAGCTGGCGGGCGCAGTGGAAAAGGGGCATCCGGAAGCGGATGCGATATTCCGCCGTCTTCTGCTTCTGCAGCACAGCAGCCAGCCGATCATGCACAGCGCCCTCTGGAACTCCTGGAAAGCCTCCCGCTTCGAAGAGCTGCTGAAGAGGATGCACGCTTCCGACACGCTTCAGCCGGATCTGCTGCAGGCCATTGTTGCCATGCCGGAAGACGACTGGGGCAACGGCATGGTGTTCATGCTCTGGAGCATCGTTGACCGCGACGACATTGCCGAAACGATTGAAGCGAACGGTCGCCATGCGCCTGCTCTTGAAATGGACGCCCTTTTCGGCCTTGTGCGAGGCAATCCGGGGCGCTACCTCGATCTTGAAGATCCCGATTACTCCATTTTTGAAAAAGCATGGCTTGCTGCGTCCAGCGCCCAGAGGCAGCGGATCAGCACAACAGTTCTCAAAAGTCAGGATCCCCGGCTTGTCGCGGCTTACGACCATGCCGTCAAGGAGGGGCATGATCCGCAACTGGCCATCGAGGCGCTGAAACTCTGCGGAGATCACGACGCGCTGCTCGACCGGCTGCATGGTTTGCCCTTCACCAGTGCGCTCGACGTTATCGCTTTCTGGGAAGAGGGGGGCGGAAGACCAAAAAATCCCTCAAAAAAAGCGGTTGTCGAGCACTCTGTCGCACTCTATCGCGAACTGGCCGGACTTCTTCCGCAGTCCCGCCCCTCCGCTCCGCCCGGCACGAGGGATATCTTCTCTTTCTGGACGGAACGGTATCGATCCGACGAGCTGCTGCAGCAGGATCTCTCAAGCCCGGACCCTTTCAGACGGGCAGGCGCGCTCTTTTCAGGTGCGCAGCGAGGGTTGATTCCGCGCAACAGGCTGCAGGAGATCGCCCTCAACGGCACGTGGCCTGAAAAGCTCGCGCTGCAGTACCTGTTTACCGTGCCGGATGCAAGCTCCCGGCAGGAGCATGTCTGCTGGCTCCAGCCACAGGATAATATCGTGGCCGCCATACTGACGACACGCCTGCCCGGTTCGCTCGAAGAGAGCAGCCTGCTGGCCGAAAGAGTTCATGCTCTTGCTGAACCGGCTGATCAGTCGGCAGAGCTTCAGCGAAAACTCCTGCAGTTGCTCGGGGTTCTGCAGGGGTACTTCCTTCGCGGTCTGATCACCGTTGACAGTAATGACGACGCTGCAGAAAAAAATGCCGTGGAGACCGAGGAGCTGACGGATGCGGAGTGGTAAACCAGAATAACCGTTTGAATTAATGGCTCTCGCTTTTGATTTCGGGACTTGCAACAGTGTGGTCGCACGCTGGAACGAAGCCCTGAACGACATAGAGACTCCCGACCTGCCCAACCTCGGAATCCACTATCCGCAACCGGGATCGGAGCCTGCGCGGGTCATTCCCTCCGTCATTCATTTCGCAGTGGAGAGCGCCCTCCTTGTCGGCAGCCAGGTTGACGCAGCAGGAGTCGTCAATCATCCGGGTACGTTCAGATGGCTGAAAATGGATATGCTTCGCAACGGCGGGGCCAATCGCGGGCGGCGCGTCAATGGCAGGGTTATCTACCCCCGCCATGCAGCCGACGAACTTGTCGATCGCATCCTGATGTTCGTGCGCGGCTATTTCGGCGACATCGACGAGGAGATCGTGCTGACCGTCCCTGTCGAAGCTTTCGATCACTATATCGACTGGCTTCGCGAAGCGGCGATAAAGCGGTTTCCGGGCGGGATCACCTTCATCGACGAAGCAACCGCCTGTATGCTTGGCTACATCGATATGGTTCTCGACCGTACGCCATACTGCATCGTGGATTTCGGCGGAGGCACCCTCGATGTTTCGGTCGTTCGTACCGATCTGCTGCGTGCCGGACATGCGAAATGCCGAATACTGGGCCGGGCGGGTGAGGAGATCGGCGGGATTATGATCGACAACTGGCTGCTGGAACATATACAGGAAGAGGAGGGGATAACGGATGAGGATATCGCCTCGATCGGCCCCTCCCTGCTCGAAGCGATCGAGCAGGCGAAAATTGCCATCTCGAACGGCAGCGAGCAAGCATCCTTCATCCGCTATAACGATGTTACCGGCCGCCTCATCGAGGTCACGCTCACTTCCCGCACCCTGAAGGAGGCGCTTGAAAAAAAACGGGAGCCGGACAGGAACAACCTCTACCAGCACATCATCCGCACGCTCGACCGCGCTCTCGATCAGGCACGCGACAGGGCAGGCATCCGCAAGGAGGAGCTCAAGGGGATTTTTCTTGTCGGGGGAAGCAGCCTGCTGCCCGGCATCGAAGAGAAAATCCGGGAGTTCTTTCCTCTGAGCGACGTTCATGCCGGTAATCCGTTCGAAGCCATAGCCAGAGGGGCATGTCGTTACTCCGGCGGCATCTTTGATCAGACGCTGACCCATGATTACTGTCTGCGGAGCTGGAACCGGGAAATTCGGGATTTCGAACTGGTCCCCGTTGTTCCCCGAGGTACCCCTTACCCGACCGGGAAACCGGTATGCAGCAAATATATCAAGGCAGCTTCGGACAATCAGGATACGCTCGGACTGGTTATTTATGAGCGCTCCTCGATGAGCCGCCCGCTGATCACCTATGTCAACGGGGCCGACGGCTTGCGTCCGGTACGGGAAGGGGAGCGGGAGGAGAGTCGGCATAAGCCCCTCAATCCCGAAGACAGCGAGTTCATCCATGCGGTGCCGCCCTGCCGTTCGGGCGAGCGGCGCTTTATAGCAGGATTCGGGGTAGACAGTAACCGGCGCCTCACGCTCTGGCTGCGGGATACGGAGGAGAACAACCGTTCCTATATCCTGTTACGCGACGGCTCGCGACTTCCGTTGCCGGTGAGCGATCTGCCGGTAGTGAAACTGTAACGGTACAACCCAATAACTTAACGCAGTATGTCCTGGCTCGACGAACTCAAACTCAATGTTGACGCGCGGGTAGCCGTCATACACCTCGCAACCATCGACGAAGAGGAGGCCATGCGCGCGCTTACCGGCTGGTCGCAATCAAGCGAGTGGCCGGAAGGCATGGGGCTCATCACCTGGGATATCGGCGACCAGTTTCGGCACCTGCGCGAGCCAGCAGCGACCTTCAGCAAGCTGGCGGCAACCCCGGAAACGGTGCTTGACATCATCGACGACTACAAGGGCTCCGCAACATTCGTGCTCAAAGACTTTCACCATTTTTGGGAGCACAGCCGCAAGGTTTCGCGCATGTTGCGGAACCTCGCATCGCGTCTTCCTTTCCGCAGCGAAACGGTGAACATCATCATCACAAGCCCCCAGTTTGCGCTTCCCGCCGAACTTCGTCACGACATTCCAACCATCGATGTCGGAAAGCCCGACGGCAAACAGATACAGGAACTGCTCGATCGGGAAACCCGCTCAACGCGGGCGCTCGACAACGCCACGCACGGTTTGCGCGAACGTCTGGTCGAAAGCGCCCTCGGTCTTTCCATCGTCGAAGCGGGAAGGGCGTTTCGCAAAGCCATCGTCGTTGCCGGAGGCCATGGGCTCGACGAACGGAGCGTCCGGCAGGTGCTGAACGAAAAACGGCACATCATCCGAGAAAGCGGCGCTCTCGAACTCTACCCCTATACCGGCTCCATGAATAATGTCGGCGGACTCGGCGCCCTGAAGGGGTGGCTCGACCAGCGCCAGGAGGCCTTCAGCCCGGATGCGCGCGAGTATGGCCTCAGCATGCCCAAAGGGGTGGCGCTCATCGGGATTCCCGGAACCGGAAAAAGCCTCTGTGCAAAAGTAACCGCAGGCCACTGGGGGATGACGCTGCTCAGAATGGATGTCGGCGCCATCTTCAGCGGTCTGCTCGGTTCAAGTGAACAGAACATTCGCGAAGCCATCCGGATTGCCGAGGTGATCGCCCCCTGCGTGCTCTGGGTTGACGAAATCGAAAAAGCCTTCGCCGGCTCCATGGGCGACAGCGGCACGGCAAGCCGGGTCTTTGCCACCTTTCTTACCTGGATGCAGGAAAAAACCGCCCCGGTATTCGTCTTCGCCACCGCCAACAACGTCCGGCGCCTTCCCCCCGAACTCCTGCGCAAAGGGCGGTTTGACGAGGTCTTTTTCCTCGATCTTCCCACCCACGCCGAGCGGATAAAGATACTCGAAGTCCATCTCAGAGAGCGCGGCTATACCATGCTTTCGCAACGCTTCAACCTTGCCGCCGTCGCATCGGCAACCGAGGGGTTCGTCGGCGCGGAGCTGCAGGCGCTGGTCAACGACGCCATGTTTCCCGCATTCCGCGACAACCGCCGGGAACTGGAAACGGAGGATCTGCTCAACGCAGCCGGAGAGATGGTTCCCCTCTCGGCATCGCATCAGGAGCATATCGAACAGTTGAGAATGATGGTCGGAAACGGACAGGCGCGCAACGCCTCCGACGACCGGAATGCTTTGGCCGCATCATACAAAACCGGAGATTAAAGGGCACTATGAATACTCCGACACATAACGAAATCCTTACCGAACTGCGAAAACTCGCGCTCCGTCCTTCCGGCCGGGAGCTGCCGCCGGTCGTCGTCAACGAGCGTGACGGCTCCCCGATGGTACTTGTCCCCGCAGGCAGTTTCACCATGGGCGATGGCCTCGACAAAGAGAGCCCTCAGCGCTCCGTCTCTCTGGATGCGTTCTACATTTCGGTCTACGCCGTCACCAATCGCCAGTACCGGGCCTTTGTGCAGGCTACGGGCCATCGGCCACCCAACATCGGCGCAAGGATCGACTCGCTTTCGGTCTGGCACGAAGACGGCTGTCCCACAGAGTTCGACGACTACCCGGTGGTGCTCATCAACTGGGACGACGCGGATGCCTACGCCCGCTGGGCGGGATGCCGTTTGCCCACAGAAGCCGAGTGGGAAAAGGCCGCCCGCGGGCCGGAAGGATTGATCTACCCGTGGGGAGACCGCTGGGATGAAAACAACTGCCGCAACCGGAACAACCGTGGCGCAGACTCGGTCGCCCCGGTTTACGCCTATCCCGAAGGCGTTTCGGGCTATGGTACATGGAACCAGAGCGGCAACGTCATGGAGTGGTGTTCCGTCTGGCACGAAGAAACCGATTCCGCAAACACCGCATCCGGTGAAGAATCTCTCCGCCAGGAACGGGGCGGCTGCTGGCGTTATCCCGACAAGTTCACCTTCCGCTGTTCGCAGCGCTCGTTCGTGGTTTCCAAAGCGGTCAACGATTTCCGTGGTTTCCGACTGGTGTTGCCGGTGAAGTTGGGGGAGTGAGGAGCAGAAACAGAGGATGCGGTGCAATAGACGTACAGGTTTTTATTGTTCTCGCCGTGCTTTGGCTGTAATCATATGTTTATTTTTTGTAAAATGAGTTGGCCACACATGATTCGGTATTGCGAGATTCAATTTTTTCCCATTAAAATTCGCGAAGAGCCAAAAGAATATCTTAAAAATAAAAAATGAACTTGTGCCGTTGCAAAATGATTGTAAATTAGTTTGTTACGACATAATGTATTAAAATATAAAGTGTTTTATAAAAAGCTACAATGAGGAGAGTGTGTTCACCCCCACCAATTTATCAGATAAATATCAAGCGCTTCTAATAGATTTATTTGATGCTTTTTCACTAAGTTTCATGGATTATTCACCAAATAATAGAATAATTAGAAGTATAGAAAAACAAGACATAATATTTAAGCCATATGAACTGAAAATACTCTATAATCCTTACATATATGAAAAATAAGAATAGGGAACGCAGGGAAAGCGTCGATTAAAACCGCCAAAAAGTAGAAAATGAAAAGGTTTTATATGAAAGGTAAAGCCAACCATCATGGCCCTGAGTCATGCTTCGACCTACAGTAAAAGATGCTTCATCCGGCGAGATAGTACAGGTTGTGAGGAAAAATTAGGACACTAAATGCCCATTATTCTCTAAGCAATAACAAATATAAAAAGTGTTCGAAGTTAGCCCATTTTCGCCATTACTTTTCGCATAGATTCTCCTTTAATTGTTAAGCATTTAGCAATAATTCGTTCCAAAACGAATCGGGATTTTGGAATCTTTTTCTTAATTTAAATGCGAATCTGTTTTCCCCCTGGCTTTTTTACTACGGAATCAATTCATGTAGAGCGCTCACATTATATGATTATTTTAAAAAAAATGAATTTCATCTCATTGAAACTAATTGAAGTTACTGGAATATTTCTTTTTTTATTGCGAAAATTTCCGGTCGAAGCGGCAGCTCAAAATCTATATGAAGAGGGCTTTTTAATATCTTATAATCATCTTTAAAAAGAATTAAAGCGGTTCTATTTTTCCATTCTTGGAAGAAACTATCAGTTGTCATTCTGATATTACCCCGGTTTGGGTCTGCCAAAAATATCCGATCCTCACGAAAACCTTTATATATCGCAAAATGCTTATAATTCTTTGATTCCAAGTATACCAAAACTGGTCGATCTAACTTCAATAGAGACGAGTAATTCAGCTTAGCACCGATTGCTTGATAACCACGTCTTTCACTCAATTCTTGCAGATCAAGCATTGAAAAACCATATTTCTGGCGATTTTCGAAAACGCTTTCAGGAAGATGTTTCTGGATATCATTCAAAAGTTCAATTTCATCAACAGAATCATTATAGTAATATTTTAAAAGTGTAGCTAAAGCCCCTGTACCGCAAGAGTAATCAAAGCGCTGCATTACAATATTTTTTTCTTTAAGCTTCTTAAAATTATAGAAAGTATTTTTTGAAAAATCTCCAGAACATCCGATGATGAAAAATATAGATAAAAAAATTAAGTATTTATTTATCATAGTCAATCAAAAAATCCGGCTAAATGAACAGCCAATAGATACATCAGAAGCATCATCATTTAACCCAAATGATAATGACGGAGTAACTGTAAAATCACTATTTACAATATAGGTAATATCGCTCCTCAATAACATTGGTTCAGAAGTTACATTAGAGGCTCGTGGATGATTACTTTTTCCACTACTCTGATAGCTTCCAGTAAATGTTTCACTTAATGTAAGCCTATCATTAAAAGCAAGTCCCAAGCCAAAATTATACCCTATTGAGCAGCCGGGACGAATATCATAATCTCCGTATTTTGAACCAAAGGGATAATTTAATGATAAGCTACTGAACAAAACTGCTGGATCTGATGACTTAATAAAAGTTAATGCTGACGTAACAGTATAATACCCTAATCCAATCCCAATATTATTTTCATAAACATTTTGACCGATAGGGATTGTTGTACTTAATGTCGTAATAATCTCAGGCCACTCTGACTCTGTCTGCAACAAATATTTGACTCCAACATTCAAATCTCCAATACCAACAAAATGATCAATTTTATTATCCGGATCCATTCGAAGTGTATTTTCCTTCCAAATTATAGGAGCAGCTATAAAAATCTCAACGCCTTTAGTAAAGCCGTAGGTGAAAGTGGCTTCACAATTCAACTGCCGACTTATATTATAATTGTTTAAAAATAATTGCTGCTGACTGCGATCATAGATGAAATCAAAATCTAATCGGAAATCGCCTTTTTTCAAAAGGACTGATGATTGCCGCAGAAACATTTTATGATAATCAACTTCTTCTTCTCCAATTTTTTCAATTTCTTTAGCTTTAGCAAATTGCATATTGAAAAGGAAAAAAGTGATTATAAGTGATATAATCCTAATTTTTCTTACCATTTTAAAACAAAAAAATTTGGCAGTACTCATAAAAAAAGCAAATCAAACGCAATAAATCATCCAATAAAAAAGAAGTCTCAGGCTTATCTATTTTTTTTAGATAAGCCTGAGACAAAAAAATATCACTCATCGTGTACACATGTACGGGTACATACACCTTACTTTACAACACTACATACATAAGGCACATTCAATTTTGAACAAAATTTATTAAGTGCAGCTTGTGTGACTAATGCTGAAAAAACCTTTTTCCCTATTTTCCACACTACTTTAACCCAACCTTCTCCCCGCACTAACGTCATCTCTTCCGTAGACATCTGCACAGCCCCAATTTCGGCCAGATAATCCTCCTTGGATTTCTCTACACCAACAAACTCAGATGCTATCGCACTGTTGCTCCCCAATGCACTCCAACTCATCATTACGATAGATACTACAGTAATAATTTTTCTCATAGAGCTCCTTCCATTGTTAATCTTTGAAGAATAAATTACTTTTTATTGTAATAAAAAAGCGTGTTTTTACCAAAAAAAATATTTACTCAGGGATGTAAGTGACGGAGGTAACAAAAATCATTGTTTATCTTGTCGTGACGGAGCAGTTATTTGATGTGAACCCATAATTGAGAGCTGGCCATTCCATGAGTTGCGAGATTGGACTGTACCGGGGTGGGCATCTTGTGATGGTTATGGGAATTGATTGCAATGTTTATTGTTGTGATTTTCGATGCCCTGCCGGAAGACTCTCGAAGCAGGGGCATGAAGGGACAATCCTGAAATCATGAACTTGCAATGACCACAATGCAGAGTTCTCTTTATACGATACTACGATACTAACCAACCAGTTGAGGCATCCAGAGAGGTACAGAACTCGATTCGCCAGGTACGTTGCTTCAGTGCAGGAAATAGGTGATGCAGTGCAATAGAATCACAGTGCTTTATTGTTCTTGCCGTTCTTTTGCTGTAATAGTATATTTATTTTTTGCAAAACGAGTTATTCTACCCAAAAACTCCCATAACCCTTGCCACTTTCGAATGGATAAAAAAACTCTCTCCGAGCGGGATGTCGAGGAAAACAACTACTCCCTTGGCGACGCGATACAGCAGGCGCTCAAGGGCGAACCGATAGCTTGCCTTTTGATAGGCAAGAGGGTGAAGGCATGAGCGGGAGAAAAAAAACAGGTAAGGAGGTCTCTATCGTCCGCTCCTCGGCGGCTGAATATCTGACTTTTATCGCTGCCAGCGGCACTGGCGGCATCGATGCGGTTTATGCCGATGAGAATATCTGGCTTACCCAGAAGATGATGGGGGTGCTCTATGACGTGGACGTGCGCACTATCAATTATCACCTGAAAAAGATATTCAGTGACAGTGAATTGCAGGAAGATTCAGTTATCCGAAATTTTCGAATAACTGCCCGAGACGGAAAAAACTACAACACCAAACATTACAGTCTTGCAGCAGTCATTGCCGTCGGTTACAAGGTAAACTCCGAATGTGCAGTGCAGTTCCGCAAGTGGGCGACTACTATCATTGAGGAGTTCACCATCAAGGGCTACGTCATGGATGACGAACGCCTGAAAAGTGGTGGATCCATCCTTACCGACCAGTATTTTGAAGAGCAGTTACAGCGCATTCGGGAAATTCGTCTCTCCGAGCGCAAGTTCTACCAGAAGGTCACCGACATCTATGCAACCTCCATCGATTACGACGTGACAGCCCAGGCCACCAAGCGCTTTTTCGCCTCTGTGCAGAATAAACTGCACTGGGCCATACATGCAGAGACCGCAGCGGAGGTTATCTATAACCGGGCCGATGCCGAAAAACAGAATATGGGGTTGACCACATGGAAGGATGCTCCCGGAGGAAAGATCCAGAAGTTCGACGTTGTGGTCGCAAAGAACTACCTGACCGAACATGAAATAGCACAACTTTCACGGTTGGTTTCGGCATACCTCGATGTTGCAGAGGACATGGCGCTACGCAAGATGCCCATGACCATGCAGGACTGGGAAACCCGCCTTAATCGCTTCATCGCAGCTACCGATCGTGAAATTCTTCAGGATCCGGGCAAAGTGACTGCAGAAATTGCCAAAGCCCATGCCGAAAGCGAGTTTGAAAAGTACCGCATCGTTCAGGACAGGCTGTTCGAAAGCGACTTCGACAGAATGGTCAAGGAGATCGAGTCTCTGCAGAAGCCGAAGGGAGGGGGTGATGAGTAGGAGGGAGGTGCTTATCAAACCCGTCCGGCCATCGTTTCCGGGTATTAGCTTGGTACCCGCTGCGGGTTTTACAGGAAAGTTGAGCTGAATGGTTGAACAGGAGTAATTAAACCGCAACATAAACAGAAGCCTGAACCGAGGATGCGTATCGAACAATCCATTACTCAGAACTCGGAACTGAAAAAAGATTCGCGCACCGCCGAATTACGGTTATTCAGTGAAAGTAGATCGCCAAGAACTCTTTTACGATGGGTCAGTTTTTCCGAAAACAGCTTCCAGAGTCGGGGCCGAGAGAACAGCTTCACTCCATGCTTCCAGCTCATCTTCTTTTGCGCTCCCTAACTGCTCTGATGCCCACTGAGGCAATGGGCCAAAGCGACGCTCAAGCAGCCTTTTCAATAACCTTGTTTCGCCCTCGACGCGGCCCTCGACAAGGCCTTCAACACGTCCCTCAACACGGCCTTTGGCTATACCTTTGGCTATACCTTTGGCTATACCAATTCGTTCTATGCTTGTAATGTATTCCACTTTTTTGTTCTCCTCAATAGTTTCAAGTTCTTGCCAGATCTGGCTGTTCAACCAATCCGGGAGTTGCATCAACCAATCTGCGATATATAACAAATCAATGATACGTTTTTTTCCCCAGTGATGCTCATAAAGTATCCGTACCAAACGGAGTTTGGCTTTGTAGCGTTCCTGATGTTGTTTTCGGGTTTGCTGGGTCAGGATATGAGCCGCAGTAATCCATCCAAAAGCGTTATCCGATGCCAATAATTCGTCGAGCTTATCTTCGTAATCGGTCAGCTTGGCAACCGGGAATTTGATAGTATGACTGCACCCCAATACGGTATAACCATAAGAGGTTGGTTTCCATTGTTTGTGTTTATCCGCCAGCACCGCCAGACTGGCAACAGGCTGGTCATATCGGTCATAAATTCTGTAGTTGTAGACAAACATGCGTTTGGCAAACTCAGCCTGTTTTGTGCCCTGCACTTCAACATGAATGTATATCCACTTTTCATCACCATTCAGCACATTCACCCTGACCAGCTTGTCAACAAAACGCTTCCCCAACTCCGCATCCTGAACGACGGCTTGCAGTTCCTGATCAAGAAAAACATGATCCTTCGACCAATCAATTTCTGCATGAGCCGCAGGAAAGTAAAACTCCATAAACTCGGGGAAGTAGCGCTCAATGGCACTTTTCCATGGGCTGTCATAGTGATCGTTCGAGTTTTCCATTCGATCTCTTTTGTTTGGACAAACAACCAATCAGGAACAATCGGCATGAGTCACACCAAGCCGTTACCAAACTAAATATAGAGGTGAGTGCGCTTAAAACAAAATCCATTCGGCGAACCCTGTGCCTCCATATTCGTTGCAGTGATGCTGCGAACCCTGAAGTTGCGGAGGATGTGGAGGAAAGGCCAGAGCAGACAAGAGGAACACCGGAGAGAAAGCCATCGGAAGGACACAGAGCCAAAACCCGATGTCTTGCGGACTCGAAGGTGTGGGAAGAAGAGCCAAAGAAGACAATACCTGTTGCTTCACGGCCAAACTGGTCAAGAGGGTGTATATCCCGAAAACCGATGGCCAGAAACGCCCGCTGGGCATAACGGCCATAGAAGACAAGCTTGTCCAGCATGCAGTTGTCACGGTATTGAACCAGATAAACGAAACCGAATTCTATGGGTTCTCCTATGGATACCGGTCAGGCCGAGCCCCGGAAAACGCGCTGGATGCCTTGGCAACAGCGATACTGAAACGTCCGATCAACTGGATACTAAATGCGGACTTGCAAAAATTCTTCGACAGCATCCCGCACGACAAACTGATGGCCCTCATCAGCATACGAGTCGGCTACAAAAGGATACTGCGCCTTATCGGAAAATGGCTCAAGACGGGATATATCGAAGACGGGAAACGATACCGGCAAACAGAAGGCACACCGCAGGGGGGGAAATAGGGGACGCTGTGCAATAGCGTAGAAGATTGTGTTTTGTCGTGTAGTGATAAAACAATCGTTGAGTGGTGCAGCGTCTGGCACGACGAAACCGATTTCGCAAACACCGCCTCCGGTGAAGAATCTTTTCGCCAAGAACGGGGCGGTTACTGGCGTTATCCCGACCAGTTCGCTTTCCGCTCTTCGCAGCGCTCGTTCGTTGTTTCCAAAGCGGTTAACGATTTCCGGGGATTTCGGCTGGTGGTACCGGTACAGCGGGGGGCGTGAGGAGCTGAAACTGGGCAGGCGGAGCATTTTCCGGTTCCTGTGCAGGAGACGCTCGTATATGTCAGGTGAAACAGATTGTGAATTGGTGCCCACCTGAGTATGCATAAGCAGGAGGTTGAGATAAATATTTTGAAATATATCTGTACTTTACAGCTTAAAAAGTTGGCGCCAGCTTGCAAAAAGTGTTAAAACATGCACTCGATCATGCCAAAATCAAAAAACCAGTAACGCATCATTTGTTGCGGCACTCTTATGTAACACATTTACTGGAATCAGGAACGGATCTACATTACATACAAGAGCTCTTAGGGCATAAGAGCAGTAAGACGACGGAAATCTATACCCACGTATGCGAACAGAGCTTACTAAAAATTTCCAGCCCCTTTGATAATTTGTAATAAATATTATGCACCTCAAAGGTGTATAATGCATGACAGAATAGCTGGCTTTATACACCTTTGAGTGGGATGTGGTGCATAGATAAAGGAGTTATGCCTCATTGTAAAAAAACCGATAAAAAATAAACCTGTGAAAAAAATAAAGTTAAAGCTAAATTATGATAGCAAAAAGAAATCATATTAGAGTATTTGTAGCTTCAACAGTTTACAATTTTGAGTACCAACTAAAACAAATTTATGATTTGTTGGATAGTTATGGCTACGATGTGTTGATGTCGCACAAGGGCACTGTTTTGTTGGATAGTTTACAATCGAATTTAAAAAACTGTACCGACGGTGTTGAAGAATGCGATGTATTTGTTGGCTTTATCAGACCTGATTATGGCTCTGGGGTGCTAGACAAAGGTGGTAAATCAATTACGCATTTCGAATTTGAAAAAGCCTTTGGTAGAAATATTCCACGATTTGTTCTTGCTGATTATCGGGTAGAGTTTACAAGAGCATTGTTTAAAGATTCTTTTGTTATTGAAGATATGACTTCAAAAAAGATCGATTTCGATAAGATCTCTTTTGAAGATAATGGTGTGATGGACACAAGATGTATTAGAATGTACAACGATGCTATAAAAGACAATGAATGGTCAGCTTCTAAACGAACTGGGAATTGGGTCCAACCTTATATTAGTTATGATGATATCAAGATGCACCTTGAAAGCCAGTTTAAATATCAAGAACGCATTCAAAAATTAATTGATAAATCAAAAGGAACAGGAATATGAGTGCAAAAACATTTATAAAAGAACTCATCAACCAACAAGAGCATAATTCACTTGAGTTTAAAACGGGATGGAATGTGGAAGCTGTTTTGAAAACCATTTGTGCTTTTTTAAATACAGAAGGCGGTTGGATTATTGTAGGACATAACGAAAAAGAACTTATTGGTTTGCCAGATATTACAGAACAAAAGGTAAATGAGCTAAAACAAAATGCTTTAGTGAATATTTTTCCTCAACCCTTGGTCTATGTGCAATTAGAAACTGTAAATGAAAAATCTATTGTTTTAGTGAATGTATTAAAAGGTTCAAGACAACCATATTCTTATCAGAAAAAATATTTCATTAGAAAAGGCCGTCAAACTTTAGAAGCTAGTCCAGATGATGTGAGTTTAATTTTAAGGTCATCGAATCAATATACTTCAAGTTGGGAAAAGCTTACAACCGTTGATGCGAAATACAATGATTTAAGTGAAAATGAAATATCTGCCACAATCGTTGCGGCCAATAAGCTTGGAAAGACTAAATCACTACCCGAGAGTCCGAAAGATTTTTTGAGTTATTTTCAACTGATTGATTATACAGCAGTGAAAAACGGAGCTGTAATTCTTTATGGAAATGAACCAACAAAGTTTTTTACTCAATGTAGAATACGTATTACTAATATGCCCGAGGGTGTTACTGGTGATAACTTCAGCGATATTGAAATAATTGAGGATAATCTTTTTGTTTCTTTCAAAAGAGTGATGGATTACTTTAAGAAAAACAATCCAATTGTAAGTGAATTTCATCAAGATAGTCCTTTAAGAACTGATCGTGAAAAATATCCGTTTGCAGCCTTAGATGAAGCTATTGTAAATGCGATGGTGCATCGTGACTATGGCGATATGTCTGGAGAAATAACAATCAATATTTATAAAGATAAAATCGAAATAATTAACTCGGGTGAAATCCCATCTGATATTATTACCAAGAAAAATAGAATTGAATCCCACCATTCAGTTTTGAGAAACCCCACTGTTGCTCATATGTTTTTCCTTAGAGGGAAAATGGAGAAGTTAGGTCGTGGACTTTCACTCATTAAAAAGCAATTTGATGAATTAAGACTAAAATCTCCTGAATGGACATTTCAAAGTGGATATACAAAACTTACTTTATTTGGTATAAAAGAAGAAATAAAAATCAACGACCGTATGGTTCATTTTTTTTCCGAAATGAATCCAGACAACGCTTATTCTAGTGAAGATTATATGGAGTTTTTTATGGGCGAAATTAAAGAACGGACTGCAAGAACAGACCTTCAAAAACTAACCGAAGGCGGGTGGGTCAAAAAAATTGGAGATGGCCCTCAAACAAAGTATTTAAAAACGAGTAAAAAATTGCCGGATATTGCCGGATAGTACAGATGTCTGATTGAAAGTCATTGAAATACAATAAGTTAAGAAAAAATGTAAACAAAGGAATTTGCCGGGTACTGCCGGATAGTCCATTGTTTTCAACAAATCAATGAGGCGTTTTTTTTACAAGAAGCGGAAGTCCGATAACAATGTTGACTTATAAAGGATATACCGGTCATTTTGAATATGATGACGAATCCGGAATTTTTCACGGTGAAGTACTGGATACAAGAGATGTCATCACGTTTCAGGGTACAACCGTTGACGGGATAGAGACGGCATTCAGGGAGTCGGTCGATGACTATCTCGAGTTCTGTCAGGAAAGGTGAGAGGAGCCTGATAAGCCCTTTTCCGGAAAACTGGTGCTGAGAATGAGCCCGGAACTGCACCATAAAGTCTTTGTCAAAGCTACAAAATCGGGTAAAAGCCTGAGCCGATGGATTTCCGATACTCTTGAATCGGTATGACCTTTTAAGCTGTCAGGATGTGGGACGTTCCTGAAATCATGAACTTGCAATGATCAGAATGCAGCGTTAACTCTCTGCGATACTAACCAATCAGTAGAGGCATGCCGAGAGGTGTTCCGTTTGGCACGAAGAAAGCGATTCAGGAAAATAAAACGCTGTTTTTTTATTGCGCTTATTCGTCAGATATGTGAAGTAAGGCGCAATAGAGTAGCGTAGATAAGCAAGTTAGCAGTAAGCCTGAAAACCAATCGCAATATCAGCTTTTAGCCCTCATATTGTAATCAAATTACAATATGAGGGCTAAGATGCTTGCATTATCATATATTATCGTCTATATTTGCAGTTAACTTACACAAACAGAAGGAAAGATGATAATTAACTTCAGTATACAAAACTTCGGGTCCATCAAGGACAAACAAACATTGACCTTTGAAGCTGACAAATCAGTGCATCTTGAAAATAGCTACGTTATTAATACAAGCGGATTGCGGCTGTTAAAGGTAATTCTAATCTACGGTGCCAATGCTTCAGGGAAAACCACTATTCTCAAAGCACTTGAGTTTCTAAGGGATATTGTTCTTGAACCAGAAACAAAAAAAACTGATGAGCTGGATTTTCAGCCATTTTTATTTGATTCTGAAACACCTGAACAAAATTCGATAATTAGTATTGAGTTCTTGGCAAATGATACTAAATATTATTATGAAGTAGAGTTCTTCAAAAAAGCTATAGTTAATGAGGTTTTAAACTTTTACAATCCAAATAAAGCAAATGTATATAAGCGAAATACAGACATAAATAATCAGTTCGCCGAAATTAAGTTTGGGAGTAAGATTAAAATCGATAAGACCATTGAGAAAAATTTAGAAGCTAATACACTTTGGAATAATACGGTATTGGGTGGATTTTTAAAAACCAATGTTGATATCAAAGAACTTAAAATAGCAGTCGATTGGTTTAAAAACTATTTACGTCCTTTGATTTATACAAGAACACAATTAGAAGGATTCGTTACTTCAAAGATTGAGAAAAGTGAGTTGTCAAAAATAGATGTAATAAACGTACTAAAGAAAGCTGATTTCCATATTTCGGACATAGTAATTCAGGAAGAAGAAAAAGAAATACCTGATGGACTCATTGATTTCTTAAAGGGACAACTTAAGGATTCTCCTGATGAGATAAAAAAACTGGAAGAAAAGGGGAAGGTAACATCGGTAAATATCGAGTTTGAACATACAGTTAATCAAACGAAGTATACATTGCCGATTGAAATGGAATCACAAGGAACCAGAAGGTTTTACGGTTTTGCAGGATTACTCGCACTTTTAATTAAAAATTCTACTGCTTTTCCTATTGATGAATTAGAATCATCACTACATCCCGACCTTTATATGCATTTTATACTTTCATTCTTGCTGAATACAGATAAGTCTCAACTCATTGCCACTACTCACAACAGAGAAATTCTCGACAATAAAGATGTTTTTAGAAATGATGCGATTTGGTTTACAGATAAAAATGAAAACTGCTCAACCGAATTATATTCCTTAGCTGATTTCGACAGTTCAATAGTAAGAAATACAACAAACATTTTAAACGCCTATAAAAGCGGAAAATTAAAGGCAACACCGAATTTAGGTGATAACTTCATTGAATTGACGATATGAGAAAATTAAGGAAGATTATAAGTGAAGTTACTCCCACATTTGCATTCGTTGTAGATGGAGAAACTGAGATTTGGTATTTGCAGATGCTGAAACGCAATGAACGACAATTGAGATTAAACATTGAGCCTAAGATACCCCAAAGGAAAAGTATTGAAGAGCAATTTAACTTAGTTGTAGATTTATCGGAAAGTGAATATTTGAAAGTCTTTTGGCTTATTGATTTAGATACAATTATCAAAGAATCAAGAGAAACTCCTAAAGGGAAGAGAACACCACTACAGGTTTTTATAGAATTCAGAAAAACTATTAAATGAGAATACAAAAACGTCATTTTTATTATTAATAATCCATGCTTAGAGTTTTGGTTTATACTGCACTTTGAAAAAACCTCCAAACTTTTCGACACTTGCGCTAAAGCAGAAACTGAGCTTAAAAAGTATCTCAAAGATTACGAGAAGACTCAAAAATATTTCACAAAACAAGATAATGATATCTATATAAAACTGAAGCAATTTTTAAAAAACGCTATTAATAATTCAGGAAGTTTGGGGCAGTTTGATATGGACGAAACAACAAAAGCAATTTGTGAAATGCACTTACTATTTCAAACTGAGGAATTAAAAAAAATATTATGAACACTGAAAGAAGGCCTACTGCTAACATGCAGTATAAAAAATTGCCGGGGAAGCAGCAATTCCAGATTTGACCTGCAACCACTGAATCCATTGGTGGTTAAAATTTAAATTTCGTAACATCTTGAGTATCAAACGGTATTATTTTTATATATTTGCAGGAATTGTCTTCTCCAAATATA
>Ga0247841_10000393_pt1 | contig 113614 bp, 98 predicted proteins | sample LaCruzMarch2015__2_FD_192410 | JGI IMG/M metagenome (GOLD analysis project Ga0247841, IMG submission 192410) | Freshwater microbial communities from meromictic Lake La Cruz, Castile-La Mancha, Spain - LaCruzMarch2015_18m | ecosystem: Environmental > Aquatic > Freshwater > Lake | place: Spain... | reverse complement strand
CTTGAAGACACCGTCGAAGACTACTTGCTGAAAAGAAAAAATGACCCGGAACAAGTGAAAAAGTATTTTCATGCGAAACATGTTCGGTATGCTGCGTAAACTAACTATTAATTGCACTCATTAATAATTCGAATCGGTCTTTTAGTTCAGCGATCGTTATTTCAATTCCACTTTGGTACGATTGATAGCCGATCAACTTAAAAAAATAGGACTAAGAGAAATATTTCAATTCCACTTTGGTACGATTGATAGTACGATAACTGTATCAATGCCTCGCAGGCAATTAAATTTCAATTCCACTTTGGTACGATTGATAGCTTGCGGAAGAATGGGAGGCGGAAGAGCTTGAAGGTATTTCAATTCCACTTTGGTACGATTGATAGAAATACATCTCCTTCCAAAAATAAGAGATATGTTATTTCAATTCCACTTTGGTACGATTGATAGCTGGATGTTGGTTTATCCCCGACGATGGAAGAAAAGGAATTTCAATTCCACTTTGGTACGATTGATAGACAACCGAGTTGAAGGAGAGAAGAAGCGTATTATTCATTTCAATTCCACTTTGGTACGATTGATAGTTAGCACCCGAAAGTGCATTCCAGGTTGTACCATATTTCAATTCCACTTTGGTACGATTGATAGGAGACATCATGTTACCCGCATCGAATCCGGCCTCAAATTTCAATTCCACTTTGGTACGATTGATAGAGACCGCGAAATTCTCTTGCAGCGTCAATAGCCTCATTTCAATTCCACTTTGGTACGATTGATAGTTATCCCGATTATCGCAAAAGAAGCACTGATAGCTATTTCAATTCCACTTTGGTACGATTGATAGTTAAATCATCGCCGGTTATCAGTTCTGAAACTTTATTTCAATTCCACTTTGGTACGATTGATAGTGTCTACGTTCCAACGGAGGCAAATATACCAATTAATTTCAATTCCACTTTGGTACGATTGATAGAAACCCGGAAGGCGGGAATGATTATTCACCACTACATTTCAATTCCACTTTGGTACGATTGATAGGGTTCATTGCCTACAGAGAAGTTGGGTGAATGGCAAATTTCAATTCCACTTTGGTACGATTGATAGGCCTGGTAAAATATGGGGAAATCATTCCCATTACCATTTCAATTCCACTTTGGTACGATTGATAGCCGTTGCTAACGCAAAATTAAAAAATTGAGAATCAGAATGCAAGAAAAAGAAAGATATAATAAATTGACCGGGAAAGTCGTCGATGGTAAATGATAGAAAAATACCCTGGGATCGACAATCCCGGAACCCATTATGAACACTGATGTTCTTGATTCCAGTGAAAACATAAGACTCTTGTCAGAATTGTTTGAATATCGATCGACAATTTACAGAATGTGATCAAGCGTACTCCGCTCATGCCCGACAATTTGTTTATCAAGCCATTGATGATCACGACTGCTGAAAATAATCAGACTATCAATCTCCTCATCCATAATAATCCGAGCACGGATAATGAGTTCTTTGAGTTTAACTTCTGTGATCTCTCCCTCAAAAACAGAGTTCTGAATCCAACTCAGATACTTCCTGCAATGCTTCAACATCTTTCCTACACGTTTCTCGCCGATATCATAAACCAAAATCACATACATGAGTTCAAAGTTGAAAGTGAATTGTCAAAACTGACAGGCAAAAATCATTTACAAAAATCGAAGCTAAAATTTAAAGCGTAAATCAAAAATAGTAAAAACATTTCTTACCACCATATCTTAAACGGTTTATATTCCTCAATCTCTAAAATGTGTTTTATTAGTTTGTAACATTCCAGCCTGATAAGGTGTTTGTAACTTACACTTCGTTTTAACGACCGGTGCTGAATTGTTTCATTGAGACGTTCTTCAAATGCCGTGATAAAAATTTTCTTCCCGGCATCATTTAACAAGCACCGGTTCAGGTTCTTGTCGAAATGCTTCTCACGTATCTCCTTTTTATTGATCACCTTAAAGATCACTCTGTCGACCAGGATAGGTTTAAATATCTCAGCCAGGTCAAGCGAAAGGGAATACCTTCGTTCACCCGGCGTATGCAGAAAACTTATCACAGGATTGAGTTGCGTTTGATGAATGGCCCGTAAACATTGCGAGTAGCACATCATATTCCCGAAAGAGATAAGCGCGTTGATTTCATTTTGCGGGGGTTGTTTTGTACGGTTCCCCATTTCAAACCCTTGCAGGATCAGGTTGAAGGCATCATAATACGTCATCCGGATATTCCCTTCAATACCCATCAGTTCGTCGGCTGCTTTCATCTCCGGAATACGGGTTGCATATTGATCCATTAATTCAATAAACGGCTCAGTCTCTTTCCCGCGATTCTGATAATATTTCAGATTTTTGACCATATTGAATGCTGCCCCTTCAATAAATTTCCGTGCAATCACCATCCGTTTTTCAGGAGAGGTATGGGCTTTAACCTGCGCAAGCAGCATTTTCCCCGAAAGCAGGTAATCTTTTGGCATGAAAGAACCGGTATAGTTTTCATGATAATCGAAAAAGTGAACGGAGATGTCATTTTTACCCAGGAAATTATAAAGCGCACTGTTGGCATCCAACGAGCCAAATACAAACAATTCTTCAGTTGCTTCCACCGGGAGATATTTCACCGGTAATTCATTTCCGTCGGCATCAACCGGCTGAAAACAAAGGGTGTTGTCTTTGCGCGATAACCGACCGGGATTAAAGAGGTAATAGGACTTTTTCATATACGAGTGACGAATGACGAATGAAAATTATTTCAAAATTCACATTTATTCATTGATTTCTTCAATAAAACAAAACTCATAATAGCTGCAATTCTTACAGATTCCGAGTTTAACGCGTTCGGGACAGTTTTCGGAAGCGATGATTGCCTGAGCTTTCAGCACAATCTCGTTCAGCTCTTTCCGGTCGCGGTCGCTCAGCAACACTTCATTGGTTTGCCGTAGCTTTGGATATTCCAGTAAGCCGGTAACGCCTTCAATTCCATTTCGCTCCATGATATAGATATAATATTTTACCTGCCATTCGTGGGCTGACTCCATTTTGTCGGATTTCTTGACTTCGTGGATCACTTTGTTTTTTGCATCATAATAATCGATTTTGATGCCATCTATTTCAATCTCTTCATATTTCTCCGATCGTTGAGGATAACTGTTTTCATGGATCAGCTTCCCTTCATAAACCAGGTCGGAATTGTGCTCCATCTGTATGCCATTGGCGAAAAGCCAGAGTTTCCGTCGGCAGAGGAAGTAGTAACTGATATGGGTTCCGGTGATCTGGGGTCTTATTGATTGCATACCCAGTGTTTAAAAAGTAAATCATTAACACTATGAAAGGCTTGCCCGTCGAAATCATAGTCTTTGTAAACCAACTCTTTTGTGACCAATGCTTTGAGCGACTGCAGGACGGTAGCTGAGCCGTTGAGCTGATATTTGGTCATGAATTCACGTGACGTAGGACTGTTTACTTTTTTTTCAGCAGCCAGCGCTTTCAGCAACATCCATTGTGGATGGGTAAGAAGTTCACGGTAACTGAAAAAGACAGGTTCGGCTTCTTTGATCAATAAACCTGCCTCTGATTGCCAGAGTGAAGTGGTGATCTCTTTCTCGCCCGTAGAATACACTCTGTTACACAGGAGTTGTACATAATAGGTAACACAATCGGCCCACTCAAGGATCTGGTCGGCAATTTCTCCGGAAATTTTGCGGTTTCCATTCCCAAATAACCTTACAATGAAAGTCCGGTAATTGCCGGCATTTATTTTAGTGATCCGCATCAGGCCGGTGCTTCTGTAAAACGGACGGGACGGGCTGCTAAACAATTCACCCATCAATTGTTGCTGGCTTCCGGCGAAAATGAAAGTGAGGTTATTCAGTTGCTGGATTTTACTCCGTAACCAGGCATCGGTTTGTTTCTCTGGAAATCTGAGTATTTGATGAAATCGTTGGATTTGGTCTCTTCTTCCCGGTCGCAGAAGAGATCCGGTCCCGCGTAACCAATCGTTATAAATGGATTGTGAAGTGTTGCCATGTCTTTGTTTTGAACAAAGTTATAAAATATAACTTACAAAATGTAACTTATAAAATATAATATACAAAATAATTACATTCCAGACCTTCCAGGTTTTCAAAACCTGGAAGGTCTCCGGAAGGTCTCATCGGATTAAACCATCTTTGTCCCGTCAGGGACTTGATATTGGCAGAAGATTAGCGTTCGGTGACACTTGTGCATCATTATTTCATCCAGCTGATCCTGTATCCCAAATTGAATTCTAGAAATTCTGCACAGTAAAATTTCAGACCTCTTATATTTACTCCCAATGAGATATTTTTATAGATGTCGTATCTTACGCCACAACGCTGATATAGTTGCTTAAAATTTCCAAATTTCAAATGCGATGCATATATTCCTATTCCCCCCACCAATGTTAATCTGCCAATGATGAATTCAGGTTGAAGTATTAATCCAAGGGTAACGTTTTGTGCTCCTTGTGGCCCGATTCTGCCATCGGACAATGCAGTCATTCCCAACCAATAATTAAAATCAGCCCCATAGCCCAATCGAAATGCATTTGAAAACTGTGTAAAATAAATAACGCTTAATCCTGCAATAGCAAAATAATTTGTATCTAATTCCTTTTCCGGAAGCTGGTGGTCGCCATATCCCAGCATGAAATAGAGATCATTCGAACGTTGTAATCTTCCCGGAGGCTTTATAGATATGACATCAGGGCGCGTATTTAAATGATATTTCAACTCTACGGATGGTGTTATTATATTAAAGCCATAATTTGGACGTTCCATCCCGCCGTTTGAAAAATGCACAAAACTCAATCCTGTCCCCAAATCCAGATTTTTTGAAAATTGATAAAAAGCGTAAATACCGATATTGAGATGTAAAGTCATTCCGCCACCAATGACAAGATTTTTGGGGTTGCTCACGGGATCATAATGCTTCCAGTTCGCAGCAATTCCAAATTGAAATTCGGAATAAAGTTCCATATTTTGCCATCGGACTATCGGAATTCCCAGGATACCATATAGAGAAACGGGATAACCAATTTCGCGGGGGTCAAATAAATCGACGACCGTTAAACCAGCGCCGTAATATGGCCCTCTGTAAACTCGTTGCCAATCACAATAGCCTGGATTCTGCCACAGCATTTTTATAGTATATGCCTGGTATTCTTGTAAAGGGGTCCCTGTTAAATTGTCGCCTTTCACAAAATCTGTAGTAGGAAGGATTGTCCCATACTGATAATTAGCAGAAATACTTAGATAATTTTTATGCTTAAAATAAACAGTATCATCTTGCGGAAAACAATTAACAACTAATGCCGCTGAAATAAGAAGCAAATATATTTTAATGTCCATTTTATGAATAAAGAGGTTGTTGTAGAAAAACAAAAAAATTGAGTTTATATATTTCCGACCTTTATCCAACTCAGACAATCGCTTATCGTTTTATTCATGCCTGAACAGGAAAGACCGAGCTCACGAACCGCTTTTAGATTATCGAAATAGTTGTTTATACAAAGAATTCGGCCATTCGTATAGGTTAATTCTGTATGTATTCCCAAATATTGGAAAAGGCTTCCCCAAAGGCCGAACAGGATTAATAAAAATTTCGGGATAGATATCAGCCTGGTTTTTTGTCCTGAAAGAAGAATGATTTTAAGGAAAAAATCGTAGAAGGAAAGATTTTCGCCCGAAATCAGATAACATTCACCCGATTTTCCATTGATAATTGCACTTACAATGCCTCTTGCGACATCTCTGACATCGACAAAGTTTTTCCCACCTGGAGGACAGATAACAAACTTTTTGTTCAAGACCATTTTAAAGATTCTTCCGGAATGAGGGTTGTGATCCATTGGCCCGATCATAAATGTAGGATTTACTACGACCGCATCAATCTTTTGATTTTTAGCGGCTTCAATGACTGTTTTTTGTGCTATAAGTTTACTTTTTGCATAGCCGGATTTTAAAAACATCGGTGAAACAAGTGTGCTTTCATTCCCCGGGTTTAACAATGTTCCAAAACCCATGGTATTGGCGGTGCTTACGAATATTAATCGCTTGCAATTTTCCTTGGATGCCGCCTCTGTTATAATCGCGGTAGCCTCGACATTTGCAGGAAAATAGTCCTTCGTATGACGATGCGATTGATTTGTATCTGCAGCAGCATGGATAACAATATCACAACCTCTGATTGCGTTTTCAATGTCCGATTTGTCTGTGATATTTCCATACACTACTTCTATGTTCAGGTTCGCAAGCGCCGGGGCTTTTGCCCCGGATCGCATCATTGCGCGAACGGCATATCCGCATCTAAGCAATTCATGTACTAAATGTCCCGATAAAAAACCATTGGCACCGGTTAGTAATACTTTCATAAAATTATTGTTTTATAACGCTAAGCATTGGAATAACTGGTTGGCAGGAGTTGATCTCCTTTCTGACAACCCTTGATAATATCGTTAATTTCCAGGTATTTGGTATTAAAGTCATTAGGATCCAGTTGATTTTATTCAGTATTCCTGGTAAAATAAAGCATTCTTGATTCAGCAGTTTTCTGATCGCAATTCCTGCCAGTTCCTGTGGACTTAGCTGACCAACTCTGCCTAAAATACCTTGCTTTTCAATTCTTGCCGTGACATCGGCATTCGTTTTAACAGGGCCCGGGTAAATGACACTGATAAAAACGTTGGTGCCTTTGAGTTCTTCCCGTAAACCTTCGGAAAACGAATAGACAAATGCTTTGGATGCCGGATAAACGGTTTTAAATGCGAAAGGAGAAAATGCGGCCATGCTGGCTACATTTAAAATATATGCCATTTTGTGCTTTTTAAGTTCCGGTAACAACAACCTTGTGAGTAAGGATGTCGCCCGGATATTTACCTGAATGATGGCATCGATGTATTCAGGTGAGACGCTTTCAAATGCTTTCGTACCGCCAATTCCGGCATTATTTATAAGAATATACGGGTTGTAATTTGTGATGGCCCAGTGTGCAACATCATACACTGATTCGAATTGATAGAAATCCGTTTCGAAATACTGTGCATCCACCCCGTACTCATCCCGAATCTCTTCGCAAAAATCATCCAGTCCCTCACCTTTTAAGGAAACCAATAGTAAATTGATTTTTCGTAAAGCAAGTTCATGAGCCATTGCCTTACCAATACCACGGCTGGCCCCTGTTACCAAGGCATATTTTCTGTTAGGATTATTCATAGATTATTCTGGTTTTAAGATTGGTTTTTCTTTTTGTTTCAAAATTTTAAGGACAAGGAAATAATATATACCTGAAATGATTGCTCCTGTAATAAAGCCGCCAATAAGCAAGGAAATGAACACTTCTGATCCTGCATGATAAAGGTTCATCAATATATTCCCCGAGAGCAAACCATGAATATCGAGGTTGTTGTTATTCCCAAGCAGCCATGCTCCCAGTTTATAATTCAATGGGTACAGAAACATGCCCTTTGTCCAGTTTGTATTTAATACTCCAACAACAGAAGCTGTTTTGCTAAGATGAAAAATACCCGCCAGCAATAGGCAAATTATAATCTGCATCCCAATCAGTGGAGTCACCCCAATGAATGAACCCATTGCAAAACTGCGTGCTACAATTTTTGGCTCTCCAATAAGATTTTGAATTTTTTCTGTCACGCGTTTTTTTAACTTTCTCATGGTTCAATGGAGTATTTATACACAAAATATTACTTTCAGCTTAAGCATATTACGCATGAAGATTTTTCGGACAACAGGATCCTGTATGAACCTGGGAAACTCCGGGGAAGTACGTGAAATAGTTGAAAGTGAGATAAAAACACGACCATTTCCCAGGTCGGTAATTTTCCAGGTTGCTTTGTAGTTTATCAGCCTTTTTACGTTTTTCTTTAATGGTAGGGCGTTTTCATTGCTTATCATTTCAATGGTTACAGATGAAGGATCTTCGTAATTGAGGTGTGAAACAGAGACCATGTCCCTGTTTTCAAAGGGCCAGGGCAATGAGAAGTAAGTATAGGATGCCCATACCTTGTCTGATTCCTTTTTTACCAGGTATGCGTCACTTACATTTTCCATCCATATCTTTGACTTTGAAGGATCACTCAGCAAATTAACCACGGAACTCATACTGCCCTGTATGGTCATTTCTCCTTTCCGCTCCTTTACAGTCAAATCACTTGTAACTTTAACCCATCTCTCGTAAATGGTAATCCCTGATTCCGACCTGACTTCTTTCCAAGATCCGGAAGCCATTAAATGACTTCCTGTCAGTAAAACAAATAACAACAGACTATTTCTTACTTTTTTAAAATCAGATGCTTTCATGTGAATGTTTTTTTGGTTTATAATACAATGACAACTGGGAAACGGATTATCCCTATCAGGATAATTTTTTTATCCTTCTGTCAAATACATTTATTTTAGACAATCTATGGAACCAGTTATTTGTAAAGAATTCCTGTTAACACCAAATCTTAAACGTCACATCCTGCACTATTTCAGTGCCTTCAGATATAGGTTTAAGAGGCGCCAACGCCAGTTTTACCAAATAAAAACCTTCCAGGTTTTCAAAACATGGAAGGTCTCGTCACATGAAAACCTTGTTAAAGTCGCGTCAGGGACTTGATATTGGAAGAAGATATGCGTTCAATTACACAATACGTGCCGTGAGGTACGGAATAGTTTCATCCGTAAAATATTTTTCTTCGTTTTTAACCTCCGATATTCTCAAACGAAAGCTTGATATATTTCTTGGCAACCTCAAGATCATCCTCGGTTTTTAGCACGAATTCAAAATCACCAGTCCCGAAATGACCTATTTTTGTGACATCACGAGCTTGAGGTGGAAGCGTTGTTTGATCATTGTAATTGATTTTCAGGAAAAGGATTATTTTGTCCTTCCTCGTTTCCAGGCATACAAAATTCTGACTTGTCTTGTAGGCGATATAATTCTTCTTGGGTGTTTCTTCAATTGCACCCAAACCCATGATAAATTCTTGTAAAAGATTGAAAGGCAACATCAGATGATGCGGTAACACATTTATATGGTCTTCAATATTATAAGTTGCAGTAGCTCTGGTTATGGCAGCCTTTCTTCCTGCTTCGACCATGACAGGATTTTTACCGGAATAATCTATGTTCTCGATAATATTTGTCCTACGGAATATTTCATCCAGGGATAAATATCCGTTTTCGAACCGTTTAAACTGCCAAAGTTCAATATTGGCTCCCATGACCCTCGCCGCATGCAGGTCAAACTTTTTATATTCCGGAGCGATGCAGATTACCCGGATCTCTGACCAATCAACTTCGATATTGCCAAGCGCTTTGTTCACTGCAACCTGAAAATCGCCTTTGTGATCTTTTAACCATGATAAGTAATACAGGCTCTGGTTAAGCAATTCGGAAGATGCAACATTTTTGTATTCAATAATGACAGGGTTATTATCTTCGGAAAGAGCCAGCGTATCAATCCTTCCTGAATGAATATCACCAGTTGAGAATTCTGTTGCCACAAACCTGCAATTGAAAATTGTTTCAAGATTATTTTCAATCAGTTTTTGAATTTCAAGTTCTTTGGCGAAGTCGGTGGATTTGATCCGCTGGATTTTTCCGTTGTCGGACTGGAATAAGGGCACGGGAAAAAGGTTAAAAATATAGGACTTACTTGGAGATTAATTGGTGTTCATAATCGAAAGTTGTCATCAGCTCAATTAATTTTCGTTTTGCATTTTCCAGCGCATCGAAGGTTTCTGATTTAGTTCGGATGTATCCACCTGCAGCAAGGGTAACGTAAGTAGTAACGCCATCAAGTTCTTCTTCTACAATTGGGTAGGCTTTGTTATCTTCTTCTTCTGATAACTTTGCCCGAATGCTGGCTGCAATTTTGTTGGCGTTATCGCTGATGGTAACGGCTAATGTTTCCATTAAACTGAACGTACGGGACTGGTTAGAAGTGATACTCCATTCAACCATAGCTTCGGCTAATGCCGGAATTAAACGTGAACGAACAGCTTCAGGGGCGACCAAACATTTGCCAAAAACATTTTCCGACTCTATCCAGCCTTGTTCTCGAAGATGAGTTTCTGTTTCAGACGAAATTTCAGGTTCATATGGATTAAGGCTTACACAGAATAAACGACGAAGATCAATGGCAATATCTTGAACGAATAAACCTCCGGCACGACGATTATCGGGAATCCATTTGCGACTCAAACTACGATCTTTACCAGTAAGTAGTGCCTCAATTTCTTCGGTAGTCAATGCTTGACCTACTTCATTGCGAACAATGACCTGATTGTTCGGACGATCGCTACGATCGAAGGAAATATTTTCACTATCAACACCTGCCAATAATGGATGTAATCCTCGCATTGCCGAAATAGAAAGAGGACTTCTACGTTTTATTGTTTTTTCATTTCCGCCCTTAGCTGCTTTCATCCATCCTCCAAACAATTGATCGGGAAAAGTCGGATCACAAGTAGCAAAAACTTCACCCTCTTTCAGCTCACCTTTATTGTTTACATCGAATAGAAATGTGGTTGGAGCAGGCTGTTCATTGGTTACGGAACTCAGCTTGTCAAAAACAGATCGTTTTATTTGCTGACCGCTTGAATACGGAATGCGGCGATTGAACTGTGAATCGTAATAGTATTTTTGTCCGTCCTGAACACAAAAAACGGTGTGCTCTGCTCTTTTGAGCGTTCTGATATAAATTGTAGTCATCGGTATAATTTTTTAATGGTTTATGATTTTTTTTCCTGGTAAGCGTAATCGAATTTCAGCAATACAATAAAATAACCAAAGTCCTCCGCATTCATTAAATGAACTTTGTCTCTCAATGTTTTAAAGGTTTCCAACAATTCCAGATCTACATCCTTAACAATATTTGCAAGCCCGTCAAGAAATTGCTTTTTTGATTTTGCCTGTAGCAATTCGTTTTCCAACAAATTTGCCCTGTCTCTTTTTTTTGCATCAGCTCTATATTTTTTAAAAGCTTTTGCTACCTCCTCAGAGTAATGGAGGTCTTCTTGTTTGTTTTTTGTAATCATAGCTAATAACCAAGTTTTATAAGTTCGAAATGAAATTGTATTTTCATAATCTTTTTGAAGAGCCTTTCTCTTGCGATCTCCAAAAGCTTCGGGAGATTCTCCTTGTTTTTCGATAACCAGAGTGGACGAATAATCAGGTATTTTGGCTTTATCAAAATATTCCCGTAGCCCATGAGGTTCCAATGCTTGGTATCCGACCGCACCTAATTCACAAGCTCGTTTAATATGAATTCCGAAAAGATTTTCGTAGGCTTTTTTTTGAGTAAGAGCATCGTTTTCACCAAAAAGGATTTTGTAAATATTTAATATCGATCTTCCCTGATGAAATCGAAAAGGAATAAATCCTATCGTTTTATTTGTTTGCCCAAGACTATATACATATGACGTGATGGTATCGTCACTGAGATTTTCGGAAAGGTTAAAATAAAACTTTGTCCAGAAAATGGTATTTATCACAATCTCTTTTTCATCCTGTTTGAAAAAATCGCAATTAGACAAATACCCAAAATCCGGATTCTGTTCAAAATCCATACTAAATGCAAAGTTTAGCCATTGTCCGTTCCATGAGTTAATTTTATTTCCTGCAAGTTTTTCCAGCGTTGGATCATTTAAAAATTTGCGATAGATTTTCCATCCATCATAAAGAGTGAGTAAAATTTGAGGATGATCGAAGAAGATAGAAAAACCACCTGCAACCCCAACTCCCAAACCACCGCCAATCCATGAAAAGTAAATCTCTTCGGCATCCGTTTGAAGATTCATGTCAGTTACAAGACCTGAGGTTGTAGCAAATTCCTTCTCTTCGGAGGCAGGGAACCCAATGGCAATACTTGCATCTCTGTGTCCCAAATCAATATTGCCATGCAAATCATTTAATTTTTCCAATCGTTCTTCATGAGTAAGTAATTCTGGCTTTTGTCCTTTCTTCATTTGCACAAAAGGAGAATTGGTAACCCATTGCAGATATTTCGGATGATCGAAAAACAAAGAGAAATATTCTTTGTCAAAGAACTCCTTGGCTGAATACTCTTTGTCATTTTTCGTATTCCAGGCGTTCAAAAAAGTTCGCCCGATAGTTGCAGCAATCATAGTTTATAAAATTTGATTGTTAATATCATATTTTGATGTTTTTAAGGATTCCAGATTTAGTCCGGCTATTTTTGAGTAAGCAGAATCGGGTACAATAAAAGGATTATTCCCTGCATGTAATTGATTAAGCTTATGCACCGACCAGTAGCGAACAGGAATTTCCATTTGCAGACGTTCTTCAAAATTTGCTGTTAAATAGCGCTGTTCATCCGTTTCGGTAATACAGGCTATGCTATCAATATCCAAGCGTTCCAGCAGAAACGATTTTGGACGATGGGTTAAACGATTGATAGTCCATTCACCTGTTTTTTTGAATATGGCATGTTCTTCTATTTCCGGCATTTCAATGACGGGAAATACAGTATCAATCTTTTGTTGAATATCTCTTTCATGCAAGATTTCGCCATCGGGCAGTTGTTCATAGCTTTTACTAAGAATTCCTAATTCATAAGGTTTTGCTTTGTCTGTTGTTTCCTGCGGTTTAATTATATAGATTGGTTTATGCTTGCCAATGGTAAATTCATTTCTTATCCGGTTTATTCGCCCAAACCGTTGAATCATTGAATCAAGCGGGGCACATTCGGTTATCATCACATCAAAACTGATATCAAGGCTTACTTCAACTACCTGGGTTGATACTGCGATGCACGCTTTATCAGATGTATTGAATTGTCCGGTTGGCCGTCCCTTATTGTCTTTTCCAATCAGCAACTTTTCATTCCGTTCGCGTTCGCCACGCTTGAAGCGGCTGTGTAAAAGCATTACAGGAATATCAGGATTCGATTCTTTTACTTTTTCAAAAACTCTTTGAGCCGACTGAACCCTGTTGCAAACCAATAAAACTTTCTTGCTTTCCTTAATGGCATCCTCTATTAAAGGATATGCATTGTCCCATGAATCAATTTTATAAACTTTATGTCTATCGAATTTATCCAATTCTTCATCAGTGAGTTTTATTTCGTAAACCTGATCTTCACCAAGCAACTCAAGAATCTGGTTGTATAAAAAGGTTGGCATGGTGGCTGTGCCAATATGCATTTTGCAACCCAAATTCTTTAATACATGAACAATCTTTAAAACAATTGCCCGTGTAATGTCGGTATAGGTATGTATTTCATCAAGAATCACATCGCAACCTTTAATGTCAATCAATGTAGCCTCGTATCCGCTTGTTCCGAAAATAATACCAGCAATTTGATGCGGGGTAAGAATTTTAATAGCTGAACCAACATGACCCTGGATAATCTTTTCTTCAATCAGGCTTCCCTTAATCGCTAAACTTGAAGCTGAATGTAAAAGACGGATGTCTAAATCAGGATTGTCGTTAGCTAAATCGTGAGAAACTCTATTAAACATTGCATTGATAGAAGCCTGAAAGGGTAGCGTATAAAAAACCCGTCCGTGGCATCGCCTGAGCAGAAAATCGGTTTTTCCTGCACCGGTACAGGCTATAACAATAGTATGGGGCTTTTCTGAAGCGGCATCTTTCATTGATAAAGGATAGAGTGGATGCTTACGAGAGAAAAAGTTAAGATTTGGCGTTTGGAATAAACGGTTAGTGTACATAGCCGTTTTTTCAATCAATGCCGAGGCGAAATGATCAGAGGCTTGCAATAGCCCTCTGTAATCGGAATATCCTTTCTGTCGGAATACTTTTTTACAATAATCCAATGTCGTATAGAAGTTAGCCTCGGCTTCTTTTTTTGTGATTGGTTTCACTACTATTCCTAATTCTGAAAGAATCTCCAATGCTTTGGGGCTCCATTTTTCCCAGTTCCCGGTGTGAAATTCAAATATTTCTTCAGGTTCCCGTTCTTCTGTTAAGTCAAGCAACCCTTTATCTCGTGCATCTTTGCGGATAGATTTATGGTGGGCAACTACCATGTCAATCAAAACCGATTGTTTTTTCTCTTCAAATAATGATAGAAATAAACAAGAGCTAATCTCATGGCGAAATGGAAGGTCTCCGATCCGGTATTCTTCAACCAATCTACGTTGAAATTCCGGATGCACCTTGCCAATATCATGCAGTATTGCACCATCCTTAGAAAGAACCGGATCAAGACCTTTTGCAATGGCTACCTTTTTAGCAACAATTGCAACCTGCTCCAGATGCACTATCAGAGGCGTGAAATCGGGTTTTCCTTTAGCTTTTATTTCAGGATAAATCATTTAAACTCATTTTTAACCGGATTTCCAACAATCTTTAGCCAGCCATACATTGGTTTGTTTTCATTCATTCGATTATAGCCAACAAGAAAAGATTGTTCATTCTTTTCAAAAATCAATTCAAAGCCATAAAAAAGCTCTTCATTAGTATCAAATTCGTTTTCGTCAACTTCGATGATTTCATCTTGAGGATATAGAATATCTTCATTTCGTGCCAAACAGATATGTTGGGTTAATGCTCTTTCTGCATCTTCTGGATTTTCAAAAGCGAGAAAAAGTACTGGATTTACCATTATGCCACGTGTTAAAATGGAATAAGGACGCTCGTAGGTTCTGTTTCTGACTGTGCCTTTTGCATTCCATCCGCGTGGTTGGGTTTGTTCCTGTTGTTGTGAAATTTGTTGATAGGTCAGCCGGTGCCGCTTGATTTTATAGATGCCGAAGTCTGAATTAAGCAATTCTGGAAACAATTTTCTTTCAATACCAGCAAGAATCGAAGGAGTTAAAAACTGTTGGCTAAAAGTTTCACTGTCTCTTACAGCGGTCCATGGTTTGATAAAACCGAACGGGCCTGAATATTTTACGACGTATAACATGTTATAAGATTATGGTCTTTAGCTGGTTGATTCAGTTTTATTAGCATTGGGTGTTATCTTTGACCGTAGTGGAGTTTAAATAGCGTTTATAGTGGAGAAGCGACATGAGGTTGTTATAAACCTGCGATGGAAATTGAGCAAAACTTACGCACCCTTTGTCTTTAAATATATCTATGAAATCTACATCGTAAATATTGAAGACACCTAATACACCAAGTTTGGGATTATTGGATAACAATTCATAAACAAGTCGTTCGTCTATCAATTTTATTTCTCCTTTATAATTATCAAATTCATGGGATTTGTACTCAGAATCACATAGTATAATAACTGATTTTTCACAAAACTTACTTTTGCTTTGTTTGGCTTCTATGTAGCTTATCCTCTCCACCTTTTCGAAATGAAATTCCCTTAGCATACTTAGTAATTTGGTTGAATTGCATGTCTCGGTACGTTCATTGGAGATAATGTAAATGGGATATTCAGACATTAGCTCCAATTCGATACTTTTCATTTTAACAGCTTCTTTAAAAGCAACTTTGTCTTCGTTTGCAATCTCGGCTAAATTGGTAAATACATTATCTTCTGCCTTTTTAGTGAAATAAAATTGGAGTAAGCCCATTAATACTGTTGCTATTGCAATAGCAATCCCCATAACACCAATCGTCCATGTTTCGTGCTTTTCCAGTAGTTCAATTTTTGCCTTAAGAATCTCGTTGTCGGTGGTTAATTTTACACTCTTGTTGCAGATCGTATTCCAAAGGAGCAATGCAAAAATTGCTGCTGATATAAAAATCAGGATTAAAAGATAGGTGTTTGTTTTTGAAATATTTTTTTTCATCGTTTTTCAATTTTAAGTTATTACTTTACCCGAACAAAGCGGGTTTGAGTGATTTTTTCATCTTTATTTTAATTCGATTTTACACCAACTTAATGGAATGCCCTCTTCATTCATATAAAATGTTGTTGGGGCATTTTTCTTGTCACTTGCATTTCTGTTTAAAGATAAGAGCCGCTTTTTCATCTCGTCGTCTAACAACAAAGCCATTGTTGATTGAAGAAAAGACTTTCCAAATCCGAGAGCGATAACAGCGCTTTGGCCCGATGTTTCAGTAGCCTTTTTTTTCAACTCATTCAAATGCACCAGATATTGATCGCTAAAGACTTTTTGATTTGTTGATTTTATACTTGAGACAAATTCAATTTGTGAATTTAAAAAGCACAAGCTGAAATCATTAATCTTTTTAAAAAAAGGAGTGAGATCTTTGTTCTTGAAAAATGCTAATTCAAACTCTTTATATTCTTTTCCTGTACCGTTAAAATCTTTAAATAATTGAGAAATTTGAACTGATAACATGGCATCCAAACGCACATCTTCTTTTATGACCTCAAACAACTGAGGACTCAAGATGTTTTTGGGATTAATGTTATAACGAAAGAAGTCTGATATTTCAATATTGACATCATCCGTGAAGTTTGTATCCGTAAACCCATAAAACGAAGCAAAATTATGAGCATTGTCAGACTTTCGCCTATTCAGATAGCGATCAAAGAAAAAGGCATATTTCTTACTCAATTGTTTTTTTGTGTCTCGTTTTAACTGATTTAAATCTCTAGAATCTTTGCCATCCTTTTGTTTTCCGCCATTATTCAATATTTCTTTCTGCCGCCAATATTTATCAAGTATGTCTTTAATTTGAGACTCCCATATTTTTTTATTGGATTTCAACCAATCGAAGAACAAGGCTGTCGTAATTGCTCCTTTCAACGTAGAGCCCGGGATATACACCCGACCAGATGAATGGATGTGTCGTGAAACTTGAGTAAGGTTGCCCTGTATGGAATATGGGCGACAAACCGATGAAATATCAGAAACAGGAATGTCGTTCGCATCGAGGAATTGCTTGAATTCATCGTGCTTGCCTTCTTGCTGTATCGAAACATTTGCCACCATATTGGTAAAAGCATCCGCAAGTTTTGGCTCGGTAAGCAGATGCAGGAATTTTTTCTGATCAATATAATGAATCCGATCACCATCCTGAACGTAATCGGCCAATGGCGACAAAGGTTCATCGTGACTTTTCACACAAACAGGAGTTAACGTTGTCAGCATAAGCGGATAGTTGACGACTGGTTGATTATTTGGATCGAGCGCTGTCATAATGCCGTGGTTTTTATGGGTAAATTAATGCATGATCCCAAACGAAGAAACGATCCGTCGTTATTGGGCGAAATATCTGCCAAATTGCCTTTGGGCTGTTCGGTTCCTTCAAACAAGGCTCCTTCGGAAACCATATTTACCACTTTCAATGTAGTTGTACTGTCAATTTTTCGTCCGCCACGTTGGGTCAGTTCGTAAGCTTTCAAGTTGTTGAATTCTTTAACATCGTTGGGGATCAGCAGTCCCATGGTGATCGATTTAAATGACTGCGTTTCTGGTTTCCAAATGAAAGGATCAATCGAATCTAGTTTAACGTTGTCGACCCATCCATATCCTGTATTTCGCTTGCCGCCCAGCCCCTCAAAACGGATGAGCTCGATGGCAAAATCCAATAGTTTGCGTTCGTCTTCGGTCAATGCTTCATCGTCAATCAAAAAATACAACGACGTGCGCCAGTGCTCGTATAAGGGCATTTGGACATAAGCCGTTGTAAACAATTCGTTTTGGGGAGTTTCATTTTGCTCTTTAGACGGTAAAGGGCGCGTGTTTACATGTGTTGTCATGCTTTTCAGATATAATTTTTCGACTTCTTTAGCCAAGTCGTCCGTGCATTCATTCTTCAGCAACATTGCATTTCCAACTGCATACAGTTCATCCAAGTTTTTTACCCAATCCTCGCCGTAGGTTTCTAAAACAGATTGAGAAACAAACCGCACCTTTTTTACTTTCTTGATATTGGGATAATCGGTTCCCTCGGGCAAATGGGCACTTGCATTAATGGGTTTTGGTAAAAAATAGATGATTCGCTCGCCACTGCTTAAACAATAGAACAACGACGAAATGCGGACTTTGCCCTCTTTAAATAGCTGGATGAATTCATCTGTTTTATCGGCTTTGTAATGGGCAACATTGTTCACCAATGCTGAAAACAACGCATCGGACGACAACCAATCGGACGTGGCGGCCAGTCCGGTTTTATTGTCAATGGCCGGTTTCCCAAAATGAAATCGGGTTAACGGCCTGGCTTCAATAATCGCTGTTCTCATCTTCCTGATCTTCTAAAATTTCAAATTGGTTGTATTTGGCATCAACCTCGGGTTTTATAACCATTTCAGAGGTATTGATTACAGCTTTTGAAACTTTGATGTTTTTGAATTTGATTTTTCCCGATCCGCGCGTGCCCGAACCACCCAGCGAATCGTACTGCAACATTTTCATGGCAAATGCAAGGGTTTGTAAATGCTCAATCTCTTTTGTTTCGTCAAAGCAATCGTAGATCATTTCAAAATTGAAAATAGCACCAGCCGGCACGCGTTCCAATGGGCGTGGATTGGCTTCTCCTGTAATCCGATTAATCGTATTCTCATATTTTACTTCGGAATACTCAAAATCCATTTCAAAATCTTCAACAGATTCAGTATCCAAGTCAGCATCACGCACCCGAAGCAATGCTTCGCCATTTCCTTTGCTGTCCTTGGCTCCAACTCCGAAGATTTTATCTATTTCATACGTCTGCTCTTCTTTACTTCCAGCCTCGTTACTTCCAATGGCTTTGGCCAACATGTTTCGCAACTTGCCTTTTAACGAACTGCCCGGAATGTAAGGTATTCCGTTGGCTGTTTTGATTACGTTGTTTTGGTCCAACGCCCCGATTTCCATACTTGACGACGAACCGCCAATATGCAATCCGGTAACGACTTTGATTTTACCTTTGATGATTAATTTATGCTTTAATGATTCCATAATTTCTTAGTTTTTACTTGGATAATAATACTTTTGGTATGCCACAATAGCTTCCATAAACTTTTTAAAGGATTTCAAATTTTCTATTGATTGCTCCTCGTCTTCAACTTTTATCGTTTGTACAAAACGAGCAATTTGCATCACTAACTCTTTCCCTTCATTCTTGCTTTGACGGGCTGCCATATAGACTATTTTCGGATAAAGAATAGCCAACTCATTGGCATCTTTACATTGTTTAATCTTGTCGTAAAGGCTGCGTAGCTGTGTAAAAGAAATGTATTCGGAATTTTTATTTCCTGCTTGTCCGAAATCTCTCTTTACAATTATTTCTAAATCCTTAATTTGTTGCCCAATGTCTGAGGATTTTTCATTAAACTTCAAAGGATCCAAGTCCTTGAGAGTTTTTGTTTTGTCTTGTTTTTTATTTGCTATCATCTTTTATCGTTTTTCTTGTTTTGAATTCTGCCAATCGCGCAGCCAAAGGGAAGCGCATTGGATTGCTGTATTGACCATCTTTTGTAGCCATCAACGCTTGGGTTAGAGAATCAATGTAGGGTTTGAATATTTCAGACTCAACTTCATCAACATGCTCTTTTTTTACATCGCGTAGGTAATATTTAAGTCTATATGCCCTGTCGAAAGGCAGTTTTTTTCCTTTCTTGATCCGATCTTGAAGAGCTTCAAAGCCAATGCTGCTTTTCTTTATTTTCTCGAGCAACCCTCGCGTGATCTTTTTATCCGTGAGAAAACCAGCAAGCGTATCAGTTTGTGTTAGGATACCTTTATAATTGTCCCATGAAAATATTTCATTCATTAGGCTGATGCCGTTTTTTACCGTCATGGTGTTAACTTTGCGGGATTTAGCTTTTGAAAGTGCCTCTTCGGCCATTTTTCCCAATTGAACAACGGGTATTTTGGAATCGAGCAAAACAATACCCGCCGAAAGCGTAATACCGGGTCTCCTTAATTGCGACTCAACCTGCTTCTGAAATTCGGAATGAATGATTTGCGCAAAGGACAGAATCGCATCCCAAGATCCGATAAAGAAGCAATCATCGCCACCTGCAAACACCGTGTAGATATTTTGGTGGTAAGTCCATTCTACATCATTGTTTTGGGTAAACTTCTGACCAAGTAAGTTTTCGATATTCTTTTTCCCAAAGAAGTCATTAAAAAAATTACTGAGTTCTGAAAATTTACTCTTGGATTTACAATTACCAAACAAATTACCCAGATTGTCAACATCCATTTTTAGGACGCCCAGGAAATCAGTTCCGGTTCGTGCTTTTGCAAAAGAGGCATAACCGTCAAAGTCGATTAAGTTGTCAACTTTAGCTTCTTCAACATTGCTACCTTTCTGATCCGTGTGAATCTTAATCAAAACATCATTCCATCGCTGATTTTCAATAAGCGGAGTTTCTAATTTATAGTCAGCAATCGACTCGTCGAATGCTGTTTCTTTCGTTTTGAAGGGTTGGAACAATTCGTCGAACAACGGTTGCTCTAATGTGCCATATTGCTGATAGCGTTTGGTGTTGTTGTTCTCCATAAGACTTTTCCAAGCATCTTCAAAACGCTCTCCGAATCCATATGATAGTCGAACAGAGATCGGATAGAATTTTGATTCGGCATTGATTTCCTGATGAAAATCATTCAGAATTCGCTCAATATCTTTGGGCTGTTCCTTTTCGAAGATGAGATGAAATCCACCACCTCCCTTGTACGGTTTGATGGTGGTATTTCCCAATCGTTCGGATAACGCTTTCAAGTATTTCTCCTCCAATTTCATGACATTTTTAGAATGTTCATGAAGAGCCTTTGCCGCACCTTTACTGGACACATTAAATATATACTCTTGTATCCCGCTTACATCCCCTTTGATAAGGTATATCCCGGAGGTTACAGGTTCGGCAGTTTGATCTTCAAAAGCTAATCGAAGCTTTTGTTTGTGTTTTTCATAGTCGTTCATACTATAGTTATAAGGATGAATACTATAAGTAAAAACATATACTCTCCCATAATAGATTATTCTATTGCACCAAAACCAATTCCTGTGGAATTACCCAATCCAACGTTCCATGCAAACAATTTTGTCTCCGGCTTTCCCTTTATTATGACCGGACACCAACTGGCGCGATTTTCAACCCCATTGTAATCGATTTTCTTTGTTGAGGCTTTAGGATAATCACTCATGAAGGATATGTTAAGTGAATCATCTGACAATCCCGCTACTTTCATTTTCGATTTCAGGGTTTCTACCAAACAGTTTGAGGCACGTGGATCATTGAACAGGATATGGTCAATGTTGGTTCCCTCCCTGCGTTTGATAAAAATAGGACTTCCAACCAGAAATGATTCACGGCAAGTCAGATCCGGATCTTTCTGTATGATGAGTTCATGAACATTTAGACCATGAAACATCATCGGATCAGACTTGATTCCTGCAATTAATTTTTTAATCAAAGCAGAATCGTGAGAACTAAAGAATAATGAACTTCCCGACTCAAATGCCAAACCATCACTACCTGCCTTCCCTCCAGTTAACCTGGAGAAAGAGTATAAGGAAATTCTTCCGTGTTCTTCGTTCCATCCTAACCATTTATGTATTACCCCTACAAGCAGATGTTGATGATTAAAAGGAATAGTTTCTTTTTTGGATTGAAATTTTAAGTGGACTCTCATTGTTATCAAGTTGATTTGTAAGATTTTAAATTGATATTGATTCAGAGTGTACTATGTTAAATGTATGAATTATTTTGTCATAAAGGCACCAAATATTCATAAAATATCTTGTCCAATCTGCATTGTAAGTCAATTTCCTCCAACCACTCCCGCTTTTCTCATCTCTTCCTTCAGCGCGGGCAGAGCGGGTTTACGGTTGTACAGCTCGTTGATCAGGTGGCGGGCGTTTTCTTCCATGCCTTTGATTTGCAGGGATAATTGCAGCCATTCGGCAACGTGGTTGTATGCGCTCCGCTTTTTAAGTTTGATAATATCCTCACATTTGGTCCGTATCAATGCAAACGCTTCAGCCGGGTAAATGTTCAGGATCGGGGTGATCATTTCGGTAAAATCGTACGTAAAGAGCACTTTCTTTTGTGCCAGCGCGAGAATTTCAGGATAGCGTTTTTCCAGGGCAAGTACCCCGACTTTGAAAGCATCATCGAAAATGATCTCGCCGGAAAACTGAAGTTTCTCTTCTTCGGTAAGGTAGTCGCGAAGCGCTTTATACAAATCAAGATTCCTGTCGCGAAGGGTTTTATAGCGAAGAACCTCCTTGTAAAACCCCTCATCGAACATGGGAAAAAGCAGTTCGCTGAAATAGTCGCACAACTCGGCCGGATGCTCCCTGAACAGTTTCTGACCAACAAGCCGGAAACAAACCGGATCGTTTGTCCAGTAATGATCGAGCAACTGCTTCGCCACGTCGAGGTCGAGTTCCATGTATTCCTCTGCTTTTTCACGCCAGATTAAAGGATCTTCATCGAATGAAGCCAGCCTGACAGCCAACCTTGGCACAAATGAATCATCAATGTTCGAGGTTTCAAGAAATGTTAAGACTTTACCGGCTGTTTCGCTTGTCTCTGTCAGACTGATCAACAGGGGTTCAAAATATTTAAGATAGTTCTTCATCCCCCGGTAATGTTCGAGGTAATGATTGAGTATGATCTCAATTGCTTTCATTGCCTGTTTGCCCGACTTTACCGTGTGCTCCAGGGCATCGATCGTTTCAGCCATCATCTCCCGATGATCTTCCAGCAGGGTATCGGTAAGATCATCGAATATGTCGTCCGATCCCGGTATTACTGCATTCAAACAGGCATCGTACATGCCGAGGCAACTGCAAACCGCGTTTACCACCTGCCCATTGTTTATTTCCTCAAGGATTTCTTTTTTCCATCCATCAAAAATTGAATTTAAATGGTCTTCAGCGAAATATTCATAGGCTTCATAATCTTCGATATACCCACTATGCCGTGGCACATATTTCCGCCAATCCATATTGTTGAAATCGAGCGTTTCAAGCTCGTTTTTCAGTTTTGTACAGGTATCGGCTATCATCTTTTCAGGATTAGCTGGTATCGGATGCGGAGGTTTTTGTTTCAGGTCGTTGTAAAACAGGGTGAGCTGGTTGCGCAGGGCTTCGTTTTTCTCCAACGCCTTCTGTAAAAAATCCAGCTTCATCTCATCGGGCATCTCCCGGAATATCTTTTCCAAACCTTGATCACTTTGCTTTTTCATCTTAAATCCTTACAAACCTTATAATCTTTTTTATCCATTCAATCCATTCAATTTGCACAATCCCTTCAATCCCTGACCTCCCCGCATCCAAATCCCATACTGTTCTTTTCGCCGAAGCCGGTATAATAGCCAAGCCGGAGTAGTTCGGCGGGGGCGGTGAGCCGGAAATCATATTGATAACCGATGATCTTCGATTCCTGAGGGGTTCCGCTTTTGATCAGGATCCCTTTTTTCCGGGGATCGGTGAGCAGTTCAAAACGTCCATCCTTTTCATTGAACGGCATATCGTTCCCGTTAAGGGTCCGGAATTTTTCTTTCAGGTTGCGGAAAAAAAGAACCGGATAAAAGGGATCGTCTGGTTTAAGGTAGCGGGCGTACCGGTCTTCGGGATATTTAAATGAGATCAGCAGGGGAGAAAGAGCTGCAAAGGACATATGACCGGAAAATTCCGGTTCCAGAAGCCCTTCAACCGAGACTACTTTCAGGGGTACCCGGGTCAAACGATCGCCCAGGGTGAACAATTGATCCTGAAAGATCCCGGTAATAAAATGCCGGATCATGTCGGACGGCAGCATGGAAATGATCAGGCTGATTTCAGGAGTCCGGATCTCCAGCCTGTCGCCCTGAACCCTGCGTAAAGGAATGATCAGATTGGAAAAAGTGAACATCTTGAATTGCTTCCGGTCATCCGTATATCCCTGATCGTGCAACCAGCCGGCAAAGGCTGGATCGGCCGCGTTTAAAATCCTGTAAATCCATGAACTCAGTTCGTACTGGTAATTCAACGGCAGGATGTTTTCCTTTGATCCTGTGAGTGCAAAAGTCAACCGGAATCGCATAATTCTTTTTCAATTATTTTCCAGGACCTTCCGGGTTTTAAGACATGGATGGTCTGAAAACCAGAGAATGAACTCCGAAAGTTAGGTTTATTTTTGGTGTTAATCAAAATTATATGATTTTTTTTATATCATGGGTAAATAGGAACATTAATTCTCCGGCATTAAAACAAATTTCTTTCCTTTCAGCAAAAGTGACTGATTCTTTCGTTATCTTTAAAATCGATTACCGAGGAACAACTGTAACTTATTTTTTTCATGACCTGGGAGATTACCTATATTACCTGGATTTATTTTGTAACTGCGATCATCCTCCTTCAGCTTATATTGGTAATTCAAAGAATGCAGCCATTCAGAGGCAAATCGCCTTTCCTGATGATGATGATATTTTCCTTTGCATGGTCTATCATCCTATCCTTTGAATCCGTAGCGCCCACCATCTCTGATAAAGTAAGATGGTCGGAGTTTGAATATTTCTGCAACATGGGAATTCCGTTATTATTTCTTCAATTTATTTTCGCTTACAATCTTGGAAATCGTCTTTGGATAGAACGCAGGTACTGGCTGTTTTTCATAATTCCGGTGATCACGGTAATTATTGTATTTACCAATGACTTCCATCAGCTCATCTGGACCGGTTTTTCATGGAGCGCTGCCGGGAACAACATTCTGATCTACCACCACGGTCCGGTTTTTTATATCGCCATGATATATTCCTTGCTTTTAGCAACACTGTCATTCCTTTTACTATTATCTTTCATCCGGAAAAGACCGCGATTTTATAAGAATAAGACCATATTTCTTATTTCAGGTTCACTTTTTCCCCTGCTGACGGGTTTTATTTATACTACCGGATTAAGTCCGGTTGAGGGATTGGATATTTCTCCCATTGGATTCCTTTTTTCGGGGTTTATCTTTTTCTGGGGGATCTCCCGGGGGCAGTTGTTCGATATCGTTCCCGCAGGACACAGATTCATGATTGAGACAATGGTTGATGGAGTTATTGTGTTGGATCTATCGAACTTTATAATGGATGTCAATCCCTCCGTCATGAAATCCCTGAAGATTCACGATAATATTATTGGCCGGAAACTGGAAGTAGCCATACCGGGATTGGAAGTATATACGAAGAATCCCATCAAAGATTCGGAATCACGACTGGAGATATTTTTTGAATCGCCTGCCACCCGCTGGTTTGAGATCATGCGAACCCCTCTCAGGGATGCTAAGGGAACCTTACTTGGCAGTTTATTGATCCTGCACGACATTTCACACAGAAAACAGACGGAACTTAAATTAGAAAAATTAGCTGAAGAGTTGACTGAGATAAATGCCACGAAGGATAGATTATACTCAATCATCGGGCATGATCTCCGCAGCCCGTTTAATTCTATCCTTGGATTTTCCGAGTTACTGACAGAATCATACGAAGATTTGACGGAGGAGGAAAGGAAACAGTATGCAAGTAATATCAACACCGCTTCAAAAAGCGCCTATAATCTCCTGGAGAACCTTTTGGAATGGTCAAGGATTCAGCTTAGCCACACAGTCTTCGCTCCGGAAGAATTAAATCTGAACCTGTTTGTGAACGAGGCATTTATGCATATCCGGGATGCCGCGATTGCCAAGAAAATTACTTTAGTTAACAAAGTATCGTCCAATCAGATTGTTTTTGCCGATAAAAACATGTTGAGCACAATCCTCCGAAATCTGGTCTCCAACGGAGTCAAGTTTACGAATATCGGCGGAAGCGTTGATGTGTCGGCAACAGCACACCCCGAAGGCCTTGAAATTTGCATTGCCGATACCGGAATCGGAATTTCGAAGGAAATACAGGAAAAACTGTTTCATATCGACATTCTTCTATCGATGCCGGGTACCCTTAATGAAAAAGGTACCGGTCTCGGACTGATCATTTGCAAAGAGTTCATCGAAAAACATCATGGAACCATCCGTATTGAAAGCGAAGAAGGAAAAGGTAGCCGCTTCTGCATCATGCTGCCGATGAAAAAAGATTTGTCTTAAACCAGGCGGTTTTCAGTTTATCTCCCAGGTATCCCCCGAGTTCAGAAGATCATCAACATTTTTAATCTTTCCGGTTTCTTTGGCATACTTGATTTGTTCCTGAACCAGATCATCATAAGTCGGGAACATTGCCGAACGGATGACACCAAATACCATAGGGAAGTGAGGTGGCGCTAATTTTGCCAGCATAAGATGAATACCCGGATCCTGGTTGTACTGATCATGAACAAGAATATCGTCGATGGTGATCCCGTTCTTTCCCACCTCCACGACTTCCACCCTGGTATCTCTCAGGATCAGTCCTTTGTCGTGGTTCTTTCCAAATAACATTGGGTCTCCATTCTTCAGGATCAGCATGGTTTCTTCCTTAACCTCTTTACCGATGACCTCATTATGCGCTTTATCGGCAAAAATGATACAGTTCTGCATGACCTCAATGATGGAAGTGCCGTCATGACGGGCAGCCTCAAACATGGCTTCGGTCATCAGGTTTATATTGTTATCGGGGACCCTTGCGAAAAAGGTTCCTTGTGCGCCCATCACGAGTTCTCCGATGTTGAAAGGATGCTCAATGGTTCCCTGGGGAGAGGTTTTGGTCACCTTTCCCATCGGGGTTGTAGGAGAATATTGGCCCTTCGTCAATGCATAGATCTGATTATTGAATAGAAGGATATTCAGGTCGACATTCCTCCGGATGAGATGAATGAAGTGATTTCCGCCGATAGCAAGAGAATCGCCGTCACCGGTAGCAACCCAGACGCTGAGCCGTGGATTTGCAAGCTTAACGCCGGTAGCGATCGCTGCTGCGCGTCCATGAATGCCATGAATGCCATAGGTGTTTACATAATATGGGAAACGGGAAGAACATCCGATCCCGGAAACGATACAGAAATTCTCCTTCCGGTAACCAATTTTTGGAAATACCCGTTCCACGGCATTAAGGATGGCATGAGCGCCGCAACCGGGGCACCATTTAACCATCTGATCGCTTTCAAAATCAGTTTTGCTCAACTGAACGTTTGAACGTTCTATCGTCATATTTTCGAATTCCATTTTATTTCTCCTCTAAAAGTTCGTTAAACTTATCGGTCAACTCGGCGACCATAAAAGGCAGACCTTGTACCTTATTGAATTGGTAAAAATTCGGCATGGGGAATTTCATACGCAGATAATTGACAAATTGCCCGCTGTTTAGTTCACATACCAGGATTTTTTTAAATTTCTTCAGAATAGTACCCGTATTCCTGGGAAGAGGCATAATATAATTGAAATGAGCATGACTGATATTTTTGCCTTCTTCCTGCATTTTCTTAACGGCTGAATGAACAGCTCCATAAGTTCCTCCCCAGCTAACGATAAGGAGATCGCCCGATTTACTGCCATCCACTGTTTGTTCGGGAATGAAGTCGGCCACTTTCTCAACTTTGGCCGCCCGGAGATCGACCATCAACTGATGATTCATGGGATCGGTTGAAACAGCGCCCGTGATATTTTCCTTTTCAAGTCCTCCGAGACGGTGTCTTAATCCTTCAGTTCCCGGCAGCGCCCATTGTCTGGCAAGGGTCTTAGGATCTCTTTTATAGGGTTTGTAATCCGGATCGTTCGGCGATGCAATCGGTGGATTGATTGCTGGCATATCGGCCATCTTTGGAATTTTGAATAAAGTAGAACCAAAACCAAGATATCCGTCGGTAAGGAAGATACAGGGAGTCATATGTTCGAGCGAAAGTTTGGCAGCCATATAGGCGTAATAAAAGCAGTTCTCGGAAGTTGAAGCCGCAATCACAATGACCGGACATTCTCCATTACGTCCAAAGAGCGCCTGATAAAGATCGCTTTGTTCAGATTTGGTAGGAAGCCCCGTGGAAGGTCCGCCCCGCTGTACATCAACAATAACCAGGGGCAATTCCGTCATAACTGCAAGTCCGATGGCTTCACTTTTAAGGGAAAGTCCGGGACCTGAAGTGGATGTGCATGCCAGCGAGCCGGTATAAGAAGCTCCAATGGCGGAACAGATTCCCGCGATCTCATCTTCGGCCTGAAATACTTTAGCCCCAAGCGATTTGTGGAGCGCAAGTTCTATCAGGATCTCCGTAGCGGGAGTGATGGGGTAGGACCCCAGGAACAGGGGTCGTCCCGATTTTTCTGAAGCGGCAAGCAGTCCCCAGGCGGTACCGATATTTCCCGTAATGTTCCGGTAACGACCTTTTACCATTTTGGCGGGAGAGACCTGAATGACCGATTCCAGCGCTTCAATAGTATCGGCAAAATTATACCCGGCCTGAAGTACAACCTTATTGATGTCAATCAGTTCGGGTTTCTTTTTGAATTTCTTCTCGAAATATTTAAACGATGATTTCAGATCACGGTTGAAGATGTAATAGAGCATTCCAAGGGAAAACATATTCTTGCTACGCTCGGAGGTTTTATTATCAATTCCGAGATCTTTCAGGCTTTCCTTGGTCAGCGTAGTGATCGGCGCCTTGACTATATGATAGTTGCTCAGGGTCTTGTCTTCCAGTGGATTGGTTTTGTATCCGGCTTTTTCAATTGTCTTTGCATCGAACGAATCGGTATCCAGGAGGATTGTCGCTCCTTTTTTGACCCATTTGAGATTTGCTTTAAGGGAAGCGGGATTCATTGCAACCAGGACATCGACCATATCGCCGGTTGTGAATATTTTTGAACTTCCCATGTGAACCTGGAATCCGGAAACTCCGGCAACCGTATTTTGCGGTGCCCGGATTTCGGCAGGAAAATCCGGAAATGTGGCAAGGTCATTCCCTACCAATGCTGCCACATCGGAGAACATGTTCCCTGACAACTGCATACCGTCGCCAGAGTCGCCGACAAACTTAACAACTACATCTTCCCGTTCAATAACGGGTCTTTTTTTATTAGCCATAATAGAATTCTTTTAGCGCCGCAAAATTACGTTTTTTAGAAGATATAAAGTAAAAATAAGGGACTTTTTATTGGATACAGGATGGGGAAGCATAAGGATATGAAGACCCGGTTTTGATGAACGATCGGTTATGACTGATAAAAAAGCAGCCACCCTTTAGGGACGGCTGCTTTCATTGATAATCAGTTTACGATTACTCCGGGTGAATTGCTTCGACTGGGCATACATCGGCACAGGCGCCACATTCCGTGCAAACCTCGGGGTCAATTTTATAAATATCACCTTCAGAAATAGCTTCAACGGGGCATTCATCGATGCAGGTTCCGCAAGCGGTGCAATCTTCATTAATTTTATAAGCCATGACTTTGTTATTTAGTGTCTGAACGGATCAGACAAGGTTAATAATGTGAATTACTTTACAAAGATAAAACTTTTAACAAAATTGACAATTCATATTCATGTTGTATTTTTGAAATTCAAACGCTGTAAATAATCTCAAATAAAATCCCGGATCATTTTTAGAAAACTTTCAGTTCCATATTTCTTCCATCAAAAACAGCATAGGAAAAATGGGTCAGGCAGTCGCCTAAAACAATTTGTCTGGCTTTTTCACTCAGTTTCAGATCCAGGGGGTAATGATAGTGGCCGTAAACCAGGAAGTCGAGTTCCGGATGCTTTTCGATAAGTTTCTTCGAATGAAAGGTCAGTCTGTCCGAGATCAACTTCAGATTCCTTTCCTCATGATTTTCTTCCCTTTCCGTTGAGGCATTCCTGCTTTTTCTTGACCAGAAGAGTCCCATTTTAATTCCAATATCGGGATGCAATAACCTGAAAAGCCACTGATTAAATGGGCTGGCGAAAACCCGTTTGATAAATTTATAACCATGATCGCCGGGTCCCAAACCATCACCATGGGCAAGATAAAACTTCTTTTCTCCAAATTCCGTAAAAACGGGAGAACCGTGAAGCGTTATATTCAGTTCATGCGACAAATAATCGAATGCCCACATATCATGGTTCCCCCGGAAAAGATGCACCGGGATCCCTGAATCGGTGATTTCTGCCAATTTCCCCAATATTCGCGAGTATCCTTTTGGAATAGCGGTCCGGTATTCGAACCAGAAGTCGAAAAGATCCCCCATCAGGTAGATCTCTTTTGCATCCGGTCGAATCATATCAAGCCAGGTGACAATCTTTTTCTCACGCTCCAGACTTTGGTCATGATCCGGAATTCCCAGATGAAAGTCGGAAATAAAATATATCTTATTACCCATCCTGAAATTTGAGGCAATTTACAATTTTTTTGACTTCTTTATTTCCTGTTCCCGTTGAAATTCCAATATTCGCTGATGATGGTACTGAACGTGTTTGTTCTCCGGGTAAATCTTCATCAATGTACTGTCGAGTTTCCGGAAATAGGCCGAATCTTCGTAAGGTGAAAGGAGGGTACTGAGCCCAAAGGCATAATTGAGTACAACCAATGAAACCAGAGAACCGGGATTCCTGTCGATGAAAGTTTTTTCAAAATCGCGCTGGCTGTTCCATATCTTGAGGAATGCCGTGTCAATCTGAAGGGTTAGCGGGTAAAATCCGGAACTATCCTGCTTGTCAATTAACAGTGTCTCAAGGGAATCGATTTTTCTTTCATTTTTTCGTGTAAAAATAAAAAACGTTTCAAGTCGTTCAGCCTCATCCGGTCCTTTCAACTTTATCCTGTCGGGAAATGAAATAAAATCACCGGTTAGGGTTATCGTATCGCCACGGTCTATATATAAAACCATTACCTTGCCTTGTTTCGATTGAAGCATGTAAAATCCGGGCTCTTCCGGCTTCAAGTTAAACCTGAATTGCCCGCCTGCATCCAGAACCAGGGAATCCAGCCTGATGACCGATTTGGTATTCAGTTCCAGCAGGGTGATTTTTTCGTCTGCGCAGTTTTGAAATTTTCCTTCAATGATGGCCGAATCCTTATGCTGACGGTTACATCCAAAAAGAATCAGACACAGGACGACGAAGGTCTTTGCCGGGTTAGTCATTTTGTCATTATATATGTATTCACAATATCACTGAATCGGAAGATCAAAATATTCCTTCTGCAAAAATCTTCAAATTTTCAAATCCTTACGCAGCATTGTACTGAGAAATTTATCAATCGGGAAAGTAAAATCTTCTTCAGAAAGCCGATCGGTACATAGCCAGCGGAAACATTGCGCTCCATCGACAATCTCCACAAAGTCATTTTTCTTTTCGGTGACTTGAAAGGTATATGGTTTATCAGTCTTTACCAGATAATAGATGTTTATTAACTGCATCGTTGAAGGCAGGAGGGTTGTGGCTTGGAAAAAATCGGTCGTGTAATAATGGGATATGATCTCTATTTTGGTGTTCAATTCTTCCATGAATTCGCGTTTCAGACAATCGATGGATCCTTCTCCAAAACGCAATCCGCCGCCGGGAAATTTGGTCATGAAAATTCCAAGACGGTACTCATCGGTGACAAGGATCCTGGCGTTATCAATCAGAAGTCCGTAAACGCGAATATTAAATCCGTCGATTTTCATATTAATCTAACGATACAGAAAAAAATAAATTATGAGGTTGGGTTGTGTAAAGGGAGTCATGGTAATATTTTTTTAGTTGCCCGAAGGATATGCCTTTTCCCCGGAGGACCGGTCAATTTTTCAATTCCGAACCCTATCTCTTTTAAAGTTCTGACTACCCGGCCCTTCACTGAAAAGGTTACCAGGGCAGCTCCGGGCGCCATACTGTTATAGATTCTTCTGAATATTAATTCCGACCACAACGATTGTTCGACATCCGGAGAGAAGGCATCAAAATAAATGCAATGATAAACAGAGGAGGGAGGGATGAAATCTTCCATCTTTTCATGAATTTTATGAAGCGTGAAATAGGGGGAGACGGATTCAATATTTCCCCAGGAGGATTCATGAAGAATTCGAAAGATATCAACGGAACCCGGTATGTTAAGTTGTCCGGGGTAATTTAGAACCGACCATATCTCTTTATTCAGGGGAAAGGCTTCAATGGAAGTATAGAAAACCGGTTTTTTTGTCTTTTCAGCTTCTGCCCAGGTTAATAAGGCATTAAGACCGGTACCGAATCCAACTTCAAAGATATGAATGGAATTCGCAAGGGATGCGGCTTTTTTAAATCCGGAATTGATGTAAATGTGCCGGGATTCCCTGATTGCTCCACCGGTGGAATGATAATGTTCATTCAAACCGGATACAAAAAGAGTATTCGATCCGTCACCTGTCAGAATAATGTCGGGATTTTCCCGTTTTCTTTCCGTCATTGCATCACTTCATCACATCACGCATTCCCTCAATAGATTATTCTATCTGCTTCTGTTTATCAACCGTTTGTTCTTGTGAAATCAAGTTTATCGACCTTTTTTCACTTCGACAGATCCGGATTTAATAATTTTCTGACAGCAACTCAAAGTAAGCAAGGGGATGCTGGCAGGAGGGGCAATTTTGTAATGCTTTGACTCCATAATGGATGAAACCGCATTTACGGCAAATCCAATAAGTCTTCTCATCCTTTTCAAAAACCCGGTTTTTCTCCAGATTTGTCAGAAGTTTACGGTATCTTTTTTCATGATGTTCCTCGATGCCGGAAACTATCTTAAAGGTGGTTGCAATTTTTTGGAAACCTTCTTCGGAAGCGACTTTCGAAAATTCCGGATAAAGATCCTTCCATTCCTCCAATTCCCCGTCGGCGGCAGATTTAAGATTTTGTGCCGTATTTCCGATGATCCCGGCCGGATAAGTGGCCGTGATCTCAACCGGACCCTCTTCTAGAAATTTGAAAAAGATCTTAGCATGTTGCTCTTCATTGAGTGCAGTTTCTGCAAAAATAGCTGCAATTTGCTCAAATCCGTCTTTCTGTGCCTGTTTCGAGAAGAAGGTATAGCGGTTTTTCGCCTGAGATTCTCCGGCAAAAGCCTTCAGAAGGTTTTTTTCGGTACGAGTACCTTTAACGCTTTTTTCCATAGCAATTGTTTTTGTTTCAAAATTAAATAGATTTGTTAAATGTGCCTCATTCAGCTGTCTGCTGGCCGACATGATAATAAATTAAAAAATTTGAAAATGCAGAAATCAGGGTTTGTTCATCTTAATATCTTCAAATTATTTGCAGACTCTGTTCCCGGTTTTCAATCCAATTGATGATTTTATCGCTGGTCGGGAGTTCTCCCGGTGGAACTACCCCGACCAACTGTCCGTTTTCATTGATCATGAACTTCTGGAAATTCCATTTGACCGGGGCATCCATGATTCCATTCTCCGCTTTAGTCGTCAGCCACTTATAGAGCGGATGAATGTATTTTCCTTTTACGGAAATTTTTGCCATCATCGGAAAGGTAACGCCATAATTGACGGTACAGAATTCCTGTATTTCCTGATTTGTGCCGGGTTCCTGACGAAAGAAGTTATTGGCCGGGAAACCGATGATCGTGAATTTATCGTTGCCATATTTTTCGTACAATTCTTCGAGTTGTGCATATTGCGGGGTATGTCCGCATTTGGAAGCGGTGTTTACTACGAGCACCTTCTTTCCTTTCAGGGAGGAAAGGTCAAAGGGTTTTCCATTGATGGCGGTTACTTTGAAATCGTAGAAGGCTATCATTTCCTGGTTTTGAGCAATTGTTTTCATGGTGATTGGTGTTATTAACGTTAAAAATATTATAAAAGTTTTCATTTCTGATACCTTTATAGTCCTGATCAAAAATATATAGATTCAAAGATACAACAATTTTTATTATTTATAACAATTCTAAATAAATATTTTTATTTTAATACTTTTTCAGAAGGGATTTCAGGATTGGAGAGATAAATTCATTGCAAGGTCCGGACGGAAAGATGAAAAGTTAGTAACAATTACTGTTAAAAAAATTGACACTTAATAAATAAATATTTTTTTATCTGGTTAATTGATATATAATTATATGTTTGGTATATTTTTTGTTATTGTGTATTGAAATTGTCTTTCCAAATATTTTATACCCAGCATCTTGACTTCACTGAATTGGTTTTGTATATTTGATAATTGATTATTTTTTCTTCCTCCTCTATCTGGTGATCCTAGGCTGAATTTCACTGATTTTTTTGATTTTTATAAAATTTCGGTTTACGATGGAATTTTATGAAGAATATAGACAAGCAGAAGTGTTCTTGATCTTGTGCAATATAACATATAGTGATATTGATCTTTGATTATTCGTACTGAAAATTTTGGATTATAACGAATTATTTTTCCACTGAATATTTTTACAATAAAACAAACATTGCCATGAAAAAAAACACATATCTCATTTTTATTCTTCAATTCCTTGTTTGTGTTGGTTATTCTCAAACAATCACTTATGATTTTTTAGAGAAAAATTGGAAGTTGGGGAATGATCCTATAACTGAATTCAGGGATATTAAATACCATTCCATTGTTACAATTGAAATAATTAATATAAACAGGTTTCTTTTTGATGCCACATTAGAAGCAAATGAAAAGAATTACAATACCGATGTGCCGGCACTTTTTCGGGGACAAATATTGAATTTATTTGATATTTCAAAAGCAACCGACTCAGCTATTCAAAAGAATATTCCAGAAGAAAAAGAGACAACAATAAAAAAGGGTCTGACATCCGGAGAGAGATTATCTGAATTTAAAGATAACTATGATAAGCTGATAAATATTAAAGATTTTTTTAATGCTTTACAACAAGTCGTCAATAATGACCAATATGGGAATAGGATGATGAAAGCAAAAAAAGAATTTGCGGCTGGAATTCTTCATCTTGATTCGTCTCGGATTTGCGGAGCGGATATTGAAATTTATGGAAGAACTCAGTTGAAACAGGCAACAGACAATTATAATTATTTAATAAAAGATACTCAACTCAAGAAAAATGTAGAACTCCTTAAGGAAATAAACCAAATATATGAAGACATAAAAAGCTCGGATTATGTTACAATCATTGATAAAGTTGCATTACTGTACGATATGATCAATGCGAAAGCAACTATAATTAGGTTCGCGTCAATACCTCCTGTATCATGTGATGAAATTGAGGTGAAAATCAGGATCATACCAAAATCAAATGTTCAGGGGAATTCCTCCTTCCGATCAGAGATGGTCAGTAACTCTATTTATACCAAAGGTGGATTTAAGATAGATTTCAGTTCCGGAATTTATGCTTCCAACCTGATCAATCAGCAGTTTACAACACGTGAAGAGAGAAATCCGCAAGATTCAATAACCGGGTATACACTTCTTGGTCAAAAAACGGGTCCCGTAAGTCTCGGAATTATGGCTCTGATGCATGTTACATACAGGGTTACTTGTCAATGGAATGTTGGATTGAATTTTGGGGTTGGATTGGATGTATATAATAATCAATCTCTTAAATTTTTATCTGGAGCAAGTATTATTATTGGAAAGCATCAACGTTTTATTTTGAACGGAGGAGTGGCAATTGGGCCTGTTGATAGGTTATCTTCCGATCTTGAGATTGAAAAGACATATCCAACTAGTCCAAAAATAACAACTGTGAAAGTCATTGATTTTGGATTTTTCGCCGGAATAACGTTTAATATTACTGGAAATTAATTGTTAAAATATTGAAAATGAAAATCAGAATCATTCTATTAGTTACTGTCGTTTGTATGTGGAATTGTAAGGTCAATTCGCAGGGTAAAACCGTTGAGTTTAAAATCAATGATACTTTATCATTTAATTATACTGCTGAAGAATTATATGAAGAATTTTTGAACAGGAATCTGATCAGTTATATAAACTTGGAAGGAAAAAATATTATTATGGGAAAGGAAAATTTTCCTCGAACATATGATCAGAGCCTGGCAATAAATAATGATTCTATTAATAATTATTTTTTTAGTAATTCAAATCTGAAGGGAAGAGGTTTTATAGAAAATATGAAGAATTTCAATCAAACATATATTCAAAATCCGAAAATTAAACTTGATTCTTTATTAAAAAAATACTATCTGTATAATGCAAATACTGATATGTTGTTTGCAGCATACGAGACCATACATGATGATCCATCGCTGGTAGAAGCAAATACAAATTCTGAAAACTGCAAGGTATGGTTAGATGACGCTAATCGAGTAGTTTCTTTTGTCGATTCAAGTGATATCTATGATAATAAAAATGGAACATTCACATTGCTTTTCAGGAGTACGTATGGAAATTCGTTTTCATTATGTCCTGGCGAACTTTTTTATTATCAACCAAAAATTTCCACATGTACCGGAGTAGTAATTGATTATAATAAAATTTTAACTGCAAGTCACTGCATAGAGGAGAAAAGTTTTACGGATTTTCGTTATATCTTTAATTATAGGATGCTTGAGAATGGTGAACCAAATTTGACTCTTAAAAAAGATGACATTTTAATTCCGGAGAAAATCATTAAAATTGATAAAGAGTTAGATTATGCAATTATCAGGGTGAAAGGGACTATCAGCAAAGAAAGAATCGCACCAAGAAGAGAAAAAGAGAAAATCTCTGATAATGAAAGCTTATGTCTAATTGGTTTTCCGAATGGCCTTCCGATAAAGATTGATACATTGGGAAAAATCATTTTAAATACGGATGCATTGTATTTTTATGCCGCAATTGATGCATATGAAGGGAATAGCGGTTCGCCCGTTTTTAATAAAAGAACACATCTGGTTGAGGGAATTCTTGTTGGAGGAAGCAAAGATTTTGAAAAGAACAATACAGTATTTAAAAACAAGGATTGTCAAATATCCTTCAAATGTCCATGTTCAAGGAATCCGGAAGAATGCAAAGGTGAAAAAGTTCTTAGAATTACTCAAATTAAAGTAAAATAATTGTATTACACCAAATCATTACTAAGGCCAACATCATATTATCCATTCCATTAACAATGGTCACGAATTCGAACTGAAATGGATTTTTCCGGTGGATGTGTTTTAGAACACTTATTCATTTCTTTACCCGGAGGTTCACAAAATATTTCTATATTTGACTGAGTTTCAATACCGGGATGAAGGAAGACATAGATCATATCACTCAATTTCTGCTGAACGCCGGAGAATACTGTACTTCGGAGGATACCCATCGCTATTTGCTCGACCGGCTTGCATTGAATACACGGATTTATTTCATGAGCCGTTATGTTTCCCTGTGTTTTTCGACGCGCAGCGCTGCCATAAAGGGACTTTATGATACAGACTATTGGGTCTCCTCCTCGCATGACGTTTTCCGGCTTATCGAGGGTTGCGGCGGACGTTTCCGGATCAGCGGATTGGAAAAGATCAGGAGCAGTAAAGGACCCGTGGTATTCATCAGCAACCACATGAGTACGCTTGAGACCATGATATTTCCGGGAATCATACAACCATTAAAGGATGTCACCTTTATTGTTAAAGATGCTTTGGTCAGCCATCGGATTTTCGGCGCCGTGATGCGCTCGAGAAATCCAATCGTATTAAGCCGGAGCAATCCAAGGGAGGATTTCAGGATTGTGATGGAAGAGGGATTAGAGAGGATATCCCGGGGAATCTCCGTAATTATTTTTCCACAGCATACGCGCAGAACGGAATTCATTCCCGGAGAGTTTAATACCCTTGGAATCAAGCTCGCCGCCCGTGCCGGGATCCCGGTAATCCCGGTGGCTATTAAAACCGATTTCTGGGGAACCGGCCGGTACACAAAATATCTCGGACCGATTCATCGCCGTAAACCCATCCACATTGCTTTTGGTGAACCCTTCCCGGTCACCGGTTCCGGGAAAGAAGAGCACCAGAAGGTCATAGATTGGATCCAATCGCACCTGGAACAGTGGAAAGATTAAAGTAATCCCCCGTCGGAAGAATCATATCCCGCGGGATGGTACCAGGAAATCTGCATATATCGCCTTATTCGCTTTTGTGGAATACTTTTCTCAGATCAACATTATCATATGGATCCATGATCGGGAAAATCCGGATTTAATCCACTAATTTTCAGGACTACCTTATAAACCACATCGTATCAAACCGGGATGATTTGACCCCTGGAAAAAAAAATATTGAAGAACCCCGGGTTTTAAAGAGAGGCTATACAATATTCACATAGACCAGATTGATTGTCTCTGCAGTAGCATTATTTTTTTTCACATTGATCGTATCCCCTTCAAATATAGTCTCCTTCGAAATGAACCGCTCAATCTTTAATAAAAGACACTTTTTTCAGCCATGACCTGGAATCATATTTTAATTCCCAAATGTTACCTCCATCGGATGTTTGTATAATCTTACCAGTCAGGGACGAGCTACTTGAAGCAACGATAATAGCCAGATTCCTGTCATAATAATCAATACCAAAAAGCCACATTCCACCTGGGCCAACTGAAGTTTGTCTTGTCCATGATGTGCCCCCGTTAGTAGTGATAAAAATCCCCTCATAGTCAAAAGCCCCCCACCAGGTTTGTGCATCTAACATGGCAAGACAGTTAATATCAGCTCCTCCTGTGCCCCCACCTCCGGTACCAGGTACCGAATCATTCTTCCAGGATACTCCGGCATCATCGCTTAATACATAATGTGATTGTCCTCCATAAACAATGATATGACCCGCACCGGACGCTTTTACGCCAATCCATTCATTCCGGTTATAATTATTTTCAGGGATGACGGAATCCCATGTTTTCCCTCCATCTGCCGTACGGGCTATAAAACCCCAGTATTTTTTGCTTATAGGAAAACCTCCGACAACATATACCGTTTGTGAACTTATTGCATAAATACCCTGCATCAATCCATTGTGGAAGAAATTGGTATCGAAAACGGTCCAGTTATTTCCACCATCCTTTGAATTGATTACTATTCCATTTTCACCACTTATCCAGATATCATCTGATCCAATCAGGGAAATAGATAACAGTTCGGTTTTCGAAAGTATTTGTGGACTCGTAAAAAGAACCCAGGTGTTGCCACCATCAGTGGTTTTTAAGATGCTGCACTGAGAACCCACGGCCCACACTGTATTTGTATCGATAGCCCATACGTCATTTAAATTAATTCCAAGTAAGGAAGGGGATCCTTCACCCTGTCTTTGCCATGTATCGCCGCCATCAGGTGTAAATAGAATCATTCCGTAATTTGTGCTGTCTTTATCGCCGATAACCCAGGCATACTTCTTTTTAACAGGTGTCGATTCCTGCGTGTCATTTTTTTTGCATCCATAAGGGAATACAAAAAGGATTGCCATGGCAAATAAAAGAAATTGCATTAGTAATTTTTTTGTCTTCATGATAAAGAATCTTTAATGATGAATATTCCTTCGCTTGTTTTCATTTTTTCAATATTTTCAATAGGTAACTTTCGTTTAAATCGTGGACAGCTATATGGATCATTTTTGTCAGATATTTTTGTTTTTTAAACTAATCCCTCAGAACATCAGGATATAGACCAATGCTCCGGATAGATATCCCAAAAGAGCAAGAAATGTAATTCGTTTTATAAACCAGAAAAAAGTGATTCGTTCCATCCCCATAGCGGCCACCCCGGCAGCCGAACCGATAATCAATATACTTCCGCCTGTACCTGTTGCGTAAGCTAAAAATTCCCAAAAGTAATGATCGGTAGGGTACAGGGTCAATGGAAACATTCCCTGCACGGCGGCAACAAGCGGAACATTGTCGACGATAGCCGAAAGGATGCCAATCGAAAGGATAGTAATACTCTGGTTTGGAATATGAGTTATCAGGTATCCCGACCAGGAGACAAGGATACCGGAAGATTGGAGGGCGGAAATGCAAAGAAGAATCCCCAGGAAAAAAAGGATAGTCGAAGTATCGATTTGTTTCAATGCCTGAGTCACGGAGTAAGGTCCTTTTTCTTTCCCATGTTTTTTCCGGTGGATAATTTCGGTCAATCCCCACATGATCCCTAACGCCAGCAACATGGCAATAAAGGGAGGCAGATGTGTCAGGGTTTTGAAGAATGGTACAAATAATAGAGCAAACATACCGGTAAAAAATACCAGATTTTTTTCAACCACACTTGCATTATTATGTTTTATTTCTGTATTTCCTGGCAAATCAACCATCCCCGGCTTGATCATAAAGGTTGCAATGGTGAGAGGAACGAATAAACATACGAGGCTGGGAAGAATCAGTTTAAGAATTATGTTGACGGCCGTGATCTGGTTTCCAATCCAGAGCATGGTTGTTGTCACATCGCCCATTGGTGACCAGGCACCGCCTGCGTTTGCAGCTATGATGATGATTCCGACAAAAAACCAGCGATCACGTTCATCACTGATCAGTTTTCGTGTCAGAGAAACCATAACGATGGTAGCAGTAAGGTTATCGAGCAGTGCTGAAAGGAAGAAGGTAATCAGGCTCATGATCCAGAGCAACACCCGTTTGTTCCTGGTACGGATCCTTTGGGTAATGATGTCAAATCCGTCATGCGAATCAATCAGTTCGACGATTGTCATAGCGCCAAGAAGGAAAAAGAGAATTCCGGAAATATCGGCCATGTGAGTTGCAATGGACTCTGTCACCGTTTCTTTTGTGGAACTGAATACCATGAAAATGGTCCACGATAAGGTTCCTGCGATCAGTGCACTGGCAGCTTTGTTAAAACGGATTTTATGCTCAGTGATGATTGCCAGATATCCGATAACAAAAATAATTGTTATGAGAATATTGCTCATCAGATAACTATTTTACAACCACTAATTTACTTTTTGCTCCTTTCATCCGTTCATGTAACCAAATTTCCATCCGTTTGATTTCATTGTTCCTGACTTTCCTGTTGAATTTCACATAGACCAGATTAACCGTATCTGGTGATTTGGCTTTTGTTTTGTTTACCAGGGTACGGGTAACAGATGTCTCTTCCACATCCGGGAAAAGAGCTCTTATCTCATTATGTATGTTGCCGGATGAATAGTCAGACTGATATTTCATCAGCTCCTTTTCAAGCAGATCAATTTGCTTATCCTTTGATAATAGTGCCACTTGATTTTTTGTGTACAGTTCTTCAATGATCTGAGATTTAATGTTGGTAATATCGGTAGGGGTAAACTCCTTCATTCCCTGGTTTATCTTAAGATTGGCATTTACAAGATGATAATCCGGAAGTTTTTTCCTGGCATTTTCAACCAGATCGGGATTCAATCCTTTTCCCACATAAACAAGATTAATTGTCTTTGAAGCAACATCAATTTTTTTCTCAATGATCGTATTCCCTTCAAAAATCATCTCTTTCGAAATGAACCGGCCGGCATTTATTTCAAAAACATTCCTTCGGATCATGAGATATGCCATTACCACACTTGGCACAAAAGTGATAATTACAATCAGCCAGATCCAAAGCCTCATCCGGTGCCCTATGCGTTCATCACGATACTTATGCCTTGGAAAATGAAGAAACCTGACAATCAGAAAAGTAGCCAGGCAGATAAAGACAGAATTAATGAAGAAAAGGTAAAGGGCTCCCATGAAATAAATCATATTTCCAACTGCCAGTCCATAGCCCGCCGTGCAAAGTGGTGGGATGAGTGCTGTGGCAATAGCCACTCCCGGAACAACGTTCCCTTTTTCCTTACTTGAAACAGCTATGATCCCTGCCAGTCCGCCAAAAAGTGCAATTAGAACATCATAAACCGTTGGTGTGGTTCTTGCAAGAAGTTCAGAATGTGCTTCGTTCAACGGGGATAATAGAAAATAAATCGTAGAAGCGATCAGACTTATTACAATAGCGATCAGAAAATTATAAGCAGATAAGCGGAGTAACCTGAAATCGTTGATCCCTGCTCCCAGTCCTATTCCCATGATCGGTCCCATCAATGGTGAAATAAGCATGGCACCTATGATCACCGCCGTTGAGTTGACATTGAGTCCGATCGATGCGATAAAGATGGCAAACATTAATACCCAGAGATTTGTTCCCCTGAAGTATATGTTCCTGCAAATGGAATCGATAATTCCCCCGTATTCCTCGGTGTTTTTTTCGAGGTTGAACCGGTCTTTTAAAAACTTCCAGGCAATTGTTTTAAAATTCATTTGATCCGGATTATTAAAACAAACAAATTTATCAATAATCGTGACCGATCAATAAAATTTTTGGTTCAGTAATAATGGTTTCATTATATTCCCGAACAAATGGGGATTGATATATCAAAGCATTTATATTATTCGGCTTATGGTTTGTTAAGAAGGATTCCGATCAATCCGGTCACAAATTCCTGATCGGGACAAGTATATTTAGCAACAGACAAACTGTTTCCCACTTTAATTGTAACAGCGGTTTCGGGTAATACATTAAAAAGGTCCTCATCCGTCAGATCATCGCCCAGAGCGAGAATAAACCCGGGAGATTTATCTTTTAAAAGATTAGCAGCGGCCGATCCTTTGTTGATAAATTTTTTCTTGATCTCCAATACATTGTTTCCGTGTAGAAATTCGACCGGGGATCCATTCGTTACTATGTGGAGGGTAACCTTAATTGATTCAATTTCAGAAACTGTGGGAACAACCGCACAATTCCTGTAATGCCAGGCAATGGCGCTCTCTTTATCTTCAAGCATTGATCCCGGGTGTTTTTTTTGATAAAGCAACAATACTTCCCGGACTCCGGTTTTCCAGTTGTTCTGCAGTAATGTTTCAGCTCTCCATGTTTTTCCTGGTTCCCGAATGAAGAATCCATGCTCGGCGATCAGAGTCAACTCCATGCCGGAAAATATTTTATCCAGGAAGTTCCGGGTTCTCCCGCTGATGATCACAACAGAGTTTTCCCTTACCGATGTAAGTTCTTTTAATAAAGATTTCGTCTCATGGTCTGGGAGTGCATCATCGGGTTGGTCATAAAATGGAACCAAGGTTCCATCGTAATCAAAGAAAAAAAAGCGATTGATGGCTTTGTCATAATCAGCCTTAATACTTTTAATAATTGTTTCATTCAGATTCATCATTGTATGGCATTTTTCTGGGTTTTTTCGAATATTGTGGTTGCCCATCGATAAACATTATTTCGCCTTACTTTTTTTTGCATTGTCTTTATACGTTCTTGTTTGATCTCCGCCGGCATTTCCAAAGCTTCTCCGATTGCCTGTGCAGTTTCATTCTGGTCAAAAGGGTTGATAATGACCGCTTCTGATAACTCAGTCGCAGCCCCCGCCATTTCACTGAGAATCAGTACTCCCTTATTCTGAACTTGGCTTGCAATGTATTCTTTTGCCACGAGATTCATACCGTCGCGTAATGGAGTGATCAACCCAACATCGCTTATATCATATAGCGCAATAAGTTCCTCGTGGCTAACCGACCGGTATTGGTAAATAACCGGACGCCAACCAAGATTGCTGAATTTTCCATTGATTCTTCCAACGGTCGCCTCGATTTCCTTTTTCATCGTTTGATACTGGGATATGGAATCGCGTGAGGGAATCACTATCATATTGAAAACCACTTTCTCGTGCCAGGTAGGATTGTTGTCAAGAAAAGTTTCATAAGCAAGTAACCGTTGTAGCAGGCCTTTAGTATAATCTAACCGGTCAATGGAGAATATCAATTTTTTTCCTCCCATTGATTTTATGATTTTCTTCTTTTCTCTGATCACTTTAGCCGATGTGCAGTCATCATGAAATTTCTCATAATCAATACCTAATGGAAAAGCATGAAGAGAAACCCTTCGCTTCTTGAAGATAATATTTGATTTTCCGTGGGAGGATAGTTTCATCGTATTACGCACCGATAAATAAAAGTAACGGGTATAAGCACGGGTATAAAATCCGGCCAGATTGGCTCCAAGAACTCCGGACAGCATCGATTCGCGCCAGTTTCTGGGCATCAGGCGAAATATTTCGAAAGAGGGAAAAGGAATGTGCAGGAAGAAACTGATTATGGATTCCGGAAATCTTTCACGGATCATACCCGGAAGTAAAAGAAGCTGGTAATCATGAATCCAGATACAATCCCCGGGCTGGATCACATCTTCCAGCACACCGGCAAATAGCTGGTTTGCTTGAACATATGCCTCCCATTGATCCTCCTTGAAACTGGTTAACCATGGAAAATAATGAAAAAGAGGCCAAATCGTATTATTACAAAATCCACTGTAATACTTTTCATTCAGATGGGCGGGAATATTTACCGGGTAAAGTGTAAAGGGAATCTCACCGGATCCATTGATTAAATTTCCGGTTGCGATTTCATCCCCTCTCCCGATCCAGTGAATGGGGAGTCTCGCTGAAGAATATCCAGGCAGTTGTAACTTCTCGCTTAGTGAAAGAATAGCCGAAACCAATCCGCCCGAATTTTGAATTGCGATTATTTTATTATCATTTCTGAGAAATCGGTATGGTAATCGGTAGGCTGCGATAATGAGCCTTTTGAATGGTGGAAAAGTCTTTTTTTTCATGCCTGGTGTATTAATAAAAAATCGGCTTATCGAGTTTTACTGCAATTCTGAAAACTGCATTCATCAGACCAACATGGCTGTATGTTTGTGGAAAGTTACCCCATTGTCCTCCAGCACTGTCGGCATCTTCTGATAAAAGGCCAAGGTGGTTTGTACAGGACATCAATCGTTGAATTAGTCGGCAGGCTTCATCAGTTTTCCCCACACATGCCAAAGCCTCGGCATACCAAAATGAACAAAGCAGAAAGGAAGTTTGAGGTTTACCGTGATCATCTTCGCGGATATAACGGTAAAACAGGTCATCATGGGTTTTCAACTCATCTTCAAGGGCTTTTAAAAACCGGCGTGCTCGTTCTGAACAAGGGTCCAGATAATTCATAGTGATGAGCTGTAATCCGCTGGCATCCAGGTATGGGCTTCCAATCGCCTGAGTATAAGCACCCCTGGAGGCATCATAGCATAATTCTAATTTAGCAGCAGCCTTTTCTGCAATCAGAAAAGATCTGATCTTCAGACCCTCATCACCAAGCAAATCGGCTATCTTTAATGCGGCCCTGCTTCCTGCCCAGTGGAAAAGGAACGTGTAACTATGAGCTTGTGAAATGGTATTGTATTCCCATATCCCGGCATCCGGCTCGTCTATATTTTTTTCAATCTGGCTCACAAGACGTCTCACCATCAAAAGGGTTTTGTCACGGTCGTAGTAGTTTAACCGTTGATCGATAAAAAGGGGAAGTAAGCTTACGAGGAGCTGTCCGTAAACATCGTTCTGCACCTGCATTCCTGCATTATTCCCGATTCTTACGGGTTGATTGCCCAGGTAACCATGAAGATCAAGTAGTTTTTCTCTGGGTACCGGATCTCCCGATAGGGTATAAACCGGCTTGATCCTTGTTTTTTCATTCAGAATAATGTTTTGGATAAAATTGAAATATTTCTCAAGTTCCTCAAAGTGACCGACACTGTTGAAGGCATTCAGGGTATAATAGGTATCGCGCATCCAACAATAACGGTAATCCCAGGTGCGTCGCGAACCATCATGCTCCGGCAGACTGGTTGTCCCTGCGGCGATAATTCCACCGGTGTCTTCAAATTGGTGGAGTTTCAGTACCAGTGCCGAACGGATGACTTGTTCCTGGAATAGGTGAGGAATTGAGGTAGTTTTTACCCAGTTATGCCAGTATTCTTTTGTTTTCTGCAGAAAAGTCTCTGCAGTGTTTGCAAGTCCTGCCTCAAGCGGGACACCATAAGTGAAAACCATGTAACGGGTTTCGGTCAGCACGAATGGCTTATGGTCAATGATATAATTCAACGGAATATCCGTCGTCAGGCGAACCTGCGAATCGAGGTTAAGATAACGGATATGGTTGCTGCCCTGTACAACTTCAGGGATGATGTTCCCATAATACCCGACCGGATTACACCTGACCAGGATAAAACCGTTTCCTGAAATCGGCTCAATCTTACGAATTATCATCAGGGGTTTATAATACCTGTCGTATTGGTAAAAACGGGGAGCAAAGTCGGTGATCCTGAAGGATCCGCCATTTGCTTTAAACTCAGTAATCAGGATATTTGTATTTTTCAGATAGTATTGTAGTGAAGCAAATTTATCACCGGCAGGTTTTATTGAAAATTCTCCTCCCTTCTCAGGATCAAGAAGCGACCCGAAGATAAAGCTGCTGTCGAAACGGGGCAGACACAGCCACTTTACATTTGATAAAACATCGATGTAAGCAAGGAAAGAGCAATTCCCGATGATGCCGAGGGAATATGAATGGATTGGTTTTTTAGGATAGGTTATTTTCTTTTTCATGATAAATGTGTACTGTTTTCAAATCACGAAACGATTATCGGAATTTTGTATATATAGCGGGAGTGAATATAAGGATAATTATATTCAGGAACATGATCCGAGACTCACCCGGTTGTATTTCCAAATACAGAAATCCCAGGGTAATCAGAATCCCCTTGGAGACTGTTTCAACAGACTGGTGCAACAATATATAAATCGTGACATCCAGCAGAAAATGTAAATACGAAACAGTTCTCTGTCGGTGTTCTGCATTGGAATAATACAAAAACTTTTTACATAAATATCGCAACAGAAATTCACCCTGAAAAAGATTTGATGATAAAAAGCGATAAAATCAATTGTCGTATCAAATTTAGTGAATAGATATGGAATATCCAAAGTCATAGAAATGGAGTACGGGGATAGATCCGGGACGGAGTTTAATGAGATCAGCGAAAATCTTGTACGAATCTTGTCGCTGACCTTGTAGGATACAAAAAAGCAAATGATCAACCTTGCAATAATAAATAGAATCTCTATATTTGGAAACAAAAGTAAAGTTCAGATTGTGTTGCAACGAATAATCAATCGAATTATTTATTATAAGCAGAAGTATATAGGAAACCGAACCTATATCGTTCTGGCCAGCATTATTGTTGGAATCGGTTCGGCATTGGCTGCGGTACTGCTTAAACATTTTGTCAGGCTTATTTATCAAATTCCGGATTACTTTCTGTCATTGACACATTCAACATTGATTTATATTGTGACTCCTCTGATTGGAATACTGATTACTATCCTGCTGATAAAATTGCTATTCAAAGGGAAATTGGAAAAAGGACTGGGAAGCATAATCTTCTCTATTGCAAAACGATCAGGGAAAGTCGAGCGGTCAAAGATGTACTCCCATATACTTACCAGTGGAATTACAATCGGTTTTGGAGGTTCGGCCGGATTGGAAGCGCCGATTGTAATAACGGGCTCTGCAATCGGTTCAAACATAGCTGGTTTCTTGGGATTTGGTTATAAAGAAAAGACTCTTCTGTTAGCGTGTGGAGCTGCCGCCGGTATCGCAGCAGTATTTAACAGTCCTATTGCGGGCGTTATTTTTGCTTTTGAGGTTCTGCTTACCGATATCACCATCCCGCTTTTTATTCCACTGCTTATTTCAACCGCAACCGCAACAATTTTATCCAAATTCTTATTAAAGGGCCAGCTTTTTTACCTTGTCACAAATGATTGGTACTTCAATGCAATTCCATTTTATATTCTCCTTGGTATCTTATGTGGTCTCATCTCTGTTTATATGACAAGGATTACCTTTACTGTTGAAGGCTTTTTTGAAAAACGAAAGAAAATACTTCCAAAAGCAATCTTCGGAGGACTTACACTTGGAATTCTTATTTTTCTTTTTCCTCCACTTTTTGGGGAAGGATACGCTACCATTGAAACTTTACTCAAAGGTGAATATTTCGATATTTTGAATAACAGTATTTTCCATTTTTTGCCTTCAAGTCCCTGGACTCTGATTGCTTTTACAACCTTAATTGTCCTGATAAAAATTGTTGCAACCTCCGTTACCCTTGGTGCCGGTGGAAACGGAGGTATATTTGCTCCTTCCTTATTTACCGGAGGTCTGACCGGATTTGGCATTGCTTTTCTTGTAAATACCTTAGGATTTGGCCAACTGCATGTCTCAAACTTTATTGCAGTAGGCATGGCAGGAATCATGAGCGGAGTGGTACATGCCCCACTGACAGCAATATTTCTTATTGCGGAGATTACAGGAGGTTATGTCCTGTTTGTTCCTTTAATGATTGTATCCGCATTATCTTTTTTTATAAGCCGTTATTTTGAACCCTATTCTATCTATACAAAAAAGTTGGCTCAGACCGAAAATTTTTATGCAGGTGGTAGCGATAGTAGCATTTTTGAGAAAATCCCATTGGACGAAATGATTGAAACCGAATTCATTGCCTTGAATCAGAATGATAAATTCAGTACCTTGATCGAAGCCTTCACGCGTAGTAAAAGAAATGTATTTCCTGTTGTTGATGATGACCGGAATTTTATAGGTATCATTCCCCTTGAGAATTTTAAAGAATTCATGTTTAAAAGTAATTTGTACGACGAAATCAGATTAAAGGACATCACCTCCAAATCAGAGATAACGCTGGAAATCAGTGAAACTATGGAGGATGCAATGATCAAACTTGAAAATTCAAATCTTTGGAATATACCTGTAACGAACCAAGGGAAATACGTCGGATTTATTTCAAGGGCCAACATCTTGTCCTACTATCGGCGAATTTTGAAAAAATCAGCATCTTTGATTTGATTAATTTACTTTATCAAACCCAGCGTAACCGCAACGAATAAAGTACCATTTAAATTCCATGAATAAATATTCCCACCATTGTATTCCTGGTCCTGATAAATGTATACGGGATGACAATGATTACCGGAATAAGCATGATCATTAAATCGGTTCCGAAGGGTAGATGAGACATTTGTCTTTATATCTTGTGCTTTGCTGAGGGATCATATTGGATGTTCATTTTATCGAGTAACGATTCTACCGGTATCTGATGCAGTTGCATCCCGAGATCCCATGGATCCATCCCCAAAACAAGTCCGGACATCTCTTCATAAGTCAGAACCGGGATTCCATGTCCGTCAGAACCATATGTTTTCCCGGTTGTTTCGGAAATCACATATTGCCATCGATCTAAAAAATAGGTGCAACCCGGGCAGTTAGCTACAATAAAATCGGGTTTATAGGGTTCCATGGAGTCAAGCTTGAGCTTTGAATTGGATAAAGAATATCCCCGGTTTTCTTTAATAATGTAATTTCTAAATCCAAATCCACAGCAGTGACGCCTTTCTGGATAATCGATGATTTTACCTCCCCAGGCTTCTACCATTCCGGAAAGAAAAACTCTCTGCCGGTAGCCTCCTTCAGTTGTTGACGCGATTGCTCAAGGGTCTCCGGAAAATGATTCCATGTTTCGATCACTTCTGAATAAACGCCAAAGGAAGTGACACAGGATGGAATGAAGTGTTTATATTCAACCCCGTTCATCAATGAGAATTACCAGGCTACAACGGCTCTGGTTGTTTCAAACGGGATCAGGGCTGAATGATAGGCAATACCGGTACAAGTTGTCTGATCTTGTCCGATTCACAATAGGAACAATATGTTAACGGTGTTTCACTAATGAGTAGTTTATGACAAGCTTCACAACGATACCAGAACTCGTCGGTATGATAATCCAATCCCTCCATCACGGGAGGATGGATCACAAGACGTTTTCTTTTAGGTCGCGGCATGATGAAGCAGAATAGATAATATTTTTGTAGTCTGGTTCAATGCACATTATTATGTAAAGTGACAGGAGTTAACGCATTATCATAAAGACCTAATCCTCTGCCGGTTCGAGGTCCTTTACCCTCCGGACCGCTATGATTCATTTTTGGCATGACATTTCATTTTTACAAAAGTACAAATTATTTTACTGTTATGAACAAATGTTCATTACTTTTGTAAACAAATATTATGAACCAACTATTTGAGAAGATACCGCCTGACGGGTGTCCGGATTATTATTCAATCGTTTGAAAGTTAATGGAGAAATTGTATTTTTACATTTTCAAATCAAGTATGCCTTGAGACAAGCAGGTAAATATGTTTCCATTGTACTGTTGCTGGTATTGTCTTTCTATATCTCCCCAAGGTATTATATTCATGCATTATATGGTCATGAGGATACCCATTGCCATCCGGGGAAGTTTGCCACTCTGGAACCTCACCACCATCATTGCCTTATTCTTCAGTTGAGCGAATCGGTTTTTTTAGTTGAAAAACCCTTTCCTGTTGCATTTTATACCACCCTCTTTTCGATTCTTTCCGAACCGATAATTACTTTTTTTCAACCGGAGGGTTATGAATTCATCCGACTTCGCGCTCCTCCGGATAATCCTATTACCTGATAAGTCGGACGGGCTTATCGAACAATTCCCTTTATCATACAGAGAGTAATAATCCATGAGTTGTTTATTCAAATGAGGCAACAAGTTATGTTGATATTCCTCATGATTATTTTCTGGATTCCATCTCCTGCACTGAAAGCTCAAACCGGGAACTTGTGTATCAACGGGTTTGTAAAGGATGTCAACCATCGTCCCTTATCTGATGCAACCATATACTTGAATGGCCCATTTCAAAGAACCCATACAGATTCCAGCGGAAGCTTTCATTTTACAGGACTGAATGTCGGGAAATATACCGTGAAGGTGACATTTGTGGGGTTTCAGCAACCATCACTGGCATTGTATCTGGTAAAGGATACATTACTGGAAATAATTTTACATCCCGAAAGCATACAAATGGACGAAGTGAATATTGTGGAGAATCGATCCAAGGCAATCCGGGAGATGCAATCCGTTCAGGTATCTACGATCGGTCAGGAGTCGCTTCTTCAGAATCTTTCGGGTAGTCTTGTCCAATCCATCGGGAAATTGCCGGGATTGGCTTCCATCAATATAACTTCCGGTATAGCCAAACCCGTAATCCGTGGGCTCAGTTTCAGCCGGGTAGCGGTCGTAGAGGATGGTATCAAGCAAGAAGGGCAGCAATGGGGGATTGACCATGGACTGGAAATTGATCAGTATGGCGTAGGGAAGGCAGATGTCATTAAAGGTCCGTTATCTTTTCAATACGGATCGGATGCCATCGGCGGGGTGATCATTCTTTCAGATCAAAGCTTTCCGGCGCCACATTCTATGGATGGTTCCGTAATGGTGACCGGAAAATCAAATAACGGTCTTGTCGGTATTTCCGCCTATTCGGCTATCCGATGGAATAAGAATTACTTCAAGATACGTTTGACCATTGATGATTATGGCGATATGAAAGTACCGGCCGATAGTTTCTACTATAATGGCTGGCAGTTGCCCATTGGTAATAACCGGCTGAAAAATACTGCCGGAAAAGATTATGGCATTAAAATTTGCACGGGGATGGTGGATAGCTGGGGAACCTGGTCTGTCACCCTGAGCAATTACCATCAGAAAGTGGGCTTTTTCAGCGGATCGCATGGGATGCCGGATAAATATAATCTTCAGGATGACGGGGAGGAACGAAATATCGATTTCCCTTTCCAGAAAGTGAACCACTTTAAAGCGATTGCCAATATCAAGCTGCGGATCAAAGACCATTGGCTGGAAGCCGATCTGGGGTATCAGTTGAATCACCGGCAGGAGTTTTCTTTTCCCCATACACACGGTTTAGGGCCACAGCCGGAAGGAAATCTGGAGATTGATCTGCAATTGAGTACTCTATCAGGAAATATCAGGTATTATTTCGATAAAACAGAAGAGAAATGCCGCGTGATTGGTATTTCAGGTCAATATCAGCAAAATACCCGAGGGGGATATTATTTTCTTCTTCCAGATTACCATACCTGGTCAGCCGGCGCTTATTACTTTCAACAGTGGTTGCTTTCCCGGGGATGGAATTTCAATTCTAATGTCCGTATCGATTTTGGTCATATTTATACACAAAAATTCTTCGAACCGGTATATGATAATCAAAATATCATCACAGGTTATAAACAGCGTAGTCCGTTGATCCGGAAGAACTTCTTCAATGTCTCCGGAGGGGCAGGTTGTTCATGGCAGATAAACCAGTCGCTGAATTTAAAGATGAACCTGGGAACAAGCTATAAAATTCCTTCGGCTCCGGAGCTTACTTCCAATGGTGTCCATCACGGAACTTTCCGCCATGAAATGGGCGATTCAACACTTACTTCTGAAAGATCGTTCCAACTTGATCTGGGACTGAGGTATGAATTTAAAAAAATATCAATGGGATTAAGTCCTTTTATTACTTGGTTTCCCAATTTCATATATCTTTCTCCCACGGGAGAATTCTCCTTCCTGCCCGACGCAGGACAAGTTTACCAGTACCGGCAAAGTGAGGCCCTTTTTACCGGCGGAGAATTCACATTTTCAGTTGCGGTATTCAAAAACCTCGTCTTTCACAACCAGAGCCAGTATGTTTATGCTGCGAATCTGAATGATGGGTATCCATTTCCCTTTATTCCGGCGGCATCTATGGTGAATGCTTTACGTTATGAATTGAAGGGAGCGGGAACACATTGCAGAAACATCTATGGAGAAATTGAACTTCAGACTACTGCTCCCCAAAACCGCGTAGCCAGGAATGAACTGAAAACAAACGGATATAACCTGCTCAACCTTTCAGCCGGATGCACATTCGTTTTTGGGAATCAACCCATTGAAATAATGTTTCAGATTCAAAACCTGACCAACAAAAAGTATTTCAACCACATGAGTCTATACCGGATGCTCGATCTTCCTGATCCGGGAATAAACTTCATTCTGGTTGTAAATGTTCCGTTACAATTTTTATTGAATCAAAAAGAAAAATAATCATTAAACCATTCAAATACAAACAATAGCTATGAAGACAAACACTTTTTTTTCAATCATAATTATTCTGGTGATCTTTGTTTCTCAGGGATGTAATAAAGAGAATCAGGACAATGAACAACCTGCCATCACACTGAATTCACCGGTTGAAGACCAGGTTATCATTGCAGGTACCGATACCAGTATCATCTGTTTAAATGCGGTATTTACTGATAATGAAGAACTGAAACAATACAAGATCAACATTCATAATGCAGCCGGACATGGGCATAAATGCACTCTTACCGGATGGGACACCACCATTATTCAATCCCTCGACGGAAAGAACCGGATCGTGGATTTTGATATCGATCTGTCTCATTTCAGCCAGAAAGATACTGCGTACTATCATTATATGGTTTATTGTCTTGATCAGGCCGGTAATGAGTCGATGGTTTACCGGACTATCCGAATAAGATGGTTTGAAAAATAATCATACCAAGTATCGTGTTGCAACTTTAAACCTGATAAATTTGTCACGTTATCTGGGAGTGCTGTTGTCGGACATGATTTTTAATGAAAGTTTAAAATATGAATAATTTCATCAGGATGGAAAGCAGGGTTGTCTGTTCCATCATTACTTTATATTTGATCATTGGCAACCATCAACCGCTTACTGCTCAGGATATCATTCCCCGGGACACCTTACATAGAAGTTTTCGGCAAATCTGTGAACTTCTTTCCCTTTACCGTTATTCCTGACAGAACCTTTGAATTTGACCTGTCAGGGATATCGGCGATTTTCTCCGCCGGGAAACAAACATTTCTGGAATCCGAAAGGGCGGAGTTGGAATTGACTCGGTGGTAAGGGGATTCAAATACAACCAGGTCACAGTATTATTGAACGATGGTGTCAAGATTGAAGGAGGTTGCCCGAACCGGATGGATCCTGTGACTTCTCATGAAGAGAGTGAGAATATCGAAAAAACGGAGATCATTAATGGTCCTTCAAAGAGAACGGGTGGAATGTTTTTTCCATTTTTTCTCCTGAGTACCGAAGAATCTATCCGGTCAGTCCAGAACCAGAACAGGTTTCAGGAGCGTCTTCCCGATCTCAATGGCTTTCTCGTTATCGGGGATCAGATTATGATGACGGACAGGCAAAGATTTCTCCAAACCTTTATGAATGTATTCGGGGGCGACCAGCGGTTTAAGTTTCAGAAAGCCTCCCAGCACGATCATATTGAATATTTTGGAAAGTCCCAGTTTGGCGGCTTCATCGGCTGCTTCAATGGTATAAATGTTGATGTCTTTCCGTTGTGGATGGCGCGTAATACCGTTGGGATCATAGATCATCAACCCACCCGGTTTAACAGTCTTTTCAAACTTATCCATGGATTGCTGGTTAAGGAGGATGGCGGTGTCGAATGAATTCAGGATCGGGGAACTGATCCGTTCATCGCTGATGATCACGGTTATGTTGGCGGTACCGCCTCTCATCTCAGGTCCATACGAGGGCATCCAGCTTACCTCTTTGTTTTGCATCACACCAGAGTAAGCAAGAATTTTTCCCATGGAGAGAACCCCTTGTCCTCCGAATCCGGCAATAATAATTTCTTCGGTCATAATATTTTAAATTAAATAGTGAAAAGATGAACAGTCAAATATTGAAAATTATTCTTTGCCGACCGCCTCTTTCTTTTCGACCAGTTTACCATCAACTTTAATATCTCCCAGCGAATAGAAGGGGAACATATTCTCCTCCATCCATTTATTTGCTTGAACCGGAGTCATCTTCCAGCCCGAATTACAGTTGGAAACAATCTCAATAAACGACAATCCTTTTTTCTCCTTCTGAATATCGAAAGCTTTCCTCATAGCTTTTTTAGTCTTGCGAACCGCAGCGGGGGTGTGCACAGCCTGTCGGGTGACATAATAAACCCCGGGCAGATTCGCAATGAGTTCGGTTATTTTAATCGGGTACCCCATTGTCGCAACATCCCGTCCGTATGGAGAGGTGGAGGAACGCATTCCGGGCAGTGTTGTCGGAGCCATTTGCCCGCCGGTCATCCCGTATATTCCATTATTAATAAAGATGATGGTAATATTTTCACCCCGGTTACAGGCATGAATGGTTTCGGCAGTTCCGATGGCTGCAAGGTCACCATCTCCCTGATAAGTAAATACAAAGCGTTCGGGCCAAAGCCGTTTGATAGCGGTTGCTAAAGCCGGTGCGCGGCCGTGAGCGGCACCCAGCATATCGATATTCATAAAATCATAGGCAAGTACGGAGCAACCGACTGGAGATACGCCAATGGTCTTATCCTGGATATTCATTTCCTCGATGGTTTCCATAAGCATGCGGTGGGCGACACCATGACCACATCCCGGACAGTAACTCAGGGGACAGTCGACAAGCAGGTCGGTCCTTTTATAAACAAGATTCTCAGCTTTTCTGATTTCTGGTTTTGCAAATTGTTCTTCCATATCAACCTCCGATTATTTGTTTTTCCAATGCTCTGACCACTTCATCCGGAGTAGGGATGATACCGCCAAACCGGCCGAAATGTTCAACCTTGACGGAACCGCCCGTAGATAGTTTTACGTCTTCGATCATCTGTCCGGCATTCATTTCAACCACCAGGATTCCTTTGACTTTTTTACCAAGTTCTTCAATCTGTTTGGTTGGGAAGGGGAAAAGAGTTATAGGGCGAAACAGGCCGATTTTGATTCCTTTAGCGCGGGCAAGATCAATTGCTTTCTGACAGATTCGGGCTGAAAGGCCGAAAGCAATGTATAGGTATTCGGCATCTTCGCACCGGATCTTCTCATAACGAACTTCATTTTCCTCCATTTTTTTGTATTTAGCCTGGAGCTTCAGGTTTACCCGTTCCTGCCCTGCCGGGTCAAGATCGAGGGAGGTAATGATAATATGTTCGCGGTCTTTTGGTTTCCCGGTAGCCGCCCACGGACATTGTTTAATAACTTCTTCGTCGGTACGGCGCGGGATCTGATCAAAAAGGACGACTTTTTCCATCATCTGCCCGATGGCTCCGTCGGAAAGGATCATGGCCGGATTACGATATTTAAAAGCCAGATCAAAAGCAAGCTTTACGTGATCGCACATCTCCTGAACCGAGGCCGGGGCAAGAACAATTATCTTATAATCACCATGACCACCGCCTTTGACAGCCTGGAAATAATCGGCTTGAGAAGGTTGTATTGTGCCAAGTCCCGGGCCGCCGCGTACAACATTAACGATCAAAGCCGGCAATTCGGCTCCTGCCATATAGCTGATTCCTTCCTGCATCAGGCTGATCCCGGGACTGGAGGAGGAGGTCATTGCCATTTTTCCAGTTCCGGCAGCGCCATAGACCATATTGATAGACGCCACTTCACTTTCTGCCTGAAGCACTACCATCCCGGTTCTTTCATATGGTTTCTCCGCCATCAGATATTCCATAACTTCCGACTGTGGCGTGATCGGGTAACCGAAGTACCCGTCGCAACCAGCGCGTATAGCTGCTTCGGCGACGGCTTCGTTGCCCTTCATTAGTTTCAATTCACCCATTTTATTTGATTTTTTAATTTTTTATCCGAGATCAAATTTTGGCCCTGTAAACGGTAATGACACCGTCGGGGCATACCATCGCACAATTCGTACAACCGGTACATTCATCATTTACCTTGATGGCAAAATGATACCCCTTGCTGTTCACCTCTTTGGCCATTGCAATGACGGAAAAATTACAGGAAGCGACACAAACCTCACAACCTTTGCATCGTTCTGTATTGATTACAATATCACCCTTGATTTTAGCCATGTCGAAAAAGATTATTTAAGTATTGGAAATAGCCCTACGAAGTTAAAGAATTTTCTTTAAAACCAGGGGTGAAGTTCATCGCTAAATTTTACGCAAAGGGGTAATTTAGAATGGGTTTAAGTTAATTAAAAGGCTGCTTTATTCAATAAACATTAGGCATCCGATAGTAAGAAGCAACTTGTTTTCGTCAAGCAGTAGCTTTAATCGTTTTGTGGGTTGGCTCTTTGGGAATATTTGATCAGAGGTAATAAGGAATTTATCGTTAGTTCACTACCAGCCTGGGATGTTGTTCGTTGAATTTTTTAAGTCTGGATTCGAGTGCCGGGAACTGGGAACGTAATACCATCGAAACACAAGCACGGATACCTTCTTTACGTTCGCTGCCTGTAATCGATAGTGAAATGGCGCTGATACCATAATAAAACAGTTCTTCGATGAGTTCATCGCCCGCGAATCCTTCATAGGATACTGTGAAATAAAATCCATCCGAGATGGGATTATCCTCGTCCTTGTCATAGACGATCTTGAATCCATTGTCGGTAAACAACTTTTTCATGATCCTGGCTCTTTCACCATATTCCTTAATGGTATCCACGAAATTATAGGTGCCGTCGTTTACTGCTTTTAACATAGCAGCGAGGGCATACTGGGCGGAGTGGGAAGTGCCGGCGCTAAGCGCATAAACAGTCCCGTAGATCAGCGCTCTGCCAAGAATATCGGTAGTAAAATACCGGAGAAGGTCGGAAGATTTAATATCAAACAACTTGTCGGAAACGATCATTATTCCAATCCGTTGTCCGGCATAGCTGAATATCTTGGAGCTGGAGATAAACAGGATATAATTGTTCGTATAGTTTGCCACGGTCGGTTGATGCGGAGGAATACCCGGTCGTGAATAATTCTTACGGAAGTCCATGGCAAAATAAGCAAGGTCTTCCAGGATTACGACATCGTATTTATTTGCAAGTTCACCGATGATCCGGAGTTCCCTGTCGGTCATGCAAACCCAGGAAGGATTATTGGGATTTGAATAAAGAACGGAATGGATATTGCCTTTTCTAAAATATGATTCCAGCTTTTCTCTCAACTTTTCTCCCCGGTAGTCATAGACATCAAAAGAATCATATTTCAGGCCGAGCACAGTATGTTGTTGCCGGTGTACGGGGAAACCCGGATCGATTAACAGTGTCGTATCTTTTTCCTTATGTAACCTGGAGAGGGTCAGAAATGAGGCAAAACTTGCCTGCATGGAACCCACGGTTGGAATGCAATGCGCTTCATTGACATCGATACCCAAAAAAAGTTTTGCAAACCGGGCCGTCTCTTTTTTCAGGAGCGGAGTGCCTTCAATTTCCGGGTAAACACAAGCAACGCCCGAATTCAGTGCATCTATTTCTGCCTGTATTCCGATTTTTGGAGGATCCAGGCCGGGCACTCCCATCTCCATCCGGATAAATTTTTCACCGGTCTCCCGTTCAATACCATTGATCAGGCGCTTGACTTCACGTATAGAGGCCCTTCCGATGTTTCTGATCTTACTTTCCTGAATGTGGCGTTTGACGACTTCAAAACTGATGGGAGTATCTTTCATCATTATTCGATATATGGGTTCGGTACAAGAAATGAGGAAACAAAATTCATAAAAGTTTTTCAATTAAACAATGACTTAGATCAACCAGAAAGGATATTTTTTGAAAGTGTTTATTATTCATCAACAGTATGGGTTAAGAATTCTTTTATTTTTGCAGGCAAACAAACTCATACCTCATGAAAAAAACTACATTTTTTCTATTTGTACTTCTTGTCCCTGCCGCTTTATTTTCCCAAACCGTGGAGATCACACCGTTCGGTGGATATGTTTTTCCCGGAACCTGGAATGCTTCAAACGGAAGCGTGTATTTCCGGGGCAACGGTCAATACGGAGGGATGGTCAGTATTGGCTTCAGCAGGGTTATGGACCTCGATTTTATTTATAATCGCAGCGATACAAAAGGAGATGTATCGATGACCAATTATACGAACCGGGAAGTTCCATTAAGTATCAACTACTTTCAAATCGGGACCACTAAAAATTTCAGGGTCAACGATGTTGTTTCCCCATTTGTGGCCGGCAATGTCGGGGGAGTTTTATTGGCTCCTAAAAACTCTGAAAATTATTACTGGTTCTTTTCCGTTGGCGTAAATGCAGGAGCAAAAATTTATTTTTCCAAGCGCGTCGGTATTCGTCTTCAAGCTCAGATGTACATTCCGGTACAGGGGGCAGGGTTTATGTTTTATGCCGGTTCCGGTGGTCCGGGCGGAGGAGTTACTTTATATTCAACGCTTGTTCAGTTTGGTTTTACCGGGGGGGTGATTTTCCGTCTTGGAAAAATCTATTGATCGAAAAACATATCGTCTGTCAGAAGGGTGTTTCGCTTCCAATGTAGCATCTGATTCCTTCTGCTGCAAAAACCGATTGTATTTTCTGCATTTCTTTAACGGTCGGAATCCGACGGGGATCCAGTGAATATTTTCTGCCGGTAAGTGGATATTTCCCCCTTCCTAAATGGTGTACCGGGAGGATATTGATCTCGTTTCGTTTGTTTGACTTGATGAAACCAGCCATCTTTAAAATATGATCCGGATTTTCATTAAATCCCGGAATGACCGGCATCCGGAAAATGAGACGTCCGGGAAAAAGTTTTGCTAACCGTTCGGCATTTTCAAGAATGAGATCATTTGGTTGTTTTGTGGCATCCCGGTGCAATTCCCGATCCATTTGTTTAAGATCAAAGAAAATCCAATCCAGGTAGGGAAGGGAAGGTTCGATATTTTTCCAGGGGACGTTACCACACGTCTCAACTGCCGTATGAATGAATCCTCCGTAACTTTTCTTCAGTATATCCATCGCAAATTGCGGCTGAAAGAAGGGTTCTCCTCCGGTAAGGGTTATTCCTCCTTTATCGCCCCAGTACTGTCGGTCGCGCTGTATCTTTGCGTAAAGTTCTTCGGTTGATATGAAATATCCACCTTGCCGGAGTGCCCCGGTGCAACAAGCCCGGATGCAATCACGGGTTGAACATTCTATACATTTGGCACGATCGAAATGGAGTAATCCATCGAGTAAACTTATTGCCGTTACCGGGCAGCTTTCAAGGCAAAGCAGGTCGGAATTACATTTTTCTGATTTATACAGGAGCTCAGGAAATGGAAAAATCCCTTCGGGATTGGAGCACCAGGCGCAGTCAAGGGAACAACCTTTAAAAAAAATCAATGTACGGCATCCAGGTCCATCATGAACAGAAAAACCCTGGATGTCGAAGATATAACCACCGTTTAATTTTTTCCGGACCATTTAAAATCAACACATTTAACAGCAATCATATCGGGGTAGGCCAGGGCAGATTCCATGCATTTTCCAAGATAATCCTTCTCGGATCGGTAACCGGAACAGAACTTGCATTTTGGTATCTTTTCTGCTTTTTCACAAAAAAGGTCGTCGGGACCGATCTTTTGTTTTCCGATCTTGCAGATTCCCTGAAAAACATCAACCGGTAAATAAAACTTACAATCAATACATGTATTCATATATCAGGTTTAATTATTTTCCTATAATTCCTCGTATTCCGTCCTTGCTATAACTTCATCCTGTATCTGTTTTCCGAGTTCGACCCAGTACTGAGTAAAACCTGCAACACGAACCAGCAGGCTACGATGTTTATCCGGGTCCGACTGCGCTTCACGGAGCATCCGGGAATCCACTATGTTGAACTGAACATGAAATCCTCCCTTACGCATGTAAGCACGGATCAGTTCAAGAAACTTCCTGGATCCTTCCCGACCTTTGACGACCGAAGGATGGATCTTCATGTTCAATTGCGAGTTTTGTGACATGGAATGGTTCCAGCAGGTGGCAGAGTTGAACAGTGCATAAGGCCCGTTTCGATCGGTACCCGGATAAGCCGATACGGAACCGTCGGAGAAAGTCGTTCCGCTTAAACGTCCGTCCGGAGTAGCCAGGGTAACGGCGCCCATGGGCCCATGAGTTGATACGGAGATCTGGCAGGCGTACATGGGTTGGTCATAAAGCGAACGATAATTGTGCGCCATTTCACAAAACCAATCCTCCCATTCCTTCAGGATACTATCCACAAAGTCGTTGTCGTTTCCAAACTTCGGGGCATCCTGACTAAATTTATGGATCCTTTTCCACCGGTGGTAATCATCGGTTGGAATCTGATCAAGCAGGGAATAGGATCCGGTTTCGTTGGCGCTCTTATATCCAAAGTTTGCAAGGATCGCTTTCCGGTACTCGTCGAGGGTGAACTGTTTTTCCTGGTAAACATTTTTCTTTAAGGAGGCGAGCGAATTGACCAGGTTAGTAGTACCGCAACTTTCGATGTTGAAAGTTGCGTTGAACCGGGAACCCATTTGACCGATATCCTTCCCTTTTTCGAGGCAGTCAGGTTTGAGCATGGAATTCACCAGCGAGGGAGAAATTTTTCTCCAGGCATCATGTTGGATGTTATTCGTGAGGGTAAGGACATGGACGGCTCTTGAAAAATAATTCCTGAAGGCTTGCCAGAGTTCCTCATAGGTCTCCAGTTTTAATCCGTGAGCGGGTAAAATCCGTTCTCCGCTCCGCATATCCATGCCATCGAACAATGTTACTTCAAGTAATTTTGGAAGCGATAAAAAATGTACTCCGACGCTGGTTGCCGGAGCAGATCCTCCGGGGATCCAGTGGATATCTCCGTCAAGGTTCAAGGGCATCCAGCTTCCGGGCGAGGTTTCCAGGCAGCCACCGATCGACCAGGCACGGGCTTCTTCTGGAGCCATTCCTTCGTGACCATAGTTATTCAACAGAAACTCCATAGCCACGGTATTGTTGATCCATGCCGGGTATCCGGTTCCGATCTTGGTACATTCAATCCCTTTCAGGAGAAATTCTTCCGGAAGTTTTTCATCATAAAGGAGGGAAAGAGTCGGTTGCGGGGTGTCGCAACTGATACCCGCCTGAAGAATCAGCATCTCCAACTCGTTTGCAGCTGATGTTCCATCTTTTTTTAAACCACCGAGGCAGAGATTGTTGAAAGTGTTCCCGGAGAGGACGCCTCCTACTACCCCCATGGAAGCAAAGCAGTCGAGTTCGGTGAATTTGATGCGCATACATTCAAGCAATTCAATACTTTTTTCGCGGTCCAGAACTCCTCTCTCCATATCGCGTTTCCAGAAAGGATATAAGACTTGCCCGACACGTCCCGGGGAAAGACCGGAAATAGCATCTTCATTTAAAACCGCTACATGCCATATCCAGATCATCTGAAGCGCATCGTGGAAAGAACGTGGCGGATTCATAGATAGCCAATCAAGGCGTTGAGCCATTTCCTCATACTCCGATTTTTGCTGTTTTTCTTTTTCGATAGAAGAGAGGAAGCGTGCTTCTTCCGCGTAGTTCCGGATCCATGATTTGATCCCCTGAAGCATCAGGATCACCGCTTGGTAAAAATAGAGGCGGTCCATCTCCGGGTATCCGGCCACTTCGGTAATATTTTCTTCGCACATCCGGATGAGGCCGTCAATACCATGCTGAAGGGGGTAATAATAATTAATGACCTCCCTGCCCTGTGGTAAGGTGTAGCCGGAATCGAACATACAGATTACCGAACGCATCAAAGCCTCTTTTTCCTTATAACCGGGAACCAGTTGTTCATATTTATGACCGACATCATCAACCGATTTATCTTTCCATTTCTTGGCCACTTCGATCATGATGGGCATCTCTTCGACGCGGAGACCGAATTTTCCTGCAATAGAGATCACCTTACCTATACTTTTAGTCACATTCCCGCCTCCTTTACCAATGGTTGTAAATGTATCGGCAGTCAGCTTACCCGATTCAAGGGCTTCCCGGTAAAGTTTGTCTTCGGCCACCATAAAAAAGGCTTCCGATAACCAGGGCATCGGGAAAGACCCCCTCAGGTATGCAGATTTCCCCATGGCAAGCAATTCTCCCGGATAAATCACCGGGGTCAGATGCTCAAATCCAGCTTTCAGGGATTCCGCCCTCCTGACGACAGATATTTCGCCTTCAAGTTCTTCCCACTTCCTGGTATACCAGTATGGAAACTCCATCGAAGTAGAAGATTTTGCATCAAAATATAGCTCCTTTGTGGCTTTTGCTCGTTTGGTTGGTTTTGGCTTTGGTTCACGATCCGTGACCGAAATATCCGGACTCTTTCCATAATACTTAATACCTTCCGGTTTCCGGGAAGAGTCTTTTTTCTGTGTTGCCCCTTGCTGTTTCATAAAAAATGGGATCGAATGAGAATTAATTCATCAATTAGCGAAGGTACAAAAACCTTTCAAACAGGAAGTGGATTTATACCCTTTATACTGCCGTCAGGTAAGTGAGAGACAAGAATATGAAGAGGACGATGAATCCGTTTTTAAATCGATTCAGGAATGAAGTAATGTTGTAAGGAAGGGATAAAAATCAATTAAATGTGGGATCTGTCGGGAAGTTGGCCCAGATGGCATAATCATTTCCCATATGTTTAAGATGCTGGCTCCAGAGATTTTCTGGATGTTTGTTAATGATCTCGGAAATATTAGCATTGGAGAGAACCCATGATTTTTCTTCTATTTCACGGTCCAGTTGTTTTGGATCCCACCCGGAGTAACCAATAAAAAACCGGATGCCATCTTCACTCAGTTTGTTCTCCTGAAGCATCTGTTTGATGGTTTCAATATTTCCTCCCCAAAAAAGACCGTCGATAATTTTCAGACTTTGCTCAACATTTCTGGCGGTATGAATAAAAAAAATACTATCGGTTTTAACAGGTCCACCCAGATATACCGGCAAGTCGAAATCGGGAAAATCTTTAATGATATCGCTCACCTGGGCTTCAATAGGTTTATTTACGATCACTCCGAAAGAACCTTCCTCATTGTGTTCTGCAAGCAATACGATCGACTGGCGAAAATAAAAATCACGTAAGGAGGGTTCCGAGATCAAAATAATCCCCTGCTTTGGTTTTAGAATCGGATCTCCCATACTGTTCTTACAAATTTATTACTTTTGTCAACGGTTGACACAAATTTAATACCAATTCATGTCGAAGTCAAATTATCAGGAAAAATTTCTTGATCTTCGAGCCAGATATCCCTTCTTTGTATACGAGGATTTTTCCTTCTCCTTAACTGAAAAGGGATTGGAGATTGAATTCCTTTTTAACCTCGCCGACGAGATTCAATTTCGCCCGGGTTTGTTCATACCACGCAAATCGTGGTTTCTTTCCGATAAGAAAATTCTTGAGTTTCTGCCTAATATTATCTTTAATATCGGAATGATCGAAATGATCAGCTATTGGAAGACGGCTTGTTCTCCGGTTATTCGTATCAAACCTGGTTTTCTTGAACCAGAGCAGGCAGTTTGGTGGAAACATTGTTTTTTCAACGGTTTGGGTGAATTTTTCTATCTTAACTCCATCCATACTTCTCTGGAAGCATTTATGAGTATGGAATTTTTATCGACGAAAAAATTTCCTCAGCAGTATATTCCGGTCGATAACGGAATAATTATTCCCGTGGGGGGAGGAAAAGACTCGGCAGTATCTCTCGAATTACTTGGTTCGATATCCGGGACGCTCCCCATGATTATCAATCCACGAGGGGCAAGTCTTGAAACTATTCATGAGAGTGATTTAAAAGATACCGGATTCATCGAGGTCCGACGGACGATTGATCCGAAATTACTTGAATTGAATGAACAGGGATTTCTTAACGGACATACTCCGTTTTCTGCCCTCCTGGCATTTCTTGCTGTCCTGACTGCTATCTTGTCAGGAAAAAAAAACATTGCTCTATCCAATGAATCTAGCGCAAACGAAACTACCATTGAACACACAAACATCAACCATCAATATTCTAAGACCTATGAGTTTGAATCGGGTTTTCGTGATTATATACGCCGGTTCGTTACTCCTGATATTGATTATTTCAGCTTTTTACGTCCGTTAAATGAATTACAGATTGCACGCCTCTTTGCAGGATTTCCAAAATATCACAGGGTGTTTAGAAGCTGTAATGCCGGAAGTAAGGATAATAGCTGGTGTGGGAAGTGCGCCAAATGCATTTTTACATATATTATCTTATCTCCATTTCTTTCGACAGAGAAGATGAAGGATATCTTTGGAAAAAATTTGCTTGATGATATAGATTTGCTCCCGGTTTTTGATCAGCTTACCGGTGTTGCAAATGAAAAACCTTTTGATTGTGTGGGAACCGTGAAAGAGGTTAACCTTGCTTTGTGCGAAATAATAAAACTATACGGCACTTGCCATTTTCCGCGATTGCTGACCTATTACCAAACCTTGCCCAACTTTCTTCAATACCGGGGTATCGATTTTCATTCTGCCCTTATCCCGGTTGACCTTCATCACCACGTTCCAGTAAATCTATTCCGGATATTAATAACTGCTGTGCATGATTAACCTGATCCGGAAAAAATGTGAAAAAAAATCTGTCCTTCTCCTCGGTTTCGGAAGGGAAGGCCAATCCTCTTATAGTTTGTTGCGGAAAATCTTCCCTGAGAAATTAATTACCATTGCGGATAAGAGTCTTACTGTTAAGGACTCCGCACTTATCGCAGGAGATCAGAACATTCTGTTAATCCTTGGTGATGATTACCTTAAAAACATTAATGATTTTGAGGTTATTTTCCGGTCGCCAGGGATTCCGGTTTGGAATTTAAAGCCAGCAATTCCCCGCGAACAAATCACTTCTCAGACCGATATTTTTCTTCAGGCATTTGGTCCACAGGTTATTGGTGTTACCGGGACCAAGGGAAAAAGTACGACCGCTTCACTGATCTATCATATTTTAAAGACTGCGGAAAAAGATGCATTGCTGGTCGGCAACATCGGTAATCCGGCATTCCATTTTTCCGAACTGGTAACTTCTTCAACAAGCATTGTCTTTGAATTATCATCCCATCAGCTGGAATATATCACCCGGGCTCCGCATATTTCTATACTCCTGAATCTCTTTCAGGAACATCTCGATGCATATTTGTCGTTTGAAACTTATCAGAAAGCAAAGTTGAACATTGCAAAATACCAGGAAAAAGCGGATTTTCTTATATACAATGCTGACGATCTACTGGTTACACGGAATATCGTTGATTATTTCGATAAGATTCAACTTTTCCCATTTTCCATGAAAAAGAATCTGAAAGCAGGAGGGTATATTCACAAAGATTGGATTTATTTTTCCGATGGAATGGCTCAGAAACCTGTTTGGAAAATTCATCAGGAACGTTTCCTTAGGGGGGAGCATAATCTGAAGAATATTCTTGCTGCAGTTAACGTAAGCATGATACTTGGAATACCGGAAGTAATGATCGCTGATGGAATTTCTACCTTCAAAGGACTTGAACATCGCCTGAAATATGTTGGTGAATTTAACAATATCCATTTTTACAATGATTCCATTGCGACTATTCCGGAGGCATGTATAGAGGCGATTAAAGCAATTCCCGGCGTTGACACCCTGGTTGCCGGAGGGTTTGACCGGGGTATTGATTATTATCCGTTGGCGCGATTTCTGAGTACTTCCGGTATCCGTAATCTGATCTTGGTCGGAGCCGCAGGGCGTCGTATCGGAGATGAACTTAAGAAAATATTCTCTTCCGGGAAGAAGATATTTTTTATTGACCGGTTTGATGATTTTTGCAGCATTGCCTTCCGGGAGACGAAACCCGGCCATGTTTGTCTTCTCTCCCCGGCTGCTGCCAGTTATGATGAATTCAAGAATTTCGAAGAACGGGGGAAAAGATTCAGCGAGTTGGTGAAAATGAAATAAAAAAATACAGAAAATCTATGCGTAATTGGCCCTTTTTGTTTTTGGCAATCATGTTTATCCATGATCCTGTAAATGGGCAAAAACCCGATTACAACACTTTGGTGAGAAACTACATTCAGCGATTCAGCGATGTTGCCATCAAAGAGATGATGTTATACCGGATTCCCGCCAGTATCACCCTGGCCCAGGGAATCATTGAGTCGAATGCCGGTCAGAGCCAACTTGCTACCTTGGCTAACAATCATTTCGGGATTAAATGTCACAAAGATTGGTTTGGAAAAACATATTATCAGGATGATGATGCTCCCAATGAATGTTTTCGTAAATATGACGATCCCGAGGAATCATTTCGCGATCATTCATATATTCTTACTCAGCGCCACCGGTATCAGGCTCTTTTTGACCTTGAAGCTGACGATTACCGGGGTTGGGCTAAAGGTCTGAAATTGGCCGGATATGCAACAAATCCTCAGTACGCTGAACTTCTCATTAAGACGGTCGAGAATTATGGATTATTTAAATTCGATCAGAGTAATTATCAGAATTCTTTTACCGACAGTCTTATTGAAGACCTGTCAAAACCCGAATGGATAAGTCGTTTCGAAGTAATCGGGGAAGGCCCGAATCGGCGGAAACTCTATGTTAATAATGAATTGAAGTTTACAGTAACCAGAGCGGGCGATTATATCGAAGCGATATCGAGGGATTTTGATATTTCGGTGAATCGCTTGATTAAATATAATGACCTCCCGAAACAGCCAGTGGTGACCGAGGGACAAATCATTTATCTTGAACCAAAACGCAGAAAATCCACTTCCAACGTACATATTGTTCAACCGGGAGAAACGAGCCACCAGATCTCGCAAATCTATGGTATAAGATTAAAAATACTTCAGAAGCGTAATAATATTTCCACTGGGGTAAAACTCATACCGGGAACCATCCTAAAACTTCGTTAAACGGTAATTTTTTACAAATTTTCCGGAGCCAACTACGAGATTCAAAATTTCCTGAGAGTCGACATGTCCGATTTTAAAAGGGGTGTTCCCGCGAATCCCCGGTTGCAGTTCTCGAAAACCATGTTTGTCGAAAAGAAATAATTCGTTTGTTTCCGGAGCGACCAATCCTAAAAACACTTGATGGTCGGGTGTGTTGATAATAAAAGGAGGGGGCAGGATTTCACGGCGGAATCCATAAGAATAGATCAATTTGTATGATTTGTCATAGTAATAAAGATTGTTTTTATCAAAGAAGATGAATTCGGGGGAACCATTTCCATTGATATCTTCATAAAAGAAATAATGCGCCGGACTGAAGATATTCAATGTGACTTCCGTGGTTCGCCCATTTTCCTGGATGAACAGGAGTTTTCCGTCCGGATCGGATGTTACGAGCATCCCTTTTTTAGTTGCTTTATTAATAAAGAAACCGGAATTAACCGAATGCTGGAATTTGGGACTGAGTCTGATTCTGGGATTACCGGTTCTATCAGTGATCATTGCGTTTCCCAGACGTCCGGAAATAATCAGAAGATCGGTATGGCCAACGGCTACATGTTTCACGGGTTGAACAATCTCTTCGTTCAGTCCGGGTCTTGCCCAACTATAGACCGAGGTCCCTTTCAAGGTAAAATTGTAAACATGATTATCCTGGAGAGCGATCAGAATCTTGTAGTCCCGGGTTTTATTAAAATCAAGAAGTGTCAGACCATTGGTAGCATGCGCTGGAAATCGCATAGGGAATTGGTCAGCGAATTCTCCATCCGATCGAATCAGGTAAAGATGGGTACTGGTATTAAACAACAGGAAGAGGGAATCGTGATTATTCAATCGGATGGGATGTATTTTTCCAAGGACTTTTCCCATGATTGGAATCTTCCAACGAATATGCCCTTTTGAATTAAGAAGATAAAACTTTCCTGAGATATCGGATGCCACCACATAATTACCTCCGGGATTTGGGATAATTTCAGGCGATCCCTGAATCGTGGTGTCAAGGGCTGTTTTCCATTGGAGCGGACCTTCCTGATTTTGGTTCGGATTGAAACGAAGAAAGATGGTGGAGTAAAAAAGTCCATCCTGGTTATTGAACTGGAAAGCGACCGATTCAAATTTTTTGATGCTGTCCATGATCGGGTTCAGTTGTTTATTCGTCTCATCGTTAAGCAATCCTTTTAATGAAAGAATCGAATTTCCTGTATTAAAATAGCAATAAATATTGGCTTTATCCGGGATATTTCCGGAAAAGTCTTCGTAATCTTTGCTCTTTTCAAGGGTATTCCCTGCAAGGAATTCGTTAACCAGAGATTCCAGTGATTTACGGTCATAACCAAAAATCACATAATCTTTCAGAAAGACGCAATAATTTGTTTCGGTTTTATTGAATAACTCGCCAAAAAGAAATGGCAGAAGAGAAGGAATATGCAATCCGAAAATCTTATGACCCTTATAAGTTGAAGAGTCGGTTTTTAACCCAAGGGTGTCGGCAAGAGCGAGCAGGGAGTTTCTTGTTTTGGAAGTATCCAGAGTGGTAAATGCCGCATACGACAACGAACTCTGAAGAGATCCTCCGCTTTCAATCAGGAAAGTACAAGACTGGTTGCCGATCCATGGTTGGAAGAACCGGATAAGATCGATGGGATGTTGTTCAATAAACGGAGGAATGGTGTTGTTTTCAGAATTATAGTTTTCGTTCCTGAGGGAACGTTCCATGATTCTTCGCATATATTCAGTCGGATCTTGCCATCCGTAAAATGTAAAATAGGAAACGGAAGTAGGTATCACCGAAGTGATCTCGATTTTTTGAGGATTCTGATCTGAAAAAAGAGATAGAAAATAAAGGTTGGAATCTGGAGCAATCGTGAATCCGTTCAGGATAAGTTCATCTTTCTTAATGATAAGATCCATTCCACTCCAGTCCGCGAACCTTGCCACTCTTAGTAATGCCGGAAGATACTCGTCGCGTGTAATTTTCGAAAGAACGAGTGAAAAATAACGATAATTGATATAGATATTGGCATCCACTTTTTTTCCTGTAGTGGATTCGACCTTCTGGAATCCTGATGAAGTCAGGGCAGGAGAATTTAAAGACAGCCGATCGATAGCTCTTTTGACAAGATCGGAGCGGAAACTACCGATAAAGACCCCTTTCAAGATAGCAAAATAAAAAGGATCTTTGTCTTCCCGAGTCTGGATACGATGGATTCGGGTTTCGGCATAAGGCGTTTCGCTGATGCTTGATTTGGGATTCGTTATTTTTTTTATAAATTCCATAATGCTCGACTCAGGATCCGGTCCCTGTACCTGGGTGAGATATAGGGCGCCAAAGGTCGTACGTCCACTGACCGTAATGGCGATAAGCAGGTTATAATGCTGTAAAATTTTGTTGATGGTGTTGTTTTTTCGTCTTGCCGAATCAAGGACTCGAATTTCATCGCGAACTGCGCTTATTCCTGGGAACCGGATTAATTCTTTCCAAAGAAGATTGGACCGGTTGAGGTCTTCCCAGAGCGTTTCAGCTTTATTAAATTTGAGAATAAGCGCTGTATTATCGGGAATAGCATTAAACGGAGATTCGGCTGGACGGCGAAGTTTTTGATAAAGGAGATAGCCCACATAAGAAAATCCCGCAATCATAAGGATTGCTGCCAACGAAAAGAATATAATACGGACTTTTTTCATTAAGGGATTACCCGAAGAAAAATCGGATCAAAGATATATAAAATTGATTATGGATATTGGGTAATAAATGATGGATTAAATGATTGTTCAGATTGGTAATTTTAACTGCTCAACCAGTTTGAAACTCTTTCGGTGATAACAAGTTATCCCGAATCTGGCAATCGCATCCCGGTGGTTTCTTGATGGGTAGCCCTTGTTATGGACCCAGTCGTAATCAGGAAATTGTTCGTGTAGTCGTTCCATATATTCATCGCGGTGTGTTTTGGCAAGCACCGAAGCAGCCGCAATGGAAAGGTATAAACCATCTCCTTTGACTATACAAATATATGGAATTTTCCTGTACGGAGTAAACCGGTTTCCGTCGATCAACAAGAGGTTAGGCCGACAGGCAAGCTGATCGATTGCATGGTGAATGGCAAGAAAGGATGCTCTGAGAATATTGATCGAATCGATATGGGAAGCATCGACACTGGCAACAGCCCAGGAAATGGCTTCTGTCTCAATGATCGGGCGAAGAAAAGTGCGTTGTTTCACGGTGAGTTTCTTCGAATCGTTGAGCATTTCATTTCTGTAACCTTTAGGTAAGATGACCGCAGCGGCAAATACAGGTCCGGCAAGACAACCTCTCCCGGCCTCGTCACACCCGGCTTCGATCAATGTATTGGTATATTGATCCAGTAGCATCCGTTTATTTTTCAATTAAGGATGAAATCATTTGATGAACCACGAGGTTATTTATCAAGATCATCAAAAAAAAGAAAATCAATAACCATTCCATACGCACCGGTTTTTTGATTGCCATCAGCGAAGAGGAGACGATAAGGGCAAAAGCAGGATTGGCAAGTGCCGGATGGTAGATTGCCATCGTACCGGAAAAAATAAATGAAAGGATGCAAAAAATAATGATCCAGAGAAATAAATTGATCTTTGCACGTATTTCAGCGGTTTTTTCTGTGGGTCCGCTTTTAAAGATAAGAAGTCCGTAAATGGTAAAAATCAGCGTAAACCCAGTAAGAATCCAAAAATCGATTTGAAACGGGTTTGGGAATATGAAAACCTGGCGGGCGAAGAGGATATAATCGTTTGTTTTCTGGGCTAAGATATCTAACCAAAAATAAACTGTCACAAGATAAAGATATGGGGTCAGCAAGCCAATAAAAAAACTTACCCATTGTCTCCACTTCCCCGAACGGAAAAGTAAAAAGCTTACAGGAATCAATCCGAACCAAAGAATAAATGGAAAATAGAACATGGAGGCGATGGAGATGGAAAATCCGGCAGCAAAGGTTCGATCAAGATGTTCAGGTTTTTTATAGGAGATCAATAGATTATTCAAGATAATGATGATAAAGAGAACGGTGATATTTACCGGATGCAGAATTAAAAGTTCCGGGTAAAAGCTCATAAAGATGATAAAAACAAGCGCAGCCAAGGTGGAATTCTTCAGAATCAGTTCATGTTTGTTGAATATGACATTCAGCCAGAACATTTCAATCAGAACCAGTAAAAAACCTAAAATTACCGCGAAAAGCGGAAAAGCACTTAACCAATCATATAGAAGTGAATAAAGCGGTACCGGACCATAGGGCTGAGGCATGGAAGGAGGTTCATAAAATGCTCTTAACCAAAGGGAGAGTCCGATTACCCCGATTGCCAGGTACTGAGAAAAAAAACTCGATTTAAAGAATTTTATAAACAAAATAAGGGATTAAAGAATAATAAAGCGATCTAAAGGTCAAATCCGATATCGCGACGAAAATATTTTCCTTCAAAACTGATCTTTTCAGCGTTCTGGTAAGACTGATTCAAGGCTTCTTTTAATGTGTTTCCAAAAGAGGTGATGGCTAAAACTCTGCCCCCTGAAGTAATTAATTGACCACTCTCCGGATGAATTGCAGTGCCTGAATGGAAAACCATACTACCGGTTACCCTTTCCTCGTTGTGAATTGTTTTGCCTTTCTCATAATGGTCCGGATATCCTTTGGATACCAGCATAATTGTTGCGGCAAATCTCGGATCAATAATAATTGTTTCTGCTTCCAGTTTCTGATTACCAACGGCAGTAAACAACTTGATCAGGTCGTTTTTAATGCGTGGAATCGTCGATTCGGCCTCGGGATCTCCCATTCTGCAATTGTATTCAATCATGAAGGGGTCTCCGCCGACATTCATCAAACCAAAGAAGATAAATCCCTTATATCCGATTCCCTCATCCCGTAGTCCTTTTAGGGTAGGTTTTATTATCTGTGATTCAACTTTATTTTTAAAAGCTGTATTTGAAAAAGGCACCGGTGAAACGGATCCCATACCACCGGTATTTGGTCCGCAATCGCCCTCTCCGACCTTTTTATAATCTTTCGCCTCAGGAAGAATCTTATAAGAAAGTCCGTCGGTAAGGATAAAAATAGAAATCTCTGTTCCTGTGAGAAATTCTTCGATGACAACTTTTTCCGAAGCTTTTCCGAATTTTGAATGCTGTAGCATATTACGGAATTCATGGATGGCTTCATCGAGCGTTGGGGATATGATCACTCCTTTTCCGCCGGCAAGTCCGTCGGCTTTTAAAACATAGGGTGGGGGGAGTCTTTTCAGAAAGGTAATTCCTTCTTCGATCGATTCCCGGGTAAAAGTCTGGTATTCAGCCGTCGGAATTCCATATTTTTTCATAAAATGCTTGGCAAAGTCTTTGCTCCCTTCAAGCTGTGCAGCGTCCCTGGCGGGACCTATCACAGGTATTGCCATCAGTTTTGGATCAGACCTGAAAAAATCGTGAATACCATTAACAAGCGGATCTTCCGGGCCCACGACAACCATGTTGATTTGATGGTTGAGAACCACGTCGCGAATGGCGGGAAAGTCGTTGGGAGAGACGGAAATATTTTTTCCCAGACGTAAGGTTCCGGCATTTCCGGGAGCGATAAACAGGCTATCAAGGTTTGGACTTTGAGAGAGTTTCCAAGCCAAAGCATGTTCCCTGCCACCCGATCCGAGCAAGAGAATGTTCATGGAGGATCAGGATTTTACGGCTTTTTCAATGGATTCCCAGAGTCGGTCGGCAGTCTGTTGCCAGGAAAATAAAGTTTTTCTCCGTCGACCGCGAGTGATCAGATCATTGCGGAGGCTTTCGTATTGAGATACTTTATAGAGGGCTTCTGCAATTGATTCGGGACTAAAAGGATTGATCTGTAAGGCAGCATCGGCCGCAACCTCCGGCATAGAAGTGACATTGGATGTAATGACGGGTATATCGCAGTTGTAGGCTTCAATAATTGGGATTCCAAATCCTTCAAAATAAGAAATATAGGTCAACGCCAACGCAGAACCGAGAACCTTGGTGAGTTCATCCATTTCCAGTCTTCCGGTAAAAATAACATCATCTGAAAAGTTCATTCGGTTGTATGCCATATCAATATCGTAAGTCCACCATTTTTTTGCGCCAACGATGAGAAGTTTAATATCGGAGGGAGTAGATTTTTTAAACAGGTCGAAAGCCTTAAAGAGATTAACCAAATTTTTACGGGGATGGAGAGATCCAATAAAAACGAAGAACGGATACCCCTTCGTATATTGTAACCGCACCGGTTTTTTTTCAGCTTCCGTGAGGGGATGAAAAGCATCGCTGGCGCCATCATACACGATATCGATTTTATCGGTATCAACATGATACTGTTTTACAATATCCTCTTTCGAGAAAGCCGAAACCGTAGCGATTCTGACAGCTTTCCGGGCATATTTCGGGAAATAGGATTGATAATACCGTCTGGTCCAGAATGGCACATCCTCGGGATAGTGTTCGAAATTCAAATCATGAAAAACGGCCATTGATTTTACTTTACTCTTCATTGAAAGAAATCCGTCGGGAGAGACGAAAATATCAGGTTTTAATTTATCAAACAGTTTGGGCAAGGCGATTTCAAACCAGGTATAATAGAGAATCGGGTGTCTGGCCTGCGGGAATTGAATTATGGGGGTAATATTATCTGAAAAAATAAAACCCGGATCATATTCCCGGTCGAAAATAAAGTAAAAATGGTGTTCAGGGTGTTGCGTTGTGATACGTTTAAATGATTCATAAGTGAACCAACCGATTCCTTCTAGTTTATTTTGTATAAGCAATCGAGTGTTAACCGCGATCTCCATCAATATTTTTTTAACTTTGTTGCAAATATCAGAATATTTTTTGAATCTTTTTTCCATATGCAACGGAAATTCCTAACCAATCTTGGTTTACTTCTCTTTCTTAACCTTTTGATCAAGCCTTTTTGGGTATTTGGAATTGACCGGACCGTACAGAATATCGTTAATGTAGGGGATTATGGTTTTTATTTTATCATTTTCAACTTTTCATTTCTTTTTAATATTCTGCTCGACCTGGGTGTTACGAATTTTAACAACCGTAATATTGCCCAGAATCATCATTTACTGAACAAGCATTTTTCCGGAATTCTTGTTCTAAAGATGTTACTGGTTATTGTCTATGTCATCGTCACCTTTGGCATAGCCATCATTATGAAATTCAATGGCGACGAACTGCGTATGCTCTCCATCCTATGTGTCAATCAATTTTTAATCTCATTCATTCTTTATCTGCGCTCGAATATTTCGGGATTGCTGTATTTCCGCATCGATAGCTGTCTCTCCGTCCTGGACCGTTTCCTTATGATCCTTTTCTGCGGAATCCTGATCTGGGGTCATATAACTTCCACTCCTTTTAAGATCATATGGTTTGTATATTCCCAGACAGCAGCATATATAATCACTGCATTGGTTGCGTTTTTCATTGTTGCTAAAAAATCTGAATTCAAAAAACTTTCATGGAGTTGGCCTTTTATTCTGCTCATAATAAAAAAAAGTTTTCCGTTTGCTTTATTGGTCCTTCTGATGACATTTAATAGCCGGATGGACCCGGTTATGCTTGGACTGCTTTTACCCGACCCAACCGCCCATCGGCAGGCCGATATCTATGCAAACGGTTTTCGAATTCTGGATGCGGCAAATATGATTGCTTATCTTTTCTCGGTTCTGTTAATACCGATTTTTTCAAAGATGTTGAAGTATAAAGAATCTATAGAGAAGATGTTGAAGCTCTCCTTTACAATGATCATTACGCTTGCCGTAATCGTGTCGATGAGTTGTTTGTTTTACAGCCAGGAATTGATGGCATTGCTGTATACCAGACATATTGAAGCATCCGGTGTGGTTTTCTCATTGCTGATCACGAGTTTTATCGCCATATCGACCTCTTATATTTTTTCCACACTGCTGACTTCGAATGGAAACCTTAAACTCCTTAATATTGTCGCCTTTTTCGGTGTCGTTATCAATCTGAGTCTCAATCTTATTCTTGTTCCAAGGCTGTGGGCCGTCGGATCGGCGATTTCCGCGCTCACTACCCAGTTTGTGACCGCAATTCTGCATGTAATCATTGTTCAGCGTATCTTTCGGTTTAAGATCAATTATAAATACCTTCTGACATTATTTCTTTTTATCATTGGGGTTATTACATTCAACATGCTGTCGAAGTTAATAATATTGCATCTTGGTTTTATCCCTGCAAATATTTCCTGGTTGCCGAATTTTATTCTCATGCTGGTTTGTTCAGTACTCCTTGCCGGTCTCCTCCGGTTACTTAATTTCAATTCCCTTCTCAAGATTCTTCGTGGAAATGGGGCATGACAATGACGTTGACTGTAACTTCCCCTTGGACTTTTCGTATAATTGGCTATCTTTGACAAAATTTTTTGATATTTATAAAAATTGATGCTTCCCATATGTCCGAAGAAATCAAAAGGAGTAGAGAATTTGATTCCTCCAATCTGGTAATTTTTTTTTATAAATGGCGTAAACCACTATTTATCGTAATGGTTGCAGCCATTGTTGGATCCTGGTTCTTTTCCTTGCCCTGGTTCATCACTCCAAAATTCAAATCAACCGTTATCCTCTATCCTGCAAGTTCCAGTTCCATTTCCAAAGCACTGCTTGGAGAGAAAAGCGGGAAGAATGAAGATCTGACAGCATTTGGAGAGGATGAACAAGCGGAACAATTGCTTCAGATTTTGAATTCCAATAAGATACGTGATAAGATAATAAGGAAATTCGATCTCATGAGCCATTACAGGATTGATAGCAGTTCAAAAATAAAATTTTCGAAGTTATTCAAAGAATATGAGGATAACATCAGTTTTCGCCGGACAGAATTCATGGCGGTTCAGATCTCGGTTTATGATGAAGATCCTCAGATGGCAGCCGACATAGCCAACACTATTGCCGCACTACTCGACTCAACCAAGAACGATATGCAACGTCAGCGTTCAGTCGCTGGATTCAGGGTCGTGGAAGTTGAATACAAAGCCTTGCAAACCGAAGTCAATGAGATTGTCGATTCTTTAGTCAAGATTGGCGGACTGGGGGTAAATGATGTCGAGTATCAGTCGCAGGTACTTAACCAACAAATGGCCATTTCTATCATGAATGGAAATAGAACGGCGCAAGCAGCCTTGCAGAAGAAACTCGATATCCTTGGGAAGTATGGGGGCATCTACATGTCATTGAAGAATGCCCTGGAATTTAAAACCGAACAACTGACCTTGCTTCAGGCCAAATTCAAAGAAGCGAAGGTCGATGCAGAAGAAAATCTGCCACAGAAGTTCATCGTCAGCGATGCCTTTAAGGCAGAACGGAAATCCTATCCAATCCGATGGCTGATCATTACGGTATCGACTTTCGCTTCTTTATTCCTTGCTATTATAGTGATTATGGTCATGGATAAGATTTCAAGCTACAATGTTCATAAGAAATTTCAACTTGAACAATCATAATTTCTTAACTTTTTTCATCCTCAACAGATAACGATTAAATTTCAATCCCATGGATAATATTTTTCAAAGCAAACGAATCTTAGATATACTCATTAAGTGGAAGATTCAGCTTGCTATTGTCATTGTGGCTGCAATCCTGCTTTCAATCTTTTTTTCAAGTCCGGTAGTAATCACGCCGTTATATAAATCCGATGCGTTGCTCTATCCATCCAATATTTTCCCCTATTCCGATGAAAATGAGACAGAACAATCGGTTCAGATATTCCAGTCGAGGGATATCCGCGATAGTGTGGTGAAAAAATTCGATCTGGCAAAGCATTGGGGCATCGATTCCAATTACCGTTTTTTCAAGAGTACCCTTCTTTGGGTATACAGTCAAAGGGTTAAGATTTCAAAGACTCCATATGAAGCCGTACAGATTGAAGTATGGGATCCGGATCCTCAGATTGCTTGTGGGATGGTCAATGCCATGCTGGATTTTTATAATATCAAGATTCGCACGATGCACAAAGAAAAATTCAAGGAAGTCGTCATTAATTACAATTATGTTCTTTCCAGAAAGAAAGCCTATCTTGATTCATTGAAATCCCGTGCAACGGAATTAGGAACAAAATTTGGACTTCTCGAGTATCAGGCACAGACACGGGAAGTGACGCGTGCATACCTAAGCACCGGCGGGGGATCGATCCGTTCGGCGGAAGCGAAAGCCCTTAAAAAAAATATGGAAGAAAATGCGGGAGAAATGTTATTGCTCTCAGAAATGATCCGTGCTGAATCAGAGCAGTTCAGCACTATAAAACTGGATGCAGATCGCGCACTCCTTGATTATAACCGGAACTATACTTACGTGAATGTGCTCAGCAAACCTTTTCCTGCCGATAAAAAAGCCTACCCGATTCGCTGGCTTATCGTGACCGTTTCCACCCTGGGTGCCTTCTTCCTTGCCTTGCTGATTATCGGAATGATTGAAAATCGTCGGTTCCGTCAATTATCTGCGGAAAAACATGAAGGATAAGATTGCTGAAATAAAGAGTTACTTCAGCGGCAGCAATGTTAAGTATACATTGTTATATGCTCTTTGTGCGATATTTATCGGGTTAAACTGTTATCTGATCTATCGCGAAACTTATTGGTTGTTGCTTCTACCGGTACTGTTGGTAATTCTTTATCTCTATTTTTATTCTCTCGATAAGATTCTGTTGCTTATTACCCTGTTAACTCCGGTTGCCGTCAATATCATGCAATTCGAATTCGGAGTGGGTGTCTCCCTTCCCACGGAACCTATGATGTTTGGAGTGGTGATCATGTTTATCCTGAAATTGGTTTTCGATAATACGTTTGATAAAAAAATTTGGAAACACCCGTTGACGATCATCATTATCATTCAGTTAACCTGGATCTTTATTACGAGTCTTACCAGCCAGATTCCACTGGTCTCGTTTAAATTTTTACTTTCCCGGCTTTGGTTTGTGATTCCTTTTTATATCTTCGGAATTCATCTTTTTAAGCGAATGCAGAATATCCGGCTTTTTATATGGTTGTATGTCATTGGCTTGCTTATTGTGATTTTTTATACAACTTACCAGCACTCACTCTGGGCTTTTAATGAGGATGCCGGTCACTGGGTCATGGAGCCTTTTTATAACGACCATACCGCTTATGGTGCTATCCTTGCCTTATATATTCCTTTTTTATGTGCCTTCGCTTTTAGCCGGGTTTATTCAAGGATGACACAATTCTTTTCTTTTGTTGTGCTTGGAATCCTTTTCATTGCACTTTACCTCTCTTTTTGCCGTGCTGCCTGGATTAGTCTTGCGCTGGCACTGGGTATCTTTTTGATCATCATTTTTAAAATAAAATTCAAATGGATTGCGGTCACAACAATTGTTCTTGGCGTTCTGTTCTATATTTTTCAATTTCAGATTCTCGACCGTCTTGAAAAGAACAAACAAGGCACTTCTGCTAACTTTCTTGAACATGTTCGTTCAATCTCAAATATTTCCACCGACAATTCGAATCTTGAACGGATCAATCGCTGGCAATCAGCACTACGGATGTTTGAAGAACGTCCGGTTTTTGGATTTGGTCCAGGTACTTATCAGTTTGAGTATGCTCCGTATCAGCGATCGGGTGAGAAGACATTAATCAGCACCAATGCCGGTGACCGTGGTAATGCGCACAGTGAATATATCGGTCCACTGGCGGAACAGGGATTGCCTGCTATGCTCATCGTCATTGCGCTTGTTATAACGATGGTCCTGACTGCTATGAGGGTTTACCGGAATTCACGGGATCGGGAAGTAAGGATTCTTTGTTTATCGGCAATGCTTGGATTAATGACTTACTTTATCCATGGTATTATGAATAATTTCCTGGATACGGATAAAGCTTCGGTACCAGTATGGGGATTTATGGCTATAATTGTCGCTCTGGATCTCTATTCCCTGAAAAAGCCGGAAGGGGCATCCGGAGATTAGATTATTATAGATTGTTAATCTTACACCGGGATTAGCTATATCCATTTCATCGCCATACTAACCGGGTGAAAATAAATTTCGGTTAATCGGAAATCAGTTGATTGTTTCGGGAATCATTACTTTTAAGAAATTCGGGCAATTGTCTGAGGGCAACGAGTTCTTTCCATTTCTTACGCGCTTCATCTGCAGGTATTCCCCAATAAGTTTTATCTCCGGCAAGCGATTTATCGACGCCTGTCATAGCGAGTACAATGGCTTTTTTTCCAATGGTCAAATCCTTGTTGACGGAAACACGAGCCCAAAGGATAACATCATCTTCAATACGGGTTACGCCGGCAATGGCACAATGTGCGCCAATAAGGCAATTATGCCCCACATAGGTGTCGTGTCCAATTTGAACGTGATTGTCGATCTTAGTTCCGGATGAAATGATGGTATCCCCCGAGACGCCGGCATCAATGGAAGTTAAAGCGCCAATCTCCACATTATCGCCGATGACGGTGCGACCACATGATTCAAGCTTCTTCCAACTTTCCGGACGACGCTGAAAATAGTAAGCATCGGCACCCAGTACCGAATTAGCATGAATAATTACATTATTGCCTATAACAGTATGATCGTAAATACTTACGTTGGAATGGATCAGACAATTCTTGCCGATTTTTACGTGATTTCCGATAAAGACTCCAGGCTGAAGGATGGTCCCTTCCCCGATATCTGCTGACGAACTTATAGTCCTGGTCGCTTTTTCAAAGGGATGAAATTTCGTAACCAGTGAAACATAGGCATCGAAAGGCTTATCGTGGATCAGGAGGGATTTCCCTTGGGGGCAATCAACTTCTTTGTTGATCAGAATGGTTGAAGCGGCAGAATTCAATGCTTTGTTATAATATTTCGGATGATCCACAAAGGTGAGATCCCCTTTTTCGACCATGTGAATCTCATTGATACCGGTAATCGGAAAATCAGGATCGCCGATCATTCGCGCTCCGATGAGTTCAGCTAGTTCTTTTAATGTAATTTCAGGTAGTTTCATTTTTTATCCTTTAACCCGCTCAGAATATTCTCCTTTCCTTGTATCGACCTTGATCAGTTCGCCTGCTTCGATGAAAAGCGGAATGCGAACATGAGCGCCCGTTTCAAGCTTACTATCTTTCAGCGTGTTGGTAGCAGTGTTGCCTCTGAGACCCGGTTCAGTGTAAACGATTTTCAATACGACAAAAGGAGGAAGTTCACAGGAAAGAGGAGTCTCTGTATCGGCATGGAACAATATCTCCACTTCGTGGCCCTCTTTAAGGAATTGGGGCGCATTGATCAGCTCTTCCGGTATAAAGATCTGTTCAAAGTTTTCGGTATTCATAAAATGATATCCGGAATCATCCTTAAATAAAAATTGATATTTTCTTCTTTCGACACGGGCGATATCGATCTTTACGCCGGAATCAAAAGTATTGGCAATAACGCGGCCTGTTTTGAGACTCTTAAGTTTTGTCCGGATAAATGCGGGACCTTTCCCGGGTTTGACATGTTGAAATTCCACGACGGAGTAGAGATCATTATTAAAATCGATCACCAGACCATTTCTGATATCTGCGGTTGTTGCCATAAAAGACTTAATTCTTAATTTTAAAAGGGTTGCAAAATTAGTTAAAAAACTTGAATAAATGTCGTAATTTTACAGACCTTTTAAAAATAGTCCCACCTGAATCTGTTCGATGAAACAACTGATAAAAAGGCTTTTAAATTCACTCCATATATCCCTCACAAGGAACCAGCGTTATGATGCTTATACACGGATAATAATGGAACAGATTCTGAAGCCCGACTCCAACTCAATTGATATCGGCTGCCACCGGGGTGAAATTCTTGATCTGATAATTCATTTTTCTCCCTCGGGCAGAAAATTTGGATTTGAACCCATCCCTGAATTGCATCAATTCCTGGAGAAAAAATATGCCCATGATTTGTTGGTCAGCATATACCCAATAGCCTTATACGATAAGGCCGGAACAACCAGTTTCCAGCATGTTCTCAATAAACCCGCTTACAGTGGTATCAAAAAACGCAGATACGACGGGAAAGATATAGAGATCAGCGAGATCACGGTTAGAACCGATCTGCTCGACCAAATTATTCCTTGCAATCTGAACATCGACTTTATAAAGATTGATGTGGAAGGCGCAGAATTTCAGGTTATGCAGGGAGGATTGGAGACACTCAAACGCTGTAAACCGGTAATTATCTTTGAATGTGGGATTGGGGCAAGCGATTTTTATGGAACCCTCCCGGAACACGTCTACGAACTTCTATCTGATGAATGCCAATTGAAAATATCCACGCTCGGGAAATTTTTGAAAAAAGAAAATCCCCTATCAAAACAGGAATTTACCGGACTTTACTATTCCGAGAAGGAATATTATTTCGTCGCCCATCCGTAGAGGTAAATTTAAGAGTCCATTATTATTTATAATTCTCAATCTTCAATTTGTGTTGGGCAAACCCAGATTCGATTTGGTCCAGGTTTGAACAAATGACCAGGGTCCGATTTTTTTCCAGATCATCAATTCTGTTGAGATACCATTCTTTGCCCGGTGCATCAAGATTCATCGTAGGCTCGTCGAGGAGGATCAGAGGCACATCGCTCAGCAAGGCAAGGATCAGTTTGATACGCTGTTTCATTCCGGTGGAAAGTTGACCGATTGGCTTATTTGCTATTTTTTCATACTCGAGTATGGAGATGGCTTTATTGATGTTATATCCGGGTAAAATGGGCTTGAAATAAAAATGAAATTCAAGCGCTTCTTTCAGGGTGAACTCTTCAATAAGTTCCTGGTATGGAGAAACGAGTGTCAGATGGTGAAATATCTCTTGTTCCCCGAGGACCCGACCCGAATGCCGATAGGAAATTTTTCCGGAGGAGGGAAAAATGCTGCCGCATATGATTTGAAGTAATGTCGATTTTCCGCTTCCGTTCCGTCCGAGAATGGCAGTTGTGGAATTTTCCGGAAAAACAAAATCGATGTTTTTGAATATCCAATCGGTATTGAATTTTTTACCGATTTTTTCCAAACAGATCTCCATAAAGTTACTTTTCGCGAACCTTGGAGTAGCCTTTCATAATTCCACGACTGGAATTGGAAATAAATGAGAGGATCTCATCGCGCTCAGGAGTGGCGGGTAGCTCGGCTTCTATGATCTCAACCGCTTGAGAAACATTATATCCTTTAAGATAGATGACGCGGTAAATATTCTGAATCTGGTTGATAACCTCCATACTGAATCCGCGTCGTCTCAGACCGATAGAATTTACCCCAACATAAGACAAAGGTTCGCGGGCTGCTTTAGTATAAGGAGGGACGTCTTTTCTGACGAGCGATCCTCCGGAAATCATAGCATGCGCTCCGATATGAACAAACTGGTGGATTGCGGCCATTCCGCCAATGATTGCCCAGTCGTCAATTAGAATGTGGCCGGCAAGCATGGATACATTGGCCATGATCACATTATTACCGATGACACAATCATGAGCAATATGGGCATATGCCATGATAAGTGTGTCATCGCCGATTACTGTTTCATAACTGGCTTTTGTTCCCCGGTTGATGGTTGCAAATTCCCGGATCGTAACATTATTCCCGATCTTCACAATAGTATCTTCTCCGGCAAATTTCAAGTCTTGAGGAACAGCTGAAATCACAGCACCAGGGAAAATTTTACAATTTTTTCCGATGCGAGCGCCTTCCATAATGGTAACATTGGATCCGATCCAGGTACCTTCTTCAATCACCACATTTTTATCGATCGAAACAAAAGGTTCAATCACAACATTTGAGGCTAACTTGGCCTGGGGATTAACATAAGCCAGCGGCTGATTCATACGTAATTATTTTCTTTGTATTTGTGCCATCATATCGGCTTCCATTACGACTTTATTATCGACATAAGCAAAACCTTTCATACTAACCATACCACGACGGATTGGGGCGCTTAGCTGGTTGAAAAAAACAACCGTGTCGCCTGGAACCACTTTATGACGGAACTTCACATTTTCGATTTTTGCGAATAGGGTGGTATAGTTTTGAGGATCATCAACGGTGCTGAGAACCAGAATTCCTCCCGACTGAGCCATCGCCTCGATCAGGATCACACCAGGCATTACCGGGTTACCCGGAAAATGTCCCATGAAAAAACTCTCATTCATGGTGACATTCTTGATGCCTACCACATAATCATGGCTCATTTCCAGTATCCGATCGATGAACAGGAATGGGGGACGGTGGGGAAGGATTTGTTGAATCTGGTTGACGTCGTATAAAGGAGGCTTTGTCAGATCAAACTTGTGTACATGTTCTGACCGTCGCTCATGTTTAAGATGCTTTTTTATGAGACTGGCGAACTGAACATTGGAATAATGACCGGGTCGGGTGGCAATGATATGGGCCTTGATAGGCATCCCGACAAGGGCAAGATCGCCCAGAACATCAAGCAACTTATGACGTGCCGGTTCATTAGGGTACTTAAGTTCCAGATTATTTAAGATGCCCTCTTTCAGAACCTCAACGCGTGGTTTATTGAAAAGACGGGCTAAATGATCCAGCTCTTTCCTGGAGACGATGCGATCGACAAATACGATGGCATTACTTAAGTCGCCACCTTTTATAAGATTGTTATTCAGAAGGTACTCAAGCTCATGAAGGAAAACGAAAGTCCGGCAAGTGGAAATTTCTTCGCTAAACTTTTTAATATCGTTAAGGGTTGCATTTTGAGAAGGAAGAACTTTTGATTCATAATCAATCATGATCGAAAGCCGGAACTCTTTGGAGGGAAGGGCGATCATCTCAACCTTCTTTTCCGGATTGGTATAAATGATGTTATGATTGAGTTCAAAATATTTACGCAATACCTTTTGCTCAACAATTCCGGCTCCCATCAGAGCTTCAACATAGCAACTGCTGCTTCCATCCAGGATCGGAGTTTCAGCCTGATTCATTTCCACCAGGATATTATCGATCTCTAGTCCTGATAAGGCTGCAAGAACATGTTCCACGGTATCGACCCGAACGCCATCCTGTTCAATACTGGTTCCTCGGGAAGTATCAACAACATTGTCAACATCAGCGTCTACAAGTATTTCGGAATTCAGGTCAGTCCTTTTAAATTTATAACCATAATTTTCCGGGGCAGGCTTAAAAGTCAGGGTTACCTCTTTTCCAGAATGTAATCCAACCCCGGATATACTGACCGGAACTTTAATTGTTTTCTGTTTTTCACTCATAAGATGTTCAAAACAAGGTAATTATTTACTGTTTTTTGAACTGCTTTTCCAAATGATTAAGCCTTCGAACAATATCATCAAAATTCTTCCAATGAATATACGACTTCCGGGCTTTCATTACTTCGATAGCCGGGGAACCAAGTACAATAGCTCCTTCAGTCGTAATATTTCCTTCAACACCGGATTGGGCGCCTATTTTCACATTATCGGCAATAGTCAGATGACCCACAATCCCTACCTGTCCACCGATCAGGCAATTCTTCCCGATCTTGGTCGATCCGGAAATACCAGTCTGGGCTGCAATCACGGTGTTCCTGCCAATTTCCACATTGTGTGCTACCTGGATCAGGTTATCCAGTTTTACGCCCTGGCGGAGAATAGTCGATCCAAGAGTGGCTCTGTCGATGGTTGTGTTAGAACCGACCTCCACATTATCTTCGAGAATGACATTGCCGGTTTGAGGAACCTTCAGATAGTTATTATCAGATTGCGGGGCAAAACCAAAACCGTCGGAACCAATAACTACTCCTGCATGAAGAGTACAATTTCGGCCGATCACACAATCCCGGTAAATCTTGACTCCCGGATAAACAATAGTATTATCTGCAATGGTTACCTTATTTCCTATATATACCTGTGGGAAGATCGTCACATTATTGCCGATTATAACCTCTTCACCGAGATAGCTGAATTCTCCAACCGAACAATCTTTACCAACTGTAGCAGACTCAGACAGGAAAGCCAACTTTGAAATAGTTCTTCTACTGGTTTGGACCTGGCTGAACTTTTCAAGCAAGGTGACAAAAGCTGTGTAGGCGTTTTCAACTCTGATAAGGGTGGCAGTGACCGGGTGTAAAGGAACAAAATCATGATTCACGACTACTAATGAGGCTCCGGTAGTATAAAGGAAATGTGCATACTTCATATTGGACAGGAAGGTCATTGTTCCTGGTTTTCCCTCTTCAATCTTAGAAAGATTGGATACCCTGACGTCGGGATCTCCCTCAACGATGCCATTTAGGAGAGCAGCAATCTGTCCGGCATTGAATTCCATTCGATGGTTTCGGTTTATGGATAAAAACAATGCAAGGTACCAAAATATTTGATTCGGACCAGGATAATTTTTTAACTACTTGATTGAGTAAGATTTATATCTTTTGGATAACCCAGGATATATTTACTAACCGTAGTTGGCAAGACAGCAATATTTAATTGCTCTGAGGCTTCGGAAATATCAAATAATGTATCTTTCCCCATAAGGATCTTTATTTTATCGTGCTTTGGGTTGTAGGCTTTATTTTCCACCTTGTCAAGTTTTACGAAATAATCGATTTCCTCGCCCATTAAGTGATATCGCTTTGCGGTCAACATTTGAATTTCTTCTACATAAAGCGGATCAAATGGTTCATTTTGCATTTCCATTCTAAACAGGATGCGGTTAGTGAGGTTGTAGGATAGTGTAGAAAGAATATTATCAGGATGTTCTCCCCAAACTTTAATGGAAGGAACAATATCGAAATCATCAAGTCTGGAAAATAATTCGAGCCATGATGCATCCTTGAGGAAGTCGGATTTAAGGATACGGTTTCTGAGAAACTTTTCAAAGGTCGGTGTGGCAAACAGTTCCGTTCCTTTTTCTCCAAGAAATTTAGCTCTGCGTAACAGATTGACCAACATCATGTCGGCTGAAAGGACAGCCCGATGCAAGTAAACTTGCCAATACATGAGACGACGCGCAATGATAAATTTTTCAATGGAATAGATGCCTTTTCCTTCCACAACCAGTTCATCATTGGAAACGTTCAGGGTATTAATAATGCGGTCGGTACTGATAATTCCTTCATTAACTCCGGTAAAGAAACTATCGCGCGACAGATAGTCGAGGCGATCCATATCCAGCTGACTGGAAACCAGTTGATGAAGGAATTTTTTTGGATACCTGCCTGTGAAAATTTGGCACGCGGTATTCAGTCTGGAATTAAAAGTGCGATTCAGGGATTCCAGAAACAAAATTGAAAGATCTTCATGGGAAAGGTCGGTCACGATCGATTGTTCCAAGGTATGCGAAAAGGGTCCATGCCCGATATCATGTAAAAGAATGGCCAGGGTAACTCCTTCTGCTTCCTCTTCCGATATGTCGATCCCTTTTGAACGAAGTACCTTGATTGCATGAATCATCAGGTGCATGCTTCCGAGCGCATGTTGGAAACGGGTATGATGGGCTGAAGGGTAGACATAATAGGTAAGTCCCAACTGCTTTATTCTTCTTAATCGTTGCACGTAAGGATGTTCCATGATATCAAAAACCAGGTCTGTGGGAATTGTAATGAACCCATAAACAGGATCATTGATATTCTTCCGTTTATTGGTCTGGAAAAAAATCATGTAACTTTGTTAAAGAAATATAAAAAACCCCAAATCACACAATATACCAGTACTGAAACGTTTTGCACTAAGACACTTATTAAATATCGATGACATATGAGTCGACTCTTCAAATCGACTTTAACAGATCGGATTCAAAAAAGTATAAAAGCAATATTACGACATTTATAAATAATAACAAAGTAAGGCATGGATAAGGTAAATATTTTGTGGGTTGACGACGAGATTGATTTGCTTAAACCCCATATCATTTTTTTAAGAGATAAGGGGTATGAAGTAAGTACCTCGAACAATGGTCATGAAGCCTTGGAAATTGTAAAAACCAAAAATTTTGACATTGTATTTCTGGATGAGCAGATGCCCGGTATGTCGGGAATTGAGGTGTTGATGAAGATTAAAAGCGATTATCCCAGCCTGCCGGTCGTGATGATCACAAAAAGTGAAGAGGAAACCATCATGGAAGATGCGATTGGCTCGAACATTGCGGATTATCTGATAAAACCGGTTAATCCGAACCAGATTCTTCTTTCGCTGAAAAAAAACCTTGAGAATAAGAAAATTGTAAGTGAAAAAACCAATTTTCAGTATCAGCAGGAATTCCGGAATATCGGGATGGAGATCAGTAACAAATTGAATTTTGAGGAATGGATTGAAGTTTATAAAAAAATTACTTACTGGGAATTGAAACTCGGACAGTCGGGCGACGAAGGGATGACTCAGGTTCTGAAAATGCAGAAAGACGAAGCGAACCAGGTTTTTTCCCGATTTGTTGAAAAAAATTATGTGGATTGGGTCCATGCTAAAACCCGGGAAAGGCCGATTCAATCGCATAACCTGATCAAGGAAAAGATTTTTCCCCTCCTCAGCGACGATAAACCCCTTTTTGTAATCCTGATCGATAATCTTCGGTATGACCAGTGGAAAGTTCTGCAGCCCATTCTTGATGAATATTTCCACGTTGAAAAGGAGGATATTTATTATAGTATTCTTCCGACCGTGACCCAATATGCCCGTAATTCCATTTTTGCCGGACTGCTTCCGACGGAGATTGAACGAAAATATCCAAAATACTGGGCCAACGAAGACGAGGAAGGCACCAAGAATAACTTTGAAGGGGAACTCCTTGGTGAATTGCTGAAGCGGTATGGGTATGATCTCAAATATTCGTATTACAAAGTACTAAATCAGACCTATGGAAAGAAGTTGGTGGAACTGATGCCGAACCTGATGGGAAATAAATTAAATTTTATCGTGTACAATTTTGTTGATATGCTCTCTCATGCCCGTACCGAGATGGAGATCATCCGGGAGTTGGCCGACGACGAAAAAGCGTATCGTTCATTGACTCTGAGCTGGTTTCAGCATTCACCTTTACTGGAGATATTCAAGTACCTTGCCGAAAAAGAGGTTGATCTCGTCATTACGACCGATCACGGATCTATTCGCGTCGGCACACCAGTAAAAGTGTTAGGTGATCGCAATACCAATACCAACCTTCGTTATAAAATCGGCCGGGCGTTGAAATATGAAAAAAACGAAGTTTTTGAAATCAGGAATCCTTTGGAAGCTTTTCTTCCGAAGATCAATGTCAGTTCTTCATTCATCTTTTGCCGTAACGACGACTTCTTTGCCTATCCGAATAACTACAACTACTATGTGAATTATTATAAGAATACCTTCCAGCATGGAGGGATAAGCATGGAGGAGATGATGGTTCCTTTTATCACCTTGAAAAAGAAATAACAAAGTGGCGAAACAGTTAAACATGAAATGCATTTGCAAAACCCTATCCGACTTAATTCCTGCTGCAGAGCAGTTGCTGTCATTTTATCCCGATTCGCGTGTTTTTGCATTTTATGGTGCGATGGGTGCGGGAAAAACAACCTTCATCAAGGTAATATGCCGGCAGCTTGGAGCGAAAGACATCATTCAGAGTCCCAGCTTTACTATTATAAACGAATATATTACCCCGGCAGGAGACTCCCTTTACCATTTCGATTTTTACCGCATAAAAAAGCTGGAGGAGGTTTACGATATCGGGTATGAGGATTATCTCACTTCCGGAAGTTATTGCTTCATGGAATGGCCTGAACTTATCGAAGAACTTCTGCCGGAGGATGTCGTGCGCATCAACATCTTTGGAGAAGAAGAACGGACCATCGAATTCTAGTCTGCCCACTTATTTAGTAACCTTTCAACTTCGCTGCTTTTTTGTATCTTCGTGTAAATTTTACCTGCATGGAAGATCAACATCCATCCAATTACCGTAGGTCGCCGGTCGACCGTCTCATGCCACAGGAAGAGATGCTCGAACTGGTTCGTCAGCGAAGCAGTTTAACGATTGGTGTTCCCAAAGAAATTTCTCCCCAGGAGAACCGGATACCCTTGGTTCCCGATGGGGTTGCGTTATTATTCCGGAATGATCATCAGGTCATTATGGAAGCAGGAGCCGGAATCACTGCCCATTTCACTGATCATGAGTACAGTGAAGCCGGTTGCCAGATTGTCCAATCTCCTTCGGAAGTTTATAATGCGGATATTATTTTAAAGGTTGGCCCCTTGACGCTGGAGGAGATGAACTGGCTCAGACCTAAACAAACGATTCTTTCCACACTCCAGATGTCAACACAAAAGGAGGAATATTTTCGTGGACTATTGGCCAAAAAAGTGACGGCTCTCGCATTCGAGATGATCCGAGACAGAACCAAACAACTTGCGGTAACCCGTGCCATGAGTGAAATCGCGGGTAGTACATCAATCTCGATTGCTGCAGAGTATATTGCTCATCCGGAATATGGAAGGGGTAAGATGTTCGGCGGATATACCGGAATCAGACCATCGGAAGTCGTAATTATCGGAGCAGGTACCGTAGCCGAATTTGCAGCTCGGTCAGCGATAGGAGTTGGTGCCCTCGTTAAGGTATTTGATAACTCGATTTACCGGCTTCGCCGCATTCAGAATAACCTTGGTCAACGGATTTTTACCTCAATCCTTCATCCAAAAGTCCTTCTCGAATCCATGAAATCGGCAGACGTAGTGATTGGCGCTGTTCATTCTCCGGAGGGAAAAACCCCCTGCATCATCACGGAAGAGATGGTAAAACAAATGAAAGAAGGTTCCCTGATTATCGATATCAGTATCGACCAGGGAGGATGTTTTGAAACTTCCCGGCCAACAAGTCATAGTAAGCCGGTTTTTAAATTACATGGGGTTACCCATTACTGCGTTCCAAATATCCCTTCCAAAGTTCCTCATACCGCTTCGCAGGCATTGAATAATATTTTTGTTCCTATCATTCTTAATGTGGGAACCCAGGGGGGTATCGAAAATCTTTTAAAACTTGACTTTGGAGTACGCCATGGAGTGTATATCTATAACGGCATCGTTACGAATCTTTTTATCAGCAAACAGTTCAACCTTCCTTTTCAGGATATTGACCTTTTAATGGCTGCATTACATTGATATTTAATCCCAGAAGAGATGAATCTTTCCGGAAGAGTAGTAACCATCGGACGAACCCGCATCATATGTGGCGGGAAATTTACGTCGGTTGATGCTTTTCTTCGCACAAAACGATTGGAAATATCGAAAATTATTATTCTTGTTGATGAAAATACCGGACGCTTGTGTCTGCCCCTCCTGAAAGAAAATACAACCCTTCTTGACGATTCATCAGTCCTTGAGATTTCTCCCGGAGAAATAAACAAGACCATTCAAGTGGCAACCAACATCTGGAATGAAATGATCTACGCGAAAGCCGACCGGAAAACCCTTCTGATCAATCTGGGTGGTGGAGTGATTAGTGATCTGGGCGGATTTGTTGCCGCCGGTTTTAAGAGAGGTATTTCCTATATCAACATTCCAACTACCCTGATGGGACAGGTGGATGCTTCTATCGGTGGAAAGACGGCCGTCAATTTCGGAGGAATTAAAAACCAAATCGGTTTCTTCCATTCACCGGCAGCTGTTTTTATTTTTCCGGAATTTCTCAAGACCTTACCGATAGATCAAATTCGCTCGGGTCTGGCCGAGATCATTAAATATGCCTTAATTGCCGATCCGGTTCTCTGGCATAAAATCAAACGAATATCCGACCAGGACTTTATTCGGATTCAGGATAAGCTTTTGCTGAACCTTATTTCGAAAACCGTCGCCTTTAAAAATTCAATCGTCAGAAAAGATTTCCGCGAAAAAAGTGGAAGAAAAATACTGAATTTTGGTCATACAATCGGTCATGCGCTTGAATCCTTTTCACGAATGGAAGAACGGAAATCCTTGTTACATGGAGAAGCTCTTGCCATCGGGATGATCTGCGAAGGTTATCTATCGACCATGAAGACCGGCTTAGGTTTTCAAGAGACAGAAGAAATAAAAAAATTTATTAAATCGGTCTTTTCACATTATCATTTTACAACAGAGGATATTCCAGATCTTATTGAAAATATGGAACATGATAAGAAAAACCGGAATGGCCTGATTAATTTTACTTTACTGAAATCCATAGGATTGGCCCGCATTAATTTAATATGCAATCGCACCGAGATCATTGAATCGCTGGAATATTATCTAAGATAATTTTAAACAGGTGAAGACTTTGACCATTAATAAGAAGGATAAGACCCTCAACGGGAGGATCGTTTTACCTGCTTCGAAATCGATCAGCAACCGGTTGCTCATTGTCAGGGCTCTTTCAGGGAAGAACTTTCAAATCGAGGGATTATCGGAATCGGATGATACGGTTTTATTACAAAAGATACTGGAAAAATCAAATCCTGAAAATGACCTGAAGAAAATCATGGAAATTGATACCGACAATGCGGGGACTGTGATGCGTTTCCTTACTTCTTTCCTTTCTCTCCAGCCGGGAACATGGATTTTAACCGGATCGGATCGGATGAAACAGCGACCCATTGGCGCACTCGTGGAGGCATTGAGAAATCTCGGGGCCGATATCGAATATCTGGCAAGGATTGGTTATCCGCCCCTTATAATCAAAGGATCTCTTTTGCAGGGAAGTGAAACGACCATTGAATGTGGAGTAAGTAGCCAATTTATTTCGGCATTGCTTATGATCGCTCCGTACTTGCCCCATGGTCTTGTAATCAATATGAAAGGACAACCAGTATCGAGTCCATATATTGAAATGACCCTTCAATTAATGGAATATTATGGTGCCCGATTCAGGAGGACTCGTCACCAGATCCGGGTGAAACCCGGATCTTATTTAGAACGGAATTTTAAAGTTGAAGCAGATTGGTCGGCCGCTTCCTTCTGGTATGAAGCAGCCGCAATGGCCGATGAAGTTGACCTGGAATTGGTAGGATTGCGTAAAGAAAGTGCGCAGGGCGATTCTATCCTCGCCAGGATTTATAAGGATTTCGGTGTCGATACCGAATATCTTAAGGAGGGAATTCACCTGACTCGGGAACGGAAAAAAATCGATGGTTATTATTTTGATTTTTCCGATTATCCCGACATTGCTCCATCGGTGATTACAACTTGCGTTGTTTTAGGTGTCCGAGGCCGATTTGAAGGATTGCAGAGTCTGAAGATTAAAGAAACCAACCGTTTACTGGCTTTAAGAAATGAATTCGAAAAACTGGGAGTTTTCGTCTCGATGGAAAGCACTCATGGAATGATACCTGTCATGGAATTTAAAGCTTCCCCAGTTAAATCGAGAACCGACATCCTCATTGAAACATATGGCGATCACCGAATGGCGATGACTTTTGCGCCTATTGCGTTAAAAACAGGTTTGATAAAAATAACAAACCCGGATGTCGTACGGAAGTCATATCCACAGTTTTGGGAACATCTGGAAGCGGTCGGATTTGAAATTCGTTGAAAACTTGTTAATTAAGAATTAAAAGATTTTAGTTCATACTGAAGGTTTATTTTTACTTTTAACCTTTTATTTCGAAAATGATCGTTGATATTTTCATTCCCTGTTTTATAGATCAGATCTATCCCGAAACAGGGATGAACATGGTCAAAATCCTCGAGAAGCTTAATGTGGATATTCACTATAACGGCAATCAAACCTGCTGTGGTCAGATGGCCTTCAATGCCGGATTCTGGGATGAGGCTAAGAAAATGGGAGAGAAATTCCTAAAGGATTTTCCCAACGACCGCCCGGTGGTTGGCCCTTCCGCCTCATGCCTCGGTTTTATCCGGAATTATTATCCATGGCTTTTTCATAATACAGCCTATCATTTAGAATATAAACAGCTAAAGAAAAATTGTTATGAGTTCACCGACTTCCTGGTCAATGTTCTTAAGAAAGAGGATGTCGGAGCCACTTTTAATCATGTAGTAACTTATCATGATTCCTGTGCGGCTTTACGTGAATACGGACTTACCGATGAACCGAGAAAATTATTGCAAAAAGTTAAAGGTCTTGAGCTTAGGGAGATGAGAGATAATGATGTTTGTTGTGGATTCGGTGGAACTTTTTCTGTTAAATTTGAACCTGTTTCCACGGCTATGGCAGAACAAAAAATAATCCGGGCTTTGGAAACCGGCGCAGAATATATCGTTTCGACCGATTCCTCCTGCCTGATGCATCAACAGGCATATATTGACAAACATTCCTTGCCCATCAAGACTATTCATATCATTGACGTACTTGCCTCGGGCTGGTGATTTTTTCCTGATGACTACTGATAGATATTCCGGTATAATTGCCGCAGAACTGAACCTGACGGTTGCCTTTATTAAAAACACTGTCACCCTGCTTGAAAGCGGGGCAACCATCCCATTTATTGCCCGTTACCGTAAGGAAATGACAGGTAGTATGGATGAGACGGTTATTATGGCTATTCGCGACCGGCTGATACAATTGAAAGACCTTGACAATCGTCGGAATACGATTCTCAAATCGCTGACGGAACAGGAGAAACTTTCACCGGAGTTGGAATCAGCGATAAATAATGCCGTCACCATGGCCGACTTGGAGGATATTTATCTTCCATATCGCCCGAAAAGAAAAACCAGAGCGGGTATTGCAAAAGAGAAGGGGCTGGAACCCCTGGCAAAAATCATCTTTGCTCAGAAATGCGATGATGTCGAAACTGAAGCAATGGAATTTCTTAATTCCGAATTGGGAGTGAACAATACAAAAGAGGCGATCGCAGGGGCATCCGATATCATTGCCGAGTGGATAAACGAACACGTTTATGCCCGTAAGCGAATCAGGTACTTATTTCAGCGTGAATCATCGATCAGGTCTAAAGTTGTTAAGGGAAAAGAAGAGGAGGGCGCCAATTACCGGAGCTATTTCAGTTATGAAGAACCGCTTTGGCATTCTCCGTCACACCGTATTCTGGCAATATTCCGGGGTGAAAGTGAAGGATTTTTACGGGTTTCGGTAGAGATCAACAATCAAAAGGCGGAACAGGTACTGGAAAAGATATTCGTTAAGGGGAATAATACTTCCTCTGTATTAGTTAAAGAAACCATAAACGATAGTTGTAAGCGGCTCTTGTTTCCATCCATGGAAACGGAGATGCGCCAATGGGCAAAAGCAAAGGCTGATGAGGAAGCCATCAAGGTATTTGTGGAAAATCTTCGCCAGCTTTTATTAGCTCCTCCCCTGGGACAGAAAAACGTTCTCGCGATCGATCCGGGTTTTCGTACCGGTTGTAAGATCGTTTGTCTTGATCGTCAAGGCAGGCTGGTCCACAATGAAACCATTTTTCCACATCCTCCGCAGAATGAGGTGAAGGAATCGATCCACAAGATTAAAAGTCTCGTCAATGCCTATAAAGTAGAAGCTATAGCCATCGGAAACGGGACAGCCGGAAGAGAAACCGAACGGTTAATCCGAAGTATTCCGTTCGAAAAAGAGTTGATCGCCTTGTCGGTAAATGAGAGCGGAGCTTCTGTCTATTCGGCTTCGCCGGTAGCACGGAAAGAATTCCCCGATTATGATGTTACGGTTCGCGGAGCAGTCTCTATCGGAAGAAGGCTGATGGATCCTCTGGCCGAGCTGGTAAAGATAGATCCGAAATCGATCGGGGTGGGGCAGTACCAGCATGATGTCGATCAAGCCTCTCTGCAGAAAAGCCTGGAAGATACAGTCGTGAGTTGTGTCAATAAAGTAGGTGTAGAGATCAATACCGCCAGTGAAGAATTATTAACTTTCGTTTCCGGTGTAGGACCGAGTCTAGCTAAAAATATTGTTGAATACCGCAATAAGAACGGACCCTTCAAAATGAGATCGGAATTCAGGAATGTAACCCGTTTTGGCGAAAAAGCATTTGAGCAGGCAGCCGGCTTTTTACGGATTCGTAATGGGGGAAACCCGCTGGATCGAAGCGCTGTCCATCCCGAAAGTTACCAGGTTGTTGACCGGATGGCACAGAAGATGAATTGTACCGTTACGGAACTGATTGAAAAAGCAGGATTGAGAATTCAACTGAAACCGGAAGAGTTCATCGACGATAAAGTTGGGCTACCGACTCTGCAGGATATTATCCAGGAATTGGCTAAGCCCGGACGCGATCCCCGGCAACAATTCGAAATGTTCGAATTCGATAAGAATGTTCATTCCATCAATGACCTGCGGAAAGGGATGCGCTTACCCGGAATCGTTACAAATATCACTAACTTTGGAGCCTTTGTGGATATCGGCGTGCATCAGGACGGACTCGTCCATGTTAGCCAGATGACCGAAAGATATGTTAAAGACCCGAACGACATTGTCAAACTGAATCAAAAAGTCATGGTCGAAGTGACCGATGTCGACATTCCCAGAAAGCGGATTCAATTGACGATGAAAGGGCTGGATACTAAAGCAGGGGATTAATCGTTGATCATAAGGGCTTAAGACTAAAGTTCTAATAAAGAAATTAAGAAACCTGTTTGCCGTTGGAAACGGTAATGCGAGTTGAGAATTAATTGACATGAAGAAGAAACTTGGATTCCTGATTATTGTCTGCAGTCTGGGAATTTTATTTCCTTTAATTACCGATGCCCAACGGATCCTTGGGGGTATATCGGTAGGGATGAATCTTACGCAATTAGATGGCGATGAGTATTATGGCTTCCATAAAATCGGACTGAATGCCGGCCCGATGGTCATTTTACCTTTCGGAAAGAATAAAAAATGGTCGGTAAGCATGGAGTTACTATATTCCCAGAAGGGAAGTCATCATGGCGGGAATACCGATAGCACAACCTATAATTTCAAACTGGATTACCTGGAAATTCCGGTTCTGGTTCATTTTACCGATAAAAAGATAATCTCAGGAGGAGTTGGCTTTTCCTATGGTCAGTTGGTGAACCAAAAAGAAACTTTCAATAATCAACCCATCGATACCTCTTATTATGTTCAACCCATCACGGGTTTGTCAAAAAGCGATATTTCCGTAATTGCTGATCTTCAGATTCGCCTTTGGAACCGTCTCTGGGCGAATCTTCGTTATCAATATACCATCGTCAGTCTACGAGAAGTACAAGTCACTGATCCAACAAATCGTGCCAATACCTGGACCCGGAACCAGTTCAATAACGTGATCACGATCCGGCTCACCTGGGTTTTCAATCAGGAAGTTCCGGGGAAAATTCGAAAAAAAACAGAAGAGTAGGAGTGTATTAGTAGGAAATCAGACACACCGGTTTCAGCATTCAGTTATGAAATATGGAGATGATCCGGTTTTGAAAACCTGGTAAGTAAAACATTCAAGTAAGGAGCGTTCCTATATGATCCTTTTAATAAGGCGCAATTTGTGCGTATATTGATGGAGTTGATCATGGTAAATGCCTTCGTGATCGAGGGTATCGATGCGTACCTGTCCTGAACAATGAAGGATACGATTACGGTCAACAAGTAGTCCGACATGGGTAATATTGCCTTCCGGGTCATCAAAGAAAGCCAGATCGCCAGGTTCAGCTTCGTCGAGCAGACTGACCACTTCGCCTTGATTGGCTTGTTGGCTGGCATCGCGCAGAAGTTTAACTTTCTTAAGTTTATATACCATCTGAACCAATCCCGAACAGTCAATTCCGAAAGGAGAACGCCCCCCCCACAGATATGGCGCATGGAGGTATAGCATCGCATCGTGAATCATTGCCTGTTTGATATCGATGATCTCTTGCGGGCTTTCAGCCTCCTCGAGTTCGGAAGGATTGGATACTTGTCCGTCAAATACATAAACCTGGTTGTTTATCGTAAACCTGAACTCTTCAATGCCTGGTAAGGAACTGCCGGCAACAACGGGAAACACCGATTTCTTGTTCTCGTTTTGCATCAATTGAACCAGATCAAGACTACAAGGTGTTTCAGTATCAAACAAGCGAAGAAATTCCGGTTCTTCCAGGGGAAAATGATTACGCCCGTCGAACCAGCCTTCATAATCGTCATAAGCCAGCCGCATCCGATACCAGTTTTGATTCGATTCAATTACCCGGTAGAGTTCTCCGAATAAAACCTGAGTGATCATCTCGCTTCGATGATCGGGTTCCCGACGCAGGGGAATAATACTTTGCAGACAAATTCCGAATTCCATAGGTGATAATAGGATTTAAGGCAATAAAGATAATCAGATAAGTCAAACCCGGCTTTATTTTTTTTTCTCTTCCAGTTCATGTTTCAATGCCGCAAGAGAACAATCACCGCAAACTTTAGAGCAGTTCTTACACTTTCGTAACGGATATGAAAAAAAACGGATCACACGGATCACTGTTACGACAAGGGCCCCGATCAGGATGATACCGACGATGATATATTGCCAACCCATTTTTCAAGAGATAAATAGACTTCCCAGTTGAAATGTCACAAACGAGACCAACCATGCCAGCGAGGTGGTATAGACCATCAGGAATAAAGGCCATTTCCAGTGACCCGATTCCCGTCGTACAGTAGCCATCACCGCGACACATGGCATATAGATCAGGATAAAAGCCAGATAAGATATGCCGACAAGGGAAGTAAATACTTTCTCTCCGGTTCTCGGACCGCTTTTATAAGTCTCTGTATGAAGTATTGTTGTCAGATCCCGTTTCATACTCTTATCAAGATTACTATCCGATCCATAGAGAACTCCCATGGTGCTTACAACCACTTCTTTTGCAGTGGCTCCCGTTAAAAGGCTGACTCCCATTTTCCAGTCGAAACCAAGAGGACGCATGATGGGTTCGATGAATTTACCAATTTTACTGATATAGGACTGCTGCAATCGTTCTTCCGGTTTTACGGAATCACCGGCCGGAAAATATTCCAATGCCCAGATCAGGATTACGGAGACCAGGATGATTCCTCCCATTTTACGGAGATATTGCTGTCCCTTCTCCCACATATGTCGGATAATTACACGTATGGTTGGCATCCGGTAAGGGGGTAGCTCCATCACAAAAGGAGCTTCCCTGCTGTTAAACAGCGTTTTTTTGAACAACAGTGAAATCAGTACAGACAGGACGATCCCCGTAAGATATAAGCAAAATATCACGCTTCCTGCATGCTTTCCGAAAACAGCTCCTGCAATCAGGATATAGACAGGTAATCGGGCGCTGCATGACATGAAAGGATTGATCAGTATGGTCAGTAAGCGATCATTTTGATCCCTGATGGTACGTGTCGCCATGATGGCCGGGACATTACATCCGAAACCCATGATCATGGGAATGAAGGATTGGCCATGTAATCCCATTTTATGCATTAATTTATCCATAATGAATGCCGCCCTTGCCATGTAGCCGGTATCTTCCATAAGCGAAATAAAAAAGAAAAGGATCAGGATGTTGGGAAGGAAAACGATTACACTCCCCACGCCATCTAGAACCCCATCGATCAACAGGTTTTTTAAAGGACCGTCGGAAAGCAAATTCCCGGTGATGTCGCTCAGCCAATTTACACCAAGTTCGATCCATTGTTTCGGATAAGCGCCCAGCGAAAACGTTGTCTGAAACATGATCCAGAGGAAAAGAAGAAAAATTGGATAACCGAGATAGCGGTTTGTGAGAAATGAATCGATCTTCTCACTGAGCCCTTTCCCTGCACCAACCGGTTTGCTCCGTTTCATTGTCTCTTGCAACGCTCCGGCAATGAAGCCGTATTTTGCGTCGGTGATCAGCGTTCCGGAGTCTTCATGGTAATTCGATTCAAGTAACCGAACTTCCTTGTCGACAATTGGAAAGATGGATGAAGCTATCGTTGAGTGTCTGATTTTTTCGATGGCATCAGAATCTTTTTCCAACAGTTTGATGCTAAAGTAACGTGATGATATCTGATCGGTAAGTCCGGTATCCTTTCTTAGGATATCCTGGATTCGACCGATTGATTTTTCAATATCGGTGCCATAATTGATGTGAACATGACGCATGACCATATTACGGTCTTCAAAAACTTCAATCAACTGGTCAAATAACTCGTCAATCCCAGTCCCTTTAGAGCTGACTGTCGGAACAACGGGAATGCCAAAAAGTCTGCCAAGGGCATGATAGTCCAGTATATCTCCCTGTCGCCCGAGTTCATCGTACATGTTAAGCGCTATGACAACACGGATATCCATGTCGATAAGTTGAGTTGTGAGATAGAGATTCCTTTCAAGGTTGGAGCCATCTACCACATTGACTATGATATCGGGCATGGCATCCAGGATATGATTTCTGACATAAAGTTCTTCGGGGGAGTAAGCCGATAGGGAATACGTTCCCGGCAGATCAGTGATATTGAATTTATAAGCCCCTCTCCGGAAACTTGCTTCCCTGGCGTCGACGGTGACGCCACTGAAATTCCCTACCCGTTCGTGTGAACCTGAAACATAATTAAAGAGCGTGGTTTTTCCACAGTTTGGGTTGCCGACCAGCGCAATGTCAATGACTTTTCTTCTGTCAGATTCCATTTCCCTGAGGGAATCTTCCTCTAAAATTCCGTTATAAGAGGAATTAAGTCCATTTTTGAGGATATTGTTCCGGAATTTTTCAGGAGTGACGACTTCTATTAGCCGGGCTTCGCTTTGGCGCAGGGAGACATTATAACCAAGTATACGGTACTCGATCGGATCTTGCAATGGCGCTGCTTTCATAACAAGAACCTCTTTCCCTTTCACGAATCCCATCTCCGTGATACGCCGCCTGAAAGCACCACGCCCTCTAACCTTAACGATTACTCCAATTTCACCCCGGGTAAGGTCTAATAAAGTTGACATTTATTTAGATTAAATAAATACAAAGGTACAAATATAAACTGAAAAATAAAAATTTCTTCCGGACGTCTTTCCATATATGAAAATGCAATGTTCAGATGGTGTTATATAGAGAAGAGAGACCGACAGAGAAAACTTATCGCAGATGACTACATTGATTCAGGTAGGAAAAGGTTTCCGGCCCGAGATTAAAAAGGCAATCGATGATGCTAAGATTTGGAAGGAATACTGATCTTTCATGAAAGACCTGACGGTACTCGGGATTATGGAATCGTGATTTTTTCGAGATTATTTTTTCTATATCCGGAGAATTTCGATAGCCGATAAAAGAAGTTGTACGTTTGATGGGTTGGTCGACCTTGATAGCAGCAAGAATGACTTCTGTCAACCCCTGGTTAAAATCAAGCAGAAACGGGAATGGTTTCAAATAGTATGGATGGAATGAATCCCTGTAATAGATAAAGAAAGGAGCATTGGCATACGCTGCCTCGATTGACCGCCAATGAATTTTTTGCCAGGGCTGCTGGTAAGAAATCCGGATATCCCGGATAAGTGTATGGTTTCCATTGACCTTAATTACCGGTACGCTTAATGTTTGCCGGCCATTTGGCCCCAGAATGGAACAATGATTCCGGTAGGTTTGTTTTGAATAAGTTTCAAAAGCTTCCCATAAAATTTCATCAAACCGGAGCGTCTCTGTTATATAGGCAATGGGTGGAAGATAGGCGGTAGGAATCGGAAGTGACACCGATCAATTGATTTTTTCCTTTAACAGAACTTCGCGAATGGCTTTGATCAAAGATTCTTTCGATAAAGCGCCAACGGACATCTGGGGAGGCTCCCCGAGCGGCACAAAAAGCATTGAAGGAATACTTCGTATATTAAATGCGCCTGCCAGTTCCTGTTCCGCTTCCGTATTGACTTTATAAATATTGATCTTTCCGGTATACTCTTTAGAAAGTTCTTCAAGAATGGGAGCAACCATCTTACAGGGTCCGCACCAGTCTGCATAAAAATCAATGACGCAGGGAAGCTTGCCTTCAAATTTCCATTCCTTAGTTTTCTCAAAATCAAAGACCTTCGTTAAGAAAGTTTCCTTTGTCAAATGTTCGATCATATTATGATTAGTTATTTAATCTTTTTAAGTTTGTAAATGCGTGATTATTAAAAATTTTCGAATGAATTTTCAGGATAATTTTATTTGGTCTTCAGGATTTCGTTAATGACCTTGACATATGCTTCCTTTGACAGAGCACCACTTGACATCTGGGGTTGTCCCGATTTAGGAACAAATAACATTGTAGGAATAGATCGGATTTTAAAAATTCCGGATAATTCACGCTGTTCATCCGTGTTTACTTTATAAATGCGCATCTTACCTTTATATTCTTTTGCCAATTCCTCTAAAATCGGAGCGACCATTTTGCATGGACGGCACCAATCAGCATAAAAATCAACCATGCAAGGAAGATCCCCATTATATTTCCAGTCTTTTGGATATTTTTCATAATTCCATACGAGTTTTTTAAAGCTCTCTGCAGTCAGTTTTATGACTTGACCATCATTTTTGTCATTTGTCAGTGTGGGTTCATTACCCGTGTTTTTATCTCCATGAGTACTACTAAATGTAGTAAAACTCAAGAAAATGAATAAATAAGAAATAATTAAAGACCTTGGCATAATCGTCAATGATTTATTGGTACAAAGATAAGTATTTTTTATAAATCGCATAAGTATCACTATTTTTTTTATTTTTGTGGAGTTTTAAAATAGATATAATGGATTTCTCAATCCGACAATTGAATATACGGCAATTTATGGACCGTTTTAGGACCGAGGATGATTGTTTGCGGTTTTTGTCGGAGAAAAAATGGGCTGCGGGTTTTTTCTGTCGCCGGTGCGGGCATACCAATTTTTGCAAAGGTAAAACCCCATACGCTCGTCGTTGTACTCGTTGTAAACAAGAAGAATCGGCAACTGCGCATACCCTGTTTCATCGTTGTCATATACCCATAGATGAAGCTTTCAGGATTGTTTATCTGGTATGTCATGATCCGGATATTTCAACATACGACCTATCGCGACAGATAGAACTTCGTCAGATGACCTGTTGGAAGCTTAAATCAAAATTAAAAGAATGTCTCGAAAAGAATGGAAGCATTGATATGCTATTTACCGGATGACTATCTTTTTCAGGATAACATCATCGTCTGAAACAAGTTTCAAGAGGTACATCCCCTTCAGTAATCCTGTCAGGAAAATTTCCTGGTGAAGCTTACCCTGTTCCACTGTCATAGTCTGTTTTGAAATTGATTTTCCGTCAAGATCGAATAATTCGCACAGGATATTATTAGATTTTATCTCTTTTCCGCTTATAATAATATAATCGGCAGCAGGGTTAGGAAATATTTGAATGGAAGAGAGTTCTCTTTTTTCCTGAATTCCTACGGGGAAGACGGAAAAATAAGCTTCCCATCCCTGGTCATTCACCGTGGAGTTGGTACTAAATACAAGGTACATCCTTCCACTGGGCGCAGTATATGGACCGGGCATATTGCCCGACGAATAATTCCCTGATATCTGCGTGATCAACTCCTCCGATCCCATATCGAAGATTTTCAGGATATCATGATCCTGTTCGGTATTAAAAGAAGTAAAGGTCAATGTCAGGGCGCCGGTGTCGCCGGGTATAATTTTCCAATGGCAGTAGGTTTTATTTTTATAGTTGAAATCAAGGCTTCCGTCGGTGATGATTCCATCATTTTCGGTTATTCCCGTCAATCCTGAACACCAGACAATAGGATTTGCAATATAGGTTAAGAACCAACCATCATTTTCAATGCTTCCATTGGTGGAGAAAGTGATCAGAGCTTTGTTACTATTTATGGTAACCGAAGGTGGAATATTATCGCCGGAATATTCAGCGAGAAGCTGATCGCTGGTAGTTTCACCCTCGTAGATTCGTAAAACATCATTAACGGCTTCTGTCTTGAATTTATTAAAGGAGACCGTAATATTCGAGACAGAATCCGATATGGTTTGAGGACTAATCAGCCAACTGCAAGTGGAATTTGACAAGTATTGCCTGGTAGGGCCGCTACCATCGTCAATGGTACCTGAAAAAGCGTCGAGAACATGCTGCCCGGTACAATTTTCCGGGTAAATATTAGAGAGTGTATCGGGAAAGATATTAATTATAGCTCCCTGGCCTTCCGTAAAGTTATTACCTCCTGGATTCAGGTTGTTCAGATAGTAATATCCATTATAGGAACCACTCCAGCCCCAGTTAAAATGGAAATAATTTGTACCTTGATAACCATCCACGTTAAATGCATGACCTCCCGAACCATATCCACGATAATACAGTGGCTTTTGATTGTCAAGATTTTCTCTGAGAATGGCAGCCCACTCATCTTCCGAGTATTGATCTTTTGTAACAAACTGAGTAGTAGGAGAATACCTGAAATAATAAATCATAGCTGCAACTGCATCCTCGCTGTATGCTCCGGAACCGCTGGGAGAGTACATCATATTTACAGAGATCCCGGCGTGCCAGAGTAAAATTGCCATTGCGGTATCGTCCAAACTGGCACTGCCATGCGAATTCATCATCTCCTCCCAGTTGTATGTTGTGGCGCTAAAGTTCGCACACTGTTCGGGATAGCCGGATGGAGTATAGCAATGCTGGCCGTTTCCGATATTTGGCCATCGATAATAATACATGATCTGGCACATGGCGGTGGCGACACATCCTGCCCAAACACGACCTCCGGGTCCGGCAGAGTTTTGCGGACAAAACAAGTTATACGGAACTCCCTGGTCCCAGGTCGATAGTAACATTGGAGTAACTTCACGGGAATCGGGATTATTTAAAAGTATTGGATCGGTGACCGAAAGGTGTTCCCATTCCTGCATGATTGACGGGTCAATAGATTCCATATGGGAATGAGTATATTTGATTTGTTGCGCATAACCATGCATCCATGCGATAAACTGAGGAGGTTGATTATCATTGGTAAAACTACCTTCAAAAGAATAAGCCAGGATAGGGGTGACAGCATCTTCGGCCGAAACAACCACCCAGCCGTCACCATTCATGTTGATTGCATAATAAAGAGGGATATCGTCATCTTCAATGATTATAGATCCGGTGGAGTAAAGATTATGATATTCGATTTTTGAATTCCGGCTGATTTTTTCATAGTAAAAATTAATTCCGACCCTCTTTGCCGTTTCAAGATCCACTGTTTTTGCACTAAGTATGTTACCGATTAACAATGCAAGGAAGCATGTGAAGACTGTTTTCATTTTTTTACAAGGTTAAGATGCAGTGGTAATTTAATTAATTATCAGTTTTTTCGTAATGTGCGTATCGTCGTTTTGAATCTTTAAAATGTACAGCCCTTTTGGCAGGTCGTTTAAGTGGAGCGAAACATGATTAATCCCATTGTGGGTGGCGATTTTCCAGTCATCGCATTTGACACCTTGAGTATTGAGCAAGGTAATTTCGACATTTCCTGAAGACTTTGCCAACAGTTCTAATCGAATCTGGCTAAAAGCGGGATTAGGGAAGAGTTTGACCGATTGTACGGATCCTGTTTCTTCAATACTCAAATGGGATGCGGGATAATATATTTCCCATCCTTGTGCCGTAACTGAACTGTTGGTCGAAAAAATAAGGAACATCTTTCCTCCCGGCGCTGTTACTGAATCGGGAAGATTTTGCGGGGTATAGTGACCGGATATTTCAGCCAGGGTATCCTGTGATACAAGATCATAGATTCGCAGGACATCATTCCCTGGTTCGGTATCAAATTTCCGGAAGTACAGGGTCAACGGGGTTTCATTGACAGTGTTAAGCTTCCATCGGCAATTGGAATTATTTCTATAGTTAAAATCGAGACTTCCATCGGTTAATAGGACAGTATCTGATGTGATTACCGTAGTGCCAGTGCACCAAACCGCAGAGTTCGTAGTAAAAGTTGCAAACCACCCGGGTAGCGAAGGACCGGAATTGGAATTGAAAGTGATCAGCAGCTTGTTCCCTGAAGATGTAACCGGTTCTGGAATAACCGAGCCGGAAAAACTTCCGATCAATGGATCGTTTGTTGTGGGCCCATCATATAGGTTGACAAAATCATTAGGATTGGTTTCAAACAGGTCGAAATTGACCGTTATATCAGTGATAGAATCCTCCTCGTTCTGCGGACTTATAAGCCATGTGCAATTTCCGTTTGGAAGATAATTTTTCATTCGTCCGCTGCCATCATCCAGGCTGCCGGCATTGGAAGTGAGTAGAGTTTCGCCGTTACAATAGGAGGGATAGGTGTAATTTAATGTATCCGGATAGCAGTTAATAATAATTTCCTGGGCAAGATTGAAAATATTTCCGCCTGGGGTTAACTGATCCGTGAAAAAATATCCGTCGCTGCTTCCTCCCCACCCGAAATTGAAATGAAAGTAAGCCGTATCCTGATATCCATCGCAAACAAAAGCATGTCCGATCACATTTGGTTCTGACCACCCGGCATAATAAAGAGGCATTTTTCGGTCAAGATGAGCGACCAAGACACTATCCCAATTCATATTGGTGCTATCTCTAAAGAGGTATTGTGTTTGGGGAGAATATTTGAAATATGTGCGTAATGAATAGGCGGCTTTATGATTATACATCCCTGACCCGTCGGGGCCGTATACCAGATCACAAGAGACACCAAGATGATAAAGTAATTCGGCAACGGAATGGTTTGTTCTGTTAACCGAGTTGACCATTTTATTCCAGGAGTAAGTAGTGTTTCCAAAGTTGGCAGAGAGTTCTCCGAATTGAAGATCGACAAAGGAATAAGCGCCAATACCTGTTTTCGGCCAGCGATAATAGTACATGATTTGTCCCATGCAGACAGGAACACAACCCGCTACGGCATGACCGCCGGGTCCTCCTTGTACAGCGGGACAAAGTTCATTGTAATATATCCCCTGGTTCCACCTGGAAGTAATCAGGGGCTGTGCTTCACGTTGGTTTTTAAAGGGAATAAGAGATAAATGATTTGTAGTAAGGAAGTGATCCCAAACGTTATGAAGCGAAGAGTTATGAATATTTTTATGTTTCCTGGAATATCTGATCTGATCCTCATATTGCTTCATCCATGCGATATAAGCGGAAGGAAGATTATCCGGTTGATAGCAGCCTGAAAATGAATATGCCAATACCGGGATCACGGCATCTTCAGCAGAAACGATGACCCATCCGTCAGGAATGATATTAAAAATATAATAATATGGAGATTTCTCGGGGCCTACAGAAAAGGATTCCCTGATAAAAATGGAAGAATAATCTGTTGTCTTGTATTGGTTGACGCGTTCAAAATAAAAATTTATTGCAATAAGTCTTCCCGTGGAAACCGGAAGTTGGTTTGCAAAAACGGAATGGCCCAGACAAAGCAGGACCATTCCGGCGATCAACTTTTTTATCATTAATTAGTGAACAATGATTTTCTTGTTCGTAATCCCTGAGTCGTCTGTGAGACGAAGGAAATAAATTCCTTTTGCAAAGTTGGAAACGTCGAGTGTTTTTACGTATTCTCCTTTAAAATTATTGAGAAGTTCGCTGAATAGAGTATTTCCTGTCAGAGAGAGTATCTCGATTTTAATATTTTGTGGTTTCCCGATGGTAAAGCTGATATTTACTTTATCATTTGTGGGATTCGGATAAACAGTAAGGGTAGTGAGAAGGTCTTTCTCTTCGGTTCCAATTATGACTGAATAACTGGCATCCCAACCCTCACCGCGGATAGTTTTATTTGAAGACCATATCAGCATCATTTCACCACTGTTAGCGGTTACAGAAGCAGGAGGGTTTGTATATTCTCCCGAATAGGTTGTAAGCAACGTTTGTGCGCCCATATCCCAGATCTGAAGCTTGTCAGCGTCCAACTCCGTATTGAAATAAGAAAAATCAAGTGTTATACTGGTTGCATTTTCGGGTTGGATTTTCCATCTGCAACCGGTAGAATTCCGGTACAAAAATCTCTCGCTTCCATCATTAATATTTCCAGTCTCATCTAAGAGGACAGTGACATTTTCGCAGAAAGCAACCGTTCCGCCTTCATAAGAGGCAAGCCAACCGGGGGCCGTACCCGAACCATCGGTAATAAAGGTGATAAACATCTTAGTTCCGGTGGAGGTTATTGACGATGGAATCGTAGAACCGGAAAAGGTGCCAAGGAGAGGGGCCGTAGCGTCAGATCCGTCAAATACTTTAACTTCATCTCCGGCAAGGGTATTGAATCGGACAAAACTCAGGGTAATACCGCTAAGGCTATCATCGGCTCCGACAAGCCAGCTGCAGTTTGTATTATTCTGATATTCGGCGATAGGACCGCTGCCATCTTCAATGGTACCGAAATCGTTAGTGGTATCCTTTACATTACCTGCACAGTTGTATGGATAATAAGCCGGGTCGGGTTTTATATCGAAAACGGCACCTTGGCCTTCGTTGAAGGGAGATCCCGGGTTAATGTTATCGATGGTATAGTAACCATTATATGATCCTCCCCAGCCGAAATTGAAGTGAAAATAGTCGTTGGCCTGATATCCGTCACATACAAAAGCATGACCACCGGAAGGTCCGTGTCCACTGTACTCAAGAGGTAATTTATCATTCAGATTTTGTTTCATCTTATCCTTGAAGTTCGTCGAACTACCTGTGGGACGATTTTGGTAATAACAGGTAGAAGAGTATTTAAAATAATTCTTTAATGCGATAGGCACCCTGGAAGTTTGGGCGCCAGATCCAGCGGGAGCCCATTCCATATCGACGGCAATTCCGCCATGCCAGGAAAGTATGGCGACCGGGTCACATTCTTTTGTTGGTTTTTCAGCCATACCATCCCATTCATAGGTAGTATTGGCAAAATCCGCACATTGTAATCCATAGGTGGTACTTGTACTACAGTGACTCCCTTGTCCATGGATCGGATAACGCCAGTAATACATGATCTGAGTCATGGCAGTAGCGACACATCCGACAGGAACCCGGCCGTTATAGGATCCGCCAGAAGCTGGATCTTCCGGACACAGGGCATTAAAAGGGAAATCCTGATTCCAGTCATTAGTGATTAATGGCTCGACATCTGTGATCGACTTGGGACTCTCCAACTTATTAGGATCGTTTGTAGTAAGACGTTCCCAGGTATGGGTGATAGCCTCATCTGGAAGCAGGTTGTTCTGGCGTACATAAATAATCTCTTTCTTAAACTGGTCCATCAACGAAACAAATCCGCAAGGTCGGGTTCCAATCTTGTAGGATGATTCAAACGAATATCCCAGAATCGGAGTACAGGCGTCATCTGCTGAAACAATAATAAATCCCTTATCATTAAAATTAAAGATATAATAAAGAGATTCAATACCCTCTTTTTCAGTGAATTCTTCTGTAACAAGAAGATCCTGATAGGGTATGCTTCCATGAATGTTTAAGCGTTCGAAATAAAAGTTTTTACCGGCTAATCGGGCATCTTTGATATCAACTTTCTTTGCGAAAGATGTAAAACTAATTCCAATAATGAGAATGGAGATCAGAATGACTATTTTTTTCATGTGTTGGTATTTTTTGATTATAACGGGTTTTGACTTTACAAGAATGATTACAAAGATAAGAAAAAAAGTTATGGATCGTTAAGGATTGAAATGAAATTCGGTTTTTTTTATTCTTCGTATCTTCGTAATTTAATATTCATTCCATGTCGATATTCATTACCAACATTAAAGAACTTATTCTTGTCGAACAAAATCCTGTCCTTAAGAAATCGGGAGCAGAGATGGCTAAATTTGAAACGATAAAAAATGCATGGCTTTTTATCGAGGATGACCGCATTGTGGACTTTGGTCCTGCCTCCGCTCCGCCTCCCCTGGAGGGAAGGCGGCAGGGGGTTGGGGTAATCGATGCCACCGACCGGATGGTCTTCCCTTCGTTCTGTGACTCCCATACCCACCTGGTATTTTCCGGGAGCCGTGAAATTGAATACATCGACAAAATCAAAGGACTAACTTATGAGGAAATTGCTAAAAGAGGCGGCGGGATTCTGAATTCCGCAAAGAGATTACATGAAACTTCCGAAGAAGAGCTGATCGGTCAGGCATTGGTTCGACTGAATGAGATTATGCGACTGGGAACCGGAGCGGTAGAGATAAAAAGCGGTTACGGATTGACCGTGAAGGATGAATTAAAAATGTTGAGGGTGATTAAAAAATTAAAGGAATTGACACCACTCACCCTTGTGCCTACTTTCCTTGGAGCTCATGCGGTGCCGGAAGAATATCTTGGCCGGCAAAGCGAATTCGTTGATCTGGTCATTCATGAAATGATTCCGCAGGTCGCTTCCGAAGAACTCGCCGATTATATCGATGTTTTTTGTGATGAAGGATTCTTTACGATGGAGGAGACGGAAAAGATCCTGCTGACAGGGATGAAATACGGATTAAGACCAAAGATCCATGCCAATGAACTGGGTTTTTCCGGAGGAGTTCAGGTTGGAGTGAAATACAACGCATTGTCTGTCGATCATCTGGAATTTATTAGCGATGTCGAAATTGAGGCGTTGCTTGGAACCGAAACCATGCCCACGATTCTCCCCGGCGCTGCTTTCTTTCTGGAAATGGCTTATTCGCCGGTGCGAAAGATGATAGAAGCAGGTTTACCGGTCGCCTTGGCCAGCGATTTCAACCCGGGCTCCTCTCCAAGCGGTAATATGCAATTCATCCTCTCGCTGGGATGTATCAAATACCGGATGCTTCCGGAAGAGGCTATCCACGCAGTTACGCTGAATGGCGCTTACGCTATGGGATTGAGCGAAGAATATGGCAGTATTGCAAGGGGTAAAAAAGCTAACGTTTTTATCACGAAATCAATTCCTACGTATGAATTTATGCCGTATGCATTCGGATCCAATAAGGTGGAACAGATAATTTTAAATGGCAAAATCATCAAATAACTCAACGATCACGAATACCTGGAAAATAAAAGGGATCGTGAGTCGACAGCGAAAAAAATTCACCTGAAAATTATTTAATAATCTTCAGGGCATCACCGGTAGCATCAAGCAAGGGTTTGATGGAAATCTCGCTGCCCACGGCATTTTTCATCCAGAGTTGCGGGATCAGCCGTCCTGTCGAATATATCCGGAGCGCCTCATTGGCAAAGTTTTTCCCTTTCATGAACCCGTCGAGTTGGAAATCGATAAGATGGCCGACCGGATAATTGGAAAGGTACAGCGGGTTGTCGATCATGTGAGAATAGATGGCAAGGATTGGACAGTCTTTAATTCCGAAGATATCGGCATAATAAAGGTTCCATATTTCCCTGGCGGCATTGATCACAGTCTCTTTCAATTGTTCCTTGGTGGCATTCGGATTTTCGTATAACCATTTCCATACTTTCATGTCGACGAGCGAAACTCCCATGATCTCATACGAAGCCCAAAAATTATCCAGTGCACTCATGGCTTGCTTATTCGGATCGGTATCTTTCATCCCGAGCAATTCCAGATCACGTTTCTGGAAGGTAAAGGCAAACGCTTCGGTGAAGGCCGTATTGGGAACTCCCTGCATCATATAATTATCGACAAAATAAAGGGAGATGGTTTGTTCCACATTGTGTCCCAGTTCATGGATAGCGATGTTATATCCTTTGTAATCCATTCCTTCTTTCCCGATCCGGGTACGGAGGTGCGCTTTATCCCCCTTCATCATGGCTCCCCATGCATGGCCGCTGCCGCGGGCAGGATCAACAGTAATGTGGGAAGCAATCTCTTTAGCTTTTTCAGGTTTGAAGCCAAGCTTGATCAGAATGTTTGGAATATCCGCTTCAAAGGCCTGGGTATTGGGATACTTACTTCGGGTGATTTTATCGAGTAATTCCATGTTCATGGAACTGCGGGCTTTGAATCCGTCGTACCAGATATCGAAGGGTTGCAGGGGCCTGCCCAATCGCTTACTGATTAAGGAGCCGACCTGTTTTACCTGGGGAGAAGCGCAGAAATCGGTGAAAAGTTTTTCTACCTGTTCCTGCGGGATCTCCATCCCGGCGTCGAAAGCCCGCATGATATAAGTAGGGTACATGGGTGTATACGGATCGACCGCCTTCATGGCCTGAAAATTCTTCAGAAGATATTCATACCGGGTATCTGGTTCCCGGGAAAAGGAGATTTCTTTTCCATCTTTATATATTTTATTGGAAGATGGATTCCATTGAATTCCCGGATTGTTGATCACGCTGTCGGGGATTTCCTGGCTGATGATATGGAGCATCACTTCATAGATCATCTTCTGTTTTAGCAGACCTTCGTCGCCCTTGTTGTAATTTGCTTTCAGCTCATCCCTCAGATTCCAGTGGGAGAGAAGCTTCATCTCTTTTGGGAAATGGGTCTTGCCCTGGTCGTCAATCAGATTCCCCACGTAAATGTTGTAGTTGGAAATATAATTATCCGATGCAGTCAGCGCTTCCGACATTCTGACATTTACGTCGGCCGGTATCCGTGCCGTAAACAGATCTCCCATGCGAACCTCTGCCCATTCTTTACGCGTCCAATTCGTTCCAAGTTTTTCTTTCTCATTTAAGGAATAAAATGGAAAATTCAAGGCGGTAATGAAAGCAAGTTTATTGGCAAAGAAATCGTCAATAAAATGCGATCCGGGTTCATAGGCGGCAAAGAGCTGGTCAATGTCGAGCATCTCGCCAAGATCGAGATGCATTCCCCGTTTCAGATCGAGACTGATCACATTGAAATGACCAAAGATGGATTCGAAATTACCCGTGATGCGGTTAAAAAGTTTATTCAGAATAACCGGGTCATTTACAAAATATTGCTGACAGAAATCCTGGAAATCCTTCTCGGTTCCATCTTTTTCTGTCCAAAGGAACGCAACTTGCCGAACCCCTTTTTTTAGTCGCGTTTGACCGGATTCGCCAACCGTGCCCATAAGTTTGGCCGTTACCGAATCGATGGAGGCTTGTGTTATATATTGCATACTTGCATTTTTATCAGCGTTGTCTTTTTGTTTACACTGGCCGAAAAGCAAGACCAGCGGAAGAAATAACCAGAGAATTTTTTTCATAAGGGTTGTATTTGTGATTAATATACAAAAATAGCGAATTTACAAAAAGAAAAAATGTAAAGATTTCCATATTTTTGCAAAAAAGATGCGGAGTTCGAAAGGCATATAAATCATTTCGCTGTTTCACGATCTCGCTAATTCTCTATTTATTTCAATTATGAACCAATTAATCGAATGTGTCCCTAATTTTTCCGAAGGAAGGGATATGGGCGTGATCAGAGCGATCACCAATGAAATAGAAAAGATTGACGGGGCAAAGTTACTGGATGTGGATCCGGGGAAAGCTACGAACCGTACGGTCGTCACTTTTGTCGGTACTCCGGAAGCCGTCATGGAAGCCGCATTTCAGGCAATAAAAAAAGCCTCTGAAATAATTGATATGAGCAAGCATAAAGGGGAGCATCCACGGTTTGGGGGAACCGATGTTTGTCCGTTTGTGCCGGTATCCGGCATCACGATGGAGGAAACAACGGTCTATGCGCGGAAACTGGCTGAAAGAGTGGGGAAGGAACTGGAAATACCGGTCTATTGTTACGAAAATGCCGCTTTCACTGAAGAGCGCAGGAACCTGGCCAATTGCCGTGCAGGAGAGTATGAGGGTTTACCTAAGAAACTTTCCGATCCTCACTGGAAGCCCGATTTCGGACCCGCCACCTTTAATCCCAGGACCGGCGCTATTGCCATTGGCGCCCGCGATTTCCTGGTCGCCTATAATGTAAACCTGAATACGACCTCCACCCGCCGCGCCAATGCAGTGGCGTTCGATATCCGTGAAAAGGGTCGTCCGGTGCGGGAAGGAAATCCCGTAACAGGAAAGATCAAAAAAGATAAAGAGGGAAATGAAATCTGGGTTCCGGGAGCTTTGAAGTCCTGTAAAGCCATCGGATGGTATATTGAGGAGTATGGAATTGCCCAGGTTTCGATCAACCTGACCAATATAAGCATCACTCCGGTCCATACCGCCTTTGAGGAAGCTTGTAAAAGCGCTCAAGTCCGCGGCTTACGGGTGACCGGTTCCGAACTTGTCGGGCTGATCCCCAGGCACGCTATGATTGATGCCGGGAAATATTTTCTTCAAAAACAAAAACGCTCGGCCGGAGTTTCTGAAGAAGAGATCATCAGGATCGCCGTTAAATCGCTGGGATTGGACGATCTGAAACCTTTCAATCCGAAAGAAAAGATCATCGAGTACATCCTTAGCGACGAAAAAGAGAAGAAACTCATCGACCTGACTTGTACCGGTTTTGCAAATGAAACCGCATCCGAATCTCCCGCTCCGGGCGGGGGATCTGTGTCAGCCTATATCGGTGCGCTGGGCGTTTCCCTGGGGACGATGGTTGCCAACCTTTCCTCGCACAAGGCCGGCTGGGATGAACGGTGGAAGGAATTCTCGGATTGGGCTGAAAAAGGTCAGAACATCAAAGATGAGTTATTGTTTCTGGTGGATGAAGACACCCGCTCTTTTAATAAGATCATGGATGCTTTCGGAATGCCAAAGGGAACGGAAACGGAAAAGACCGCACGGACAGCCGCTATCCAGGAAGCCA